>Ga0209061_1000255_pt1 | contig 162243 bp, 164 predicted proteins | sample Coa_R1_10_FD_187157 | JGI IMG/M metagenome (GOLD analysis project Ga0209061, IMG submission 187157) | Surface soil microbial communities from Centralia Pennsylvania, which are recovering from an underground coalmine fire - Coalmine... | ecosystem: Environmental > Terrestrial > Soil >...
CTGCGTCAGGCTTTCGCCCATTGCGCAAGATTCCCCACTGCTGCCTCCCGTAGGAGTCTGGGCCGTGTCTCAGTCCCAGTGTGGCTGATCGTCCTCTCAGACCAGCTACGGATCGTCGCCTTGGTAGGCCGTTACCCCACCAACGAGCTAATCCGCCGCGGGCTCGTCCCCGGCCGGAGGCCGAAGCTTCCTTTTCCAGCCGCCCCGCGGGGCTGCTGGGCCATCCGGCATTAATCCGGGTTTCCCCGGGCTATTCCGGTGCCGAGGGTTGATTACCCACGTGTTACTCACCCGTTCGCCGCTTTCCCCGGACCCGAAGGTCCGGTTCTCGCTCGACTTGCATGTGTTAAGCGCGCCGCCAGCGTTCGTCCTGAGCCAGGATCAAACTCTCCGTGAAGAGTCGTCTCGCGGGGCGAGCCCCGCGAAGCTTGTCACGTCGAGCTTGCGCTCAAAGGCCGCGTCCGCGAAGGACGCGACGAGGTTCTGCCCACCGGCTCACGGACGAGCCGGCAGGTCTCGACGTCGGAACGCTCGCTGCTGAGTTTTCAAAGACCGGCGCCGCGTCCGGGCGGCGTAAAAAAGCCTCCGACTCGCGCCAGAGGCCTCCGAGAAGCGTGAACCATCGTATCGGAACGTGGTCGGGCCCTGGAGGCTCCTTGGTCGAGTGACGGGACTTTTCAACGTCGCCCTTCCGGACGGCCGAACCAGTATAGCGCCGATCACCGCCCAGTCAACCGGCCGAAGCGGAGCTTCCCGACCTGGAGGACGGCGCCCTCGAGCCGCGCCCGCGGCAGGTCGAGCTCGGCCACCGGCTGCCCGTCGAGCTTCACCCCCGCCTGCCCGATCAGGCGCCGCGCGGCCGAGGTCGACGGGACGCCGAAGCCCGCCACGAGGAGCGTCGGCAGGTGGACGGGGTCCTCCGCCGGCAGCGGCACCTCCGGGAGCTCCGCCGGCGCCTCGTGCCGGCGCACGACGCGGGTGAAGTGGGCCTCGGCCTCCTCGGCCGCCGCCGCGCCGTGGGAGCGGCGGACGATGAAGCGGGCGAGGGCGAGCTTCTGCTCCATCGGCTCGCCCGGCGGCGGCTCCGCCTCCGCCACGAGCCGCCACCACTGCGGCAGCAGCTCGTCCGGGATCCGCATCGTCCGTCCGAACATGTCGCGGGGATCGAGCGTGAGCGGGATGTTGTTGCCGGCCGACGAGCTCATCTTCTCGCCGTCCCAGGAGAGGAGGAGCGGCGTCGTCAGCACGACCTGCGGCTCGAGGCCGTAGTGCTGCATCACCTCGCGGCCCGCGAGCAGGTTGTAGAGCTGGTCGGTGCCGCCGAGCTCGACATCGGCGCGGACCGCGACCGAGTCGTAGGCCTGCATCAGCGGGTACAGGAGCTCGGAGACCGAGATCGGCTCCCGGGCCGCCATCCGCCGGGCGAAGTCGTCGCGCTCGAGCAGGCGCGCGACGGTCGTCGTCCGGGCGAGCCGCACGACGTCGGCGTACGAGAGCCTCGACAGCCACTCGCCGTTGTAGCGCACCTCCGTCCGGTCGCGGTCGAGCACGATCATCGCCTGCTCGAGGTAGGTCGCCGCGTTCGCGTCGATCTCCGCCTCGCTCAGGATCGGCCGCTCCGCCGACCGGCCCGACGGATCGCCGATCCGGGTGGTGTAGTCGCCGATGATCAGCACCCCGACGTGACCCTCGTCCTGGAACGCGCGCATCCGCTGCAGCGGGATCGCCCGGCCGATGTGGATGTCCGGCGAGGTGACGTCGATCCCGAGCTTCACGCGCAGAGGCCGGCCGAGCGCGAGCTTCGCCTCGAGCCCGCCGGCCGGCAGCAGGTCGACCGCGTTCCGCGTGAGCTCCGCGATTCCCACGCGGGCTACACTAGCGGGCGCTTTGGCGCTGCTCCGGCGACAGTCCCGCTCGCCGAGACGCGGGCGGATCCGGAAGCTCCGGCTCCTCGTGCTGCTCCTCTGCCTCCTCGCGCTCGGGCTCTCCGCCTTCGCGTACGGGATGCTGCGCGCGATCGCCTCCCAGATCCCCGCGCTCGACCCGGCGAAGGCGGCGCGGGAGCCGCAGGCGAACACCTACATCTACGCGAGCGACGGCCACTCGGTGCTCGCGATCCTCCGCGGCTCCCAGGCGCGCATCGTCGTCCCCTCGAGCGCGATCTCGCCGTGGATCAAGCACGCGATCGTGGCGATCGAGGACAGGCGCTTCTACGAGCACCACGGCGTCGACCCGTACGCGATCCTCCGCGCCGCCTGGAACGACCTCCGCGGCCGCCCGGTCCAGGGGGGCTCGACGATCACGCAGCAGTTCGTCAAGAACGCGATCAACGGCAGCTCGCCGACGATCGCGCGGAAGCTCAAGGAGGCGGCCCTCGCCTGGCAGCTCGAGCAGCGCTGGACGAAGGACCAGATCCTGACCGCGTACCTGAACACCGTCTACTTCGGCAACGGCGCCTACGGGGTGCAGGAGGCGTGCAAGGTCTACTTCGGCCACGGCGCCGACCGCGACCACGTCACGCTGGCCGAGGCCGCGCTGCTCGCCGGCATCCCGCAGGACCCGAGCCTGTGGGACCCGGTCGCGCACCCGAAGCTCGCGCGCGCCCGGCGCAACCTCGTGCTGCGCGAGATGCTCGACCAGCACGACATCACCCGCTCGCAGTACCTGCACGCGATCGACGCGCCGATGCCGGACCCGCAGCGGGTCAGCCTCCCCGCGACGCAGAGCGCCGCCGCGCCGTACTTCGCGAACTACGTCACCGACGAGCTCGTGCGGCGCTACGGCACGCGCGGCGTCTACGGCGGGAACCTCCGCGTGACGACGACGATCGACCTCGGCCTGCAGAAGATCGCGCGGGCGGCGATCGCGAAGGTCCTGCCGCCGTCGATCGGCCCGAGCGCCGCGCTCGTCGCCATCGACCCCCGCACGGGGGCGGTGCTGGCGATGGTCGGGGGTCGCAACTACCACGTCAGCCAGTTCAACCTCGCGACGCAGGGCGAGCGCCAGCCGGGGTCCGCCTTCAAGCCGTTCGTGCTCACCGCCGCGCTCGAGGAGGGGATCTCGCCGGCGAGCACCTTCGTGTCGAAGCCGGTGTCGATCTTCATCGGCGACAAGCTCTGGAACGTCACGAACGACGAGTCGAGCTACGCCGGCCCGACGAACCTGGTCGACGCGACCGCCTACTCGGACAACACGGTCTACGCTCAGCTCACGAACGTCGTCGGGCCCGCGACCGTCGCCCGGGTCGCGACCGCGCTCGGGATCACGACCCCGCTCCGGCCCTACTTCTCGATCGGGCTCGGGGGCGAGCCCGCGACGCCGCTCGAGATGGCGCGCGCCTACAGCGCGTTCGCGAACGGCGGCTACCGGCTCGACGACACCCTGAACGGCAACGAGCCGAGGGCGGTGCAGTGCATCGTCTTCCCGACGAGCCGCGGCAAGTGCGTCGGCAACTACGCCGTGCCCCGGCGCGTCCTCGACCCGAACGTGGCCGCGATCGTCGACCAGCTCCTCCAGGGGGTGATTCGGTACGGGACGGCGACGCGGGCGCAGATCCCCGGCTGGCCGGTGGCCGGCAAGACCGGCACCACCTCGAACTACGGCGACGCGTGGTTCGTCGGCTACACCCCCACGCTCGTCGCCGCGGTCTGGGTCGGCTACCCGGACCGGCTCGTGCCGATGACCTCGCAGTTCCACGGGCAGCCGGTGATGGGCGGCACGTACCCGGCGCTGATCTGGAAGGCGTTCATGGAGCAGGCGCTCCCCTACCTGCACCTCGCGCCGACGCCGTTCCCGCCGGCGTCGATCCCGCCCTCCGTGCCCGCCGACGTGCTCTTCCGCGACGGCCGGCTCGAGCGCGACAACGGCAACTGCAAGGGGACGAGCCGCGTGCAGCTCTTCGCGAGCGTCTCGCCGCCGCTCGCGGACTGCAAGCCGAACGAGGTGCAGGTCCCCGACGTCCGCCGCATGCTGCTCGCCCAGGCGAAGGCGCGGCTGCTGCTCCAGCCGCTCCTCGCCCGCGTCGTCTACCTGCGCGCGCGGCCGGGGATCCGGCCCGGGGTCGTCGTCCGCCAGGAGCCGGCGGCGGGGACGCTCTCGGCCTACGACCGGGTGAAGCTGTTCGTGAACGGCCGGCTGAGGAAGGGCGAGCCGGCGAGCCCGTAGCGCCACGGCCGGTCGGCCGCCTTGGTGATGCCGATCCGCGGCCCGCTGACCACCGCCACCGCCCCGGCGCGGGGCCGCAGCTCGAACGGAGGCGCGTCGAGCGGCAGGCCGTCGTGCTCGCCGGTGAGCCCGAGCGCCTGGCAGACCCGCCCGGGCCCCGCGCAGAGCAGGCGCGGTGCGTCCACGCCGCGCCGCCGTCGCATCGCGTCGAGACCCGACAGCGGCTCGAGCGCCCTGATCAGCACCGCGCTCGCCACCCCCTCCGGCTCGCAGACGACGTTCAGGCACCAGTGGAGGCCGTAGGAGCGGTACACATACGCGCGGCCGGGCGGCCCGAACATGGAGGCGTTGCGCGCCGTCTTCCCCCGGTAGCCGTGCGCCGCCGGGTCCTCGTGGTCGTAGGCCTCGACCTCGACGATCCTGCCGCCGACACCGTCGACGTAGAGCTCGCAGCCGACGAGCTCCGGGGCGACCTCGTGGACGCTGCGGGCGAAGTTCACTCCTCGCGGCGCGCGACGACCGGGCCGCGCTCAGAAGAGACCCTCTTGCTCGGGTCGCACCGTCGCGGCGAGCAGACGGCGGGCGCGCCGGCCGAGGTCGACCACGTCGAACCGTCCCTGCTCCTGGGCCTCGGCGACCCGCTGGGCGAGATCGAGCGCCTCCTCGACGATCCGCGCGCTCTCCGCGGCGGGCGCACCGCCCATCGCGGCGACGATCGCCCGCTCGGTGCGGGAGGCGACGATCGGCTCCGGGATGCCCTCCACCCACACGCGCGTGCGCGCGCCGCTGCCGCGCAGCCCCTCCGCCAGCGGCTCGAGCGCGTAGATCTTGTCGGCGCGCACGTACTTGCCGAACCCGAGGAACACCATCCGCGGCACCCCGTCGGTCACTGCAGGGCGGAGCGTAACGCCTCGGCCACCCGCTCCTGGTCCTCGCGCGCGAGACGCGCGTGGAAGGGGAGCGCCAGGGTCCGGGCGCTCGCGTCCTCGCTCACCGGGCAGAGTCCCTCGGCGAAGCCGTAGCGCTCGCGCATGTACGGCTGGAGGTGGATCGACGGCAGGTACGGGGCGCAGGCGATCCCCTGCTCGCCGAGCCGCAGGACGAGGCCGTCGCGGTCCGCCCCGGCCGGCAGCTTGACGACGAAGACGAACCAGGAGCGCTCGTGGTCGGCGTCGTCGGCGACCGGGAGCTCGACGTCGATCCCGGCCAGCAGCTCCCGGTAGCGGGCGGCCACCTCCGCGCGCGCGGCCAGGATCCGGTCGAGCTTCTCGAGCTGCCCGATCCCGAGCGCGGCGGAGACGTCGTCGAGCCGGTAGTTGTAGCCGAGGCGCCCGTGCCGGAGCCAGCTCGCGGTCTCGGTCCGACCCTGGTTGCGCAGCGAGACGAGCAGCTCGTGCTCCGCCGCCGAGCCGGTCGTCACCGCGCCGCCCTCGCCGGTCGTCACCTGCTTGTTCGGGTAGAACGCGAACACGGCCGGATGCCCGTGCGACCCGACCGGACGCCCCTTGTAGCGCGCCCCGAGCGCCTCGCACGCGTCCTCGACGAGCGCGAGCCCGTGGCGGTCGCAGATCGCGCGCAGCTCATCGAGCTCGCACGGGTAGCCGAAGATGTCGACGGCGACCACGGCGCGGGTGCGCTCTGTGACCGCGGCCTCCACGGCCGCCGGGTCGAGGTTGAGGGTGCGCGGGTCGACGTCGGCGAAGACGGGCGTCGCGCCCTCGTAGATCGCGGCGTTCGCCGAGGCGACGAACGAGTACGGGGAGGTGATCACCTCGTCGCCGGGGCCGACGCCGACGAGCCGCATGCAGAGGTGGAGCCCCGCGGTCCCCGACGAGACCGCCGCGCAGTAGCGCGCGCCGACCGCCTCCGCGAGCAGCTCCTCGAAGCGCGGCCCGGCCGGGCCGAGCGACAGGCGCCCGGAGCGCAGCACCTCGAGCACGAGCTCCTCGTCGCGCTCGTCGATCCAGGGCGCGCTGAGCGCGATCGAGCGCGCGCCGACGCTCACCCGGCGCGCGACGCGGCCGGGACGAGCTCGCGCCACTGCGGGTAGCGGTCGCTCGCGCCCCGCACGACGTCGAGGTAGGTCCGCTGGAGCTCGCGCGTCAGCTCGCCGACGCCGATCTCGATGTCGTCGACGGCCCGGACCGGCGTCACCTCCGCGGCGGTCCCGCACATGAACAGCTCGTCGGCGAGGTACAGGTCGGAGCGGATCAGCGTCTTCTCCGTCACCTGGTAGCCGAGGTCGCGCGCGATCGTGATCACCGAGTCGCGCGTGATCCCGTGCAGGATCCCGGTGTCGAGGCCCGGCGTCTCGAGCGCGCCGTCCTTGACGACGAAGATCGTCTCGCCCGGGCCGTCGGCGACGTGCCCGTCGGGCGTGAGCATGATCGCCTCGTCGTAGCCGGCGCGGTGCGCCTCGGTCACGGCGAGCATCGAGTTCAGGTAGACCCCGGTCGCCTTCGAGGCGTGCGGGATCACGTTCGCGGGGATGCGCTGCCAGGTCGAGATCTTCGTCCGGATCCCGTTCGCGAGCGCGTCCTCGCCGAGGTAGGTCCCCCACGGCCAGGCCATGATCGCGACGTCGACCGGGTTCCCGCCCGCCGAGACGCCGAGCTCGCCGAAGCCGTAGAAGGCGATCGGCCGGATGTAGCACTCGCGCAGGTTGTTGGCGGCGAGCAGCTCGTGCGTCGCCGCGCGCAGCTCCTCGAGCGTGTACGGCAGCGGCATGTGGATCAGCCGCGCCGAGCGCTCGAGCCGCCGCAGGTGGTCGGTCAGCCGGAAGACGGCCGGGCCGGCGGGCGTGTCGTAGCAGCGGATCCCCTCGAAGACGCCGGTGCCGTAGTGGAGGCCGTGCGAGCCGACGTGGACGCGGGCGTCGTCCCAGTCGACGAGCTCGCCGTTCATCCAGATCGTCTTGGTCGCCTCCACGAGCGAAGCCTAGCTGCCGGCTAGCCGCGGGCCACCAGGTCGGCCGGTTGCGCCCCGGTCAGGGCCTGGAGGTCACCGGGCGCGAGGCGCGCCATGTGCGTCGGCGTGCCGGCGCCGACCCAGACCCGCTTGTGCTGGAGCAGCGTGCGCTCCATCAGCGCCGCGACGACGTCGCGCCGCGGGAACGGCGCCACCCCGCCGGGCTCGAAGCCCGTCGCCTCGACCACCTCGTCGGCCCGGGCGATGCGCGCGTCCCGGGCGCCGAGCAGCCGCGCGACCTTCCGCTGCTCGACCCGCCGGTCGCCGGGCACGAGCGCGAGGACGTACGCCCCGTCGCAGACGAGGACGAGCGACTTGACGATCTGCTCGAGCTTGCAGCCGGCAGCGCGCGCCGCCTCCTCGGCGCTCGGGGTGCCGTCGGGGAACTCCTCGATCGTCGCGTCGACCGCCTGCGCGCGCAGCACGGCCGCGACCCGCTCGACCGGCTCGGGCAGCTCAGACGGCGACGCGCTGCTCATACGCCTCGAACGCGCGCGTCACGGCGACGCCGCGCTCGATGTCGGCGCCGAGCTCGCCGAGCGACAGCTCGACCGCCGCGAGCGCCGCGGCGATGTCGAACACGTCGAACCAGCCGATGTGGCCGATCCGGAAGATCTTCCCCTTCAGGCCGCCCTGCCCGGGCGCCAGCGTGACGCCGTGGCGGTCGCGCAGGTGGCGGAGGAGCTCGGTGCCGTCGACGCCGTCGGGGACGCGCACCGCGGTGACGACCGCCGAGGCGTCGTCGTCGGGCGAGAAGAGCTCGAGCCCCATCGCCTTCACCCCGGCCCGGGCGGCCCGCCCGAGCCGCACGTGCTGTTCGAAGCGCGCCTCGAGCCCGGCGTCGAGCAGCATCCCGAGGGCGACGTCGAGCCCCTTGATCAGCGAGACGGCCGGCGTGAACGCGGCGTCGAACACCTCCTGCGCCTTCCGCGCGCGCCGCCAGTCGAAGTAGAACGTGCGCGCCGCGGGGAGGCCGTCGAAGAGGCGCTCGGCGACGCTCGCCGTGGCGAGGCCCGGCGGGCACATCAGCGCCTTCTGCGAGCCGCCGATGACGACGTCGATCCCCCAGGCGTCGGTCTCGAGCGGCACGGCCCCGAGCGAGGAGATCGCGTCGACGACGAGCACGGCCTCGCCGACCGCCGCCTTCAGCGCCTGGACGTCGCTGACGACGCCGGTGGAGGTCTCCGAGTGGGTGCAGAAGACGACGCGCGCGCCGCTCTCGGCCACGGCGGAGCCGACCTCCTCCGGGACCGGGGTCTCGCCCCACTCGTAGGCGATCCGCTGCACCTCCAGCCCGTACTGCTCGCACATCGCCGCCCACCGCTCGCCGAACGCGCCCGCGGTGACGACCGCCACGCGCTCGCCGGGGACGGGCAGGTTCGCGACCGCCGACTCCATCGCGCCGGTCCCGGAGGCGGCGAAGAGGAGCACCGGGCTCTCGGTGCGGGTGACCTGCTGCAGGCGCGACAGGCAGCGCTCGTAGACGAGACGGAAGTCGGCGCCGCGGTGGTGGACCATCGGCTCGGCCATCGCGGCGAGGACCGGCGGCGGCACCGGCGTCGGCCCGGGCGTGAAGAGGTAGCGCTTCTCCACTCGGCTCCAGGCTACCGGTTGCGGGCCCGCCGCGACCCCCCAAGCGGCGGGAGCGGGCACCGCTACGCGCGCAGCTTCTCGCGCAGGCGCTCGTTCACGACCCGCGGGTCGGCCGTGCCGCCGGTCTCCCTCATCACCTGCCCGACGAAGAACCCGAGCAGGCCCTCCTTGCCGCCGCGGTAGGCGGCCGCCTGGCCGGGGTTCGCGGCGAGGACGGCGTCGATGATCGGGTCGAGCGCCGAGACGTCGGTCACCGCCTTCCGCGCCAGGTAGGGGTCGGCGGAGAAGCCCTCGTCGCCGGAGCGGGCGAGCGCCTCGGCGAACGCCTCGCGCTGCATCTCCGCCCGCGCGGCGACGAGCTTGGCGAGCTCGCGCGGGTCGACGCGCGCCGGGTCGACGCCGGCGGCGACGAACTGGTTGGCGAGGACGTTCGCGGCCTCCTTCGGGTCGGCGCCGGCCTCCACCACCGCCGACCACAGCCGGTCGAGGCCGCCGGTGACGAGCACGTCCGCGTCGTAGAACGAGAGCGTGGCGGCGAGCCGCGCGATCCGCGCCCCGGGCAGCTCCCCGATCCGCGCGCGCAGCCGCTCGACCGTCTCGGCGCTCGGATGCACCGGGACGAGGTCGGGCTCCGGGAAGTAGCGGTAGTCCTGCGCCTCCTCCTTGGAGCGGAGCGGCGGCGAGTCCTCGTTCGTCGGGTCGAAGTGGAGGGTCTCCTGCTCGACCGTGCCGCCCGCCTCGTAGATCGCGATCTGGCGGGCGATCTCCTTCCGGATCCCCTGCGCGGCGAAGGTGAACGAGTTCATGTTCTTCAGCTCGGTGCGCGTCCGCAGCTCGGTCGATCCGGCCGGTCGCACCGACACGTTCACGTCGAAGCGCATCGAGCCCTTCTCGAGCTCCGCGTCGGAGAGCCCGAGCTCGACCACCGTCTGGCGCAGCAGCTCGAGGAAGCGCTTGGCGACCTCGGGCGAGTGGATGTCGGGGGCGGTGACGATCTCGACGAGCGGCGTGCCGCAGCGGTTGAAGTCGACGAGCGTCTTCGTCGCGCCGTGGATCCGGCCGGAGGCCGCGACGTGCACGTTCTTCGCCGCATCCTCCTCCAGGTGCGCCCGCACGATCCCGACCTCCACCTCCCCGTCGGGCATCGGCACCGCGAGCCGGCCGTCGCGGCAGAGCGGCTCGTCGTACTGCGAGATCTGGTACGCCTTCGGGTTGTCCGGGTAGAAGTAGTTCTTGCGATGGAAGACGGCGCGGTCGGCGATCTCGCAGCCGAGCGCGAGCCCGAGCTCGATGCAGTCCTCGATCGCTTGGCGGTTCGGCACCGGCAGCGCTCCCGGGAGGGCGAGGCAGACCGGGCAGGTGTTCGCGTTCGGGGGCGCGGCGTACTCCACCGGGCAGCGGCAGAACATCTTCGTGCGCGTCTTCAGGTGCACGTGGATCTCGAGCCCGATCACCGGCTCCCAGTCAGCCACGGTCCCTCCCGCCGCGTCCCGGCCGCGGCGCCGACCCCGGCCACGCCTCCTCGAGCCGGTCCTTCGCCTCGCGCAGCGCCCGCTCCACCGACCCGCGCACCGGCACGTACCCGAGCCGGCGCTCGAGCGGGCCGCGGCGCTCGATCAGCCACAGCTCGCGCTCGCCGGCCTCGAGCTGCAGCTTCAGCCCGTCGAGGAGCACGGCCCGCGCGCCGTCGAGGACGCGCGGACGAGCGCCGAACACCCGCTCGACCGCGAGGACGAACTCGGCGCCGGGGTCGACGAACGTCTTCACCGCAGCCGCTCCGGGACGACGTCGAAGCCGAGCGCCTGCTCGAGCACGTGCGCGACCGCGAACAGCCGGTTCTCGGAGAACGGCGGGCCGACGAGCTGCAGCCCGACCGGCAGGCCCCCGGAGAGCCCGCACGGGATGCTCAGCCCCGGGAGGCCCGCGAGGTTCGACGGGATCGTCAGCACGTCGGACAGGTACATGGCGAGCGGGTCGGCGGCCTTCTCGCCGATCGGGAAGGCGACCGTGGGGCTCGTCGGCGAGACGAGCACGTCGAAGCGCTCGAAGAGCGCCTCGTGCTCGCGCCTGATCACCGTGCGCACCTTCTGCGCGGTGCCGTAGTACGCGTCGTAGTAGCCGGACGAGAGCGCGTAGGTCCCGATCATGATCCGCCGCTTCACCTCGTCCCCGAACCCGTCGCGGCGCGTCGCCATCACCATCTCGCCGAAGTCGGCGCCCGGCGAGCGCAGCCCGTAGCGGACGCCGTCGTAGCGCGCGAGGTTCGCCGACGCCTCGGCCGGGGCGATCAGGTAGTAGCAGGCGAGCCCGTAGTCGACGGAGAGCGGCAGCTCGCACGCCTCGACCGCCGCGCCGAGCGCGGCGGCGCGCGCGATCGCGGCGTCGACCGCCGCCTTCACCCCCGGCTCGATCCCCTCGGCCTCGTTGAGCTGCCGCGGCACGCCGATCCGCACGCCGCGGAGGTCCTCGCCGTCCGGCAGCTCGACGGGCGGGACGTCGACCGTGGTCGCGTCGTGCGCGTCCCGACCGCTGATCACGGCGTAGAGCCACGCGCAGTCCCGCACGGTCTTCGCCACCGGCCCGACCTGGTCGAGGCTCGAGGCGAAGGCGACGACCCCGAAGCGAGAGACGGTGCCGTACGTCGGTCGCAGCCCGACGGTGCCGCAGAGGGCGGCGGGCTGCTTGATCGAGCCGCCGGTGTCCGAGCCGAGCGCCCAGGGCGCGAGCCCCGCCGCGACCGCGGCGGCCGAGCCGCCGCCCGAGCCGCCGGGGACCCGCGCGGGGTCCCACGGGTTGCGCGTCGGGCCGAAGGCGGAGTTCTCGGTCGACGACCCCATCGCGAACTCGTCGGTGTTCGTCTTCCCGAGCAGGGCGAGCCCGTGTGCCTTGCAGCGCGCCGCGACGGTCGCGTCGAAGACCGGGACGTAGTGCTCGAGGATCTTCGAGCCGGCGGTGGTGCGCACGCCCTTCGTCGAGATCACGTCCTTGAGCGCGATCGGAACGCCGCCGCCCGCGGCCGGCTCGTCGACGAGCGTGAGGAAGGCGTTCAGCTCCGGGTTGCGCGCGTCGATCGCGGCGCGGTAGGCGGCGAAGAGCTCGGCGCCGGACACCTCGCCCCGGGCGAGCAGCTCCTTCGCGCCTTCCGCCGTCAGCCTCAGCGTGTCGATCATCAGGCGGGCGGGCTCCCGAAGTAGTCGTCGACGCGGTCGGGGGCGTTCGCGAACACCTCGTCGAGCGGCAGGCACGGCTCCGGCTCGTCCTCGGCCCAGGCGTTCGCGATCGCAAGCGGGTGCGAGGTCGGCGGCACGTCGGAGAGGTCGAGCTCGGCGACCTTCGAGACCGCGTCGAGGATCGCCGAGAGCTGGTCCTGGAAGCGCACGACCTCCTCCTCCCGCAGCTCGAGGCGGGCAAGCCGCGCGACGTGGAGCACCTCTTCCCTCGTGATCGCCATCCCGTCGAGTCCTCCGAAAACGAAGGGCTCCTCCCGGAGCCCCTCGCCGCTTGCGATGGTTCCGAGAACGCTAGATCGCCTGGACGTTCGCCGCCTGCAGGCCCTTGTCGCCCTGCACGACCTCGAACGACACGCGCTGACCCTCGGTCAACGACTTGTAGCCGTCCATCTGGATCGCGGAGAAGTGGACGAACACGTCGTCACCTCCCTCGCGCTCGATGAAGCCGTAGCCCTTCTCGTTCGAGAACCACTTGACCGTGCCTTCTGCCAAAACCTGCTCCTTACTGGATGACTACCGGTGCCGTCGACCGACGGATCGGCGGAGACGATACCAGGGTGTTTTCCCCGCGCAAAGCCGGCCTCAGCCCCGGCGGAGCCGCGCGCACGCGACCGCGTTCCGGAGCAGGCAGGCGATCGTCATCGGCCCGACGCCGCCCGGGACGGGCGTGAGGAAGCCGGCGACCTCGGCCGCCGCCGGGTCGACGTCCCCGACGACGCCGGCGTCGGTGCGGGTGATGCCCACGTCGACCACGGCCGCCCCGGGCTTGACCATCTCCGCCGTGACGAGCCCCGCGCGTCCCGCGGCGACGACGAGCACGTCGGCGTCGCGGGTGTGCCGCCGAAGGTCCCGCGTGTGCGAGTGGCAGATCGTCACGGTCGCGTCGGCGTGCTCGAGCAGCTGGGCCACGGGGCGACCGACGATCTCGCTGCGGCCGACCACGACGGCGCACGCGCCGTCGAGCTCGATCCCGTACTCGGCGAGGAGCGCCATCGCGCCGAGCGCGGTCGCCGGCACGAGGTGGGCGCGGCCGAGGAGCAGCTCGCCGAGGTTCTGCGGGTGGATCCCGTCGACGTCCTTCGCCGGGTCGACGGCGCGGATCACGCGAGCCTCGTTGATCCCGCCCGGCAGCGGCAGCTGGACGAGCACGGCGTCGATCGTGTCGTCCGCGTTCAGCCCGGCCACCCTCGCCAGCACGTCCTCCTCGCTGCTCGTCGCCGGCAGCCGGACGTCGGTCGCGCGGATGCCGGCCTCCGCCGCCGCCTCCTGCTTCAGGCGGATGTAGATCTGCGACGCCGGGTCGTCGCCGACGAGCACGGTGGCGAGGCCCACGTGCCCGAGCGCCCGCACCTCCGCAGCCACCTCGGCCCGGATGCGTCGCGCGAGCGCCTTGCCGTCCATGATCGTCGCGGTCATCCGGCCGCGGACGCTATATCGTCCGGCCGGTGGCCGTGTCCTCAGAGCACCGCCCCGGCGTGCACCGACCGCGCTGATGCGCTGGCCCCGGAAGAACGACCCGGCGTCGGTCCGCGCGCGCCAGGCGCGCCTCGGCGTCGGCGGTCTCGTCACCTCGGTCGACCTCGCCCCGTTCGCGGAGGCGGCGGAGGCGCTCACCGGCGTCGCGGTGATCCCGGTCTCCGGCTGCCCGCTCCGGGTCGAGCTCGGCGCGTACGCGCTCGGCGCCGACGGCGACCTCGTCGAGACCGGCCGCGGCGAGGAGGAGGTGGTCGTCCCGCTGGCGCACACCGAGGGCGGCCTCACGCTCTCGATGACGCGGGGAGCGACCGCCGCGGGGGTGGTGAGAACCTACGTGCTCGCCGACCGGATCACGCGCGCGTCCTGCTTCGTCTGCCGGGACGCGGCCGACGCGATCGCGCTCGCCCGCTGGGTGCGGGCCGAGCTCCCGGCGATGCGCGCATGGCTCGCGTCGCGGGACGACCCGGCGCTCTCGCGACACGCCGTCCTCCGCGAGGTGAAGACGCACGTGGTGGGGCCGATGTGCCACGTGCTCTGGGCCTGGACGACGGGCGACGCGGTCGGGCCGAACATGATGACCCGGAACGCGTACGCGCTCAACACGGGCTACGTGATGGAGCGGGCGCCGGTGAGGCCGGAGCGCGCGCTGCTCGAGGCGAACATGGGCGGCGACAAGAAGCCCTCGTACGAGTACTTCCAGTCCGGCCACGGCAAGACCGTGCTCGCGGAGGCGTTCCTCGCCGACGAGCGGATCCGCCGCGTGCTCCACACGACCGCCGAGGACCTCGCGGCGCTCTCCTGGGCGGGCACCCACGGCGCGATCGCCTCGGGGATGCAGTCGGTTGCCTTCACGCCCGCCTCGGCCGTGGCGGCGGTGTTCGCCGCGACGGGCCAGGACCTCGGCATGGTCGGCACCTCGTCGATGGCGCACGGGACGGCCAGGGTCGTCGAGGGCGGGCTCCACGCGACCATCCGCTTCCCGGGCCTCGAGGTGGGCACGGTCGGCGGCGGCACCACGCTCCCGTCGGCCCGGGACTGGCTCGCGTCGATCGGCTGCGCCGGCGCCGGGAAGGTCTACCGGCTCGCCCAGATCGTGGCCGCCGCGGCGCTCGCGCTCGAGATCAGCGCCTCGGCGGCGATGGCGACCGCGGGGAGCGAGCACTTCTTCCGCGCCCACCACGAGCGCGGCGGGTTGCGGGCCTGAGGCGCGTCGCGGCTACCAGCCGCGGGTCTCGAGCAGGTCCTTCGGGTCGAGCGTCGCGGCCGCGATCCCGACCATCGGCTCGCCGAGCCCGGCGGAGACGCGCGCGAGCACGTCCGCGTCCCTGTAGTGCGTCGTCGCCTCGACGATCGCGCGGGCGCGCTTCTCCGGGTCGCCGGACTTGAAGATGCCGGAGCCAACGAAGACGCCGTCGGCGCCGAGCTGCATGCAGAGCGCGGCGTCGGCGGGGGTCGCGATCCCGCCGGCGGTGAAGGTCACGACCGGCAGCCTCCCGTGCTCGGCGACCCACCGCACGAGCTCGACGGGGGCGCGCAGCTCCTTCGCCTCCGCGTAGAGCTCCTCGCTGCGCAGCGACTGGAGGCGGCGGATGCCCCCGAAGACCGCGCGCATGTGGGTGACCGCGTTCACGATGTCGCCCGTGCCCGCCTCGCCCTTCGTGCGGATCATCGCCGCGCCCTCGGCGATCCGGCGCAGGGCCTCGCCGAGGTTCGTCGCGCCGCAGACGAACGGGACGGTGAAGTCCCACTTGTTCACGTGGTGCTCGAGGTCGGCCGGCGTCAGCACCTCCGACTCGTCGATGTAGTCGACCTCGAGCGCCTGGAGGATCTGCGCCTCGACGAAGTGGCCGATCCGGCACTTCGCCATCACCGGGATCGTCACCGCCGCCTGGATCTCCCTGATCTTCTCCGGGTCCGACATGCGGGCGACCCCGCCGTCGCGGCGGATGTCGGCCGGGACCCGCTCGAGCGCCATCACCGCGCAGGCGCCGGCCTCCTCGGCGATCTTCGCCTGCTCGGCGTCGACGACGTCCATGATCACGCCGCCCTTCAGCATCTCGGCGAGCCCGCTCTTCACGCGCATCGTCCCGGTCTCGCGCATGGCCTCCATGCTACTCGCCGCCCTCGGCTCCAGCGTCGTCGGCGGGCTCCTCCGGCGGGGGGAGCGGCCGCACGTTCGGCTCGGCCGCGGTCAGGTACGCCCGCTGGCCGTCCGCGAACTCGACCGCCACCGTCGGCCGGCTCTCGCCGGAGATCAGGAGGACGTAGGCGTCGACGACGGTGCCTTCCTCGAGGTTCTCCCCGTCCTGCGTCCGGGACGCGAGCACCCGGTCGCCGACCTTGTACGGGTTCTGCTCCATGCTCCCTAGTATCGCGACGACGGCGCGGCTACGCTGGACCGGTGGCGGTCGACTCGGTCACGACGCCCTCGCAGGCCGCGGCCCGTCCGCGGGGAGGCCGGTGACGGCCCGGAGCCAGCATCCGGCGGCGAAGGCGGGCCGCCTCGTCCGGGCCGTCGGCCTCGGCCTCGCCCGCGAGCTCGAGAAGCTCGAGAAGCTCGCCGACGCCCCGCCGAAGGAGCGGCCCGCGCCGCCGCCCCCGCCGCCGCCCCTCCCCACCCGCGACCTCTTCGGCCGCGCCGTCTTCGCGACCTGGGTCGTCTCGCTCGCAGCGCTCCTCCTCGTCCTCCTGCACGCGCAGAAGACGATCGGCAGCCACGAGGCGAAGCTCGTCTTCGAGTCGGTGCTGACGGCGGTGCTGTTCGCGGGCGCGCTCGTCTTCCTCACCAACTGGCGGCGGGCGAACCTCCGGCTCGTCCAGCGGGTGCTGACGCGCGCCTGGGGGCCGCGCGGGCCGGCGAACCGGCGCGAGCGGGCGTTCGCACGGATCCTGCGCGACCTCGTCACCCTCGCCGGGATCGCGCTCCTCGCGGGCGCGGTCTTCGAGCTCCTCGTCGCGCTCGGCTGGTCGGACGCGACCACGGTCGGCGTCTGATCCGCTACGCCGGGCGGCCGCCGGCGAGGGCGCGGAGCGCGTTCGCGATCACGGCGACGTCGATCCCCTCCTGCAGGAGCGCCCCGCCGAGCGGTGCCAGGAGCCCGAGCGAGGCCGCGACCATGGCCGCGAGCGAGAGCCCCATGCCGCCGAGCACGCTCTGCCGCGCGATCCGGAGCGACCGGCGCCCGACCGCGATCGCGTCGACGACGCGGTCGATCCGGTCGACCAGCACGACGGCGTCGGCCGTCTCCGAGGCCGCGGTGGCGGCCTCGGAACCCAGCGCGATCCCGACGTCGGCGAGCGCGAGCGCCGGCGCGTCGTTGATCCCGTCACCGACCATGACGACCGGCGCGAGCGACGGGGTGCTCCGCACCGCGTCGACGACCGCGAGCTTGTCCTCCGGCGACTGCTCCGCGTAGACGCGGTCGACGCCGAGCGCCGCGGCCACGCGGCCCGCGACGTCCGCCCGGTCGCCCGTGAGCATCGCCACGTGGACGACCCCGAGCCGGCGCAGCCGCTCGACGATGCCAGCGGCGTCCGCACGCGGCGGATCGGCGAACACGAGCGTCGCCACCACCTCGCCGCCGACGCCGAGGAACGCCTGGTCCCGCCCCTGCCCGGGCGGGACCTCGTAGCCGAGGCGGCGCAGGAGCGCACCACTGCCGACGACGGCCCGGAGCCCGGCTACCGTCCCCTCGACGCCGTGCCCGGCGTACTCGACGGCGTCGGTCGGGAGCTCGAGCGCGAGGCCGCGGCTCCGCGCCTCCCGGACGAGCGCCACGGCGTAGGGGTGGAGCGAGAGCTGGTCGAGAGACGCGGCGAGGCGGAGCGACTCACGGTCGCCGAGGCGGTCGCGCGTCTCGATTCGCGCGAGGCGCGGGACACCGAGCGTGAGCGTCCCCGTCTTGTCCAGGAGGACCGTGCGCGCCGACCCGAGCCGCTCGATCACGCCCGCTCCCTTGACGAGGACGCCCGCCCGCGCCGCGCGCGAGACGCCGGAGAGGAGGGCGATCGGCGCGGCGAGGATCAGCGGGCAGGGCGTCGCCACGACGAAGACCGCGAGCGCGCGGACGGGGTCGCCGGAGGCCGCCCAGGCCGCCGCCGCGACCGCGACGGTCAGAGGGAGGAAGGCCGCCGCGTAGCGGTCGGCCATGCGGACGAACGGCGCCCGCTGGCTCTCCGCGGCCCGGACGAGCCGGACGACCGCCGCGTAGGCGCTCTCGGCGGCCGGACGCGTCGCCCGGACGCGCACCGCCCCGGCGGCGACCGTGCCGCTTCGCAGCGTGTCGCCGCTCCGGTAGAGGGCCGGGAGCGACTCGCCGGTGAGGGCCGACTCGTCGACGACGGCCTCCTCGCTCTCGAGCACCCCGTCGACCGGCAGCACCCCGCCGGCGCGGACGAGGACGACGTCCCCGGGGCCGACGCTCGCGACCGGCACCTCCTCGACCCGGGTCCCGCGGAGGACCGACGCGCTGCGCGGGACGCGCGAGACGAGGCTCGTGAGCTCGCGGCGGGCCCGTGCGCCCGCCCGCTCCTCGAGCGCGTTCCCGCCGGAGAGCATCAGCGCGATCACCGCCCCGGCGAGGTACTCGCCCAGGGCGAGCGCCCCGGCGATCGAGACGAGCGCGATCGCGTCCACGCCGACGTCTCGCCGCATCAGCGTCCGCGCGACCGACCAGGCGAGCGGCACGAGCAGGACGCCGGCCGTCACCGCCCAGGCGCCGTCGGCGAGGCGGGTCTTACCGACGGCCGCCGCCGCCGCTCCCGCCGCGAGCCCCACGAGGCAGGCAAGGAGCAGACCGTGCGCCCGCACGCGCCACTTCTCCGGCCCGGCGGCCGGCGGGCGCCGCCCGTCCGCCTCGACCACCGTCGGGCCGCCGAGGACGGGAGCGGGCGCCGGCGACGCGATCCGCATACCCGCCACGCTACGCCGGCCGGCCGCCGGATTCATCGGTGAAAGGCCACAGGCGGGGACGCGGCACCACCGCTCCCGGCGCTCCCCCGACGCCCGCCGCGCAACCCGGGGGGCCGCCGCCGGAAGGGCCCGCCAGGATTCGAACCTGGGACCGACGGATTATGAGTCCGCTGCTCTGACCGCTGAGCTACGGGCCCGGTCGCGGCTGACGCTAGCCGTTTTGCCATGCCCGCCGGCGCCGTTAGACTGCCGCCCCGTGAAGGTCTTCCAGCAGGAGCGGCACTTCCGGACGAGCGGGGGCCTCCACGTCACCGACATCACCGACGAGGTGCGGGCGATCGTCGCCGAGTCCGGCGTCGTCGACGGGATCTGCTGCGTCTACTCCCCGCACACCACCTGCTGCGTGCGGGTGAACGAGTTCGAGACCGGCTTCTTCGAGGACTTCGCCGCCCTCCTCCGGCGGCTGATCCCGCACGACACCTACTACGCCCACGACGACTGGGAGCGGCGCACCGAGAACATCTGCGAGGAGGACATGGCGTTCGGCAACGGGCACGCGCACTGCATGTCGATGCTGCTCGGCTCGGCCGGCGAGTCGATCCCGGTCGCAGACGGCGAGCTCCAGCTCGGCCAGTGGCAGCGCGTCCTCTTCGTCGAGCTCGACCGGGCCCGCGACCGCCGCTGGCTCGTCAAGGTCGTCGGCTCCGACTAGCCGCCCCCGCCCCCGCCGCCCCGCCCGGCCCGGCCGCCGGCTCACCCCGGACGGCGAAGCCCCTCGAGCTCGCGCCACTCGGCGAGGCGGCGGAGCGCCTCGGCCTCGAGCCGGCGCACGCGCTCGCGCGGGATCCCCATGATCCGGCCGATCTCGTCGAGCGACTTCGGCTCCGGGTCGCCGTCGAAGCCGTAGCGGAGCTTGACGATCGCCTGCTCGCGCTCGGGCAGGTCGGCGATCGCGCGACGGAGGGCCCGATGCGTCAGCTCCACCTCCACCTGCTCGTCCGGGTGGAGCCCCTCCGCGGCGACGAGCTCCCCGAGCGCCGCCGACTCGTCGTCGCCGACCGGCTTGTCGAGCGACGCCACCGCGCGGGCGGCGCGGCGCACCTCGCGGACCTGCCCGACCGGGAGCTTCGCGTGGGCGGCGATCTCCTCGTCGGTCGGCGTCCGCTCGTTCCTCGCGATCAGCTCGCGCTCGGCGCGGAGGACCTTCTGCTCGCGCTCGACGACGTGGACGGGGATGCGGATCGTCCGCGCCTTGTTCGCGACGCCGCGCTGCACCGCCTGCTTGATCCACCAGGTCGCGTAGGTCGAGAACTTGAACCCCTTGCGCCAGTCGAACTTCTCGGTCGCCCGGATGAGGCCGATGATCCCCTCCTGGATCAGGTCGAGCAACGAGAGGCCGTGCCCCTGGTAGCGCTTCGCGATCGAGACGACGAGCCGGAGGTTCGAGTTGATCATCTGCTCCTTCGCGCGCTCGTCCCCGCGCTCGATCCGCTGCGCGAGCTCGACCTCCTGGGCGGCGGTCAGGAGCGGGTAGCGGCCGATCTCGTTCAGGAAGAGCTGGAGGGTGTCGGAGGTCATGCTCGCGAGCATCTCGTTCGTGTAGCGGACGTCCTCCTCGTGGAGACGCGAGCAGTCGTCCGTGACCTCGATGCCGCGCTCGCGCAGCCGCTCGTAGACGCGCCCGGCCTCGTCCTCGTCCAGGTCCAGGCGCTGGAGGAGCTCGTCCAGCTCGGTCGCGTTGACGCAGCCGTGCTCCTCGCCGTGCTCGAGGAGCGGCTCGAGCGGGTCGCCCGACATGCCCGGACGTTTCCCGCCTGCGCGCTGCCCTAACCTCGGTACGATCGGCGCGTGCCCGTCTACCTGCTCGTCCCGGTCGTCATCGTCGGCGCCGCGGTCGTCCTCGTCGGGCTGCTCGCCTTCCTCGCCCGGTTCCGCAAGGGCAGGTACCTGCGCCCGCTCGTCGCCGGCATCGCGAAGGTGCCGTTCATGAAGCGGCTGCTGCAGAAGGCGAGCACGGCCGCGCTCGAGCGGCAGAACCCGGAGCTCGTCAGCGTGATGCGGAAGCTCGAGCGGGCCGGCCAGCAGAACGACCCGGTCAAGATCCAGCAGGCGCTCCACGGGCTGAGCCCGGCCGAGCGCCGGGCCTACCACGAGTACCTCGCGCTCGCGCAGGAGCAGGGCCAGGTGCCGGAGGCGCCGAACCGCAAGCTGCGCCGCCTTCAGGAGCGCCAGGTCGGCCAGCCGCGGCCGGGCGGCGCCCGCCGGCGCAAGCGCCGCTAGACGCGCCGGTCGCTAGCCGGGCGGCGCGGGGCTGGGCACGTCCCGCCAGGTCTTCTCGAGCATCGCCCGGATCGAGGGGGCGAGCTCGTCGTAGGCGGCGTTCGAGCGCTGGACCTTCCCGGCCATGCGCAGGAACCCGTGGACCATCCCGTCGTAGCGGTAGCCCTCGGTCTCGACCGCCGAGAGGAAGAGCCGCTGCGCGTACGACTCCGCCTCGTCGCGGAGGACATCCGCCTCGGCGGTGACGACGATCGCCCGCGGCAGCCGGCGCAGGTCGCGCTCCTCCGCCGGCGAGACCTCCGGATGCTTCGGATCGGCGCCGCCGCGCAGGTACTGCTCCCAGTACCAGCGCATCGCGTCGCGCGTCAGCCCGTACCCGGAGGAAAACAGCGAGTAGGACGGCGTGTTCTGGTCGGCGCTCGTCGCGGGGTAGAGCAGGAGCTGCAGCGCGATCGGCACCGCGCGGTCGCGCGCGCGCCGGGCGACGACGGCGGCGAGGTTCCCGCCCGAGCTGTCGCCGCCGACGCCGATCCGGTCGACGTCGAGCTTGAGCTCGGCCGCGTTCCTGCTCACCCACTCCGTCGCGGTCCACGCGTCCTCGAGCCCGGCCGGGAACGGATACTCGGGTGCGAGCCGGTACTCGACCGAGACGACGACGATCCCCGCCCGCCGGGCGATCGCGCGGCACGGGCCCTCGTGGGTCTCGATGCTGCCGGCGACCCAGCCGCCGCCGTGGAAGTAGACGAGCGCCATGCTCGGCTCGTCGGTCGCGACCGGCCGGTAGATGCGAACCGGGACCCCGTCCGCGTCCGCGTCCTCGATTGCGTGCACTTCGTCGAGCTCGCCCCACTGCTCGCGCGAGCGCCGCGCGAGCGTCTCCCGCACCTCGTCCGGCGTCATCTGCTCGACGGGCGGAAGCCCCTCGGCCTCCTGCTCGTCGAGCACGGCCTGGATCTGCGGGTCGAGGAGCGGCGGCGCCACGAGGCCGAATCCTACGTGGGCGGCAGGAGCCGGAACGGGCGGTCGAACGGGCCGTAGCGGTCGTGCATGAAGTGGGCGGCGGCGATCATCGTCAGCTCGAGCGTCCGGTACGTCCGCCGGTCGACGCTCGCCTCGAACCAGGCGGGCGAGAGGGGGTCGAAGAACGAGACGCGCCAGACGCGCCGGCCGCCGACCGTCCCGGCGCCGAGCACGTAGGCGTCGACGGCGCTCTGCCAGTACGGCTGCGGCTGGCGCACGGGCGGGTTCTGCGGCGAGCGCTGCCACGGCGCCCCCGGGCCGGGGCGGTCCCAGCGCGTGCCGTCGATGATCACCGACGACGACGCGCCGGCGATCGTGTAGGCGAGCGCGTCGGGCGCCTGCGCCCGGTAGACGATCGTGAGCGCGTGGGTCGGGTCGCTCGCCAGGCGCTCGTGCCAGACGAGCGTGCGGAGCGCGTTCCAGGTCGCGGCCGCCCGGGCGACGATCGGGCCGGCGCCGCGCGCCGGCAGCCGCGGCAGCGCGAACGCGTACCGGGCGGCGCCGAGCCGCACGGTCACGCGGGTCGACCGCGGCCGCGCCGGTAGCTGGTAGCAGCCGGCTCCGCACGCCCCCGCCGGGCGGAACGGGCCCGTCCCGAGCGCGACGGCGACGCGCAGGTGCGCGACGCCGTCGCCGTTCGGGTCGACGACCGAGACCCGGACGAGCGTCGGCGCGACCGCGAGCCCGAGCGCGTTCGCGCCCGCCTCGCGCGCGAGGACGACCGCGCCGCCGGGAGGCGACGGGAAGGCCGGGTCGTCGGGCGTCCGGATCCGGCCGCCGGCGACCCCGGCGGGCGCCGCCGCGGCCGGCGCGGCCGGCGCGGTGACCGACGCGCCGGGGGGCCCCGGGACGGAGCGGAGCAGCGCGACCGCGACGAGCACGCCCGCGACCCCGGCTCCGAGCGCGGCGAGCGCGGCGAGGAGCCGGAGCGGGACGCTCACCGAAGGCCGGCCGCGGTGAGCGCGAAGCCGGCCATCGCCCGCGGGAGCCGCTGCGCCTTGCCGATCGCCGCCTCGAGCGCCTCGGCCGCCTCGCCGAGGTCGTCCTCGCCGACGACGAGGGGGGGCAGCCCCTTGATCACCGGGATCCCGTGACCGGCGACCTGGCTGAGGATGCGGTGGTCGGCGAAGAGCGGCAGCACGACGAGCTGCGCGAAGAGGCCGTGCTGGAGGCGCTCGACGAGCCGGTAGGCGCGCCGCCCCCGCGCCGGCTCGCCGAACTCGATCGCCCACATGAGGCCGATGCCGCGCACGTCGCGGACGACCTCGAAGCGCTCGGCGAGCGGGGCGGTGAGCTCGAGCAGCAGCTCGCCGAGCCGCGCCGAGCGCGCGACGAGGTCCCGGTCGTCGAGCTCGCGGAGCGTGGCGAGCCCGGCCGCCATCGCGAGCTCGTTCGGCGCAAAGGTGGAGCCGTGGCTGAACGCGTTCTCCATCGAGTCGAAGACCTGCTCGTGTACCCACCTCGACATGAGCAGGGCGCCGACCGGGACGTAGCCGCCGGAGAGCGACTTCGACACCGGCACGAGGTCCGGCTCGAGCCCCCAGTGCTCGAAGGCGAACAGCTTGCCGGTGCGGCCGAAGCCGGTCTGCACCTCGTCGACGCAGAAGAGCGTCCCGTGGCGGCGGCAGAGCGCCTGGGCGCCTTCCAGGTACCCGGGGGGCGGCAGGTGCACGCCCTTCCCCTGCACCGGCTCGACGAGGAAGAGCGCGACGTCCTCCCGTCGGAGCTCGCGCTCGAGCGCCTCCAGGTCGCCGAAGGGGACGAGCCCGAAGCCGGGCAGCAGCGGCTCGAACCGGCGCGTGAACTCCGGGTTGCCGTTGGCCGAGAGCGAGCCGAGCGTCAGCCCGTGGAAGCCGTGCTCGCAGGCGATCACCCGCGGGCGGCGCGTGGCCGCGCGCCCGAGCTTCAGCGCCGCCTCGACCGCCTCGGTGCCGGTGCTCGTGAAGAGGACGCGCTCGAGCCGCGGCGGCGTGCGCCGGAGGAGCTCCTCGGCGAGCAGGGGCGGGAGCGGCGAGGCGCCGAGCTGCACCGACCCGGGGAGGTCGAGCTCGAGCGCCTCGACGAGCGCGGCGCGGACGCGGGGGTTGTTGCGGCCGACGTTGAACATCCCGAAGCCGCCGAGGAAGTCGAGGAAGCGGTTGCCGTCGGCGTCCCAGAGGTGGGCGCCCTCGGCGCGCACCCAGGTGCGGTCGAAGCCGATCGTCCGCAGGACGCGCGCGAACTGGGGGTTGATCGTGCGTGCCCAGAGCTCGAGGGCCTCGCCGCCGCGCGCCTCCACGAGCTCGCCGATCACGGTCTGATGCTAGCCGGGGCGGGGACGAGCTCGACGCGCGGCGCCGTCTGCCCGGGCGGCGCCGCGACCGGCGCCGGCGCGCACGGGACGGCGGCGCCGAGGGCCGCCAGCGTCTCGGCGACGACGTCGCCGGGCGGCGGGCCGGCGCCGACGAGCCAGGCGCAGTCGGCGCAGGCGCGGAGCTCGGCGAGCTGCGCCGCGTCGAGGGTGCGCGCCGCGTACGCGGAGGCGGCGGCGTTCGCCTCCCGCTCGGTCGGGAGCCGGGCGTACCCGGCCTCCCCGGCCGCGGCGCGGAGCCGCTCGTCGGCGGCGTAGAAGGCGGGGCCGGACGCCTCGAAGCGGCGCGCGTGCTCGAGCTCGTGGCGGAGCATCGGCCCGAGCGCGCCGTCCGGGATCCCCGGCAGGCGGCGCCAGACCGCGAGCCGGTGGGCGACGTGCGCGAAGCGCGCGGCGCGGGCGGCGCCGACGGCGCGGAAGACGAGGACGGTGTCCTCCCCCACCGCCCCCTCCGGCTGGAGGTAGGCGATCGGCGTCGTCCCCGGCGGCCGGCGCGCGTCGACGACCCAGGTCACGGTCGCGCCGGGGGCGATCCCGGCGTCGGCGCAGGCGCGGACGAGCTCGGCCACGAGGCGCTCCGTCTCGACGATCACCCGCCGCTCCGCTCCACTGCGCTCGCTTCTACCACCCGCCGCCGACAAAGCCTTCCGCTTTCCTTGCACGGCCTTTACCGCGCACGGGAGACTCTGTGCGGGATGCGTCGCCTCGCCACGCTCCTCGTCGCCGTGGCCGCGCTCGCGGCTGCCGTCTCCGCACGGGCGGCGACGGCGCCGACGGCCGGCACCGGGTCGGCGAGCGCGGTCGGGACGACCTCCGCCACCCTCAACGGGACGGTCGACCCGAACGGCACCGCGACCAGCGTGTACTTCCAGTACGGGACGACCTCGGCGTACGGCTCGACCACCGCGACGCAGGGGGTCGGCTCGGGGACGAGCACGATCGCGGTGGTCGCCCCGATCACCGGCCTGCAGCCGGGGACGGTCTACCACTTCCGGCTCGTGGCGACGAGCGCGGGCGGCACCAGCATGGGGGCGGACGAGAGCTTCGCGACGGCGCCGGCCGCGGGGGCCTCGGCGCCGGCGGTCGCGACCGGGTCGGCGACGAAGGTGTCGGCGAGCTCGGCGACCCTGAACGGCACGGTGACCCCGAACGGCCAGGCGACGACGTGGTATTTCGACTACGGGACGAGCACCGCCTACGGCAGCCGGACGGCGGTGAAGAGCCTCGCCGCGGGGACGAAGCCGGCGAGCGTCGCGGCCGCGGTCTCGGGTCTGCACGCCGGGACCGTCTACCACTACCGCTTGGTGGCGACGAACGCATCCGGGACGACGCTCGGCGCTGACCAGACGTTCGCCACGGTCGGCCCGCCGGCGGTGCAGACCGGCGCGGCCCAGAGCGTGGGCGTGAACAGCGCCACCCTCACCGGGACGGTGAGCCCGAACGGCCGCGCGACGTCCTGGCACTTCGACTACGGGACGACGACCGCCTACGGCTCGCACACCGCGAGCGAGAGCGCCGGCTCGGGCGGCGCCGCCGAGCCGGTGAGCGCCGGCCTCGCCGGGCTGGCGCCGGGGACGACCTACCACTACCGCCTCGTCGCGACGAGCAGCGCCGGCACGACCTACGGCGCCGACCAGACCTTCACGACGCTCGCCGCGGTGACGATGGCCCGCCCGGCGGCGCGCGTCGTCGCCGGCCGCGCCGTGACGCTCTCGGGGACCGTCGCCGGCAGTCCGCCGGGCACGAAGGTGGCGATCATGGCGCAGCCGTTCGGGGCGACGTCGTTCACGGAGGTCGCGACGGTCGCGACGGGCGCCGGGGGCGCCTGGCGGTACCTCGCGCGGCCGACGATCCAGACGACCTACCAGGCGAGCGCGAACGGGGGCACGAGCGCGCCGGCGACGGTCGGCGTGCGGCCGGCGGTCTCGCTTCGCCTCGTCGCGGGCGGGTGGTACCGCACGCAGGTGCGCGCCGGGACGGCCTCGTTCGCCGGCCGGTCGGTGCAGCTCCAGCGGCGGGACGGCGACCGCTGGGTGACGGTGCGCCGGAGCCGGCTCGGTCGGGACTCGGCGGCGACCTTCCGCGCCTCGCTCGTCCCCGCGGGGACGGAGGTCCGGGTCGCGCTGAGCGTGAACCAGGCGGGGCCGGGGTACCTCGCCGGCTTCAGCCGGGCGCTGACCGCGGGCTGACGGGGACGCCTCGGTGCGTCGGGGCCGAGACGGGCCGCTCGGGAGACAGGCAGCTCCCGGCGGTCGGTGCCCGGCGGCGGAGACGGGCATGTCGTTCCTCGTCGGGCCGGCCACGACCCGCCGAAGCCCCGGCCGACCGCGGCGAAGGCGGCGACGAGGGCGGGTCTCACCATCCCCGTCCGCCGCCGCGGGCGGCCCGGGGACGGGCGGGCGCCCCGGTCGCGCGTCCTCCCGCAGCCGACGTTGGGGCCCTCGGCCGGGCCGACGTCGACCGCCTCGCCGTAGGCGTGCTCGGACGAGCTCCCGGTGGCGGCACCGCCGGCGCACCGGGACGGGACGGCCTTCGCGGCCTCGGTCGAGGCGGTGACCTCGCCGTCGGCGGGGCGCCGGCCGCGCGGGCCGTACTCGTCCGCGAGCCGCAGGTGGTGGATCGGGGAAGCGGATCGCGCCAGCCGCCGGACGACGGTTGCGAGGCGGCCGGCCGCCTCGGCGTCGACGACGAGCGTCCCGCAAGGCGCGCGCCCCCGAAGCCGAAGCGAGGTCACCGTAAGCAGGCGCAGCCCGGAGAGGCGGAGCCCGGAGACCGGGACGGGGCAGCCGGGGTGCCACTCGCAATGGAGGCGGCGGGAATCGAACCTGCGCAAGGTTCCTCCCAGCAGGCGCCCGGGGGCATGGGCCCGGCGGCGTCCTCAGGCGAAGATTATGTAGACAACATCTTCGATGAAGGCACGCGCCTTGGATCCTCGGTCGGATCGGAGACAATCACCCACATCCGGCGGAAGTCGTGCTACTCTGTGTGCGGATTTACGGGCCCCGGCTTCTACGGAAGACCGGGGCTTTCTTCATGACGGTCGGCGCTCGGCCAGCGTGCGAGGAAGAGTCGGCGGCGTCCATGCGCTGTCCGGAACCGTGTAGTCCGTGTCGTCGCGGACGAGCTCGAAGAGCTCCTCGGTGATCTGGTGCGTGTAGGCGAACCCGGCGAGGGTCTTCGGGTCGCTTCGCCCCGGCTCGACGGGTACGGCCGCCTCCAGTCGAACCGGGCGGTTCAAGACCGGACGAAGGCTGCGGAGCGCGTTCGGGATCTCGGCGAGGTCTCGGTCGAGGCTCACGATGATCGCCACGTCCAGCGAGTCCACGAGCGCGAACTCGATCACGTCGAGCGCGATCGCCAGATCGATGCCCTTCTCCTGCGGGCGCTGCCATGGCCTCAGCGTGACAGTCTGCGGCGCGGCGCCAGGCCCCGGCTCGGGCAGCTGCTGCTGGTGTCCCCAGTCCCAGTGGTAGCGGAGGGGGCGCTTGATTACCGTGACCCCCATGCGGTTCATCTCGTTAAGCCGACGGTCGAGGTTTCGCACGCGCCGCCGTTCGTGGGGGATGTTCGGGTTGGGACGTCCAGTGTAGAAGCGGCACGCGACGCGGTTGCGTGTCCGCGGCCCGGCGAGGTGCTCCGCGAGCAGGTGCGGATGGCAGAGCGGGTGCCCGAACGTGCGCCGGCAGGCGTTGTAGAGGTTCTGCCCGTCGACGAAGACCATGACCCGCGCGTCGGGGTCTGTCGCGAGCGCGTTGATCCGCGGGTCGCGCGGCATCAGTCGCGCTCGATCCCCGCCTCGTCGAAGTGCTCCTCGACGGCGTTGCGCAGCCAGTTCGGGTCGAACGGCTCACGACCCTCGGCCTCGACCTCCAACCTTGCCCGGAAGCTCGCGGACTTGTCGGCCAGGTTCTGCAGCGCCGGGAGGACGCGGAAGAGCTGCGCCGCCGTCGCGGCGAAACGAACGGAGTAGCGGCGCGCGCCGCCGTCCGTCTCGTCGCTGCTGACCACGCCGACCTCCTGGTCAGCAGTCTCCTCGACCTCCCCATCGTCCTTGGCAGGCTCTTCCTCTCCGCCGACGAGGCTTGCCGCCAGCTTCGGCGACAGGACGTAGCAGCCGGGGCCGAGGTCGATCTCGTCCACCGGCGTCGTCGCGCCGAAGCGAACCAGCTCGCGGCGCGGCACCTCGAGCTCGTCGTCGAGCGCCTGCGCGCCGGACACGTAGCCGAACATCCCCTCCGTCCCCCGTGCGATGGCGTCCCGAAGGACCGACTCGTCTATGAGCTTCGGGAAGTCGAAGATCGAGAAGAACCACTTCGAGAGCTCCTCGACCGCGACGTACTCGCGCGTCTCGCCGAGCTTCGCGAGCGTGGCGAGCCGCGCCGGGGTGAGCGTGTCGAAGACGTGCTTGCGCAGGCCGTCGAGCAGGCGGGTGTGCAGGTCGCGCCCGGCCGCGAGCTGCGCCCGGAGATCGATCGTCTCGAGCCGGAAGGGCCGCTGGCCCTCCCGGTCGGCGAGCGGCACGAGCACACGCTCGTACAGCCGGTCGCAGGTGGCGACGAGCTCACCGCCAACGGCTTGGCGGCGCTCCGCGAGCTCGTCCTCCTGCTCGCGCTCCACCGTCAGCCGCTTCGCCTTCACCTCGCCCAAGAGGGAGTCGAGCGCGAGCACCAGCCTCGCCAGCGTCCGCGCCCGTTCGAGCCCCGCCCGGTTCGGCTCGGCGAAGGCGAGCGCGTTCTTGTACACACGCGAGCGCTCCTCGATCGCGCGCTCGGCGTACTCGGAGGCGCTGTCCGCGGCCTCCGGAGGCAGGTAGACGATGCGGAAGAGCGGGTCGCCGTCCGGGATCGCGGCCGTGTCCGGGGGCCAGAGCACGGCCCGATCCCCGGCTCCCGTCAAGAGCCGGGCGAGCTCCATCTTGACCCGCGTGAGCACCTCGTCCGCGTCGAACCCCTGCGCCGCCTCCTGGATCATCAGGTTCAGGTTCGGCTTCGGCTCGAACCGGTAGCGCCGGCCCGTGTAGTGCAGGTAGAGGAGCTCGTCGCGGAGGTCGTGCAGGCACGTCGTGACGACGTTGCGGTCGAGCTCGGGGGTGACGAGCGCCTGCACGAGCTCACTCTCGAGCACGCCACGGTCCTCGCCCGAGCGTCCGCCGAAGGAGTAGAGCATGATCGCCGAGGCGCAGCGCGTTCCCACCCGCAGCCGCTCGAACGCGGGCGAGTCGGTGGCGATCCGGCGGTCGACCTCGCGGACGCGAGCCTCCGGCCCCGTGATGTCCGCCGAGAGCACGGACGTGTAGCGCTCGCGCTCGCCCACCTGGGAGAAGAAGGCGCCGCGCACGTGCTCGTCGGCGAGGACGACGTCGCCGGGGCCGATCAGCGGCTGCGCGGCCCCCTGGCCGTTCCAGAGCGCGTGCACGACCCGCGCGAGGAACTGGAGTGCCCCGCGTGTCCGCTGGTACGAGGGGAGGCCTCCCCAGCGGTGGTACATGAGGTCGAGCAGGTGCGGGTGGAAGGGGTAGGACTGGAGGATCCGCGCCTCCAGCCGCTCCGACTCGGCCTGCGCGACGCGCCGCTCGCCCTCGGTTTCGGCGTACGCCTCCCGCAGCTTGCGGAACTGGATCGCGTACTCCCGCGCCGTCTCCCGCGCCACCGCCAGGTGCGCGTCCTCCTCGCCGAACGAGGGAAAGAGCCGCCGCTGGACGACCCGCATCACCTCGTCGTCGGAGACCGGCTCGCGCTTCGCGTCCACGCGCGCGACGAGGTGGTCGAGCTCGCCGAGCAGCATCTCGTCGCCCGCCGCCTCGTGCGCGCTCGCCTGCAGCGAGTAGACCATCGCCGCCTTCGGCAGCCCGCGCACGACCTCGGTCAGCGCCTGCAGGAAGATCATCACCTGCCTGCGCAGCGCGTCGTCGCCCTTGCTTCCGGTCGCCCGCTGCACGTACACGAGCACCTCGTCGAGCAGGAGCAGCACCGGCCCCACGTCGAGCAGCGAGCGCAGGACGTTCCCGCCGGGCGCACGGCCCTCCTCGTCGTGCGCGCGCACCTTCTCGTAGGCGGCCTGGCCGCCGAGCCGGAAGGCGAGCTCGCCCCAGAGCGTCCGGATCGTCAGTCCGTCGACCTCGCGCGGCGCGATTGGGTCGAGGTCGAGCCCGGAGAGGACGACGACCCGGCCCGGCCCTGGATCCGGGATCCCTGCCAGGTCGACGTCGATCTCGGAGCGAGAGCGCATCAGGTGGTAGAGCGCGAGCAGCGCGTGCGTCTTGCCGCCGCCGAAGGGGGTGCGGAGCTGGAGCACGCGGTCGCCCTGCCCGCCGCCGACGACGCCGAGCACGTCCGCCAGCAGCCGTCGCAGGTTCTCGGTCATGTACGTCGTGCGGAAGAAGTCGCGCGCGTCGAGGTAGACGCGCGGCGTGTTCTCGTCTCCCCGGTCGACGGCGCCCAGGTCGGCCGCGTAGGTGGCCATCTCGAGGTCACCCTCGAGGATGTCCCGATGCGGGCGGACGACCTCGTTCCACGGCCGCAGCCGGTAGGCCTGCGCGCTCATCCGCGCGCCCCCGCAAGGGTGTCGTCGACGAGGCGCTTCCAGCCCGTGAGCAGGGAGGCGATCGCCTGCTGCTCGCGGTCGGAGGTCCCAGCGCCCTTGCGGTCGAGCGCCTCGCCGGAGAGCGCCTGCGCGACGAGCCGCAGGCGCTGCGGGTCGGCGACGGAGGCCTGGACGACGTCGCGGAGCCGGGGCGAGTCGTTCTCGGCCACCCAGAGAAGGCGGTGGAGGACGTCGATCAGCGGCGCCGGCTCGCCGCCCTCGGCAGGCAGCCCAAGCGAGTCGGCGCCGCCGCGCTCGCGGTAGTCGCGAAGCCGCACCTTGCCCTGCTCCTTCTTGAAGAGCGCCTTCGCGCCGGCGAGCGCTCCGCGCGTCCCTGTCAGCTCGACCCCGACCCCGTGCGCAAGCGTGTTCGCCCGGTCGAACTCCACGTAGGCGCCGCCGAACTCGAAGCGGCCCATGACGTAGAGCTGCGTCGGCGGGTCGATCGAGCCGATCCCTGCGGCGTCGACGGCGAAGACGTCCTCGAGCACGGTCTCGATCACGGTCCGCTGTACCTCCTCGAGGAACTGCTCGGGCGGAAGCTCCTCCCCGTTTGGCAGCTCGACCCGCTCGTACTCCGTGTACGCGCGGAGGCCGGCGCCGATCGCGGCGATGACGAGGTCGTCGCCCAGAACGCCCATCTCGGGCAGCTCGCGCACCCGCTCGCGGACGATCCGCCGCATCTCCGCGTTGACGGCCTCCCAGTCACCCGTGCCGCCCGTCTCGCGCCGGCGGGCGACGAGGAAGATCGAGGAGGCGAGGCTCGCGGTGTTCTGACCGACGGAGCGGGTCGGCATCTCCGTGTCGAGCGGCCAGGCCTCGACGATCACGAATCCGGCCCGCCGGAGGGCCTGCACGAGCGTCGCCCAACCGGCGTACGTCTTGTGCGCGTAGACGACGACGAGCGGCGCGCCCGGCTTCAGCTCCTCGCGGCGGCGCGCGAACACCTCCGCCATCAGGTCGTCGTAGGCCTGCCTGGCGGCGTCGTCGTCGTCGCCGTGCCGGTAGGGGACGGCGACGACCTCCTTGCGCTTCGGCGTCAGCGGCCCCGAGAGGTGCTCCGGATAGAGCTGCCCGACGCTGCGCTGCAGCCAGGCGTAGAAGAAGTCGGAGAGGTCGGCGTAGGAGATGTTGTCGTAGTAGGGCGGGTCGGTGATCACGGCGTCGAACGGCCCGCCCGGGACGGGGTCGGTGGCCGAGCCGCGGATGACCGTGGCCGGCTCGCCCGTCGCGGCGCAGTGACGGATGACCTTGGCAACCTGCTCCACTGCGACGCCGAGGTCCCCCGAGGAGCCTCCGAAGGGGTTCACCTCCGAGTAGTCCCAGACCATCGGGAGGGCCTGCCGCGCGTACGTGTTCGCAGTCGTCTCACGGCTGTTGTCCCAGTGGCAGAGCGTGCTCGAACGGTCGGCAACGCGGTCGACCGCCATCGCGAGGTAGGTCGCGATCGCCTTCGCGCGGTCGGGTTCGATGCCGCCGGCGAGCATCTGCGCGTGCGCCTCGCGCACGAGCGAGCAGAAGGTGAGCAGCGCGAGCAGCTGCCGCTCGGCGAACAGGTCGCCGATCGTCTTGAACCCGTAGACGATGCAGCTCCCTCCCGTCAGCTCGGGAGGAAGCGGTGTGTCCGGTACGGTGAAACCGGTCTCCTCGAGCAGCTCGTCGAGGCGCGCGCGGATCTCCTCGTCGGCCGGGACGAACGCCGCCGCCTCGCGCGAGCCGAGGTACGTCTTCCCGCGCGTCCCCGGTCGGACGGCCGCGACCGCCAGCAGCCGCCGTCCGAGCTTGCCCTGCTTGCCGAGCGCCTTCACGTCGTCGGCCGTCACCCCGGCGCCGCAGACGCGGCAGGTGGCGGCGCCGCGCTCGCTCCCCTGCTCCGGGTCGAAGCCCAGGTCCTCGGGCGAGGAGGCGCTCGCGACCTCGTAGTCGACGCTCAGCCGCTCGCGGTCGACGATGGGCCGGAGGGCGACCAAGCGGCCGGGCTTCTTCACGAGCCAGGTCTGGCGGACGAGGTGGAGCTCGTGCGGGTCGAGCGCGGGGTTCGGGCAAGGGACGGTGCGCGTCCAGAGGTAGGCGACCGGCGTCAGCTCGACCGCCGCCTGCTCGCCGCCGCCGAGCCGGAGCTGGCCGGTGCCGCCGGCCGGGATCGGCGGGTAGAGACCCTCGAGCGCCGAGCGCGCTTCCTCGACGAGCCAGGCGCCCCACTCCTCCACCTCGTCGGCCAGGGAGGAGCCGTACGTCTGCGGGTAGACGAGCGTGCAGAGGAGGATCAGGTAGGCGACCGGGTTCAGCTCGACCGCGGTCGCCCGGCTGCCGAGGCGCGCCACTTCGAGCGGGATCGCGCCGCCGCCGGCGAAGCAGTCGAGCACCTTGGGCGGGCCGCCGTTCTCGGCCGCGATCTCGGCGCGCGCCTTCTCGACCGCCGTCTCGGGGGAACCGTTCGTGCCGCCCCAGCGGCAGAGCTCGGCGAGACGCCGCTCGACCTCCTTCGGCGCGCGGCCGTCGGCGGAGACGAGCGTCGAGTAGACGGCCGCCCGCGCGGCCGCAAGCGGCCGCCGCGCCCACCAGAGGTGGAGCATCGAGATGTGGTAGTCGCGCCGGCGGAGCAGCTTCTCCCGCGTCGCCTCGTAGCTCACCGCCCGCACCGGCAGGTACTCCTCGATCAGCCTGCGCTCGCTCACTTCCTCCGTCTCCCTTCCTCCGCCGTCTCGACCGCCTCGCCCGGCAGCACGAACCCCTTCACGACCGTCAGCCGCTCGGCGGCCTTGCCGAGGCGGGCGAACGGGTCGCGCACCCGCCGGAGCCTCGGCTCGTCGCCCGCGCAGCCGGTGACGACGTAGAGCCAGTAGCTTCCGCGGTGGCGGCGGGCCTGCGTCCACTCGTTCGGGCTCAGGATCACGGTCGCGTCGTCGCCTGCGCGGCCCTTGACCTCGATCCGGCGCACTTCGTTCTCGGGCCCGACCGAGCGGACGTCGAAGCCGCTGCCGTCGCGCAGGTCGCCGACGTACTCGGGCGTCCAGCCTTGCTCTCGCTCGTAGGCCAGCGCGATCTCGACCGCGCGCCGCTCGACCTCCGGGTCGCGGCGGGCGATCCGGGCGACCGCCTCGTCCCGCACCGGGGAGACGACCGCGCTTCCGAGGTAGAGGGCAGGCCCGGGCCGGAGCACCTCGAGGTGGCGGAGCTCGGCGAGCTTCTGCTCGCGGCGGCGCTCGGTCTCCTCGAGCTGGCGCTGCGCCTCGTCGCGCGCGAAGCGGAACTCCTCGGCGCCCTCGGCGACGCGGGCGGCGAGCTTCGACCAGTCCTCGCGGCGGCGGCGGATCAGCTCGTGGAAGGAACGCTCGACGTACTCCCGCCGGATCTCCACCTCGCGCCTGCGCTGGTCGCGCAACAAACTGACCCGAGCGGTCCCGACGTGCACCTGCAGCCAGCGCTCGGCGCGGCGCACCTCGTCGGGCGCGGGCAGCTCGAGATCGCCCGTCTCCGTCGCCGGCGTGAGGTCGTGCAGGACGTCCGGAGGCGCAAGCTCGAAGGCGCCGCTTGCGTCCTCGAGCACGACCGCAAGCTCCGCGTGCGCGGGGATCGTCCGGCTCGGCTGTCCCGCCCCGCCCGGGAGCTCGCCGAGCACGCGCAGCTCGAAGAAGTGGAGGCGATAGGGCTCGCGCGCCCCGGGGTCGACGTAGGCGACCGTGCCCTGCCGGGCGTGGGCGAGCTGGCGCTCGAGCTCGTCGACCGTCGCGGCGAAGAGCTTGTGGCCCGGCGAGAGGAGCTCGGCGTCGAGGTGGCGATCCTCCTGGAGGTGCTCCTTGTGGAAGGTCAGCTTCCGGTACTCGACCTGCGGTGGGCCGAAACGCTGCACCGCCGGCAGCGAGGGCGCACGCAGGCGCTGCGGGACGTGCTCGACACGCCAGAGGCCGTCGGCGCGCGCGTCCACGCGCAGCTTGACACGCTCGGCCGCCTGCACGAAGAAGCGCTCGACGTACTCGGGCATCAGCCGCCGCTCCTCGGAGCGCCAGTCCTTCGGGCGCACCTTGTCCAGGTCGACGTGGCGGGTGGCGAGCGCGATGCCGGTGTCGCGCTCGTACTGCTCGAGCTTCTCCATCGAGATCGCCTCGATCTGCGCCGCGTACTCGTCGAGCCGCGTCGGGTTGTACGCCGCCTCCCGGAGCATGTCCTCGACGTTCACGCCGTTCAGGGTGAGCAGCGTCCCGACGACGTCGAAGACGCGGTCCGAGCCCATCGCGCGGCGGATCTCGTCGAGCTTCGTCAGGAGGCGCAGGAGGATCGTCCCCTCGATCGTGTTCTCGGCGACGAAGTTCACGACCGTCACGTCGAAGCGCTGCCTGATCCGGTGGATCCGGCCCATGCGCTGCTCGAGCCGGTTCGGGTTCCAGGGCAGGTCGTAGTTGATCATCAGGTGGCAGAACTGGAGGTTGATCCCCTCGCCCGCGGCCTCGGTCGCGACGCAGACCTGGCGCTCCGTCTGGAAGAGCCGCTGCGCCTCCTTGCGCGCCTGCGCGCTCATGCCGCCGTGGATGACGCACGTCGTGTAGCCCCAGCGCTCAAGGTGCTCGACCAGGTAGTCCTGCGTCGCGCGGTACTCGGTGAAGATCAGGAGCTTCCCGCGGCCGTCCTTCAGCTCGGCGAACTCGGCCCGCTCGAGGCAGCGCTTGAGCGCCGCGAGCTTCGCCTCGTCCTCGCGGGGGATCGCCTTCGCCTGCTCCACCAGCTCGCCGAGGCGGGCGATCTCTCGCCGTAGGTCGCCGATCCGCTCGACCGCCGTGACCTGGAAGGCGAGCTGGTCCTCGACCGCCTCGTCCTGGTCGTCGCTCTCCGACTCCTCGTCGACCGGCTCGAGCAGGCGAAGCTCGCGCAGCCGCTCCTCCTGCCGGCTCGCCGGCAGCCGCTCGAGCTCCTCGACCAGCTCCTGGAAGCGCCGGCGACGGGAGGCGAGCGTGGCCTCGATCGCGCCGAGGCTCGACGCGAGGCGGCGCTGGAGCACGGTGCGCGCGAGGGCGATGCTCGAGCCGCGCCGTCCGCGCACCTGCCGGGGCAGGTACTCGTTGATGTACTCGGTGACGTCGTCGTAGAGCTGCTTCTCGGCCGGCGACAGCTCGAAGGGCTGCGTGATCGCGCGGCGCTCGGTGAAGAGGCGCCTGCCGTCGAAGTCCTTGAGCTCCTCCTTGATCCGGCGCGAGAACCAGGGGCTGTCCTCGACCGAGATCAGCTCGCGGTCGAGATCGAGGCCGACGAACTGGTCCTCGTCGAGCAGCCGCAGGAAGTGCTGGTACTGGTCGACGTCGCCCTGGTGGGGCGTCGCGGTGAGGAAGAGCAGACGGTCGGACTCGCGGGAGAGCAGCTCGCCCAGCTCGTAGCGGCGCGTCTTCTTGACTTCCGTGCCGTAGGTGCGGGCGGAGCACTTGTGCGCCTCGTCGACGACGACGAGGTCCCACCCGGCGCGGGCGATGCTCTCGCGGACGTCCGGCTGCTTCGCGAAGTCGAGCGAGGTGATCGCCTGCGGGAAGCGCTCCCACACGTTGCCGGCGAGCGTATTCCGGGCGAGCTCGGCGTTGACGATCTCGAACGTCTCCTCGAACTTGGAGCTGAGCTCGTCCTGCCACTGGATCGTGAGCGGGGCAGGGCAGACGACGAGGACCCGGTCGAGCACCCCCCGGAGCTTCAGCTCCTTGATCAGGAGCCCGGCCATGATCGTCTTGCCGGCGCCGGGGTCGTGCGCGAGGAGAAAGCGGAGGCGCGTCTGCGGCAGCATCCGCTCGTAGACGGCTTCGAGCTGGTGCGGGAGCGCGTCGATCCCGGAGAGGCTGACCGCGAAGTACGGATCGTGGGCGTAGGCCAGGCGGATGCGGGCGGCCTCGGTGAGCAGGAAGAGGTCGTGCGGAGAGACGAGCCTGGCGCTCGCGCTCTTTTCCGAGGCGAGCGCCTGCTCGAGCACGTCGGTCGGAATCGGAACCTCGTCAAGCGTGCCGGCTGCCGTCCGCACGCGGAGGAAGACCACGTCCCCCTCGAGCTCCGCATCCTCGACCGTGACCGGGCCGGTGAAGAAGCCCGGGAGGTCGACGCGGCGGCCGAGGGAGGCCTGCGCGAGACGGGCGGAATCGGACACGGGTCGCAGTGTGCCGCGGCGTCGCCCACGTTGCAAGCATGTTCGTAGCTTTACGTTATCGTTCGTTATGAACGATGCTCTATCCGACGAACGAACCGGAGACTGCGGTCGATGCCTCCCTCGCCTCGCTGCGAGAGCTGGTCGGCGAGGAAGCTCCCGCGACCGCCGTGGCGGGCGCAGTGACGGCGGTCCTCGGTCGTTGGCGACGGCTCGACCGCGAATCGCCGTACCGCAGTGACGCGCTCGCGGACTCCAGAGCGCTCGTTGATGCCTATTGCGCTGGCGACGCGGATCGGGCCCGCCAGCTCCTACCCGAGCGTGAACGACTCACCTCTGCGGTCGCGCGACAGGAGCTCGCCGCGCGACTCCGGCGGGCCCGGTCCGAGCTCGGGCTGTCCGTGCGGCGCGCGGCCGAGCGCGCAGGGGTCGCTCCCTCCTACCTGAGCGAGCTCGAGGGCGCCGGAACCGGGTTGCCGAGCCCCGATGTCGCGGAACGTCTGGACGCCGCCCTCGAGTCGAACGTCAGCGAGCTCGTCTCCGAGGCGCGCGCGGCGATCGACCGCCTGCGCGAGCAGCGGCTCACCCCCCCCAACGGCCGAGCGGCACGTCCCGAGACGGACCCGCGCCTCGTCGAGGCGATGGCAACGTTGCGAAACGACCCGAGCCTCCTCGATCTCCTCGAGAACGCACGCCGGCTCGACGCGACCGAACGCAGGGCGGTACTCGCCCTCATGCGCGAGCTGGGTTCGTAGCCCCGCGCTCGAGCTGACCCTCCGAGCGCTGCTAACGGCCCTGATAGCCCGCGAGACGCAGATGCATCCTTTCCGATGCGGCGGCTAACGCAGTCACGTCGAGCATGGGCCTCGTTCCCTCGGCGGCTTGGGACGTCGCGAGGCAAAGTCACCTTTTCGGGGCCGCGCATCTCGATGATGCATCTGTGTCTCCTGGTCATGGGTGGGTCCTGCCCTGACGCCTGCCTGCCGCGAGGACGGCGGATGCCTCCCGAAAGGCCGTGCGGACCTTCTGCACGGCGCGTGAGCCGCATTGAGAGGCTCTACGAGACGTCGGCGGAGGAGGCGCGGGCGTTTGCGGAGGCGGTGAGTCGGCCCATCTGGGCCGATCAGCGCTCGCCGACCGAGAATCGACGCGCTGAGAGCCCTTCTCCGGCCCTCGCGCGACGCGGCGCAACCGAATGGTCGCCGTCACGGACCCATCTGACGTCGCGCCTGCTGCCGCGGCGTCCTCGTTGGGAGTGATTTGCGACCTCCGTCCGGCAGTCTGCGAAGGTGGCCGCACTGCCGCAGCATCGAAACGCCGACGCGGACGATGAGCGCCAGCTCGAACTCTTCGAGGTCGCCGCCGCGCCCGACGTGCCCGCACAGGGGAAGCTCGTTCCGATCGATTGGGCGGAGGAGGAGGGCCACGTGCCGTTCTCCCCCGCCTCACGGATCCGCCGGCCGCGGGCGCCGCGGAAGACTGCGCCGCTCCTCCCGGCCCACGTCGACGAGCTCCTCCTCGCCTGCACACGTACCGCGCGCGACCGCCTGGCGCTGCTCGTCCTGCTCGACTGCGGCGTCCGCCGCGCCGAACTCGGCGGCATCCGCGTGCGCGACTTCGACCTCGGCCGCTGCCAGCTCACGGTCTTCGGCAAGGGTCAGAAGGAGCGCGTCATCCCGCTTCGCGGACGGATCACGATGGCACTGAAGGCGTACCTCGGCGAGCCGCTCGAGTTCGTCGGCCGCCGGCCCGAGCCTGACGACTACCTCCTCTACCCGGAGAAGCGCACGCCCAACCGTCGCGTCTACTGGGCCGACCCGAAGAAGCCGTGCGCGTCGAACACGGTGCATCGCTGGTGGTACCGCATGCTCGAGCAGGCCGGGCTCGTCGGCCGCGGCGTCCGCTCAGGCCTCAACATGCACCGCGCCCGGCACACCTTCGCGACCGAGCTACGCCGCGTCGCCGGCGTCGAGGCGGCCTCGCAGGCGCTCGGCCACAGCGACCTCTCGACGACGCTCGGCATCTACGGCCACCAGGATCAGCGCGATCTCGAGCGCGCGATGGAGGCATTCGCCGAGGCACGCGAGGCCGAAGAAGCCGCGAGCCGGGGGAACGATTCGCCCTCCCGGCTCGACTGAATCCCGCGATTTGCAGGGAAAGTGGAGGCGGCGGGAATCGAACCCGCGTCCGCGGACGCCCCGGAAGAGCCTCTACAAGCGTAGGTCGCGATTGGCGTCTCGCCCGAACGGCCGGTTCGCGACCGACCTGCCGCCGGGCCAGCCATCCTGCGGTCTCGCACCTTCGGCGATCGGCGTTCCGTCGGTGCCAGCCCGTTCGTTGATGCCGCCGATCCGAACCACGGGCCGAGTCCGGGGCGACACGCTGTCTAACGGTTCAGGTTAGGCAGCGAGTGCGAGGTTGTTCTCCGCACTTGCGTTTGCTTCCGGTTGTTTTACGAGGCCGACCGGAGACCTCGGCTTGCAGCTCTGCCGGAGAACCGACCACGTCGAAGCCATGGCGCCCCCGTATGTTCGTCGGCCGCCATTCTAGCCCGCCGCACCCGGCGCCGCCCGGCCCGCGCCCCCGCCCGCTCGCCGGGGCGGACCGCTCAGCGGCGACGCGCCTTCAGCTCCCGCTCGAGCTCCCGGGCGAGGTCGCGCTCGGCGAGCGCCCGCCGCTTGTCCCGCACGTCCTTCCCCCGGGCGAGCGCGAGCTCGACCTTCGCCCGGCCGTCCTTGAAGTAGAGCCGGGTCGCGACGAGGGTCAGGCCCTTCTCGCGCACCTGGCCGTAGAGCCGGTCGATCTCGCGCCGGTGGAGGAGGAGCTTGCGCGGCCGCACCGGCTCGTGGTTCGCGCGGTTCCCCTGCTCGTAGGCGGCGATCTCGGCGCCCTGGAGCCACGCCTCCCCGCCCCGGATCTCCGCCCACGCCTGCCCGAGCCGGGCCCGGCCGGCGCGCAGCGACTTCACCTCGGTGCCCGTCAGCACGAGCCCGGCCTCGAACCGGTCGAGGAGCTCGTAGTCGTGGCGGGCGCGGCGGTTCTCGGTGATCAGCTTCTCGGCCATTGGCCGATTGTGCCTGTGCGTCCGGGGCGGCCGGCGCCGCCGTCCCCGGCCGCGGCGGCCGGTGCGAGCTCGACGCGCCCGTCGTGCCGCGCGACCCGCTCGACCCGGACGGCGATCGCGTCGCCCAGCCGGTACGCGCGGCCGGAGCGCCGCCCGGCGAGCGCCGTGCCGGTCTCGTCGAGCTCGAAGCGCTCCCCGCCGAGGCGCCGCGCCGGCAAGAACCCCTCGAACACCTCGCCGAAGCGGACGAAGAGGCCGGAGCCGATCAGCCCGACGACCTCCCCCTCCCACGGCTCGTCCCAGCCGCGGACGGCGAGCGTGTCGTCGAGGAGCCACGCGAGGCAGAGCGCGTCGGCCAGGTACTCGACCTCGGCGGCGGCGCGCTCGCGGGCGGAGACGTGCTCGGCGAGCTCCTCGAGCCCGGCGGGCGGCGGGTCGTCGCCCTGGCCGAGCTCGCGCAGCAGCGCCCGGTGGACGACGAGGTCCGGGTAGCGGCGAATCGGCGAGGTGAAGTGGCAGTACGCGCGGCTGGCGAGCCCCGAGTGCCCGAGGTTGCGCGGGTCGTACCGCGCCTGCTTGAGCGCGCGGAGTACCAGCGCCGGGAACGCCTCGCGGCCGCGCCCGGACCCGGCCGTGTACTCGCTCACCCGGACGGAGATCGCGGCCGCGAGCTCGGCCGCCGACTGCGGGGTCAGCACCTCGGGGGCCGGCGGCGTCGGAACGCCCAGGGCCTCGAGCTTCGCGAGCAGGAGCTCGATCGAGCGCGGATCCGGCTGCTCGTGCACCCGGTAGAGCGCCTCGCGGTTGCGGGAGGCGAGCAGCGCGGCCACGTGCTCGTTCGCCCGGATCATCAGCTCCTCGACCAGCATGTGCGCGTGCGGCTCGCCCTCGAGCCATGCCGCCGCCACGCGCCCGTCCTCGAAGCGGAAGGCGAGCTCGGGCGTCGTCACGGCGAGGGCGCCGCGCGCGAGGCGCTCCGCCCGCAGCCGCGTCGCCAGCTCGCCGTTCAGGTCGAGCTGGTCCAGGATCGCGGGCGGCGCCTCGCGCCGCTCCGCCTGGCCGTAGGTCAGCCGCGCGTCGGAGCGGACGACCGAGCGGTAGAAGAGAGGCTCCCCCGCCGGCGGCATCTCGACCGTGACGCAGAGGCGGTCGCGGTGCGGCACGAGCGAGCAGGCGTCGTCGGCGAGCTCGGGCGGCAGCATCGGCGCCACGAGGCCGGGGACGTAGGTCGAGCACCCGCGCTCGGCCGCGCCGCAGTCGAGCGGCGACCCGGCCGGCACGAACGACGACACGTCGGCGACGTGCACCCAGGCGCGGATCCCGTCCCGCTCGCGGCGGAAGGAGAGGGCATCGTCGAAGTCCTTCGCCGTCTCGGGGTCGACCGTGTAGGTCGGGAGCTCGCGCAGGTCGACCCTGCCCTCGAGCCCGGGCGCCGGGAGCGCGTGGGGCTCGAACTCGACCCGGGCGCCCTGCTCGACGAGCAGCGCCTCGAGCACGTTCTCGATCCGGCTCGCGCTGCCGAGCCCGCGCTCGACCTTCGCCCGCCCCCGGCCGGTGCGGACGACCGCGAGGTCGCCGGGCCCGACGTCGCCGAGGCCCCGGGCGTCGAGGACGAGCGGCACCCCGGGCGTGAAGTACGGCTCGCCGACGACCAGCTTGCCGCGCCGGCCGACCTCGACGACCAGGCGCTCGGTCGCGCTCAGACCTTGAGGAAGCGGTGCACGGTCAGGCCCGATCCGACCGCGCCGAGGACCAGGCTCATCCCGATCAGGGTCAGCGCCGTGTAGGGGAACGCCCAGGCGTGGACGTCGGGCGAGTCCTGGACGAAGCGCTGGTAGTCGATCGCCGGCAGCGCGACCGCCTTGCCGATCACGAGGAAGAAGATCGCGAGCAGCGCGCCGCCGAGCCCGCAGATCAGCCCCTCGATCATGAACGGGCCGCGGACGAACCAGTTCGTCGCCCCGACGAGCTTCATCACCTCGATCTCGCGTCGTCGCGAGAAGATCGAGAGCCGGATCGTGTTGCCGATCAGGAGGGTCGACGCGACGGCGAGCACGACCGCGCCGACGAGGAAGAGGACGTCGATCACGTGGGCGAAGCGGAGCACGAACCCGCGAAGCTGCTTGCCCTGGACGATCTTGTCGACGCCAGGCGGGAGCGGATGCTGGAGGCTCGCGGCGATGTCGCCGAGGTAGTCGGCGTTCGTCGCGGTGACGACGAGCTGGTCCGGGAGCGGGTTCCACGGCAGGTGGCTGACCATCTCCGGGTCGCGGCGCTTCATGATCTGGAGCGCCTCTTCCTTGGAGACGAAGGTGATCTTCTTCACCTTCGGGTTCGCCTGCAGCATGCGGGCGACGGCGTTCTCCTGCGCGCGCGTCGCCGGCCCGCCGGGCTCGCCGGTCGGCTTGAAATCGACCTGGACGACGAGCTGCTTCTTCAGGTGGTTGGCCGCGGAGTCGGTCCAGGTGAAGACGGCGATGAAGAGCCCGATGATGAACATCCCGACGAGGACGGTCACCGTCGCGGCGAAGGTCGTCGAGGCATTCGCGGCGAGGCTGCGCCACGCCTCGCTGACGAGCAGCTTCACCCTCACTCGCCCGCGTAGCCTCCCCGGCGCTCGTCGCGTGCGAGGCGTCCGTCCTCGAGCTGGATCACCCGCTTGCGCATCTTGTCGACCATCTCGCGGTCGTGCGTGACCATCAGCACCGTCGTGCCGCTCATATTGATCCGGTAGAGGAGCTGCATGATCCCGACGGACGTGTCGGGATCGAGGTTGCCGGTCGGCTCGTCGCAGACGAGGAGCGGCGGGTGGTTGACGAAGGCGCGGGCGATCGAGACGCGCTGCTGCTCACCGCCGGAGAGCTCGTCGGGCAGCGAGTTCATCTTGTGCGCGAGCCCGACCATCGAGAGCACCTCGGGCACCTTCTTGCGGATCGAGCTGCGGTGCTCGCCCTGCACCTTGAGCGCGTAGGCGACGTTCTCCGCCGCGGTGCGGTTCGGCAGCAGCTTGAAGTCCTGGAAGACGCAGCCGATGTTGCGGCGCAGCATCGGCACCTTCGAGCGCTTGAGCCGCGTGAGGTCGCGCCCGCCGACGACGATCTTCCCGCGCGTCGGCTCGATCTCCTTGAGGAGCAGCCGGATCAGCGTCGACTTGCCGGAGCCGGACGCGCCGACGACGAACACGAACTCGCCCTTGTCGATATGGAAGGTGACGTCGTTGAGCGCGACGACGTCGGGGTCGTAGATCTTCGTCACCGACTCGAACACGATCATCGAGCCGCTGCTCGCGAGCGGGCGCCCACGCTCCCTCGGCGCCGGCTCCGCGATCGCCGTGACGGTACGGGTGCTGTAGTCGGGCTCCTGCACGATCAGCTTCTTCGGGGCCGCATCGGAGGCCCGCCGGTGGCACGGGTTCCGGGAGTGTAACGCACCGTCTCGCTAGACGACCCGTCCTGCCGCCTTCGCCAGCAGGTAGGCGTGGATGAACGGATCCAGGTTCCCGTCGAGGACGGCCTGGGCGTTGCCGGTCTCGTAGCCGGTCCTGGCGTCCTTCACGAGCTGGTAGGGGTGCAGCACGTAGCTCCTGATCCACTCTCCGCCGAACCCCGTGTCGGCGGCTCCGCCCCTCTCCTTCGCCAGCATCGCCTCCCGTTCCTCTTCCGCCCGCTCGAGCAGGCGCGCCTTCAGCACCCGCAGGGCGGTCTGCTTGTTCGCCGACTGGGAGCGCTCGTTCTGGCACTGGACGACGATCCCGGTCGGGAGGTGCGTGATCCGGACGGCCGAGTCGGTCTTGTTCACGTGCTGCCCGCCGGCGCCCTGGGCCCGGTAGGTGTCGATCTTCAGGTCGCCCTCGTCGATCTCGACCTCGGTGTCGTCGGCGAGGAGCGGCGCGACGATCACGGTCGCGAAGGCGGTATGACGCCGATGGGCAGCGTCGAACGGCGACTGCCGGACGAGCCGGTGCTTGCCGCGCTCGGCCTTGAGGATGCCGTAGGCGTTCTCGCCCGCGACCGTCAGCGTCGCGCTCTTCAGGCCCGCCTCCTCGCCCGGGCTCGCCTCGAGCAGCTCGACCGCGAAGCCGCGCCCGGTCGCCCAGCGCTCGTACATCCGCAGCATCATCTCGGTCCAGTCCTGCGCGTCGGTGCCGCCGGTGCCCGACTGGAGCGTGACCACCGCGTCGCCGGCGTCGTACTCCCCCTGGAAGAGCGCCGCCTCCTCGAGCCGCGCGAGCTCCCGGCGAAGCGGCGCGATGCTGCTCTCGATCTCCTCGGCGAGGCCGGCGTCGAGGCGGTAGAGGTCGGCCGCGTCCGCGTACTCGCGGCGGAGGCGCTCGTACAGCTCGAGGCGCTTCGACACGCGCGCGTGCTCGGCGGCGAGGCGCTGCGCCCGCGCCTGGTCGTCCCAGAATCCGGGCGCGCTCATCGCGCGCTCGAGCTCGGCCCGCCGGACGGCTAGCGCGTCGGGGTCAAAGGTAATCACGGACCCAGTCGAGCTGGGCCCTGATCTCCTCGAGCTGCTCCTCGAGCGCGGTGCTCTCCATCGCCATCGGGGAGCGATCGTAGCTGCCCCCCGCCGGCGGCGCCCCCCGCTCCCGCCTCCGGTCCCGCCTCGCTCCCCCGGTCTGCGCCCGGGCCGAGCTGGCTCCCGCCCCCGGTCCCGCCTCGCTCCCCCGGTCTGCGCCCGGGCCGGGCTGGGCCACGCGCTCCGGGCTCCGCTGCGCCCTGCGGCCACGGTCAGCCGGGCCGCGGGAAGGCGTCGGGACGAACGGGCCGCGGGACCGGGGCCGCAAGGGGCAGACGGGCCGAGACGGGGCGCCGCCGGCCGCCGGAGCGGGGCGCGGCGGGGCCGGTGGGGGGACCCATCCCAAGCCCCCACCCTCCCAAAGGGGACCGCGTCAGGCTAGCAGCGAAGCCGTCACGCGTCTGTGACGGGAAGGCGACAATTGCGCTCCGCACGCGGGACGGAGCGCAAGGGAGGCCCCCGATCGCGGCGCGGCCCCGCGGCGCCTCGGAGGCCCGGCCTGGGCGGCCGTCAGGCGCCGTGACAGCGCTTGTACTTCTTCCCCGACCCGCACCAGCACGGGTCGTTTCGGCCGAGCTGCTCCTGCGCCGACTTGTGCACCGTCCGGGTCGCGACGGCGCCGGTCACGCCCGGGGCGATCGCGGTCGCCGTCCCGCCTCCCGCCGCCGCGATCGCCTCCGCTCCCGCGAGCGACTGGTGCTCGTAGCTCAGGCTCCCGGCCGTCCGTCCGTCCTGCTGCTCGAGCACGGGGGCTTCCGCGGGCTCGATCTGGGCGTGGAAGATCGCCCCGATCACCTCCTGGCGGATCGTGCGGCTGAGCTCCTGGAACATCAGATGCCCCTCGTTGCGGTACTCGACCAGCGGGTCCTTCTGGGCCATTCCGCGGAGCCCGATCCCCTCGCGCAGGTAGTCCATCGCCTCGAGGTGCTCGCGCCAGCGCATGTCGACGACCATCAGCACCATGTACCGCTCGAGGTCGCGCATGAGGCCCTCGTGGATGGCCTCGATCTCCGCCTCCTTCTCCTTGTAGGCATCGAGCGCGTCGTCGAGGAACTCGGAGACGATCGCGTCGCGGTCGAGCCCGCGCAGCTCGTCGGCGGCGACGCCCGTGCCGTAGAGGGCATCCATCGCCCCGACGAGCCCGTCGAGGTCCCAGTCCGACGGCTCCTCGGCGGCGGTGTACTCGGCGACGAGGTCCGAGACCACCTCGGGCAGCCAGTCCTCTTTGATCTCGGCGGAGAGATCCTGTCCTTCGAGCACGGCGCGGCGCTGGTCGTAGATGACCTGCCGCTGGACGTTCATCACGTCGTCGTACTTGAGGACGTTCTTCCGCGCGACGAAGTTCTGCTCTTCGACCTTCTTCTGGGCGTTCTCGATCTGCTTCGAGAGGATCTTCGCCTCCATCGGCTGATCGTCCGGCACCTTGAAGCGCTGCATGATGTTGTAGATCCGGTCGCCGGCGAACAGGCGCACGAGGTCGTCCTGGCCCGACAGGTAGAACCGCGTCTCGCCGGGATCGCCCTGGCGGCCCGAGCGCCCGCGCAGCTGGTTGTCGATCCGCCGCGCCTCGTGCCGCTCGGTGCCGAGCACGTACAACCCTCCGAGCTCGCGCACGCCCTCGCCGAGCTTGATGTCGACGCCGCGGCCGGCCATGTTCGTCGCGATCGTCACCGCCCCGACCTGGCCGGCGTCCTTGATGATCTCCGCCTCGCGTGCGTGCTCCTTCGCGTTCAGCACGTTGTGCGGGATCCCCTCCCGCTTCAGCAGCTCGGACAGGTACTCGGAGGTCTCGACCGCGATCGTGCCGACCAGGACCGGCTGCCCCTTCGCGTGCCGCTCCTTGATGTCTTCCACGACCGCCTTGAACTTGGCCTCGGCGGTCTTGTAGATCAGGTCGTTCCGGTCGATGCGGATCACGGGGACGTTCGTCGGGATCTCGACCACGTTCAGCCCGTAGATCTCGACGAACTCCTTCTCCTCGGTCTTCGCCGTGCCGGTCATGCCGGCGAGCTTCTCGTAGAGGCGGAAGTAGTTCTGGAGCGTGATCGTCGCGACCGTCTGGTGCTCCTCCTGGATCTGCACCCCTTCCTTCGCCTCGATCGCCTGGTGGAGGCCCTCCGACCAGCGGCGGCCTTCCATGATCCGCCCCGTGAACTCGTCGACGATCTTCACCTCGCCGTCGGCGACCACGTAGTCCACGTCGCGCTTGTAGAGCGCCTCCGCCTTGAGAGCCTGCATCAGGTGGTTCACGAGCTGGACGTTCTCGGCGGCGTACAGCGACCGGATCTTGAGCGCCTTCTCGACCTTCTCGATCCCCGACTCGGTCGGCGCGACGGTCTTGTGCTTCTCGTCGTAGAGGTAGTCGTACTCGCGGGCGAGCGCTTCGTCCTCCACCTTCGTCCCCTTCGACTGGACGCCGCGCAGCCCGCGGACGACGCGCGCGAAGTCGTAGTAGGTCTTGGCGGCGGTGGTCGGCTCGCCGGAGATGATCAGCGGCGTGCGCGCCTCGTCGATCAGGATCGAGTCGACCTCGTCGACGATCGCGTACTTGTGGCCGCGCTGGACCACGCCGTCGAGCGAGATCGCCATGTTGTCCCGCAGGTAGTCGAACCCGAACTCGGAGTTCGTGCCGTAGGTGATGTCGGCCTCGTACGCCGCCTTGCGCTCGTCGAACGGCATCATGTTCTCGATGTAGGCAACCGTCATCCCGAGCCGCTCGTAGACGCCCCGGTTCCACTCCGCGTCGCGCCGGGCGAGGTAGTCGTTGACGGTCACGAGGTGGACGCCCTGCCCGAGGATCCGGCCGTCCCGGGTCGTCACCGTCGGGAGCGCGTTCAGGTACAGCGCCAGGCTCGCGACGAACGTCTTCCCCTCGCCGGTCTTCATCTCGGCGACGTCGCCCTCGTGGAGGACGATCCCGCCCATGAGCTGGACGTCGAACATCCGCTGATCCGACTCCCGCAGACGCGCCTCCCGGACCGCCGCGTACGCCTCGAACAGGAGCTCGTCGAGCGACTCGCCGTTCTCGAGCCGCTGCCTGAACTCGGCGGTCTTGGCGCGCAGCTCGGCGTCGGAGAGCGCGCGAAACTGCGGCTCCAGGCTCGTGATGTACGCGGCCTGCTCCTGCAGGCGCTTCATCCGCCGCCCCTCGCCGAAGCGAAGGGCCTTCTCGAGGGTGCCGCCGACCTGGGCCATCGGGGCACAGGGTACCGAGCCCCGCTCGGGGCCAGGCGCGGCTCAGAGCGGCGTGCGCTCGACCTCCCAGAGGTCGCCGTCGAGGCGCCGCGCCCGGACGACGACCCCGGGCCGCTCGAGCGCGGGGATCGTCCCGAACGCCGGCCGGCCGTCGACGACGAGGCTGCGGCCGCCCCCGGTCGCGCTCAGCTCGATCTCCTCGCCCTCGACCCCGGGCAGCTCGACGAGCTCCACGCGCCGGCCGGCGACCGCCCAGAGCCCGGCCGCCCCGTGCCGTACGGCCTCGGCCCGGTACGGCGGCGAGAGCACGCGCTCGAGCGCGGCCGCGAGCGGCGCCACGTCGTCCGGGCCCTCCTCGACCACGAGCTCGCCGCCCGGCAGGGCGGCGAAGCGCGCCCGCTCGCCGGCGAGCGCCGGAGCGTCGACGGTGACGACCGCCTCCCACGCGCGGGCCCGCGGGAGCCCGTGGATGCCGCTCGCGTCCCACGCGGGGCGCGGCGCCTCCCCGCCGAGCGCGAGGCCGCCTTCGCGGGCCAGCCGCTCGTGCAGGGGCTCGCGCCGGCCGAAGATCCTCACGCCCCGTCGTGCGGCGCGTGGCGGCGCGGCTCCTCGATCCGCTTCTCGCGGTAGCGCTTCACCTGCCGCTCCAGGTTGTCGACCAGGCGGTCGATCGCGGCCCGGATGTCGGCCGACGCCTCGCGCGCCCGCAGCGTCGGGCCCTTGGTGAAGATCGTCCCCTCGGCGACCGCGCTCTCGGTGATCGACGGGTTCTTCTCCCGGGAGAGCTCGACCTCGACCTGGGTCTGCTCGGCGAGCTGCTTGCGGAGCTTCGCGAGCTTCGACTCCGCGTACCGCCGCAGCGCCGGGGTCACCTCGACGTTTCTCCCCTTCACCTCGAGCCTCATCGACGCCTCCTTGATCGGCTGGTTGACGGGGATCGGACCCTAGCGGACGGTACGCGCGAAGGTCACGACGTGGACCTCGGCCGCGCCCGCCGCCCGGAGCGCGGCGGCGGCGGCCGAAACGGTCGCTCCGGTCGTGTAGACGTCGTCGACGAGCGCGACCCGGGCCGGCACGGCGCCGGCCGGCGCCGCGAACGCGCCCCGCATGTTCCGCTCCCGCTCGGCCCGGCGGAGCCCCGTCTGCCGCGCGACCGGGCGCGCCCGGCGGAGCACGTCCGCAGCTGGGAGCTGCCACGAGACGGCGAGCGCCTGGGCGAGCGCGCGCGGTGGGTGATCCCCGCGCCTGCGGCTGCGAGCGCCGTCGGGCGGGACGAAGGCGACGGCGTCTACGGCCGGTCGAGGCACCGTCGCCGCCGTGAGCTCCGCGGCCAGGGGCGCGAGCCGGCGGAGCCCCTGCTCCTTCCACGCGTGGACGATCGCCCGGGCGCCGCCCGCGTACCGGAACGCCGCTCGCGCCGACGCGAACGCGAGCCGCCGGCCGGAGCACTCCCGGCACCTCGCGACCGGCCACGCGGTCGGAGCGCCGCAGCGCCCGCAGAGCGGCGCTCCGACGGCCGGCAGGACCGCCCGGCAGCCGTCGCAGACGAGCGCGCCCGGACGTCCACAGGCGACGCAATGCGTCGGCAGCACGAGCTCGAAGAGCCACGCCGATCACGGTAGACGGCGGAGCGCCCCCGCGTGTACCAACTTCGAATTACCTCGTCACGGGCTCCGGTGTGTACGCGCTGCGAGGAGGCAGCCCGGCCCGCGCGCGGTAGCGGTTGTCCGCCTCGAGGAGCTGCTCGCGGTCGCCGATGTCGAACCAGTCCTCCGCGAACCGGAAGCCGTACACCGGCTCCCGCGGGTACAGCCACGCGAGGAAGCGGCCGGGCGGATCGGGCGGGTTGCCGTCGTCGAGGTAGCGGACGAGCAGCGCCAGGTGCTCGCGCGAGAACACGTAGGTCGCGGTCGAGACGAGGTCGCTCCGCGGGCGCTCGGGCTTCTCCTCGAGCCGGATCACCCGGTCGTCCCCGTCGAGCTCGACGACACCGTACAGGCGGGCGAGCGACGGGTCGCGCAGGCGGTGGACGGCGAGCGCGCTCCCGCGCCCCTTCCCGCGCCAGAACGCGAGGTAGTCGCGCAGCGAGAACTCGAACAGGTTGTCGGCGGCGATCACGAGCAGGTCGTCGTCTGCGAGCCCGGCCCGCTCGATCGCGAAGCGGACGTCGCCGATCGCGCCGAGGCGGTCCTCGTTCGAGGTCGTGCCGTCGTTCCAGACCGTGACGCCCCGTCCCGCCGCCCAGCGCTCGAAGCCGGCGGCGTACACCGCGTTCGTGACGAGGTGCACGGCGTCGACCTCGCCCGCCTGCTCGAGCCGGTCGACGATCCAGTCGACGATCGGCCGGCCGCCCACCGGGAGCAGCGGCTTGGCGGTCGACGCGGTCAGCGGCCGCAGCCGCGTCGCATACCCCGCAGCGAGCAGCAGCGCCCTCACGTCGCGACCACCGCGCTCGCGAGCGACGCCTCGTACGGCGGCCGGTGGACGCCGTGCTCGGTCACGACCGCGGCGATGAGCTCCGCGGGCGTCACGTCGAACGCCGGGTTGAGGGCCGCGAACCTGTCGGTGATCTCCGCCGGGTCGCGGTGCTCGATCGGGATCGCCGCCCCGGTCGGCGTCGCGTGGTCGACGCTCGAGCTCGGCGCGACGACGTAGACGGGGACGCCGTGGTACCGGGCGAGGACGGCGAGCGCGTAGGTGCCGATCTTGTTCGCCGCATCGCCGTTCGCGGCGATCCGGTCGGCGCCGACGAGGACCGCGTCGACCTCGCCCGCCGCCATCAGCGACGCCGCCGCCGCATCCGCGATCACGCTGTACGGGATCCCCGCCGCCTCGAGCTCCCACGCCGTGAGGCGCGCGCCCTGGAGGAGCGGGCGCGTCTCGTCCACCCAGACGTGGGCGAGGACGCCGCGCTCCCAGGCCGCGAGCAGCGCCCCGACGGCGCTGCCGTAGCCGCCGGTCGCGAGCCCGCCGGCGTTGCAGTGGGTCAGCGCCCGGGTGCCCGGCGCGAGCAGCCGGGCGGCGTGCGCGGCCATCGCCCGGCAGCGTGCCACCTCGGCCCGGTGGATCGCCCGCGCCCGTTCCGCGCTCGGCTCGTCGCGCACCTGCTCGATCGCCCACGCGAGGTTGACCGCCGTCGGCCGCGCCGAGCGCAGCACCCGCTCGGCGGCTTCGAGGTCCTCGCCGCGCGCCGCCGCAAGCGCGAGGCCGTACGCCGCCGCGATCCCGATCGCGGGCGCTCCGCGCACGACCATCGCCCGGATCGCCTCGGCCACCTCGGCCGCCGTGCGGCACTCGACCTCCGACTCCTCGAGCGGCAGCTTCCGCTGGTCGAGGAGGACGACCCGGTCGTCCTCGAGCCGCAGGATCCGCTCGGGCTCGAGCACGCGCGTCGCGGCTCAGGTGCCCTCGTCCCAGGAGGCGAGGTACCTCGCCTGCTCCTCGGTGAGCCGGTCGATCTCGACGCCCATCGTGGCGAGCTTCAGTCGCGCGATCTCCTCGTCGATCTCGCGCGGCACGGGATACACCTTGCGCTCGAGGGAGGCGGCGTGCCGGACCGCGTACTCGGTCGCGAGCGCCTGGTTGGCGAAGGACATGTCCATCACGAGCGCCGGGTGCCCCTCGGCCGCGGAGATGTTCACCAGCCGCCCCTCCGCGAGCAGGTAGAGACGGCGGCCGTCTGCGAGCGTGAACTCCTCGACGAACTGCCGCGCCTCGCGCGTCTCCGTGGCGAGCGAGCGAAGGGCCGGGAGGTCGATCTCGACGTTGAAGTGGCCGGTGTTGCACAGGATCGCGCCGTCCTTCATCGCCTCCAGGTGGGGGCGGGCGATCACGTGCTTGTCGCCCGTGGCGGTGCAGAAGATGTCTCCGACCCGCGCCGCCTCGATCATCGGCATCACCTCGTAGCCGTCCATGAGCGCCTCGAGCGCGCGCATCGGGTCGACCTCGCAGACGATCACGTGCGCTCCCATCCCGCGGGCGCGCATCGCGACCCCGCGGCCGACCCAGCCGTAGCCGGCGACGACGAACCGCCTGCCGGCGAGGAGGACGTTCGTGGCGCGGACGATCCCGTCGATCGTCGACTGGCCCGTCCCGTAGCGATTGTCGAACAGGTGCTTCGTGCGCGCGTCGTTCACGGCGATCACCGGGAAGGCGAGCGCCCCGTCGGCCTCCATCGCCTTCAGGCGGATCACGCCGGTGGTCGTCTCCTCGGTACCCGCGATCACGTCGCCGAGCTGCTCGCGGCGCGCGCTGTGGAGGACGCCGATCACGTCGGCGCCGTCGTCCATCGTGAGCTGCGGCTTGTGGTCGACGGCCGCCTCGATGTGCTGGTAGTACGTGTCGTTGTCCTCGCCCTTGATCGCGAACACCGAGACGTCGAACTCCTCCACGAGCGCCGCGGCGACGTCGTCCTGGGTCGAGAGCGGGTTGGAGGCGCAGAGCACGACGTCGGCCCCGCCGGCCTTCAGGGTCCGCACGAGGTTCGCGGTCTCGGTCGTCACGTGCAGGCACGCGGAGATCCGGTAGCCGGCCAGCGGCTGCTCGGCGGCGAAGCGCTCGCGGATCGCCGCGAGCACCGGCATCTGGCGGTCGGCCCAGCGGATCCGCCGCACCCCTTCCGGTGCGAGCGAGAGGTCCTTCACGTCGTGTCGTCGCGTCGTCGCCATCGCGTCCTTTCGTCGGTCGGGGCAGTGTAGTTGCGGCTCGCCGCGGCAAGCGGCCGGGCGGCGCCGGCCGCTCCGGCCGCACCCTGCACCGGCACGACCGGAGCCGCGGCCGTCACGGCTTCGCAGCCGGCGGCGGCGGTCCCGCCCGCCCGTAGGCGTCCTCGAGCCGGACGACGTCGTCGAGCTCGGGGGTCGAGACCTCGAGGATCAGGGTGTCCTCGAGCGCGGTCACGCGGTGCACCGTGCCGGGACGGAAGCGGAAGGCGGTCCCCGGCGTCACCACCTCCTCCTTGAGCGCCTTCTCGCCGACCGCCCCGAGCTCGACCTTCGCCCGGCCCTCGCGGACGAGCCACGACTCGTCCTTCTCCCGGTGGAACTGGAGCGAGAGCGACTCGCCGGCGCGGACGAAGAGGAGCTTGCCGCAGTAGCGCTCCGCCAGCGCCCAGATCAGCTCCCACCCCCACGGCTTCTCGACCCGCCGCGGCTCGAACCGCCACTCGTCGAGCGAGGCGATGTTCGGCGAGTCGGCGGCGTCGCCCATCGCCTGGGATCCTCGCACGTCCCGTCCGTCTCCGCTCATGCCGCGAGCCACTCCGGATGGGCGGCCACGTGCTCGCCCGCCGTCCGCAGCTCCTTCGGCGTGTTCACCGTCAGCCAGAGCCCCTCGTGGCGGTACGCGAACAGCTTGCCCTCGGCCGCGAGCGCGGGGAACGTCGTCGTCTCGTGGTCGCCGCGGTCCGGGAAGCGCTCGATCGCCTCCTCGGAGAGGACGTAGACGCCGCAGTTCACCCAGTAGGGGACGCGACCCGCTTCGCGGAAGCCGGTCACGACGTCGCCGTCGCCGAGCTCGACCACGCCGAACGCCGAGCGCGGCTGCGCGACCGCGACCGTCGCCGCCCCGCCGGCGGCGCGGTGGCGCGCGAGCAGCGCCGCGAAGTCGACGTCGACGAGCTCGTCGCCGTTCAGCGCGTAGACGTCGCCGCGCTCCTCCCGCGCGCGCGCCGCGAACTTGATCCCGCCGCCCCGCCCGAGGCGCTCCGGCTCCTCGGCGGTCACGATCTCGGCGCCGAGGCCGGCGAGCTCGGCCCGGAACAGCGGGCCCTGGCCGAGCGCGCACGAGACGATCACGCGCCGGACGCCGGCCCGGGCGAGCCGGGCGACCTGGTAGGCGACGAGGGGCCGGCCGGCGACGTCGGCGAGCGCCTTCGGCTTGCCCCCGGCGGCGTCGCCGAGCCGTTCCGCCTTGCCGCCGGCGAGGATGATCGCCTCCACCACTACGCCTCGAGCTTCGGCTCGCGCTCGGCAGTCTCGGGGAGGACGTCGGTCGGCGCGCTCGGCCGGCCGATCCCCTCGTAGACGAAGCCGGCCGCGCGGACGGCCGCCGGGTCGAGCAGGTTGCGCCCGTCGACGATGAGCGGGTTCGCCATCGCGGCGCGGACCTCGTCCCGGGCCAGGTCGCGAAGCTCGGCCCACTCGGTCACGATCACGGCCGCGTCGGCGCCGCGCACCGCGTCGAGCACCGTGGGCGCGAGCTCCACCCCGCCGGGCAGCATCCGCCCGTCGGCGACCGGGTCCCAGCCGCGCACCTCCGCACCCTCCGCGAGCAGCCGCGAGGCGATCACGATCGACGGCGCCTCGCGCATGTCGTCCGTGTTCGGCTTGAAGGCGAGCCCGAGCAGCGCGACCTTCTTCCCGCGCAGCGAGCCGAGGTGTCGCTTCAGCTTGCCGACGACCCGCCGGCGCTGGAGCTCGTTCACCTCGATCACCGCCGAGAGGAGCTGGAAGTGGTAGCCGGAGTTCGACGCGAGCTGCTTCAGCGCCAGCGAGTCCTTCGGGAAGCAGGAGCCGCCGTACCCGAGCCCGGCGCGCAGGAAGTGCGGGCCGAGACGGTGATCGAGCCCGATCCCCTCGGCGACCTTGACGACGTCCGCGCCCGTCGCCTCGCAGACGTTCGCGATCTCGTTGATGAACGAGATCCGCGTCATCAGGAACGCGTTGGCAGCGAGCTTGATCATCTCCGCCGAGTTGACGTCGCACCGCACGATCGGCGCCTCGAGCGACGCGTACAGCGCCGCGACCGCGTCGCCGTCGTCCTCGTCGAACGCCCCGACCACGATCCGGTCGGGACGGAGGAAGTCGCGGACCGCGTTGCCCTCCGCGAGGAACTCCGGGTTCGACACGTACCCGACGTGCGAGAGGCCGCGGGCGTCGAGCCCGTGCCTCACCTTCTCGCCGGTGCCGACCGGCACGGTCGACTTCATCACCAGGATCGGATGCCCCGGAAGCTCGGGGAGCTCGTCGACGACCGTCCAGACCCGCGAGAGGTCGGCGTCGCCGGAGTACGTCGGCGGCGTGTCGACGCAGACGAACAGGAACTCGCAGCCGGCGACCTCCGCCGCGTCGAGCGTGAAGCCGAGCCGCTCCCGGTTCCGCCGGAGCAGCGCCGGGACGTCCTCCTCGTGGAAGGGGACGTCGCCGCGGCGCAGCGCCTCGATCTTCTCCGGCACGACGTCGCGGACGACGACCTCATGCCCGAGCTCGGCGAAGCAGACGCCGGTCACCAGCCCGACCCAGCCCGCCCCGAAGACGCCGATCCTCGCCACGGCTACCGGGCGGCCGCCAGCGGCCTCAGGCCTTTGGCGATCGCGATCATCGTCTCGTTCGAGAGCGAGTCGAGCAGCGTGTTCACGACCCAGTAGCTCGTCTTGCCGACCCTGAGCACGACCATGTGCAGGTGCGGGCCGTTGTAGTAGAGCGAGAACTCCCGACCGCCGAGGTCGTGCTGGAAGCTGCGGTCGGCGAGGATCGGCGCGCCGGTCCAGTCGGTCTCCTCCACGCCCCAGTACTCGTTCCCGCCCGTGCGGTAGACGAGCCGGATCGCCTTGTGCCCCTTGACGATCGTGTAGAGGTAGACGGGCGGGTCGCCGCCGTTCGTATCGGGGAAGGACGAGCGCTCCAGCACCGTCGGGACCTCGAGCCTGAACGGCACCTTCGCGGCGAGCGGGCGCAGGAGCTCCGTGGTCACGCCCGGGTCGTAGCGGACCGCCGGCGGCTGCCGCGGCGGCACGGCCGCGACCGGCGCCGGCAGGAGCGTGTCGTGGAAGGTCTGGCCGACGACCACCACGAGCATCGAGCCGGGGTCGAGCGCCCGCAGGGCCGGGTCGCGCGGCAGCCTGCGCACGTCGGCCGGCTGCATGAGCTTCTGCAGCGCGACGGCCGCCTCGCGCGCGCCGGACTGCCGGGCGTCGTAGTAGATCTGCGTGTGGAAGTACGGCGAGGTCGGCGCGTTCGGCTCGAGCCCGTGCGGGGGAAGCACCGTCAGGTAGCCGCGCTGCGCGAGCAGGTAGCTCGCGTTCGCAGCCGCGCCGGGGACCCCGTTCCCGTTCAGCACCGTCACCGTCGTCCGCTTCGGCGAGGGTGTCCTGGTCTTCACCTTCTGCCCGAGCGCGGTCGCGTTCGCGACCTTCGGCAGCTCGACGTCGGGGTTGACGAACTGGGCGACCGCGTCCTGGATCGACGAGGTGGGCGCGTGCAGCTCGGAGTAGCCGCTGACGTCGCTGATCCGGTCCTGGAAGAAGTGGCCGCCCGGAAGGGTGGCGGCGAACCGTGCGTAGCCGAGGACGGTCGCGTCGCTCAGGCACGCCTTGCAGGCCGCGACCTCGACGTTGTGGGTGATCGCGGAGACGACGCTCGGCAGGTTGGCGAGCCCGAGGTTGTGCGCGACGTCCTCCTTGAGCGCGCGGACGAACTCCTGCTGGCGCGCGAGCCGGTAGAGGTCCGAGTCGGTGTGACGGTAGCGGACGAATTCGAGCGCCGAGCCGCCGCTCAGGAGCTGGTAGCCGGGCTCGAGGTCGATGTTGGCGTAGTTCGTCGCGGCGGTGCCGACGTTCTTGTTGTAGTAGCGGCGATCGACGTCGATCCAGACGCCGCCGAGCCGGTCCACGACCTCCTTGAAGCCGTGGAAGTCGACCTTGATCACGTAGTTGATCGGCAGGCCGGTGAGCTTCTCGACCGTGAGGAGCGACCCGGTCGCACCGCAGCGCGAGAACGCCGAGTTGATCCGGTCGTCGGCGACGAACCCGCTCGGGCAGTAGATCGGCACGATCAGGTCGCGCGGGAACGACAGCATCGAGATCGTCCGCGTGACCGGGTCGGCGCGGAGGAGCATCAGCGTGTCCGAGCGCGAGCCGACGGCGGTGCCGTCCCCGACCCGGTAGTCGTAGCCGACGAGCAGGGCGATCGCCGCCTTCCCCGGCAGGGCGACGAGGTGGCGCTGGGCGGTGCGGCAGTCGTTCTCGTGGCACCTGATCGCCGCCACCGACTGGTGGTACCAGAGGTACAGGCCGCCGGCGACCGCGAGCAGGAGCGAGAGCGCCCCGAGGACGGTGACGAGCAGGACGCGGCGGAGCAGCGCGAGCCCGCTCCGCGTCCGGGGCGGCTGCACGTAGCGGGCGACCGTGCTGATCGCCGCCGGCGGGAACACGGCGTGCCCGTTGCCGTTCAGCGCGGCGCCGCGGCCGACCCCTCTCTTGAGCGTTGTCCTCATCTGTCTCGGGCCAACCCGAACGCGGCGCCCGGAGGCGCCGGTCGAGGAGGATAGCCGACGGGGAGGCCGGGAAGCCTCAGGCTCGGACGCGCGAGAGGGCGAGCCGCGCGAGCTCTCGCTCGCGCGAGGCGAGCTCGGCGCGGTCGGTGGACGGCGCGACGATGTTCAGCCAGATCGTCGTCCGGCCCTTCCCGAACATGAGCGTGTCGTCGTAGAGCAGGTAGGTCTTCTTCCCGTACGTGTAGAAGATCGAGGTGCGGTAGAGGACCGAGACGGGCGCGAGGTGCGGGAATGCAAGCCGCTTCGCCGCGCCGAGCTTGGCGTTCGGGTCGCTGCCGATCTCCTTGAAGACGTCGTAGCGCACGCAGGTGCCGAGCTTCGGCTGCAGGATCCGCTTGAACACGGCCGAGACGTCCCGCGCCGAGGCGAACACGGCCACGTCGTTGCCGACCTGCCAGCCGAGGCTCTGGAGCGAGAAGTCCGCCTCCGCGTGACCGGTGACCGTGAGGTCGTGGAAGCTCGGCGACTGCGCCGGGCAGCGGGGCATCTTGAACCCGGTCGGCGTGCGCGGCCCGCCGCTCCAGCCGCCGCCGAGGTCGGCGGCGGTGACGAGCGCCGCCCGCGCCCGCCGCTGGTCGGCGCCCGAGAGGCGGAGCGAGGGGTCGAGCGCGTCGGCGGCAGCCGCGCCGGCGAGCGCGAGCGCGGTCAGCGCGGCGGCGGCGAGCGGCGGGCTACGCCACATTCACCGCGGGCGACCTGCGCACGAGCAGCGCCGCGATGTCCTGCTCGAACGGCGCGAGCTGCGCGCTCTGGAACGTGGGGGCGTCGAGCACGAGCGAGTACTCGAGCCGGCCGATGCCGAAGAAGACGAAGTCCCGGATGAACCGCCCGACCCGGCCGTTGACGGCGACCGTGATCTCGGCCCGGTAGGCGGCGCTGACGGCGCCGATGCGGGCGAAGGCGAGCCGGCGGACCCGCACGCTCCGGACCCGGCCCTGGCCGCCCACCTTGAGCTCCCAGGCGAGGCAGCCGGGCAGCTTCGGCCCGATCGTCCGGCGGAAGTCGGTCCTGACGTCGGCGGCGGTCGCGAGCACCTGCGTGTCCTCGTCGATCGTCACTCCTCCCTTCGGCCAGGCGAAGTGGGCGGCGGCGTGCCCGGTGACGACGAGGTCCGACTCCTTCGGGTCGAAGCCGGGGCACTTGAGCGCCGTCAGCTTGCTCGGGGTCGTCGCCCCCCCGGTCCAGCCGGCGCCGAAGTCGGAGAGGCGGAGGAGCGCCTGAGTCGCCTTCGACTGGTCCGCCTGGCGGATCCGGACGGTCGGCGCGTCCGCGCTCGCGGCGCCCGCGCAGGCCAGGGCGAGCGTCGCGCCGAGCAGGAGAGCTCTCGCCGTCACTTGCGGCGTTGTAGCACGCGATTCTTACGCGCGGCTAAGGCTCTTTGCCGCTCTCGGCCAGGTTCGGGCGCAGCCAGCGCTCGACCTCCTCGACCGGAGCCTCCTTGCGCGCGGCGTAGTCCTCGAGCTGGTCGCGCCCGATCCGGCCGACGGCGAAGTAGCGTGCCTCCGGGTGGGCGAGGTAGAGGCCGCTGACCGCCGCGGCCGGGGTCATCGCGTAGCTCTCGGTCAGGTCGATCCCGAGCCCCCGCGCCCGCAGGAGGTCGAACAGCTTGCCCTTCTCGCTGTGGTCGGGGCAGGCCGGGTAGCCGAACGCCGGGCGGATGCCCCTGAACCGCTCCGCGATCAGGTCCTCGCCGGCGAGGCGCTCCTCCGGCGCGTACCACTCCCGCCGGGCGCGCTCGTGCAGCCACTCCGCGAAGGCCTCCGCGAGCCGGTCGGCGAGCGCCTTGACGATGATCGCCCGGTAGTCGTCGTGCTCGGCGGCGAAGCGCGCGGCCAGCTCGTCGGCGCCCTGGACCGCGACCGCGAACGCCCCGGCGTGGTCGCCCGCCGGCGCCACGTAGTCGGCGAGGCACCGGTTCGGCCGCCCGTCGCCGTGGTCTGCCTGCTGGCGCAGGAAGCAGAAGCGCGTGCCGTCGAGCACGACGTCGTCGCCCTCGGCGTGCGCCGGCCAGAACCCGTACACCCCGCGGGGACGGAGCGAGCCGTCGCGCGCGATCTCGTCGAGGACGGCGCGGGCGTCGTCGTAGAGCTCCCGCGCCTCCGGCCGCTCGAGGATCGCCGGGAACTTCCCCTTCAGGTCCCAGGCGTGGAAGAAGAACTGCCAGTCGATGTACGGGACGAGCTCGGCGACCGTCGGCTCGACCGCGCGCGTGCCCGTGAACGGCGGCACCGGCAGGTCGTCGAAGGCGACGCGGACGCGGTTCGCCCTCGCCGCGTCGAGCGCGAGCAGCGGCTTGCGCTCCTTCTCGGCGTGCTGCTCGCGGAGCCGCTCCTGCAGCTTCCGGTTCTCGCGGTCGAGCTCGGCGCGCCGGGCCGGGTCGACGAGGGACGAGACGACGTCGACGACGCGACTCGCGTCGAGGACGTGGACGGTCTCGTGCGAGTACGCGGGCGCGATCCGCACCGCCGTGTGCTGGCGCGACGTCGTCGCCCCGCCGATCAGGAACGGCAGGTCGAGCCGGCGGCGCTCCGCCTCGCGCACGACCTCGACCATCTGGTCGAGCGACGGCGTGATCAGGCCGGAGAGCCCCACGACGTCGGCGCGCTCGGCGACCGCGGCGTCGAGGATCCGCTCGGCGGGCACCATCACCCCGAGGTCGACCACCTCGTAGTTGTTGCAGCCGAGCACGACGCCGACGATGTTCTTGCCGATGTCGTGGACGTCGCCCTTGACGGTCGCGAGCAGGACCTTGCCCTGCGCGCTGCTCCCGCTCCGCTCCGCCTCCATGAACGGCTCCAGGTAGGCGACGGCGCGCTTCATCGCCCGCGCCGACTTCACCACCTGCGGCAGGAACATGCGGCCGGAGCCGAAGAGGTCGCCGACGACCCGCATCCCGTCCATCAGCGGCCCCTCGATCACGTCGAGCGGCCGGCCGAGCTTCCGCCGGGCCTCCTCGGCGTCCTCCTCGATGTAGTCGACGATCCCGTGGACGAGCGCGTGCTCGAGCCGCTTCTCGACGGGCGCCTCGCGCCAGGCGAGGTCGAGGTCGCGGCGGGTGCCCTCGCCGCGGAACCGCTCGGCGATCTCGACGAGCCGCTCGGTCGCGTCGGGCCGCCGCGCGAACAGCACGTCCTCCACCCGCTCGAGCAGCTCGGGCTCGATGTCCTCGTACACCGCGAGCTGGCCGGCGTTGACGATGCCCATGTCGAGACCCGCCCGGATCGCGTGGAAGAGGAACGCTGCGTGCATTGCCTCGCGGACGGCGTCGTTGCCGCGGAAGGCGAAGCTGAGGTTCGAGATCCCGCCGCTCGTACGGGCGCCCGGGCAGCGCTCCTTGATCAGGGGAAGCGACGCGATGAAGCTCTTGGCGTAGGTGTCGTGCTCCTCGATCCCGGTCGCGACCGCGAGCACGTTCGGGTCGAAGATCAGGTCCTCCGGCGGGAAGCCGACCTTCCCGGTCAGGAGGTCGTAGGCGCGGCCGCAGATCGCCACCCGCCGCTCGACGTCGGTCGCCTGCCCTTCCTCGTCGAAGGCCATCACGACGACGCCGGCGCCGTAGTCGCGGATCCGGCGGGCCTGGCGGAGGAACGCCTCCTCCCCCTCCTTCAGGCTGATCGAGTTGACGATCCCCTTGCCCTGGAGGCAGCGCAGACCGGCCTCGAGCACCTCGAAGCGGGAGCTGTCGATCATCACGGGCAGCCGCGCCACCTCCGGCTCGGCGGCGATCACGTTCAGGAACGCGCGCATCGCCGCCTCGCCGTCGAGCAGGTCGGCGTCCATGTTCACGTCGAGGACGTTCGCCCCGCCCCGCACCTGCTCGAGCGCGATCTCGACGGCGCCGGCGTAGTCGCCCGACTCGATCCGCTCGCGAAACCGGGCGGAGCCGGTCACGTTCGTCCGCTCCCCGACCACGACGAAGCCCGTGTCGGGCCCGATCTCGAACGGCTCGAGGCCGCTCCAGCGCGTCGTGCGACGCGGCTCCGGCAGCGTCCGCGGCCGCACGCCCCGCAGCGCGGCCGCGATCGCGGCGGTGTGGTCGGGCGTCGAGCCGCAGCAGCTCCCGGCCACGTTCAGCAGCCCGTCGCGGGCGAGGCCCGCGAGCAGGGCGCTCGTCACCTCCGGCGTCTCGTCGTAGCCGCCGAACGCGTTCGGCAGCCCGGCGTTCGGATGGGCGCTGACGAGGCACGGCGCGAGGCGCGCGAGCTCGGCCACGTACGGGCGCAGCTCGCGGGCGCCGAGCGAGCAGTTGACGCCGACGATCAACGGCTCCGCGTGCTCGATCGAGATCCAGAACGCCTCGATCGTCTGGCCGGTCAGCATCCGGCCGGAGCGGTCGACGATCGTCGCCGAGATCCAGAGCGGCGTCAACGGGGCCGTCTCGCGGGCGGCGACGATCGCCGCCTTCGCGTTCAGCGTGTCGAAGACGGTCTCGACGAGCAGGAGGTCCACCCCGCCCTCGACGAGCCCGGCGATCTGCTCCGCGTACGCCTCCTTCACCTGCTCGAAGGTGTGCGTCCGGTAGCCGGGGTCGTCCACCTTCGGCCCGAGCGACAGGGTCACGTTCAGCGGCCCGACGGAGCCGGCGACGAGCCGGTCCCCGGCCGCCTCCCGCGCGAGCCGCGCCCCCGCGACGTTCAGCTCGTACACCACCTCCTCGAGCCCGTAGTCGGCCTGGCCGATGCGGGTGGCGGTGAAGGTGTTCGTCGTCGTGATGTCGGCGCCCGCCGCCAGGTAGCGCTCGTGGATGGCGCGCACGAGGTCGGGGCGGGTGAGGTTGAGGACGTCGGGGTCGCCGGCGACGTCGCGCTCGTGCGCGGCGAACCGCTCCCCCCGGTAGTCCCCGGGCGAGAGCCCGGCCCCCTGCAGCATCGTGCCCCAGGCGCCGTCGAGCACGAGCACGCGCTCCCGCGCCAGCCTCGTGATCTCCGCTCTCGCGTCCCGCTTCGCCACGTCGTCTCCCGTGCCGTGCCCAAAGAGGGTGCCGCGCGGTCGCCGGCGGGGCTCTTTAGGCGTTTGGTGACCCGGTCGCCAAGCTGCCGTCAAAGCTCTCCGGGTTCCCGGCAGGGTAGCAGCGCCCGCGGGGCGCCCCGAGCCCCCGGGGGCGGCGCCGGGCATACTTCCGCCCGGTGCGTCGCCTCGCCGCGCTCCTCCTCGCCTCGGCGCTCGCAGCCTCCGCCGGCGCGGCCGCCGGGCGGTCGGCCCACGGGGCGGTCGGGCGCTTCTTCCTCAGCCGCTGCACGTTCAGCCACGAGGCGCGCGACGACCCGATCGTGCTGCCCGGCCGGCCGGAGGCCTCGCACGACCACACCTTCGTCGGCAACACCTCGACGAACGCGTTCTCGACCCTCGCCTCCCTGCGCCGCGCGGGGACGACCTGCGACCGGCCCGGCGACACGGCCGCCTACTGGGCCCCGACCCTGTTCGCCGCCGGCCGGCCGGTCTTCCCCGAGTCGGCGACGATCTACTACCGGCGTCTGACCCTCGCGCCGGTCCGCCCCTTCCCGCCGGGCCTGCGCATGGTCGCCGGCAACTCCCACGCGGTCGCGCCGCAGCCGCGCCGGATCACGTCCTGGTCGTGCTCGGTGGTGAAGGAGAACTTCTACGGGCCGCTGCGCCGGGCGGGGGCGGCGCCGGCGGCCGCACCCGCGTACTCGAGCGGCATCCCGACCTGCTCGCCGTACGCGAGCCTCGAGCTCGTCGTCGACTTCCCCGACTGCTGGAACGGCCGGACGCTCGACAGCCCCGACCACGCGAGCCACATGGCGTACTCGAGCGACGGCCGCTGCCCGCCCGGCCATCCCGTGGCGGTGCCGGCGATCGAGCTCGTCTACACCTACCCGCCGGGCGTGGACACCGCGGACGCGTTCCTCGCCTCGGGCGGGCAGTACTCCGGCCACGCCGACTTCATCAACGCCTGGCGCCAGGCCGCGCTCGCCTCGCTCGTCGCGAGCTGCCTCGACTCGGGCAGGACCTGCAGCGTCGGCGTCGTCTCCTCGTCGGCGCGCTGAGCCCGGCGGCGGGCCGGCGGGGGCGCCGCCGACCGCCCCGGCGGCTAGCCGCGGCCCGCGACCGCGAGCTGGTTCTCGGCGTGGCGGAGCCGCTGCTCGACCTGCCAGCGGTCGGCGCTCGACTCGCCACGCTCGATCGCCTCGAGCTCGGCGCGCGCCGCCTCGAGCTGCGCGCGGGCGCGCACCTCGTCGATCCGGGAGGCCTCGACCGCGTCGTCCACGAGCGCGATCGCCCGGTCGTGCAGCACCTGGAAGAAGCCCGGGCCGGTGGCGAACTCGAGCACCTGCGCCCCGCCCCCCGGATGGATGCGCGTCGCGCCCGCCTTCAGCGTCGCGATCAGCGGGGCGTGCCGGGCGAGGACGCCGATCTCGCCGATCCGGCCGGGCACGACGATCATCTCCGCCTCGCCCTCGAAGGCGGCGCCGTCGGGCGTCACGAGCGAGACCGAGAACCTGCGGCCGGTACCGGGCATCAGGCGGCGGCCGCGAGCTGGCGGCCGCGCTCGACGGCCTCCTCGATCGTCCCCACCATGTAGAAGGCCTGCTCGGGGAGCTCGTCGTGCTTGCCCTCGATGATCTCCTGGAAGCCGCGGATCGTCTCCTCCAGCCGCACGTACTTCCCGGACGTGCCGGTGAACACCTCGGCGACGTGGAAGGGCTGCGACAGGAAGCGCTGGATCTTCCGCGCCCGCGCCACCGTCAGCCGGTCCTCGTCGGAGAGCTCCTCGATGCCGAGGATGGCGATGATGTCCTGCAGGTCCTTGTAGCGCTGGAGGATCTCCTGCACCCGCGTCGCCGTGTCGTAGTGGTCGTCGGAGACGATGCCGCGGGACAGCGCGCGCGAGGTGGAGTCGAGCGGGTCGACGGCCGGGTAGATCCCCTGCTCGACGAGCGCGCGCGAGAGCACCGTCGTCGAGTCGAGGTGCGCGAACGTGTTCGCCGGCGCCGGGTCGGTGAGGTCGTCGGCCGGCACGTAGATCGCCTGCACCGACGTGATCGAGCCCTTGCTCGTCGAGGTGATCCGCTCCTGGAGCTGACCCATCTCGGTCGCGAGCGTCGGCTGGTAGCCGACCGCGCTCGGCATGCGGCCGAGCAGCGCCGACACCTCCGAGCCCGCCTGCACGAAGCGGAAGATGTTGTCGATGAAGAGGAGGACGTCCTGGCCCTGGTCGCGGAAGTACTCCGCCATCGTCAGACCCGAGAGCCCGACGCGCAGGCGCGCCCCGGGCGGCTCGTTCATCTGCCCGTAGACGAGCGCCACCTTGTCGATCACGCCCGACTCGGTCATCTCCAGGAAGAGGTCGTTGCCCTCGCGGGTGCGCTCGCCGACGCCGGAGAAGACCGAGACGCCGCCGTGCTCGCGGGCGATGTTGTGGATCAGCTCCTGGATCAGCACCGTCTTGCCGACGCCGGCGCCGCCGAAGAGGCCGACCTTGCCGCCACGCACGTAGGGGGCGATCAGGTCGACCACCTTGATGCCGGTCTCGAAGATCTCCACCTTCGGCGACAGGTCGCGGAACGCCGGGGGGTCGCGGTGGATCGGCCAGCGCTCGAGCCCCGACGGGGCGGGCTTCTCGTCGATCGGCTCCCCGATCACGTTCCACAGGCGGCCGAGCGTGCCCTCGCCCACCGGGACGGAGATGGGGCCGCCGGTGTCGACGACCTCGATCCCGCGCGGGAGGCCGTCGGTCGAGTCCATCGCCACCGCCCGCACGCGGTCGTCGCCGAGGTGCTGCTGCACCTCCGCGACGAGCTCGCCGCCGTCGGGCCGCGTGATCCGCAGCGCCGAGTACACCTCGGGCAGCCGCTCGGGGAAGACGGCGTCGACGACGACGCCCTTGATCTCGACCACCCTGCCGACGTTCCTGCTGCTGCCGTTCGCGTCCATCGCCCTCCTCGCGTGGAGAAACCCCCCGGGCCGGCCGGGGCCGGCGCAGTCTAGCCGAGGGCGCGCTCGGCGAAGGGCGGGATCGGGGCGACGAGGAAGACCTGCGGCTCCGTCCGGACGTGGGCGAGGGCGAAGCGCGCCTGGTCGCCCGCGTCGCGGAAGCCGAGCGCGGACGACGGCGGGCCCCCGCCGGGGACGACGAGGGTGGCCGCGAGCGCGGCGGCGGCGGCCGCCCCGGCGAGCACGAGCCCGCCGCGGCGGAGGAGCGCCACCGCGCGCGGGCGCGGCCTGCCCACGGCCAGCGGCCGGGCCGGTGCCGCGGGCGGCGCCGCCCGCAGGAGCCGCGCGAGCGCGGCGACCTCCGTCTCGACCTCGCGGCAGCCCGGGCAGCGGGCGAGGTGCCGGGCGAGGGTCGCCCGCTCGAGCTCGGAGAGCTCGCCGTCGACGGCGAGCGAGATCCACTGGCGCGCGCGCTCGCACCCGCTCGCGCCGTTCGCCCTCCGCCAACCGGTCATGCTTGCTTGGACGAAGGCGCCTCCGGTTGGTTGGCCGCGCGGGCGCCGAAGGGCCGCGCGAGCTCCTCGCCGCTCATCGGCCAGCGCTCGAGCGGGTAGTGGCAGGCGGCCAGGTGGTCGCGCGCGAACGGGCGCAGCAGCGGCGTCTCGACGTCGCAGTGGCCGCGCTGGAAGCGGGGACAGCGCGTGTGGAAGACGCACGCGGGCGGCGGGTTCACCGGCGAGGGCACGTCGCCGCCGAGGACGATCCGCTCGCGTCTCGTCGTGCCGCCGTTCAGCTCGTGCTTCGGCACCGCCGAGAGCAGCGCGGCCGTGTACGGGTGACGCGGATGCTCGTACAGGCTCTCCGAGGCGCCGACCTCGAGGACCCGGCCGAGGTACATGACGGCGATCCGGTCGGAGATCTGCCGGATCACCGAGAGGTCGTGGGAGATGAAGACGTACGTGAGCCCGAACTCGCGCTGGAGGTCCTTGAGCAGGTTGAGGATCTGCGCCTGGACGGAGACGTCGAGGGCGGAGACCGGCTCGTCGCAGACGATCAGCTTCGGCTGGAGCGCGAGCGCGCGCGCGACGCCGATGCGCTGGCGCTGACCGCCGGAGAACTCGTGCGGGTAGCGGTTGTAGTGCTCGGGGTTCAGGCCGACGCGCTCGAGCAGCTCCTGCACGCGCCGCTTGCGGTCCTTCTCCGTGTGGTGGATCGCGAACGGCTCCGCGACGATCTGCCCCACGCTCTTCCGCGGGTTGAGCGACGAGTACGGATCCTGGAAGATGATCTGCATCTCGCGGCGGATCGGCCGCAGCGCGCGCTGGCGGAGATGGGTGATGTCGCGCCCGTCGAACCGCACGACGCCCGAGGTCGGCTCGAGCAGCCGGACGATGAGGCGCGCGGTCGTCGACTTGCCGCAACCCGACTCGCCGACGATCCCGAGCGTCTCGCCGCGGCGCACGGCCAGGGTGACGTCCTCGACCGCGTGCACGACGCCCTTCGTCCGCGAGAACACGCCCTGCTTCACCGGGAAGTGCTTCGTCAGGTGCACGACCTCGACGAGCGGCTCCTCCGCGGCCGGGAGCTCCGACACGGTCATGCCGTCACCCCGAGCTCGGCGGCGATCCGCGTGCTCCAGACCTCGCGCTTGCGCTCCGGAGCGAGGTGGCAGGCGTCGAGATGGCCGCCCGGGACCGGCGCGAGCGGCGGACGCACCTTGTCGCAGGGCTCGAAGCGGTAGCGGCAGCGCGGGTGGAACGGGCAGCCCGGCGGGGGCCGGAGCAGGGACGGCGGCGACCCCTCGATCGGGACGAGCACGTCGAGCCGCTTCTCCACCGTCGGCATCGACTCGAGCAGGCCCCAGGTGTAGGGGTGCTGCGCCGCCGAGAAGACCTCGTGCGCCGGCCCGTACTCCATCGCGCGGCCGGCGTACATGACCATCACGTGGGTCGCCGTCTCGGCGACGACGCCGAGGTCGTGGGTGATCAGGATCACGCCGATGTCGAACTCCCGCTTGACCTTGTCGATCAGCTCCAGGATCTGCGCCTGGACGGTGACGTCGAGCGCGGTCGTCGGCTCGTCGGCGATGAGCACGTCGGGGTTGTGGACGAGGGCCATCGCGATCATCGCGCGCTGCCGCATCCCCCCCGAGAACTGGTGCGGGTAGTCGCGGGCCCGCGAGCGGGCGTTCGGGATCCCGACGGCGGCGAGCAGCTCGACGGCGCGCTCCCAGGCCTCGCGCTTCGAGACGTCCTCGTGCACGCGCACCGCCTCGGCGATCTGGGCCCCGACCCGGTACATCGGATGGAGCGAGGCGAACGGGTCCTGGAAGATCATCGAGATGTCGCGGCCGCGCACCTCGCGGAGCTTGTCGGGCGGCAGCTTCAGCAGGTCGGTGCCCTCGAAGAGGATCTCGCCCTCGACGTCGGCGTACGCCCGGTTGAGCAGACCCATGATCGCGAGGCTCGAGACGCTCTTCCCCGAGCCCGACTCGCCGACGACGCCGAGGGTCTCGCCCCGGCGCAGGGTGAACGAGAGGTTCGAGACGGCGTGGACGATCCCGTCGCGCGTGCGGAAGCGGACGGAGAGGTCGCGGACCTCGAGCAGGACGGGCCCGGACCGGGGCGCGCCGCTCACCGCGCCCACCGCCAGGGCGCACGACGGCCCGGCCCGGGCCGGCCGGGACCGGAGGCGGCTCCGCGGAGCCTGTGCGTGCGAGCCCGCAGGCGGAGCGCGCCCACTCAGGCGTACCGGACGCGCGGGTCGAGGAACGCGTAGACGATGTCCACGACGAGGTTCATTATCGCCACCGCCGTGGCGGTGCACAGCACGACGCCGAGCACGGTCGGGAGGTCCTGCGTCTCCGCCCCGTTGAAGGCGAGCCAGCCGAGACCCTGGAGGTTGAAGACCGACTCGGTGATGATCGCGCCGCCGACGAGCAGCGCGATGTCGAGGCCGAAGATGGTCACGATCGGGGTGAGGCTCGCCCGCAGGCCGTGCTTGAAGATCACCGTCCGCTCGGGCAGCCCCTTGGCGCGGGCGGTGCGGATGTAGTCCTCGCCGAGGGTCTCGAGCAGGTTGTTCCGGGTGAGCCGGGCGTAGATCGCCATGTAGAGGAGCGCGAGGACGCACCAGGGCAGGATCAGGTGCGAGAGCCAGTGGCCGACGCCGTCCGAGAGCGGGACGTAGCCGGAGCCGCCGGTCAGGTGCAGCTCCTTCCAGACGATGAAGAGGGCCATCAGCCCGAGCCAGAACACGGGCGCGGAGATGCCGAAGAGCGCGAACCCCATCGCCAGCCGGTCGGGGAGCCTCCGGCGCTTCACCGCCGAGAGGACGCCGATCGCGACCCCCCCGGTGAGCCAGATCGTGGCGGCGCCGGCGATCAGCCACAGGGTGCGCGGGGCGCGCTCGATGATCTCGGAGCGCACCGAGACGTAGTTGCCGTAGGAGTAGCCGAGGCCCGGCCAGCCGTTCTCGTCTCCGAGGAAGAAGTTCTTCACGAAGTAGCCGAACTCGATGTAGAACGGCTTGTCGAGGTGGAGCCGCGCGGTCGTGAGCTGGATGCACTCCGGCGTCGGCGACTTCCCGCAGAACCGGAGCGCCGGGTTGCCGTTCGGGAGCTTGAAGAACACGAAGAAGGTGACGAAGACGACCGCGAGGACGACGACGACCGTCCAGGCGAGGCGGCGGGCGATGTAGAGGAGCATCGGTCGTTCTCACCCGGGCGGGCCGGGGCGCCTCGCGGCGCCCCGGCCACCCTGGTCCTTCGTCGGCGTCCTCCTACGACTTCACCGAGATCATCGAGTACGCGGGCGTGGTGCTGAACTGGTCGAACTGGTAGTGCGTCACGTTCGAGCTCGTGATGCGCGTCACGTACGACCACATCCACGGCACCCACGGGACGACGTTCGTCATCAGGTACTTGTCCAGGTTCTCGTAGCAGACGGTGCGGGCGTCGTTCGCCTCGGTGTTGACGAGCGGCTCGCACTTGTCGAGCATCGAGTTCACGCTCGGCACCCCGAGGCCCGTCTTCGGGTTGTACGGGCTGCAGTCGCCGGTGACGTGGAGCTGCCTGCACTGCGACTGCGTGATCCCGACGAGCGAGTAGTTCGTGTTGCCCGTGGGGATGATCGTGCGCCCGTCGAAGAGGGGCTCGAAGAACGTCACCGGGTCGGCGTAGTCCTTCCCCCACCCCGGCCGCTCGGCGAAGGGGATGTTCTTCGCCACGGTCTGGATCGTCGGGTAGGCGCCGTTGATCTGCCGCACCTTGAAGGTGATGCCGATCTTCTTCGCGTCCTGCTGGATCGTCGCGACCATGCCCGGGTCGACCCCGCGCGTGTCCGAGATCATCAGCACGTTCTTGCACTGCGGGGCACTGCACGTGCCGTCGCCCTTCGTGTCGTACTTCGACCCCTTCATCGCCGCCTTCGCCTTGGCGAGGTCGCCGTGGTCGCCGGGGGTCTTGTACGGCTTGTAGCTCTGCAGCTTGAAGTTGAAGAGCGTGTCCGGGACGATGTGGTTCGCGATCTGGCCGACGGTCGGGCCGCCCCACGTCTGGCGCAGGGCCGCCTTGTCGATGATCCAGTTCATCGCCTTGCGGACGTGGATGTCGTCGAACGGCGGCTGCGTGATGTTCATCGTCAGGTACCACGTGCGGTCGCCCGAGTTCTGGTGGAAGTACCGCTTCAGGCTCGGCGTGGTCGCGTACTTCTGCAGCACCGACGGCGGGATGCTCGAGGTCGCCAGGTCGAGCTGACCGGCCTCGATCTTGTTGTAGATGTCGACGTCGCTCGCGTCGACCGTGAAGCGGACCTGGTCGACGTAGTTCTTCCGCGTCCCGTCCGTCTTCGGGTCGTAGTTCGGGTTGCGGACGAGGAAGAGGTGCGTCTGCCCGTCGTAGCCGTCAGCCGGCTTGATCGCCGAGCAGGACGAGATGTCGACCTTGTCGATCCCCTCGATCATGTAGCCGGCCGTCGAGATCAGGTCCTGGGCGTACTTGCCCGGCTGCCCCTCGAAGCACTTCGTGACCTCGGCGGGCTGCGGCCCGGTCGCCGGCATCGACATCCGGTAGAGGAAGTCGCCCGTCGGCTGGGTGAGGTTGAAGACGATCGTCGAGTCGTTCGGGGTCGAGATGCCCGAGATCGACTTCGCCTTCCCGGCCGCGTAGGCGTCCCACCCCTTGATCACCTTGTAGTAGAAGGCGTACTGCCCGCCGTCCTTCGGGTTGGCGAGCCGCTCCATCGCCGTCACGAAGTCATGCGAGGTGACGGCGCGATTCACCGGCGGGCTGAACTTGATCCCCGGCTTGATGTGGAACGTGTACGTCTTGCCGCCGTTCGTCGGCTTCGGCAGGGCGGTCGCGATGTCCGGGACGAGCTGGTTGCCCGCGGCACCGGCGGTGTGGTTGTAGCCGACGAGCGTGCGGACGAGCAGGTTGTCGAGGATCCCGAACGCGTCGCCGAGGTACTCGCCGGTCGGGTCGAGGTTGTCGGTGAAGCCGAACGACGACTCCCAGCCGACGTTCAGCGTGCCGCCGGCCTTGATCTGCGCCGAGCTCGATCTCGCCGCCGAGCCGGACGCGACCAGGACGGCCGCCGCGACGCCCGCGGACAGCAGCACCGCGGCCACCCTGCGAACTGGTCTACTCACGTCTCTCTGTCTCCCTCCTCCCCGCGCCCAGACGGCGCCGGGGTTGTCGAAATGACCTCCGAGCGTGTGACGAAGAAGGCCTGCTCATGGTTAGTCACCGGTCGGCACGGACGTCGAGGGCGTCGCGCAGGCCGTCCCCGAGCAGGTTGAAGGCGAGCGTGGTGATCACGAGGAAGAGGCCCGGGAAGAGCATGAGCCACCACGCCGTGTCGTAGAAGCGTTGCGCATCGTTCAGCAGCCCGCCCCACGAGGCGGTGTCGGGCGGCACCCCGAGCCCGAGGTAGGAGAGCGCCGCCTCGAAGAGGATGCTCTGCGGGATCAGGAGCGTCGTGTACACGATGATCGGGCCGATCAGGTTCGGCAGGATCTCGCGGAAGATGATCCGCGTGTTGCTCGCGCCGAGCGAGCGGCTCGCCTCGACGAAGTCCTTCTCGCGGAGCGAGAGCGTGAAGCTGCGCACGAGCCGGGCGATGTACGGCCACGAGAAGATGACGATCACCATGATCACGAGCGGGATCCCGGGCTGGATGAGCCCCGCGACGCACCCGTTCTTGTTCGAGCTGCACGCGGCGACGATCCCGATCGAGATCAGAAGCTGCGGCATCGCCAGCATGACGTCGCCGACTCGGGAGAGGAGCGTGTCGACGGCGCCGCGGAAGTAGCCGGCGATCATGCCGATCACGAGGCCGATCAGCACGGCGATGCCAGAGGCGACGACGCCGACGAGCAGGGAGGTCCGCGCCCCGTACATCGTCCGCACGAACAGGTCGCGGCCCTCCCCGTCGGCGCCGAACCAGAACTGGGCGTTCGGCCCCTTCGGGAGGCCGAACTGGTTCTCCATGATCGCCTGGTAGGCCTCGTCGTTCGGGTGGCCGGTGATCCAGGCCGCGAGCGGGCCGCCGCCGATCGCGATCAGGACCAGGAGCCCGATCGTGCCCGCGGCGAAGAGCGCCGCCTTGTCCTCGCGGAACCGCTCCCAGAAGAGCCGCGAGGCGCTCTTCGACTCGGCGACGAGCGCCCCGCCCGGGCTGAGCAGGTCCGTGACAGCGGTCAACGCGTGGAGTATGACGCCGGCGGCGGGCCGAAGTGAGCGGCTCGGGCGCCGGCTACTGGGTCAGGGCGTCGGCCCCGGCGACCACCTCGAGGATCTCCTGGGTGATCTCGGCCTGGCGCGCCCGGTTCATCGCGAGCGTCAGGGTGTCGATCAGCTCCCCCGCCGCCTTCGAGGCGTTCCGCATCGCCGTCATCCTCGCCCCCTGCTCCGACGCCGCCGACTCGAGCAGGGCCCGGTAGAGCTCGGTCTCGACGTAGACGGGCAGGAGCCGCTCGAGGATCTCGCGCGGCTCGGGCTCGAAGAAGAAGTCGACGGGCCGGCGGGGCCGCTCCTCCTCGGCTCCCTTGAGCACGGCGGCCGGCACGGGCAGGACCTCGCTCACGGTCACCCTCTGGACGAGCGGGGAGACGAAGGCGTTGTAGACGACGAGCACGCGATCGACCTCCCGGGCGACGTACGCCTCCGAGAGGGCGTGGGCGATCGCCTGGGCGTCGGCGTAGGCGGGCCGGTCGGAGAACCCGGTCCACGACCGCGCGAGCGGCAGACGCCGGAAGCGCACCGTCGACTGCGCCTTCTTCCCGCTCGTGAAGAACCGGACCTCGAGGCCGTCCGCCTGGGCGCGGCGCATCTCGGCGAACGCCCGCCGGAGCACCTGCGCGTTGAAGGCCCCGGCGAGGCCGCGGTCGCCGGTGACGGGGACGATCGCCACCGCCTTCGCGTCGGCCCGCCGCTCGAGCAGCGGCAGCGAGACGGCGCCCGCCGCCTGCGCCGTGCCCGCCATCAGCTCGAGCATCCGGTCGGCGTAGGGGCGCATCGCCTCGATCCGCTGCTGCGCGCGGCGGAGCCGCGCCGAGGCGACGAGCTCCATCGCCCGCGTCAGCTTGCGGGTGTTGCCGATCGAGCGGACACGCCGCTTCAGGTCCTGGACGGACGCCATCTCCGAGCCGGCCGCGGGCCGGCCGCCCGCCTACGCCGCCTCCGCGACGTTGAACATGCCCTTGAACTTCTCGATCTCGGCGCGCAGCTTCGCCTCGGTCTCGTCCGAGAGGTCGGCGGTCTCGCGAATCGCCTTCAGGATCGTCCCTTCCGCCCGCAGGTGCTCGCGCAGCTCCTCCTGGAAGCGCGACACCTGGTCGGTCGGGATGTCGTCGAGGTACCCGTGGACGCCGGCGAAGAGCGCGGTCACCTGCTCCTCCATCGGCCACGGCTGGTACTGCGGCTGATTCAGGGTCGCGACCATCTTCTCGCCGCGGTTCAGCGCCTGCTGGGTCGCCTGGTCGAGCTCGGAGCCGAACTGCGCGAACGCCTCGAGCTCGCGGTACTGCGCGAGGTCGAGGCGGAGGCGGCCCGCGACCTTCTTCATCGCCTTCGTCTGCGCCGACGATCCGACCCGGGAGACGGAGATGCCGACGTTCACGGCCGGGCGCACCCCGGAGAAGAAGAGGTCGGACTGGAGGAAGATCTGGCCGTCCGTGATCGAGATCACGTTCGTCGGGATGTACGCCGACACGTCGCCGGCCTGCGTCTCGATGATCGGGAGCGCCGTCAGCGAGCCCCCGCCGAGCTCGTCGGAGAGCTTGCAGGCGCGCTCGAGGAGGCGCGAGTGCAGGTAGAAGACGTCGCCGGGGAACGCCTCGCGCCCCGGCGGGCGGCGCAGGAGCAGCGAGAGCTGCCGGTAGGCGTCCGCCTGCTTCGTCAGGTCGTCGTAGATGACGAGCGCGTGCTGCCCGGCGTAGAGGAAGTACTCGCCCATCGCCGCCCCGGCGAAGGGCGCCATCCACTTGATCGGGGCCGCCTCGTGCGCCGGCGCGGTGACGATGGTCGTGTACGCCATCGCGCCCGCCTCCCGCAGCCGCTCGTACACCTGGGCGACCGTCGACGCCTTCTGCCCGACGGCGACGTAGATGCACTTCACGTCCTGGTCGGCCTGGTTCAGGATCGTGTCGACCGCGATCGCCGTCTTCCCGGTCGAGCGGTCGCCGATGATCAGCTCGCGCTGACCCCGGCCGACGTTCGTCATCGAGTCGATCGCCTTGATCCCGGTCTGGAGCGGCTCCTTCACCGGCTGGCGCTGGACGACGCCGGGCGCCTTGAACTCGAGCGGGCGGCGCTCGTCCGTCTCGATCGGGCCCTGCCCGTCGAGCGGGTTGCCGAGCGGGTCGACGACCCGGCCGAGCAGCGCCGGGCCGACCGGCACCGACGCGACGTTGCCGGTGCGCCGCACCGGGTCGCCCTCCTTGATCAGGTTCCAGTCGCCGAACAGGGCGACGCCGACGTTGTCCTCCTCGAGGTTGAACGCGATCCCGACGACGCCGTGGTCGAGCTCGAGGAGCTCGAGGGCGACGCAGTTCTCGAGCCCGTGCACGCGCGCGATGCCGTCGCCGAGCTGGAGCACGGTGCCGACCTCGGCGAGGTCCGTCTCGACGTCGAACTCCTCGATCCGCCGGCGCAGGATCGACGTGATCTCTTCGGGGCGTAGCTTCATTCCCGGGTCAGCTCCTTGTCGTCGCGAGTTGTTGGCGGAGACGCTCGAGCCGGCCGCGCACGCTCGCGTCGAGCCTCATCGATCCGGCCTGGAGGACGATCCCCCCGATCAGGTGCGGGTCGACCCTCCGCGTCGAGCGCACCTTGCGGCCGGACGCCTCCTCGATCCGGCCGAGAATCCGCTCGAGCTCCGCCTCCGGGAGCTCGTACGCGGTCGTCAGCTCCACCTCGAGGACGCGCTCTGCCGCCGCCACGAGCGCCTCGAACTCGGCGGCGATCTCGCGCACCTCCGCAGCGCGGCCCTTCTCGACCAGGAGCCGCAGGAAGTTGCGGACGAGCTCGTCGGCTCCGCCGAGCACCTGGTCGAGCACGTCCGCCTTCACGTGCGACTCGATCTCGGGGTTCTCGAGCAGCGCGGACAGCTCCTCGACGGCGTCGAGCGCGGCGACCAGGTCCTCGAGGTCGGCCCGCACGGCGTCGAGGCGGCCCTTCTCCCGGGCGGCGTCGAAGAGCGCCCGCGCGTAGATGCGGTGCGCGACGGCTATCGGCCGCTCACCTCGAGCACGGAGAAGTCGATCTCGGCGAGCGCCTCGTCGATCAGCCGGCGCTGGTCGGCGTCCGTCAGCGCCTTCCGCGTGATCTTCTCGGCGGCGAGGAGCGAGAGCGAGGCCACCTCGCGGCGGATCTCGCCGAGCGCCTGCTGGGTCGCCTGCTCGATCTGCCGGCGGGTCTCCTCGAGGCGGCGCTGCCGGTCCTCCTCGATCTCGCCGCGCATCCGCTCCCGCTGGGCCTCGGCGACCCTGCGCGCCTCGGCGAGGATCTGCTCGGCCTCGCTCTTCGCCCGGCCGATCAGCGCCCGGTGCTCCTCGAGCAGCCTGTGCGCCTCCTCGCGGGCGCGGTCGGCCTCGTCGAGCGACTGGCGGATCCGGTCGCGGCGGGCGTCGATGTACGCCTGGACGGGGCCGAACGCGTACTTCTTCAGCACGACCAGGGTGATCGCGAACGCGACGAGCGTCCAGATCATCAGGCCCGGCGTGACCTGGATCAGCGGATTCGCGGCGACGAGCATCGGCTAGACGAGGACGTAGCCGAGCAGGCCGCCGACGAACCCGTAGAACACGACCGCCTCGGTGAGCGCGAACCCGAGCCACATGAGGCCCTGCAGCTCGCCCCGCAGCTCCGGCTGGCGGGCGACGGACTGGATCATCGAGCCGAAGATGTTGCCGATGCCGGCGCCCGCGCCGGCCGCGCCCGCCCCGATGCCGAGCGCGAGCGCGATCGCCTTTCCGGCGTGGACGACCGGCGTGTTCTTCACGGACGCCGCGATGAGGTATGTCAGCAAATTGCTCTCCTCCTGTTCGCCGGAGCCAGACCGGAGTCTCGCACCGGATTGCCTTAGTGCTCGGGCTCGATCGCCGAGCCGATGTAGATCGCCGACAGCGCGGCGAAGATGAACGCCTGGATCGAGACGACGATGATCACCTCGAAGAGGTAGAAGAGGGCCGAGAAGCCGACGAGCGGGATCGCACCATAGCTCTCGAAGACGAAGATCAGGCCGATGAACGTGAGGATCAGGATGTGACCCGCGAGCATGTTCGCGTAGAGCCTGACCGAGAGGCTGATCAGGCGCATGAACTGCGACAGCACCTCGATCAGCGTGATCATCGGCAGCAGCGCCTTCGGCACGGGCGGGATCCAGGAACGGAAGTACTTGATCGGCCCGTTCCAGCGGATGCCCTCGACGTGGGTGAAGACGAAGGTGACGACCGTGAGCGCGAGCGTGACCGAGAGCGACGAGGTCGCGGCGTAGATGCCGAAGACCGGGATGCCGTGCCAGGTCTCGCCGGTGAGCGGCAGCGGGACGAAGCTGATCACGTTCAGCGACCAGATGAAGAGGAGGAGCGTCGCGACGTACGGGAACCAGAGCTTGATCGCCTTCGACGGCAGCCCCATCTCCGCGACCTGCGTCTGCGCGATGTCGTAGATCAGCTCGCCGATCGTCTCGCGGCGGCCCGGCACCGGCCGGAGCCGCCAGCGCATGAGCCCGATCCCGAGCAGGCAGGTCAGCGCCGTGCCGATGAAGAGGTAGACGACGGCCTTGTTGATCGAGAGGTCGAGGGGACCGAGGTGGATCGGCACCCACGCCTTGAGCTCGAACTCCTTCGAGGGGTCGAACTCGCCGGCGGACGCCTCCGCCGGCGCCGCGAGCGCGAGCGCCGTGAGCGCCGCGAGGAGCCGCCTCATCCTCGCGCCTCGCCCCCGAAGTAGGCCGCGAGCGACCAGGCGAGCTCGACGGTGAAGGCGAGCGCGTACACGACCGCCGCCGGCAGGCCGAGCCCGGCGTCCGCGACCGCGACGGCGATCAGGACCGAGACGAGCGCCACCGCGCGGGTCATCCGGCCGACCGCCACGAGCCCCGCGGCCGCGAGGCTGCCGCCGCCGATCCGGACGCGGTCGAGCCAGGCGCCGATCGCCTGGTAGGCGGCCCAGAGCGCGGCCGCGATCCCCCACGCGGAGAGCGGCCAGCCGGCGGCGGCGAACACCGGCAGCGCGCCGAGGACGACGAGCGTCCCGGCGAGCGCCGGCGAGCGGCGGGCGGGGATCGGGTGCGGCGTCGAGAACACGGTCACGAGAAGAAGTGCCGGTAGCGGCGGTAGACGGCGAGCACGCCGCCGGGGAGGCCGACCACGAGCCCGCCGATCACCCCGTCGGCGACCGACCCGGCGCCCCAGCCGATCGCCGCGCCCGCGCCGACGCCGCCGAGCGTGACCCCGGCGAGGAGCGCTCCTGCCTCGACAGGCGGGAACGAGCGTGGGGCTGACGGCTCCATGCCGGCGGGAGCATAGCCCAGCTCGTGACAGCGGAAGCCCGCCAGCCTAGCCCAAAGCACGCGACTTCGTTGCAACCCGTGCTTGCTGGACGCGGCGGCGGATGAACGGGTTCGCGAGCTTGACGATCTCGAGCAGGTAGACGACGTAGAGCGACGCCCCGAGCGCGAGGGCGGCGACCGCCGCGTCGATCGCCACGCGGACCGGCTTCCAGTGCCCGTGGGGGTGCGGCTCGACGAACCGCGTCGCGAGGGCCGCGAGCGCGAGCGTGGCGCACCAGCCGTAGAGGTAGGCGACCGCGCGCCGGTGGGAGAAGCCGATCCGCTCGAACCGGTGGTGGAGGTGCTGGCGGTCGGCGACGTACACCGGCTGCCCGTGCTTGATCCGCCGCGCGACGACGAACGAGGTGTCGGCGAGCGGCACGGCGAGCACGAGCAGCGGCAGGACGAGCGCGCCGAGGGCGGCGGTCTTGAGCAGCCCCTGCACCGACACCGCCGCCAGCGTGAACCCGAGGAGGAGCGCGCCCGAGTCGCCCATGAAGATCCGTGCCGGGTAGAAGTTGTGGCGCAGGAAGCCGACGCAGGCGCCGCAGACGATCGCGGTCAGGATCGCCGCCGGGATCCCGGGCCGGCCGAGCGACAGCTCGATCACGCAGAAGGAGCCGGACGCGATCGCGCAGACTCCGGCGGCGAGCCCGTCGAGCCCGTCGAGGAAGTTGACCATGTTCATCACCGCGACGATGCCGACGATCGTGAGGGCGATCCCGAGCCCGGGATGGAGGCGGTGGACGCCGACGAGCGGGAGGTTGAACGAGTGCACCCAGACGCCGAAGCCGGTCGGGATCGCGGCCGCCCCGACCTGGCCGGCGAGCTTCTCCCACCAAGCGAGGCCGCGGAAGTCGTCGACCGCGCCGATCGTCGTCGCGACCGCGGCGCCGAGCACGATCCCGCGCATCCCGTCGCCGAGCGGCAGGAAGGCGAGCGACGGGACGAGCACCCCGAGGAAGAGCGCGAGCCCGCCGAGGCGGGGGACGCCGCGCGGGGTCGCGCGCCTGCCCCCCTCGGCGCGGTCGACGGCGCCGAGGAGGCGGGCCATGCCGCCGACGGCGGGCGTCAGCAGCACGACGATCGCGAGCGCGGCGCCCGCCCCGTACAGGACCTCGAGGTGGTCGGTGAGCTCGCCCCAGACCATGCCGCCGGCCCTACTTCGTCCCGTAGAGCCGGTCGCCTGCGTCGCCGAGCCCCGGGACGATGTAGCCGCGCTCGTTCAGGTGGGAGTCGACGGCCGCGACGACGATGCGCACGTCGGGATGGCTGCGCTCGATCTGGGCGACGCCCTCGGGGGCGGCGATCAGCGCGATCAGGGTGATCTGCCTCGCCCCCGCCTGCTTCAGCGTCGTCACCGCGGCCGCGGTCGAGTTGCCGGTCGCGAGCATCGGGTCGAGCAGCAGCACCTCGCGCTCGGCGACGTCGGCGGGGAGCTTCACGTAGTACTCGACCGGCTCGAGCGTCCGCTCGTCGCGGTAGAGGCCGATGAACCCGACCCGCGCGACCGGGATCAGCGAGAGGACGCCGTCGAGCATCCCGACTCCGGCGCGGAGGATCGGGCAGACCGCCACCTTCTTGCCCGGGATCCGGTAGGCGGTCGTGACCTCGAGCGGCGTCTCGACCTCGATCTCCTCGACCTCCATCTCCTTCGTCGCCTCGTAGGTCAGGAGCAGCGTCAGCTCGTTCACGAGCCGCCGGAACATCTCCGTGTCGGTGCGCCGGTCGCGGAGCAGCCCCAGCTTGTGGCGCACCAGCGGGTGCCTGACCTGGGTGACCGGCACGTCAGGCGGCGTACGTCGTGTAGCCGCGGAAGCCGGGGTAGAGCGGCCGGCGCTCGCAGAGCGCGGCGCTGCGGGCGGCGAGCGCCGGCACGTCGGCGTCCGCCTGCAGCGCCTCGACGATGATCGCGGCCACCTCCCGGAAGTCGTCCTCGTCGAACCCGCGCATCGTCGCCGCCGGCGTCCCGATCCGCACGCCGGACGCGACCATCGGCGGGCGCTCGTCGAACGGGACGGTGTTGCGGTTCACGGTCAGCCGGCACGCCTCCAGGCGCTCCTGCGCCGCGAGCCCCGTCCACTCGGTGCCGCGGAGGTCGAGCTGGACGAGGTGCGTGTCGGTGCCGCCGGTCAGCACGTCGAGGCCGCCCGCCATCAGCCCGGCCGCGAGCACGTCCGCGTTCGCGCGCACACGCCTCTGGTACTCCCTGAACGCCTCGGTCGCGGCGATCCGGAAGCAGGCCGCCTTCGCCGCGATCGTGTGCTCGAGCGGCCCGCCCTGCATCCCGGGGAAGAGCGCCCGGTCGAGCGCCTGGGCGTGCTCCTCGGTGCAGAGGACGAACCCGGCGCGCGGCCCGGCGAGCGTCTTGTGCGTGGTCGAGGTGACGAAGTGCGAGTGCGGGACCGGGTTCGGGTGCAGCCCGGCGGCGACGAGGCCGGCGAAGTGCGCCATGTCGGTCATGAGCAGCGCGCCGACCTCGTCGGCGACCTCGCGGAACTTGTCCGCCTCGACGGTGCGCGGGTACGCCGACCCGCCGCAGACGATCAGCTTCGGCCGCACCTCCTTCGCCTTCGCGAGCAGCTCGTCGTAGTCGACCATCATCGTCTCGCGCGAGACGCCGTAGTGGTGGAACTCGTAGAGCTTCCCGGAGAAGTTGACGCGCAGCCCGTGCGTCAGGTGGCCGCCGTGGTCGAGGGAGAGCCCGAGCACCCGGTCGCCCGGCTCGAGCGCCGCGAAGTAGACGGCCATGTTCGCCTGGGCGCCGGCGTGGGGCTGCACGTTCGCGTGCTCGGCGCCGAACAGCCGCTTCGCGCGCTCGCGCGCGAGCTCCTCGATCTCGTCGACGACCTCGCAGCCGCCGTAGTACCGCTTGCCCGGGTAGCCCTCGGCGTACTTGTTCGTCGGCGTCGAGCCGATCGCCTCGAGCACCGCCGGCCAGGTGAAGTTCTCGGACGCGATCAGCTCGATCTGCCCACGCTGCCGCTCGAGCTCGCGGCCGAGCGCGTCGGCGATCTCCGGGTCGACCTCGGCGAGCCCGGCGGTGCGAAGCTGCTCGAAGGTCTCCTGCGCGACCGCCACGGGAGGATCGTAGTCCGATCAGGGCGGATAGCGCCCCGCACCGGCGCGGACGACGACCGGCGCGGCGCCGGTGAGGTCGACGATCGTCGAGGCGACGCCGGGCAGGGTGCCGCCGTCGACCTCCGCCCCGCACCCGGCGCGGATCCGCGCGGGGACGTCGTCGAGCCGGGCCGCCGCCGGCTCGCCGGGGTCGTTCGCGCTCGTGGCCGCGACGGCCCCGACGGCGTCGAGGACGCGCCGGGCCGCGGGCGGCAGGGCGGGGAGGCGCACCCCGATCGTGTCGGGGCGGTCGCCGGTCAGGAACGGGAGGCGGCGCGCCGGGTTCGGGAGGATCGTCGTGTACGGCCCCGGCAGCACCCGGGCGGCGTCGAGCTCCGGCACGAGCGCGAGCAGCGCCTCGAGCGAGGCGGCGAGAATCGCGGTCGGCTGCCGCTCCCCCCGGCCCTTCAGCGCGTAGAGCCGCCGCGCCGCCGCCTCGGTCGGGAGCGCGCAGAGCCCGTAGACGCCGTCGGTCGGGAGGAGCACGGGCTGGCCGGCCCGCAGCGCCTCTACCGCGTCCACCGCCCCTCCACGATCCGCTCCTTCCCGGCGAGGTCGCGGGTGATCGCGACGTCCGTGTAGCCGAGCCGGGCGAGGAGGCCGGCGACCGCGCGCGCCCGGGCCGCGTGGACCTCGACGACGAGGACGCCGTCGAGGCGCTCGCGGGCGGCGCGCGCGAGCGCCTCGGTCTGGCCGGCGTCGATCAGCGCCCCGGGCGGCTCGAAGGCGAGCTCCGGGGCGAGCGGCTCCCCGGGGAGGACGTACGGCGGGTTGGAGACGACGAGGTCGAGCGGCCCCTCGACCCCGTCGAGCAGGCTCGCCTCGCGGACGTCCACCGCGAGCCGAAGCCGCGCCGCGTTCTCGCGGGCGAGCGCGACCGCGGCCGGCGAGCAGTCCGTGGCGACCACCTCCGCGTCGGGGCGCTCGGCGGCGAGCGCGAGCGCGATCGCGCCGCTGCCCGTGCCGACGTCGGCCACCCGCGGCCGCTCGACCGCCGCGATGAGCGCGAGCGCGCGCCCGACGAGCTCCTCGGTCTCCGGGCGCGGCACGAGCGCGCGCGCGTCGGTGCGCAGGGTGAGGCTGCGGAAGCCCCACTCCCCGAGCACGTAGGCGAGCGGCTCCCGGCGGGCGCGCCGCCGGAGCAGCGCGCGCGCGGCGGCGCGCTCGCCCGCCGAGAGCTCCCGGCCGGCCCGGGTGTAGAGCGCGAGCCGCGAGCAGCCGAGCACGTGGGCGAGGATCAGCTCCGCGTCGAGCCGGGGGGAGTCGGCGCCCGTGCGCCGCAGCTCCTCCGCGGCGCCGCGCAGCGCCTCGCCGACCGTCATCGCTCGAGCGCGCGGCGGCGCTCCGCGGCGGCGAGCGCCTCGGTGAACGGCTCGAGGCCGCCGGCGAGCACGTCCTCGAGCCGGGCGCGCACGCCGACCCGGTGGTCGGTGACGCGGTCGTCCGGGTAGTTGTAGGTGCGGATCTTCTCGGCGCGCTCCCCCCGCCCCACCTGGGAGCGGCGCGCCGCCGCCTGCTCGCTCTGCCGCCGCTCGCGCTCGGCCTCGTAGAGCCGCGCCCGCAGCACCCGCATCGCCTTCTCGAGGTTCTGCAGCCGGGAGCGCTCGTCCTGCATGGTGACGACGATCCCGCTCGGCAGGTGCGTGACCCGCACCGCCGAGTCGGTCGTGTTCACCGACTGGCCGCCGGGCCCCGACGAGCGGAAGACGTCGACCTTCAGGTCCTTCTCGTCGAGCTGGACGTCGACCTCCTCGGCCTCCGGCATCACCGCGACGGTCGCGGTCGAGGTGTGGATTCGCCCCTGCGACTCCGTCGCCGGCACGCGCTGGACGCGGTGGGTGCCGCCCTCGTACTTGAAGACCGAGTACGCACCCTCCCCCTTGACCGCGAACACCGCCTCCTTGACGCCGCCGACGTCGCTCGGGCTCACCTCGATCTCCTCGGTCCTGAAGCCCCGCCGCTCCGCGTAGCGCTGGAGCATGCGCACGACGTCGGCGGCCCAGAGCGTCGCCTCCGCGCCACCCTCGCCGCCGCGCACCTCGACGATCACGTCCTTCTCGTCGGCCGGGTCGCGCTCGGCGAGCGCGAGCCGCAGCTCCTCCTCGAGCCGCGCGACCTCGGCCTCGTAGTCGCCGACCATCTCGGCGAGCTCCGGGTCGCTGCGCGCGGCGTCGAGGTCGGCCCGCGCCTGGCGCCAGCTCCGGGCGAGCCGGTACGGGCCCTCGAGCTCCTTCAGGCGCCGGCCGACGGCGGCCGCCTCCCGGCGGTCGTTGTAGACGGCCGGGTCCGACTGCCGCCCGAGCGTCTCCTCGTAGGAGCGCTCGAGCGCGTCGACGAGCTCGTCGAAGGCGGCCATGGCGGTGCCCAGGGTAGCCGGGCACCGCCAGGCCGCCCGGCGCTACTCCTCGGCCTCCCCGGCGCCGACCCCGACCTCCTCGTCGCCCTCGGCCGGGAGCGGCGGGGGCGCCGCCTCGTCCTCCGGCGGGGCGAGGTCGGGGAGGTCGAGGGTGATCTCGATCCCCGCGAGCGCCTTCGACACCGGGCAGTTGAGCTTCGCGCGCTCGGCGGTCTCGCGCAGCTTGTCGTCCGGGATCCCGCCGTCGACCGTCACGCGCGCGGTCAGCTTCGAGCTGACGATGCCGACGCCGACCTCGAGCCCGACCGTGCAGGTGACGTCGATCACCTCGGGCTCCCAGCCGCCGCCGACGAGACCGGACGCGAGCGCCATCGAGTAGCACGACGCGTGCGCGGCGGCGAGCAGCTCCTCGGGGCTCGTCTGCCCCGACTCCTCGTTGGTGCGGGCCGGCCACGTGACCTGGAGCGCCGGGAGCTGGCCGCTCGTCGACTCGACGATCGTCCCCTCGCCGCTCAGGAAGTCGCCCACCCATTCGACTCGAACCGTCCGTTCAGTTGCCACCTAGGCCATCACCTCCACTCGTCGATCGGCGGGGGCCAGACGGCCCTCGCGTTCCAGGACCTCGCGCAGCGCGCGGATCGAGACCTCGAGCTGGTCGAGCGTCGGCTCCCGCGTCGTCAGCCGCTGGAGCCAGAGACCCGGCGCGAGCGCGGTCATCAGCACCCGGTTGCCCGCGTGCTTGCCGGCGAAGCGGATCAGCTCGTACGCGATCCCCGCGATCACCGGCAGCAGGGCGACGCGCGTGACCACGAGCCAGTACCACGCGGGCCGCCCGAACAGCGCGAAGACGAACACCCCGATCACCATCACCCACAGGAGGAACGCGGTGCCGCAGCGGGGATGGATCAGCGAGTAGCGCTGCGTGACCTCCGGGGTCAGCTCCTCGCCGGCCTCGTAGGCGTTGATCGCCTTGTGCTCGGCGGCGTGGTACTGGAACACCCGGCGCAGCGAGGGGATGAGGCTCAGCACCGCGAGGTACGCGACGAAGATCGTCGTCCGGATCAGCCCCTCGACGACGACGAAGAAGCCGCCGCTCCGGATCGGCAGCAGGTCGGTGAGGAGCGCGGGGCCGACCTTGAACAGCATCAGCGCGAAGCCGATCGCGACCGCGAAGGAGAAGAGGAGCGCGCCGCGGCCGATCTCCGCGGGCTCGTCGTCGGCGGCGCCCTGCTCGCGGGTCGCGTAGCTCGCCGAGACCGAGAGGGCGCGGAAGCCGATCGCGAGGCTCTCCCCGAGGGCGACCACGCCGCGGACGAGCGGGAGCCGCAGCGCCCAGTGGCGCGCCATCAGCGGGTCGATCGGGCGGGCGAGCTGGGCGATCGCCCCGTCGGGGGTGCGCACGGCGACCGCCCAGCTCCGCGGTCCGCGCATCATCACGCCCTCGAGGACGGCCTGGCCGCCGATCGCCGGCGACATCGCTACCGGGACGTGCCGGAGGTCGCGCGGCCGGCCTTCTCGAGCCGGCGCTGGAAGCGCGCGACGCGGCCGCCCGTGTCGACGACCTTCTGCTTGCCCGTGTAGAAGGGGTGGCACTCGGAGCAGATCTCGACGTGCAGCTCGGGCTTGGTCGAGCGGGTGACGAACGAGTTCCCGCACGAGCAGTGCACGGTCGCGAGCACGAGCTCCGGGTGGATGCCGGCCTTCATCTCGAAGCCAGGATACCAGAGGCGATTTCCGGGTCGACGTTGCCTCCGCTGACGATGACCACCGGTCGCTCCGCGCGCACCTTGCCGGCGAGGAGCGCCGCCGCGGCGACGGCGCCGGCCGGCTCGACGGCGAGCTTCGCGCGCGCGTAGAGGAACCGGAACGCCTCCTCGATCTCCTCCTCGGTGACGAGGACCCGCTCCAGGTCGCGGCAGAGCTCGAGAGGGAGGGCGCCGCAGCGGGGCGCGTTCAGCCCGTCCGCGACCGACGCGCACGCGACCTCGACCGGCCTCCCGGCCTCGATCCCGGCGTGGAGCGCCCGCGACCGCTCCGGCTCGACCGCGACCACGCGCGTGCGCGCCCCGACCGCCGCCTGGACGCCGGCGACGAGGCCGCCCCCGCCGACGGGCACGATCACCGCGTCCGCCTCCGGCGCCTCCTCCTCGACCTCGAGCCCGACCGTCCCGTGGCCGGCGAGGACGAGCGGGTCCTCGTGCGGGTGGACGAGCACGCGCCCGGTCTCGGCGGCGAGGCGGCCCAGCCGCTCGAACGCCTCCACGGGCGAGGCCGCCGCCAGGTCGACGGTCGCCCCGTAGCCCCGCGTCGCGGCGACCTTCACCGCCGAGACCCCCCGCCACATGACGACGAGCGCGTCGATCCCCTCGAGCGCCGCCGCGTACGCGAGCCCCTGCGCGTGGTTCCCCGCGGAGATCGTGATCGCGCCGCGCGCCCGCTCCTCGGGCGTGAACGCGCTCAGCCGGCTGAGCGCGCCCCGCGGCTTGAACGAGCCCGTGCGCTGGAAGAGCTCGCACTTGAGCCGGGCGCCGAGGGTGCGCGACGGAAGCATCGGCGTCCGCGGGAGGCGGCCGCCGATCGCCGCCCGCGCCCGGACGACATGTTCACGTGTTACCACGGTGGAGGAGGCCGCGCTGGCGCCGGGCCTCGAAGAGGAGGATCGCGGCGGCCGCAGCGGCGTTCAGGCTGTCGACCGACCGGCCGGCGGTCGGGATCGCGAGGCGGAGGTCGGCGGCCTCGAGCCAGCGCGCCGGGAGGCCGGCGTCCTCGGCGCCGACCGCGAGCGCCACCGGCTGCCGCAGGTCGGCCTCGGCGTAGGCGGTCTCGCCGGCGGGGGTGGCCGCCGCGAGCGCGACCGGCAGCGCGCGGACCTCGTCGAGCGACGCCTCGACGACCGGGAGCGAGAACACCGCCCCGGTCGAGGCGCGGATCGCGTTCGGGTTCCAGGGGTCCGCCCGCGCCTCGGCGACGAGGAGCGCGTCCGCGCCGGCCGCGTCCGCCGTGCGCGCCATCGCCCCGAGGTTGCCGGGCTTCTCGATCCCGACCGCGACGAGGTAGAGCGTGCCGTCCCGCGGCAGCTCCCGCCGCGGCGCCTCGACGACGGCGAGCACGCCCTCCGGCTCGGCGCGGTAGGCCATCCGCGCGAGCACGCGCTCGCTCACCTCCTCGCCCTCCGGCCACGCGATCAGCGTCGGGGCGAAGTAGGTGGCGACGACCCTCAGCCCGGCCGCCCGGGCCCGCTCGACCTCGCGCGGGCCCTCGGCGAGGAAGAGCCCGGACCGCCGCCGCTCGCGCCCGGTCCGGAGGCGGACGACCTCCTTCACGCGCGGGTTGTCGACCGACGTGATCACGACGGCGAGCCTACCGCCCCGCCGCCGGGCCGCCCCGCGCGCGCCCCCTAGGAGAGCCGGTACTCGGGCCCGGAGCCGCCCGCCGGCGGCGTCAGGCGGCCGCCCTTGGCGGTGATCGCGCCGCACTGCACGCAGTTCGACGGCGTCACCCGCACGGTCACGCGCTCGCCCTCCCCCTCCGCCTCGTAGACCTGCGCCGGGCACATCCGCACCCACGCCTCGGCGACGAGGCGGGGGACGCGCTCGGCGACACGCAGGTGGCTGGGCTGGTCCTCGCGCGACCGGTTGCCGGAGAGGAAGACGGAGGAGAGCTTGTCGAAGGTGAGCGTCCCGTCCGCGGGCGGGTAGGCCGAGGCGCGGCCGGTCTCGAGGAGCGGCTGGTCGGCGTCGCGCTCGGTCGGGCGGTCGCCGGGCGGCAGCCGCCCCCCGCTCAGGATGGCGGCGCCGGCCACGAGCGCCCCGCGGAGGAGCCCGTGCGCGAACGCCTGCCGCACGTTGCGGACGGCGTGCAGCTCGCGGAGGAGGACCGAGGAGCGGAGCGCCGCGTCGTACGACGCCGGGTCCCCCGCCGCCACCGCCTCCGCGGCGAGCCGGCCCGACTCGACCGCGTAGTGGACGCCCTTCAGCGCCGGCACGTTCACGAGCCCCGCGGCGTCGCCGCAGAGGAGGAGCCCCGGCGCGTGGAACGCGCGCGGCAGGGCGACGAACCCGCCTTCCGGGATCGTCTTCGCCCCCCACTCGACCCGCTCGCCGCCCGCGAGCACGGCGCGGACGAGCGGATGGGTCTTCAGCTCCTGCAGGAGGTCGTGCACCGAGAGCGCCGCGTCGCGGTAGTCGAGCCCGACCACGAGCCCGACCGAGACGTGCTCGCGGCCGAGCGGGTAGAGGAAGGAGCCGCCGAACTCGCGGTAGCGGGCGCCGGCGCGGAGCGGCCAGCCGAGCGTGTGGACGACCCGGTCGAGCGGCCGCGGCACCCGCCACACCTCCTTCACGCCGAGCGCCCACGTCTGCGGGCTCGGACCCGCGAGCCCGAGCGCCGAGAGCGCCGCCCCGGTCAGGTGCCCGGCCGTCCCCTCGCAGAGGATCGTCACCCGCGCGCGCACCTCCTCGCCGCGCCCCGTCCGTACCCCGACGACGGCGCCGTGCTCGACGAGGAGCGCCACCGCCGGCGTCTCCGGCAGCACGGCCGCGCCGCCGGCCTCGGCCCGCTCGGCCAGGAAGCGGCCGAGCTCGGCGAGCGACACGACGACGTTCCCCGCGTTGCGCATCGTCGGCGGCGTCGGCACCCGCCAGGCCCGCCGGCGCGAGAGCAGGTAGACGGCCTCGCCCGGCACCTCCCCGTAGGAGGGGAAGGCGCCGACGAGCGCGCGCAGCGGCCCGGGCCGGACGACCGCGCCGGAGAGCAGGTGCGCGCCCGGGTACCGGCCCTTCTCGAGCACCGCGACCGAGAGCCCGGGCGCCACCTGCCCGAGCCGGATCGCCGCCGCGAGCCCCGCCGGCCCCGCCCCGACGACCGCGACGTCCACCTCGACCGGGTCGGGGTCGGCGCCCGGCGCGGCGATCGCCTCCTCGTCGCGCCACGGCGGCGGGAAGTCCGCCGGCCTCACGAGCGACGCGCCCGGACGAGCTCGGTCAGCCGGGGGACGATCTCGTGCAGGTCGCCGACGACGCCGAGGTCGGCGTACTCGAAGATCGGGGCGTGCGGGTCCTTGTTGATCGCGACGATCGTGCCCGAGCCCTGCATCCCGACCTTGTGCTGGATCGCGCCCGAGATCCCGACTGCGAGGTAGAGCTTCGGGGCGACCGTCTTCCCGGTCTGCCCGACCTGCGCCTGGTAGGGGTACCAGCCGGCGTCGACGACCGCCCGCGTGGCGGCGACCGCGCCGCCGAGCGCCTCGGCCAGCTCCTCGAGGAGCGCGAACCGCTCGGGCGCGCCGAGCCCGCGGCCGCCTGCGACGATCACCTCCGCCTCCTCGATCGAGGGCCCGGCCTCCTCCGGGCCCGCCGCGGCCGCCTCCACGAGCTCGGCGAGGAGCGAGCGCTCCTCGAGCTCGACCGCCGCCGCGCGCAGCTCCGGCGGCTCCGCGGCCGGAGCGGCGTCGAGGCTGCCCGCCCGGAAGAGGCCGAGCCGGACCGGCGAGGTCCAGCCCGCCTCGACGAGGACCGCGTCGGCGAGCGCCGGCTTCGTGCCGACGAGCGCGCCGTCCCGGACGGCGAGGTCGACGAGGTCCCAGTTCAGCCCCGCGTCGAGCCGGGCGGCGAGCCCCGCCGCGACGTCGTTCGCGAGCACCGACTGCGCGAGCAGGACGGTGTCGTAGCCCTCCTCGCGCACGAGCCGGGCGAGCACGTCGACGCGCGGCTGCCACAGCGGCGCGGCGAGGCGCTCGTCGTCGGCGACCCACACCACCCCGCCGACGGCCTCCGCGACGCCGCGCACGCGGGCGCCGCAGACGACGCCGTGCGCCTCGCCGAGCGAGCGCGCCTTGGCGAGGACGCCGAGCGCGCCCCTCGTCACGGCGCCGCCGGCGTGCTCGAGGAAGACGAGCGTCCGCGGGGTCAGAGCAGCCTCCGCTCGGCGAGGAAGGCCACGATCGCCTCGGCGGCCCCGGCGCCGTCCTCGACGCGGCGGCGCTCGCCCCGGGCGGGCGGCGGGCCGACCGCCAGCACCGCCGTCCTCGGCGCGACCGCCCCGCCGACCTCGGCCGCCGACAGCCGCTCCTGCGGCTTCGCCCGCGCGCCCATGATCCCCTTCAGCGAGGGGTAGCGCGGCTCGTTGATCGCATCCGACACGGCCACGACCGCCGGCAACGGCGCCCGGATCCGCTCGTAGCCGAGCTCGGTCTGCCGCCTGGCGCTGACCGCGCCCGGCTCGAGGGCAAGCTCGGCCGCCTGGGACACCGCCGGCCAGCGCAGGAGCTCGGCCACCGCCGCCCACAGGCACGCCCCCTCCCCGTCGGGCGATTGCTGCCCGAAGAGGACGAGGTCGGGCCGCTCCCGCTCGAGCGCGCCGGCGAGCGCGCGCGCCGTCGCGAGCAGGTCGGCCCCCGCGAACGCCTCGTCGCTCACGAGCACCGAGCGGTCGGCGCCCATCGCGAGCGCCTTCCGCAGCGCCTCCGCCGCCCGCTCCGGCCCGAGCGAGACGACGACCACCTCGCCCGCGCCGGCCGCCTCCCGCACCCGCAGCGCCTCCTCGACCGCGTGGGAATCGAAGGCGGAGAGCGCGACCTCGCCGCTACGGTCGAGCCGCCCCGTCTGCGGGTCGAGCCCGACCCCGGTCGCGGCGTCGGGCACCGCTTTCACGCAGACGGCGACCTTCATCGCCCGGCGGTCATACGGGGACGCGCGCGCGGAGGAACGAGACGATCTCGCCGGTCGGCGCGCCGGGCGTGAACACCGCCGCGACGCCGAGCCGCTCGAGCTCCGCGACGTCCTCGGCCGGGATCGTCCCGCCGACGAGGACGAGCACGTCGCCGGCGCCCCGCTCGCGCAGGAGCTCGAGGATCCGCGGGACGAGCGTCATGTGGGCGCCGGACAGGATCGAGACGCCGATCGCGTGGGCGTCCTCCTGGATCGCGGTCTCGACGATCTGCTCCGGGGTCTGGTGGAGCCCGGTGTAGATCACCTCCATGCCGGCGTCCCGGAGCGCGCGGGCGATCACCTTCGCGCCCCGGTCGTGGCCGTCGAGGCCGGGCTTCGCGATCACGACGCGGATCCTGCCCGCCACTAGAAGACCGGGGTCTCCCGCCAGACGCCCCACACCTCGCGCAGAGCGTCGCACATCTCGCCCATCGTCACGTCCGCTCGGGCGGCGTCGAGGATCGCCGGCATCAGGTTGCGGTCGGGCCGGGCGGCGTCGTCGCGGAGGCGGACGAGCGCCCGCTCGGCCGCGGCGGCGTCCCGCCGCGCACGCAGGGCGCGGACGCGCTCCACCTGCGCGCGCTCGAGCGCCGCGTCGATCCGCAGGAGCGGCGGCTCGGCCTCCTCCTCGGCGACGTACCGGTTGACGCCGACGACCACCCGCCGACCCGTCTCGACCTCCTGCTGGTAGCGGAAGGCCGCCTCGGCGATCTCGCGCTGGAAGAAGTTCTGCTCGATCGCGGCGACGACGCCCCCGAGCTCCTCGATCCGCCGGAAGTACTCGTAGGCCCGGCGCTCGAGCTCGTTCGTCAGGTGCTCCAGGTAGTAGGAGCCGCCGAGCGGGTCGATCGTGTCGGTCACCCCGGTCTCGTGGGCGATCACCTGCTGCGTCCGGAGCGCGATCCGCGCCGCCTCCTCCGTCGGCAGCGCGAGCGCCTCGTCGAACGAGTTCGTGTGCAGCGACTGCGTCCCGCCGAGCACGGCCGCGAGCGCCTCGATCGCCGTGCGGACGATGTTCACCTCCGGCTGCTGCGCGGTGAGCGAGACGCCCGCGGTCTGGGCGTGGAAGCGGAGGCGCAGCGAGCGCTCGTCGCGGGCCCCGAAGCGCTCCCGCAGCTCGCGCGCCCAGATCCGACGGGCGGCGCGGTACTTCGCGATCTCCTCGAAGAAGTCGATGTGCGCGTTGAAGAAGAAGCTGAGACGCGGCGCGAACTCGTCCACGTCGAGGCCGCGCGCGACCGCGTGCTCGACGTAGGTGAAGCCGTTCGCGAGCGTGAACGCGAGCTCCTGGGCGGCCGTCGAGCCGGCCTCGCGGATGTGGTAGCCGGACACCGAGACCGGATGGACCTGCGGCAGCTCCCGCGTGCACCACTCGATCATGTCGGTGACGAGCCGCAGCGACGGCTCCGGCGGGAAGATCCACTCCTTCTGCGCGATGTACTCCTTGAGGATGTCCGTCTGCACGGTGCCGCGCAGCGCCGCGCGGGGGACGCCCTGGCGCTCGCCCACGCAGACGTAGAAGGCGAGCAGGATCGCCGCCGGGGCGTTGATCGTCATCGAGGTGGAGACCTCGCCGAGGGGGATCCCGTCGAAGAGCGCCGCCATGTCCTCGAGCGAGTCGATCGCGACCCCCTCCCGGCCGACCTCGCCGAGCGACCGCGGGTGGTCGGAGTCGAGGCCCATCAGCGTCGGCATGTCGAACGCGGTCGAGAGCCCGGTCTGCCCGTGCTCGAGCAGGTACCGGAAGCGCGCGTTCGTCTCCGCGGCGGTGCCGAACCCGGCGAACTGCCGCATCGTCCACAGCCGGCCGCGGTACATCGTCTCGTAGACGCCGCGCGTGAACGGGAACCGTCCCGGGTAGCCGAGGTCGCGCTCGTAGTCGAGCTCGACGTCCTCGGCGGTGTAGACCGGCGCGACCTCGATCCCCGAGATGGTCGAGCGCAGCTCCCGGGTCGCCGCCATGCCGCGCTCCATTCTAGGAAGCGCCGGTCGCGCCGGGCGCGCAGGCCGGGCCTCCGCGCTGCCCCAGGCGGTAGAGGAAGACCCCGCCGACGTCGAGGGGGGTCGCAACCGGCGCGAGCAGGTCGGTCCACGTGCTGCCGTGGCCGCCCTCGACCAGGATCGCGGTCGCGCCCTGGGCGCGCGCGAACCGGACGAGCGGGCGCCAGTCGCGCCCGGGCATGTTCGTGTCCTCGAGCCGGGTCAGGTAGACGCGCTCCGGGATCCCCGCCGGGACCGGCGGGCTGACGTAGCCCTCGGCCATCCGGAAGGCGAAGCCGCTCTCCGCCTGCCAGAGCATCGCGTCCGACCAGCGCGGGAGCGGCAGCACGACGACGTTCTCGCCCGGCTCGAGACAGCTCCGGTAGGTGCGGTCGGCGAAGAACGCGGGCCGGCGCGGCGTCTCGTGCCAGACCGGGTTCCAGAGGCTCGGCACGACCGCGAGCGCGGCGAGCGCGGGGAGCGCGGCGCGCAGGCGGCGCGGCGCGCCGCTCGCCGCCGCCCAGGAGGCGACGGTCACCGCGGCGGCGAGCGAGACGAACATCGAGAAGCGCACCGGCAGCACGTCGTCGAGCACGGGCAGCGCCGAGACGGCGCGCCACGGCAGCGGGACGACCGAGCGGCCGCGGACGTGGAGCGCGGTCCCGAGCTCGACGAGGAGGCCGAGCGGCAGGACGGTGGCGAGGAAGCGGGCGCGGGCCGTGCCCCACCGCTCGCGGAAGAACAGGACGACGATCGCGAGCGTGGGCAGGCCGAGGTAGGCGCCGTTCTCGGCGTCGTTGCCGCGAAAGGCGGCCGCGACCCGGTCGGTCCAGCCCCAGCTTGCCCAGGTCAGGTGCGTCGGGACGACGAGGTTCAGGAGGTCGGCGGGGAAGCTCGCCGGCGCGTTGATCGGCGCGCGCTGGAAGTGGAGCAGGGCCTCGGCGAGGAGCGGCGCGGCGAGGAGCGCGCCGAGCGCCCAGCCGCCCGCGACCGCCGGCAGGAGCCGGACGATCCGGCCTCGGTGCGCGGGTGCGACCGCGAGGCCGGCCGCGAGCGAGAGGGAGACGGCGAGCGCGAGGGTGAGCGCGAGCTCGGTCGAGAACCAGAGCTGCGCGCCGGTCAAGACGCCGAGGAGCGCCGCCGTCGCCCGGCGAGACGACGTCCCCTCGAGCGCGCGCACGAGCACGAGCGCGACGAGCGGGACGAGGAAGACCGCGGTCATGTGCACGTGCCCCTCGCTCTGGCCGAGGACGTAGGGGGAGAAGCCGAAGAGGTACCCGCCCGCGAGCGAGGCCCAGGCGGAGCCCGTCAGGTGCCGGCAGAGGCGGTAGGCGGTCCAGGCGGCGAGGGCGGGCAGGCAGACCGCGAGCAGGTTGTAGGCGAGCGCCGGCCCGAGCGCGAGCGTCACCGGCGCCGCGAGCAGCGCGAGGCCGGGGATCGAGGTCGTCCAGGCGAGGTTCACGCCTTCGGGCGCCCAGATCGCGTGGGTGACGAACGGGTTCTCGCCGTGCAGGATCGCGTGCGGCCACCAGGCGAGCGACCAGACGAAGATCTCCGGGTCGACGGAGTAGCCGACCAGCATCCGGCCGGGGTGGGCGGCGATCGGCTCCCGAGGTAGAGGAGCGAGAGCCCGAGGTAGAGCGCCGGCGCCGGCGGCGGAGCGAGGCGGAGGCGCGTCAGCCGCCCGGCTTCCAGAGCGGCTCGACCCCCTCGCCGGCGGCGCGCGCGAGGACGAAGAGGAGGTCGGAGAGGCGGTTCAGGTACACGAGCGCGAGCGGGTTGACGGGGCGCTCGCCGGCGGCCGCGAGCACGTCGCGCTCGGCCCGGCGGCACGCCGCCCGCGCCACGTGCAGGCGGGCGGACGCCTCCGTCCCCCCCGGGAGGACGAAGCTCCGAAGCGCCGGCAGCGGCGCGTTGGCGGCGTCGCAGTCGGCCTCCAGCCGGTCGACGTAGTCCCGGGTCACGCGCAACCTGCCGTCGCCCTCGGCGTAGGGGACGCAGAGGTCGGCGCCGAGGTCGAGCAGCTCGTTCTGGATCCGCGCGAGCCGGTCGTCGGCGACGGCGACCCGGGCCCAGCCGACGAGCGAGTTGAGCTCGTCGACCGCGCCGTAGGCGCGCACGAGCGGGTCGAGCTTGGACACGCGCGAGCCGTCGCCGAGCGACGTCTCGCCGGCGTCGCCCCCGCGCGTGTAGATGCGCGTCAGGCGCACCGGCTCGTCGCGCCGGCGTCTCATGCCCGCAGCCCGAGGAGCTGCCGGGCGATCACGAGCCGCTGGATCTCGGAGGTCCCCTCGTAGATCTCGGTCACCTTCGCGTCACGGTAGTAGCGCTCGACCGGGAACTCCTTCGTGTACCCGTAGCCGCCGAGGACCTGGATCGCCTCGGCGGTCTGCCGCCGCGCCACCTCCGAGGCGAAGAGCTTCGCCTTCGCGCCCGCCTCCGTGTGCGGCAGCCCCCGGTCCTTCAGCCAGGCGGCGCGGTAGGTGAGGAGCCGGGCGGCGTCGATCTCGGTCGACATGTCGGCGATCTTCCACTGGATCGCCTCGAACTCGCCGATCCTCCGGCCGAACGCGGTTCGCTTCGTCGCGTAGACCCGGGCGACGTCGAGGCCCGCCTGCGCGATGCCGACCGCCTGGGCGGCGATCCCGATCCGGCCGCCGTCGAGGGTCGACATCGCCACCCGGAAGCCCCGACCCTCCTCGTGGAGCAGCCGGTCGCGCGGGACGACCACGCCGTCGAGGGCGAGGTCGACCGTCTGCGAGGAGTTGAGGCCGAGCTTCTCCGCCTGGTGCGTCACCTCGACGTCGGCGCCGTCGACGAGGAACGCGGAGATGCCGCGCGGGCCGGCGGTCCGCGGATCGGTGCGCGCGAACAGGAGGATCGTCCCGCCGAAGCCACCGTTCGTGATCCACTGCTTCGTGCCGGTGATCCGCCAGCCGCCGTCCGCCGGCTCGGCGTGCGTCCGCAGCGCCCCCGCGTCCGACCCCGAGCCCGGCTCGGTCAGCGCGAAGGCGCCGATCGCCTCGCCGCGCGCGAGCGGCGGGACGAAGCGCTCGCGCTGCTCCCGGGTGCCGAAGGCGAGGATCGGCAGCGTGCACGCGCTCGTGTGCACGGCGACGGTGACGCCGACCCCGGCGTCGGCGCGCGAGAGCTCCTCGAGCACGAGCACGTAGGAGAGGAAGTCGGCGCCGGCGCCGCCGAACTCCTCCGGGACGCACACGCCGAGCAGGCCGACCTCCGCCAGGCGCGCGAGCAGGGACGGCGGGAAGCCGCGCTCCCGGTCCCACCGCGACGCGTTCGGCTCGATCTCCTCCCGCGCGAGCTCCCGTGCGAGGGCCTGGATCGCCCGCTGCTCGGCCGTGAGCCCGAAGTCCACGCCGAGGAGGCTACTGCGTCGACGGGCGCGGACCGCGGTCCGCCGCCCGCCGGCTCACTTCGGCTCCGCCTCCAGCTTGTAGCCGACGCCGAAGCGCGTCTGGATGAACGAGTGCCGCGGGGCGACGCGGTCGACCTTCTGGCGCAGCCGGCGGACGAACACGTCGACGGTGCGGTCGCGATGCGTCTCCCGCCTCCCCCACACCTTCTGGAGCAGCTCGTCGCGGGTGACCACGCGGCCGCGGTCGAGCGCGAGCGTGTAGAGCAGCTTGAACTCGGTCGGCGTCAGCTCGGCGCTCGTCCCGTCGACGTAGGCCTGCACCTCGCGCGGGTCGATCCGCAGCTCCTCGATCTCGATCGCCTCGCCGCGCCGCTCCTCCGCCGGCCGCACCCCACGCCGCGCCGCCGCCGCGACCCGCGCGACGAGCTCCCGCATCGAGAACGGCTTCACGAGGTAGTCGTCGGCCCCGATCTCGAGGGCGTGCACCCGGTCGTGCTCCGTGCCGCGGGCGCTGACGACCACGATCGGCGTCCCGATCCCCTCGGCGCGCGCGGTCTCGATCAGCTTCCAGCCGTCGACCTCGGGGAGCATCAGGTCGAGCACGCAGACGTCGGCGCGCTCGTAGCGCAGCCGGGCGAGCCCGAGCTCGCCGCGCCCGACCACGACCGGGTCGAAGCCGGCCGCCGTCAGGTGGCGGGCCATGCTGTCGGCGATCACCGCGTCGTCCTCGACGATCAGGATGCGCGCCATCGCCCCTACGATAGACCGGTGGAGGCGCCGGGCCTCGTGACGAAGTGGTGACGATCTCGTGAACGCACCCGGGGCGTCGTTCGACGAGCTCCGCACCGGCTTCACCGCGGCCGTCTCGCACGAGCTGCGGACGCCGCTCGCCCGGATCCTCGCCCTCCTCGACGCGGCCGGGCTGCCCGGCGCGGACGTCGAGGCGCTGCTCGAGCAGGCGCGGGCGGAGGTCGAGAACGCCGGGGAGCTGATCGACGAGATCCTCTTCCTCTCCGAGCTCGAGAGCGGCCGCGAGATCGTCGCGCTCGGCCGGTCGCGGGCCCTGCCGGTGATCGAGGAGACGCTCGCCTCGCTCGCCGGGAAGGCGGCGCGGGCCGGGGTGACGCTCGCGGCGGCCGGCGACGCCGACGCCGAGCTCCCGCTCCGGCCCCGGATGATCCGCGTGCTCGCCGAGAACCTGGCGGAGAACGCGATCCGCTACGCCGGCCCCGGCGCGACGTTCACCCTCGCGGTCGCCCGCGAGGACGGCGCGGTCGTGCTGGCGGCCCGCGACGACGGCGTCGGCGTCGCCGCGTCCGACCTCCCGCGCCTCTTCGAGCGGTTCTGGCGCGCCGACGCGGCCCGCGCCTCGCGCGGCACCGGCCTCGGCCTCGCGATCGTGAAGCACGTGACCGCCGCCGCCGGCGGCCGGGTCGAGGCGCGCGGCGCCCGCGGCGAGGGGCTCGAGGTGCGCTGCGTCTTCCCCGGCTGAGCGCGGCCCGCGGCCGGAGACGCGCGTGGGGCGCTCGAGCGGAGCGCCCCACGCAGCCACCCGGGCGAGGAGGAGGCTCAGGTGGCGAGCTCGACCTGCTTCAGCGTCTTCTCCGCGGCCACGAGCACGACCTTGGGGATCGGCACGAACCAGAGCTTGGCGGTGTACTTCGCCTGCTGGCCCTGCGTGAGGGCCCAGAAGACCATCTTCCGCAGCTCGGCCGCCTTCGGCGACTTCGTCGGAAGGATGACGTACGTGTAGGTCGAGATCGGGTAGGCGGTCGGGTTCGACCGCGGCGGGTTGACGATGTGCATCTCGTTCCCGGCCGGAACGGTCTTCACCGCGTCGCCGGCCGCCAGCACGTTGCGGATGCTCGGGACGATGAACCGCCCGGCCCGGTTCTCGATCGCGGCGAACCGGAGGCCGTTCGCGAGCGCGTACGCGGTGTCGGTGTACCCGATCGCCCCGGGCGTGTTCTTGACGATGCCGGCGACGCCCGAGTTGCCGTTCGCGCCGACGCCGACCGGCCAGCTCACGCCGATCCCGCGGCCGACCTGCGACCGCCAAGCCGGGCTCACCGATGAGAGGTAGTCGGTGAAGTTGTAGGTGGTACCGGAGTTGTCGGACCGGTGGGCCACCGTGATCGGCAGGTCGGGGATCGTCGCCTTGGGGTTGAGCGCCTCGATCGCCGGGTCGGTCCACCGGGTGATCTCGCCGAGGTAGATCTTCGCGATCACCTCGCCGGTCAGGCGCAGGTTCGTGTTCCGCGGCAGGACGAGGCCCGGGAGGTTGACGTCGACCGCGGTCCCGGCGAGCGCCCACGGGATCTGCACGCAGCCGTTGCAGGCGCTGAACTGGTCCGGGGTGAGGGGTGCGTCGGAGGCCCCGAAGTCGACCGTGCGGGCGCTGATCGCGGCGATCCCCGCCCCCGAGCCGACGGCGCTGTACTGGATCGTGTAGCCGAACGCCGAGCCGAGCGCCGGCGTCCAGACGGAGACGAGCGGCGCGACGAACGTGCTGCCCGCGCCGGTGATGACGACGTCCTTCGCCGACTGGCGCGACGCGCCCGCGCCGGCGACGACGGCGAGCGCGGCGAGCGGGACGGCGAGGAGGGCGATCCCCTTCCTCTTCATGATCCTCTCCTTCGGTCGATTGCGAAGCCAGCGTGCCGCGCCGACGCGGGCGCGTGGGCTGCGGGGCCGTGACGGTGCGGTAACAGGGTGGTGGACCGCTAGCCGACGCCGAGCTTGCGGCGCGAGCGCTCGAGCAGGATGCGCGAGACCAGGCTCGTCGCGAGCACGAAGGCGATCAGGACGAACGCCGCCGCCCAGGCCTGCGCGTTGAGCTGCCGGTCGGGCGACTCCGAGTACTGGAAGATGGTCACCGGGATCGACGCGGTCGAGAGCGCCGGGTTCCAGCTCACGACGAGGCCCGAGATCGCGCAGGTGAAGAGGAGCGGCGCCGTCTCGCCCGCCGCGCGCGCCACCGCCAGGGTCGTGCCGGTGACGATGCCCCCGCGGGCGCTCGGCAGGACGACCCCGAGCACCGTCCGCCACCTGGACACGCCGAGCGCGTAGCTCGCCTCGCGCAGGCCGGCGGGCACGAGCGCGAGCACCTCCATCGTCGTCCGGGAGACGAGCGGGAGCATGATGATCGAGAGGGCGAACGCGCCGGCGAAGACGCTCTGGTGGTGGCCGATGCCGAGCAGCGGCACCTTCGTCTTGACCGCGAGGGCGAAGACGAAGACCCCGACCACGATCGACGGGAAGCCGTTCAGGACGTCCAGCCAGAGCCTGATCTGCCCCGCGACGCGCGGAGGGGCGAACTCGCTCGCGTACAGGGCGACGAGGACGCCGACCGGCAGCGCGACCGCGGTCGCGAGCGACACGAGCATGAGCGTGCCGACGAGCGCGGGCGCGATCCCGCCACCCGACTGGCCGAAGACCGCCGGCCCCTTCAGGAAGAGGTTGAGGTTGATCGCGTGCACGCCGCGCACGAGCACCGAGCCGACGAGGACCGCGAGGAAGCCGACCGCGATCAGCGCGGCGGCGACCGCGCTCGCCTCCGCGGCGACGTTGGCGCGCAGGCGCCGCCGCGACCGGCCGGCGGCGCGCAGCGAGACCGCAGCTCCCGGCTGCGAGGCGCTCACCGTCCGCCTCTCTGCCGGACGTCGAAGCGGTGCACGATCCGCTGCGCGGCGAGGTTGGCGGCGAAGGTGATCGCGAGCAGGATCAGCGCCAGGTAGACGAGCGACGAGACCTCGAGGCTCGAGCCGGCGCCCTGGTAGCTCGCCGCGACCTGGCTCGCGAGCGTGTTGCCGGTGGCGAAGAGCGAGAGGTGGGCGGAGCGGAGGTTGTTGCCGATCACCTGCGTGACGGCGATCGCCTCCCCGAACGCGCGCCCGAGGCCGAGGATCACGCCGGCGACCACGCCGCCCCGCACGCTGTGGAGGACGACGTCGCGCACCATCTCCCAGCGCGTCGCGCCGAGCCCGACGGCGGCTTCCCGAAGCTCGCGCGGGACGCCGAGGAAGAGCTCCCGGCAGACCGAGGCGGTGATCGGGATCGTCATCATCGCCAGGACGACGATCGCGACCAGCACGCCGCTCTGAGACGGCGTACCCCCGAAGAGGGGAATCCAGCCGAGGACGCCCTGGAGGGCAGGCTCGACCGCCGAGCGCATGAACGGGCCGAGCACGAGGATGCCCCAGAGGCCGACGACGACGCTCGGCACCGCCGCGAGCATCTCGACCATCGCCGCGATCGGCGCGCGGATCGCGGGCGGCGCGAGCTCGCTCAAGAAGAGGCCGATCGCGACCGCAAGCGGCGCCGAGAGCAGGATCGCCCCGAACGAGGTCACGAGCGTCCCGACGACGAAGTTGCGGGCGCCGTAGGCCTCGCGCCCGAAGACGGGGTTCCAGGTGCCGTGCCAGACGAACGGGAGGCCGAAGCGGCGGACCGCAGGCCACGCGCCCCCGACCACCTCGGCGACGATCCCGCCGATCAGGACCAGGGCGAGCACCGCGGCGGCGCCGGTCAGGAGCCGGAGCCCGTCGTCGCCGAGGCGGTCGGCGAGGCGCCGCGTACGGCGGAGGGCAGACGGCGAGGCGGCGGCGGCTTCCACGCCACCAGCCTTCCCCGCCCGCCGCCTGCCCGCCAGGGCCCGTCACCACCTCGTCACGCGGCGTTCACCGCCCGTGCACCCTCGCGGCCGCCCCGGGCCGGAAGACTGGATGCGGAGATGAGCCTCGTCGAGCCATCGCGGGCCGGCGCGCCGGTCCGGGCGCCGGTCGGCGTGTCGGTCGCGCCGGCGGCGCCCGCGCGCCGCGAGCCGGTCTTCGCGATCGACCGCCTGTCGGTCGCCTACGGCGGCACGCTCGCGCTCGCCGACGTCTCGCTCGAGGTCTACCGGCACTCGATCACGGCGCTGATCGGGCCGTCGGGCTGCGGCAAGTCGACCTTCCTGCGCTGTCTCAACCGGATGAACGACCTCGTGCCGGGCGCGCGCGTCGAGGGGACGGTCCTCTACCACGGCGTCGACCTCTACGGCCCCGGCGTCGACCCGATCGAGGTTCGCCGCCGCATCGGCATGGTGTTCCAGCGGCCGAACCCGTTCCCGAAGTCGATCTACGACAACGTCGCGTACGGCCTGCGCATCCTCGGGATGAAGGACGACCTCGACGGTCGCGTCGAGCGGGCGCTGCGCCGCGCGGCGCTCTGGGACGAGGTGAAGCACCGGCTGAAGCGCTCGGCGCTCGGGCTCTCCGGCGGCCAGCAGCAGCGGCTCTGCATCGCGCGCGCGATCGCCGTCGAGCCGGACGTCGTCCTCCTCGACGAGCCGGCCTCCTCGCTCGACCCGATCTCGACCCAGGCGATCGAGGACCTGATGCAGGAGCTCAAGCGCGACTACACGCTCGTGATCGTGACGCACAACATGCAGCAGGCCGCGCGCGTCGCGGAGATGACGGCGTTCTTCACCCTGGAGGTGGACGCGGACGGGAGCCGCCACGGCGTCCTCGTCGAGTACGACACCACCGAGAAGATCTTCACCCAGCCGGCCGACGAGCGCACCGAGGGCTACGTCACCGGGCGGTTCGGGTGATGCGCGCCTCCTTCCACCGCGAGCTCGATGAGCTCGAGCAGTCGCTGCAGGAGGAGGGCGCGCTCGTCCTGCGGGTGCTGCGGTCGGCCCTGAACGCGCTCGCCCGCGGCGACGACGAGCTGGCGGACGAGGTGATCGGCTTCGACGACGAGATCGACAGGCGCTACCTCGCGATCGAGGCGGGCGTGCAGTCCCTGCTCGCCCGCCAGACCCCAGTGGCGAGCGACCTGCGGCTCGTCCTCGCCGTCCTGCGCGTCAACCTCCACCTCGAGCGGATGGCGGACTACTGCGTCACGGTCGCCAAGCTGACGAAGCTGATGGGCGACCTCCACGTCAGCGACGAGGCGATCCTCGGCTCGCTCGAGGACATGGGGCAGCGCTGCGAGCAGATGATCCGCGTCGCGCTCGAGGCCTTCGCCGAGCGCGACGTCGCCAAGGCGCGGTCGCTCAACGACCTCGACGAGCTGATCGACCGCGCCAACCGGCGGGCGATCGAGGACGTCCTCTCGCTCGGCGACTCGCCGGAGGAACGCGAGTACGGGCTGCGGATGCTCGTCGTGTCGCGCTGCGTGGAGCGGATCGGCGACCACGCCGTCGACATCGGCGAGCAGATCGCCTACCTCGTCACCGGCGAGTTCCACGAGCTCACCGACGCCTCGCATCCGGTCTAGCGGCGCGGGCGCCGTAAGCTCCCCGCGGTGTCCTTCGGCATCTCGACCGCCGCCGCGCTCGTCGCGCTCGGGCTCGCGGTCGGCGCCTTCGGGACGCTGATCGGAGCCGGCGGCGGCTTCATCCTCACGCCCGTCCTGCTCCTCCTCTACCCGCACGACCCGCCGAAGACGATCACCGCGATCAGCCTCGCCGCGGTGTTCGCGAACGCGACCTCCGGCTCGGCCGCGTACGCCCGCCAGCGGCGGATCGACTACCGGAGCGGGCTCCTCTTCGCCGCCGCCACGCTGCCGGGATCCGTACTCGCGGCGATCGCGGTCGCGCACGTCGGACGGACCGCGTTCGAGGCGGTGATGGGCGTCGTCCTGCTCGCGCTCGGAGCCTGGCTCATGACCGACCTCCACCTCCACGACCGCACGACCGGGCTCGCCCGGCGCCAGGTGCTCCTGCGCGGCGCGCTCTACAGCCTCGGCGTGGGCTTCGTGTCGACGTTCCTCGGGATCGGCGGCGGCGTCATGCACGTGCCGCTCCTCGTGCGGGCGCTCGGGTTCCCGGTACACACGGCGACCGCGACCTCGCACTTCGTGCTCGCGATCATGTCGGGCACCGCGACGGCGACGCACGCCCTCCAGGGGAGCTTCGGCGTCGGCGACGGCCTGCGCCGCGCGCTCGCCCTCGCGGCGGGCGTCGTCGTCGGCGCGCAGGCGGGTGCTCACCTCTCCCTGCGGCTGCGGGGCGCGGCGATCGAGCGGCTGCTCGGGGTGGCGCTGATCGCGCTCGCGATCCGCTTCCTCGCGGTCGCGCTCTAGCGATCCCGACCCGCCGCGCGCGGACGCTCACGCGTTCTTGACGAGGATGTTGCCGATCCGGTGCGCGGCGGTCTCGCAGGTGTCGACCGCCTCCTCGAGCGCCTCGTAGATGTCCTTCCAGCGGATCACGAGCCCAGGGTCGATCCGGTCGTCCTTGAACAGCCCGGCGCGCGCCGCCCGCGCGACCGTGTCCGCCTCGTCCTCGATCGCCTTGATCGCGCGGATCTCCTGCGCCGAGCCGCGGAGCCCGCGCAGCCGCCCGAGCAGCCCGGCGAGCTCGCTCGTCGCCCGCACGAGCAGGCCGCAGAGCTCGAGCGACTGCTTCGTCGGCGCCTCGACCCCGTAGAGCCCGAGGAGCTCGGAGGCGTTCTCGATCTTGTCCGGCACCTCGTCGACCGCGAACGCGAGCCCGACGAGGTCCTCGCGGTCGTAGGGCGTGACGAACTGCGCGTTGATGCAGCGCAGGAGCTGGACGACGATCCGGTCGCCCTCGTGCTCGAGCTCCTTCACCTCGTCCTGGGTGACGCCGGACGGGTAGTCGCGGAACCGCGCCTCGGCCGCGCGCGCCGTCGCGACCGCGTTCTCCCCCGCCCGCGCGAACAGGGCGAACATCTCGCCGCTGCCGGGCCCGAAGCCGAGTCGCACCGCTAGAACAGCCCCTCGATCGGCCAGTAGCAGGCGGCGGCGACGAGCGCCGCGGCGGGCAGCGTCAGGATCCAGGCGACGACGATGTTGCCGGCCACGCCCCACCGCACCGCCGACAGCCGCCGCGTCGCGCCGGTGCCCATCACCGCGCCCGAGATCACGTGCGTGGTCGAGAGCGGGTAGCCGTACTTCGTCGAGCCCCAGATCACCGCGCCGGCCGTGAGCTGCGCCGCGAAGCCGCTCGGCGGCTCCATCTGGTAGACGCGCTGGCCGAGCGTCCGGATGATCCGCCAGCCGCCCGAGTAGGTCCCCGCCGCGATCGCGAGCCCGGCCGCGACCTTCACCCAGGTCGGGATGTAGAACGAGCTGATCTTGCCCTCGGAGAAGAGGGCGAGCGCGATCACGCCCATCGTCTTCTGCGCGTCGTTCGCGCCGTGCGTGAACGCCATCCACGTGCCGGAGGCGAGCTGACCGAGGCGGAACCCGCGGTTCGCGATCCCCGGCGTCAGCCGCTGGAACGTCCACAGGATCGCGAGCAGGAGCACGAAGCCGCCGGCGAACGCGATCGTCGGCGCCCACAGCGCCGGGATCACGACCTTGTGGGCGACGCCGTGCCAGAGCACCCCGCTCCGCCCCGACTGCGCGAGCGCGGCGCCGATCAGCCCGCCGATCAGCGCGTGCGACGACGACGACGGCAGCCCCGCCCACCAGGTGATCACGTTCCACACGATCCCCCCGATCACTGCCGCGAAGACGGTCTTCTCGGTCGCGAGCCCGCTGTCGACGATCCCGCTGCCGACCGTCTTCGCGACCGCGGTGGTCGCGAACGCTCCGCCGAGGTTGGCGAGCGCCGCGACGAGCACGGCGAGCCGCGGCGAGAGGGCGCGCGTCGAGACCGAGGTCGCGACCGCGTTCGCGGTGTCGTGGAAGCCGTTCGTGAAGTCGAAGAGCAGCGCGAACGCGACGACGAAGACGAGCAGCGTCACCGCGTCACCATGTCACCGGTTCTTGACGAGAATCGCTTCCAGCACGTCGGCAGCGTTCTCGCAGGCGTCGGTCGCCTCCTCGAGCTGCTCGTGGATGTCCTTCCAGCGGATGATCGTCAGCGGGTCGTGCCCCGCGTGGAAGAGGTCGGCGACCGCCTCCCGCGAGAGCCGGTCGCCCTCGTCCTCGAGCTCGCGCAGCGCGAACAGGTGCTTCTGGGCGTCGCCGAACCCCTCGAGCAGCTCGATCGCGTCGTGCAGCCGCGAGGCGGCGCGGTAGAGCACGTCCGCCTGATCGCGCGCGCGGGCGGGTACGTCGGTCACCTCGTAGGCGTCGATGTTGTCGGCGGCCTCGTCGACGTGGTCGCAGACGTCGTCGATCACGCTCGCGAGCCGGTACATGTCGTCGCGGTCGAACGGCGTCACGAAGGTGCGGTTCAGGAGGTTGACGACCTCGTGGGTGAGCCGGTCGCCTTCGTGCTCGGCCTCGCGGATGTCGCGCAGGAGCTCCCGGCTCCCGGGCCAGCCGTTCAGGAGCTCGACGAGCAGGCGCGCGATCTCCCGGGCGTTCGCCGAAGCCTGCGTGAACAGGTCGTAGAACTCGCGCTTCTGCGGGGTCAGCCTCAGGGGCACCGGCTGCGCGGTTCTATCAGAGCCGGCGCCAGGCGATCGCCAGGATCGGGTCGGTGACCCGCTCGACGAGCCGGACGAGGAGGGCGACGACCGGCCGCGCGAGCCGGACGACGACGAGCGCCGACAGCGTCCCCACGGCGATGCCGGCGAGGACGTCGCCCGGGTAGTGCTCGCCGACGACGACCCGACCGACGGCGATCAGCAGCGCGAGCACGAGGAAGCAGGCGCCGGCGACCGGGTCGAGCAGCAGCACCGCCACCGCGATCCCGAACGCCGCGCTCGCGTGGTCGCTCGGGAACGAGGCGTCCGTCTTCCGCGCTCCGAAGATGCGGGCGACGTGGTGGGCGAGGAACGGCCGGTCGCGGTGCCAGGCGTGCGCGATCACCTGGTTCACGAGCAGGGCGAGCGCCGCCGAGGCGAGCGCCGAGACGGCCGCGAGCTTCCACTTCCGGCCCGCCCCCGGCCGCGCGAGGAGCCAGAGGCCGGCCGCCGCCACCCCGATCGCGACCGCGCCGTACGTCACGATCCACTCGAACAGGCGTCCGAGCCAGGCATGCTGCGCGACGAAGTGGTTCACCGCGTGGTAGACCCGCCAGTCCACGCCCCGAGCCTAGTCGTTCTGGCGGCCGTGGTCGCCCTCGGCGCCTGCGGCGGCGCCGGCCGCGCGCCGCCGCCCGGGGCGGACGCCTGGGCCGGGAACGCCGCGATCCTCGTCGGGCAGCTCCGCCGCGACCTCCTGCTCGCGACGAGCGGCGGCTCGACGCCCGCTGCCGCGCGCCGGGCGCTCGGGAGCCCCTCGCGGCTCTACACGATCCTGATCGCGTACACCGACTTCGGCGGGTGCGGGACGATGCTCCGGAACGTCGGGGCGCCCGCCCGCGGGCTCGGGCGGGTGGGGGTCACGCTGGCCGCCGCCTGCCGCATCCTCGAGCACGCGGCCGCGCTCTTCACCCGCGCGGTGACCCGTCGCGACCCGGACGCGCTCGTCGCCGCCGGCCGCTCCGCGCAGCAGGCCGAGCCCCTGCTCGAGCGGGCGCAGGCCGAGCTCGCCGTCCTGCGCGCCCGGTAGCCCCGGCGGGCGGGCGCGGCGTCCGGCCGGCCACACCGCGGCGGCGCGTCAGTAGCGGTAGAAGCCCTCGCCGGCCTTGCGGCCGAGCCGGCCGGCGGCGACGTGCTCGCGCAGGAGCCGCGCCGGCTCGAAGCGCGCGTCGCCGAGCCCCGCCCGCAGGACCTCCATGATCGCGACGCAGGTGTCGAGCCCGATCAGGTCGGCGAGGGCGAGCGGCCCCATCGGATGCCCGAACCCGAGCCGCGCCACGGTGTCGATCCCCTCGGCGCCGGCGACGCCGTCCTCGAGGGCGCGCACCGCCTCGTTGATGAACGGCATCAGGATGCGGTTGGAGACGAACCCGGCGACGTCGCGGACCTCGACCGGCTCCTTCCCGAGCTCGCGGGCGAGGGCGACCACCGCCCGCGCGGTCTCCTCCGAGGTCGCCGGCGTCCGGATCACCTCCACCAGCCGCATCAGCGGCACCGGGTTGAAGAAGTGCATCCCCACCACGCGCTCCGGCCGGCGGGTGGCGGAGGCGAGCGACGCGATCGGGATCGAGCTCGTGTTCGAGGCGAGGATCGCGCCGTCGGCGAGCGCCGCGTCCGCGTCGCGGAACACCGTCTGCTTGACGGCGAGGTCCTCGACCACCGCCTCGACCATCAGGTCGACGTCCGTGGCGGCCTCGATCCGTGTCACCGTGGTAACACGCTGGAGGACGGCCTCCGGCTCCGGCCCGCCCCGCTCGGCGAGCTTCGCGAGGCTCCGCCTCATCGCCTCCCGCGCGCGCTCGGTCGCCCCGGCGACGGCGTCGTAGAGGAGGACCTCCCGGCCCGAGGCGGCGACCACCTGGGCGATGCCGGCGCCCATCTGCCCGGCGCCGACCACGAGCACGCGGCGGACGTCCATGCGGGGAACCTACCCTTTCGCGGGTGGAGATCCGGCTCGCGCTCGCCGACGACGCGGACGCGATCGAGCGCATCCGGATCCGCGGCTGGCAGACCGCCTACCGGCACGTCTTCCCGCCGGAGAAGCTCGACGCCCTCGCCGTCGACGCGGGCCGCTGGCGCGCCTCGCTCGGCGACCCGGGCTCCCCGTTCACGTGCCTCGTCGGGGAGGAGGCGGGGCGGGTCGTCGGCTGGATCACGGTCGGACCGGCGCGCGAGGCGCGGAGGGCGCGCGGCGAGGTGCTCGGCCTCTACGTCGATCCCGGCCACTGGGGGCGAGGCGCCGGCCGCGCGCTGCTCGAGCGCGGCGAGCGGGAGCTTGCGCGCTCCTGGGACGACGCCGTGCTCTGGACGCTCGCCGACAACCCGCGCACGCGGCGCTTCTACGAGGCGAACGGCTGGCGGCCCGACGGCGGCACCGGGGTGCTCGAGCGGCTCGGCGTCGCGGCGCGGGTCGTCCGCTACCGCAAGCGCCTGCGAACCCGCGCGAGCAGCTCGACGTCCCGCTCGTAGGTGAGGATGTCCGCGACCTCCTCGAGCGGCACCCAGCGCACCTCGTCGACCTCGTTCCGGGCGACCGGCTCGCCCTCGCACCGCATCCGGAAGTAGCGCACCTCCTTCAGCCCGTAGCGCGTCGCGCCGGCCGGCTCGCCGAGCTCGCAGCGCAGACCCGTCTCCTCCTCGACCTCCCGCAGCGCCGCCTCCTCCCACGACTCGCCGAGCCGGAGCTTCCCCTTCGGCAGCGACCAGTCGTCGTAGCGCGGGCGATGGACGAGGAGCACGCAGCCGTCGCGCAGGATCACCCCGCCCGCGGCCCGGCCCGGCCGGATCACGCCCCCTCCGACTCGACGATCGCGCGCCGCACTCGGCGCACGGTGAGCACGACGAGCGCGGCGATCGGCAGGATCGACGCGCCGACGACCACGTCCGGGTCGACGTGCACGCCGCCGGAGCGGACGGCGAGCGCGGCGTAGTGCACGAGGCCGGCGACGTAGTAGACGATCGCGGCCAGCGACAGCGCTTCGACCGCCTGCTGCAGGCGGTGCTGGAGGCGGGCCCGCCGCTCCATCGACTCGAGCAGCGCCTTGTTCTGGAGCTCGACCGCGATGTCGACCTTGGCGGTGAGGAGCGACCCGGCGCGGTCGACCCGCTCGGAGAGCTCGTGCAGCCGCCGCGAGACGGTCATGCAGGTCTCGACCGCCGGCGTCAGCCGCCGCGCCGTGAACTCGGCCACCGTCTGGCGGCCGGCCAGGCGGCGCTCGCGCAGCTCCGCGATCCGGGTGGTCACGAGGTCGGAGTAGGCGCGGCAGGCGCCGAACCGGAACTGGCTCGCGGCGAGCTCGCCCTCCACCTCGGCCGCGAGCGCCGTCAGCTCGTCGAAGAGCGACTGCTCGTCGCCCCGCCGGTGGATCGCGTCGATGAGCTCGGTGAGCCGCCGCTCGATCGCCGCCGTTCGCGGCCACTGCGCCCGCGCGACCGGGAGCGCGAGCAGCGCCATCATCCGGTAGGTCTCGATCTCGAGCAGCCGCTGGACCATGCGCCCCGCCTGACGCGGGGTGAGCTCCCGGTCGAGCACGAGGAAGCGCCCGCAGCCGTCGTCGTGCAGCCGGAAGTCGGTGAAGGCGAGGCCGGCGCCGTCGCCGATCTCGGAGCCGACGACGACCCCGGGGCCGAAGCAGGCGGTGAGGAGCTCGCGCGGCGGCGGCTCAGGGCCCCAGGGCAGGAGCTCGGCGTGCGCCGCGGCGATCGTCCGCCCCGGGACGCCCGCGAGCCAGCCGGCCGGGAGGCTCGCCGCGGCCGGGTCCGCGAACGGCGCCGCCCCGGCGCCGGGCGCGTAGACGGTGTAGGTCGTGAACTCGCCGTGCGCCTCGAAGCGCAGGCGGACGCCGTCGCCGAGCTCGCCCGTGACCTGGGTCTCCTCCTCCCCCGGCGGCGCGAGCAGCGCCGCCAGGTGGCCGCGCTCGCGGCCGCGCTCGCCAGGGTCGACGAGCACCGCGAGGTGCGTGACGCGCAGGGGCGGCTCGAGCGTCTCGGGCGTGCGGGCGTGGAGCTCGGCGGCGAGGCGCCGCCGGTCGGGGTGCTCCGGCGGGAGCGCGAGGCCGATCGCGCTCACGAGCCGGCGGCCTCGACGAGCAGCGCGTCGCCCTGACCGCCGCCGGAGCAGATCGCGGCGAGGCCGAGGCCGCCGCCGCAGCGGCGCAGCTCGTGCACCAGCGTCGCGACGATGCGGCCGCCCGAGGCGCCGATCGGGTGGCCGAGGGCGACGGCGCCCCCGTTCACGTTCACGCGCTCCTCGTCGGCGCCGAGGAGGAGCGCCGAGTGCCTCGCGACCGAGGCGAACGCCTCGTTGATCTCGACCCGCGCGACGTCGTCGATCGTCTTGCCGGCCCGGGCGAGCGCGGCCGCCGCCGCCTTCGCGGGCGTGCGGGCGAGGTAGGCGAACTCGTCGGCGACGTACCCCTGGGCCACGATCGTCGCGAGCGGCTCGATCCCGCGCCGCCGCGCCCACCGGTCGCTCGCGACGACGACGCAGGAGGCGCCGTCGTTGACGCCCGGCGCGTTCCCGGCGGTCGTCGTCCCGTCGGGGTCGAGGACGGGCGGGAGCGCCGCGAGCTTCGCGAGCGAGGTGTCCCGGCGCGGGCTCTCGTCGGCGTCGACGTCGCCGACGGGGACGAGCTCGTCGCGGAACCGGCCCGCGTCCTGCGCCGCCACCGCCCGCCGGTGCGACCGGAGCGCCCACGCGTCCTGCTCGGCGCGGGAGATCCCGAGCTCGCGCGCGACGAGCGAGGCCTGCTCGACCATGTGGCGCCCGTCGAAGGTCGAGACGAGCCCGTCGTAGACCATCAGGTCGTGGAGCGTGCCGTCGCCCAGGCGATACCCGAACCGCGCCCGCCGGAGGGCGTACGGCGCGTTCGACATCGACTCCATCCCGCCGGTGACGACGAGCTCGACGTCGCCGGCGCGGATCATCGAGTCGGCGATCTCGACCGCGCGGATCGAGGACGCGCACACCTTGTTGATCGTGTCGGCGGGCGTCTCGATCGGCAGCCCGGCCCCGACCGCGGCCTGGCGCGCGGGCGCCTGCCCGGCGCCGCCCTGCAGCACCTGCCCCATGATCACGTACTGGGGCTCGGTCGCCTCGATCCCCGCCCGCTCGAGCGCGGCGCGGATCGCGATCGCGCCGAGCTCGGTCGCAGCGTACGCCGCGAGCGCGCCGCCGAGCTTCCCGAACGGCGTGCGCACCGCGGCGACGATCACGCTCCTGGCCACGCCGGCAGCGTAGTTGCTCGGCGCCGGGCCTCGGCGCCGAGCGCGCCTACCGGAGGAAGCTCGTGTCCGGACCGAGCCGGCGCGCGAACGCGGCCACGAGCGCGACCACCGCCTCGAGGTCGCCGAGCTCGCACATCTCGACGGGCGAGTGCATGTAGCGCAGCGGGATCGAGACGAGCCCGGTGGGCACGCCGGCGCGGGCGACGTGCACAGCGTCCGCGTCGGTGTAGGTCCGGGCGGTGTTCACCTCGAAGCAGTGGGCGATCCCCTCGGCCTCGGCGACCTCCACGAGCAGGTCGGACACGCGCGCGTTCAGCACCGGCCCGACGGTGATGGCCGCGCCGGCGCCGAGCTCGACCTTGCCGGCACGCTTCGGGTCGCCGCCGGGGACGTCGGTCGCCCAGGTGACGTCGATCGCGAGCGCGAACTGCGGGTCGAGCGCGAACGCCGCCGTGCGCGAGCCGTGGTAGCCGAGCTCCTCCTGCACCGCGGCGACCGCGACCACGTCGACCCGCGCGTCCCCGGCGGCCGCGACCCGGCGCGCGGCTTCGAGCGCGGCGTACGCGCCCAGGCGGTTGTCGAGCGCGCGGGAGACGATCCGGCCGTTCGGCAGCTCGAGCAGCGGCCCGTCCCACACCCCCGCGTCGCCGACCCGCACGAGCCGCTCGGCCTCCTCCCGGGAGCGCGCGCCGACGTCGACGTGCAGCTCCGCGTGCTCGAGCGGCTTGCGCTCCGCCCGCTCGTCGGGGTGCACGCGCCGCCGCCCGACGACGCCGGGGACGATCCCCTCCCGCCCGGCGATCAGCACGCGCTGGCCCGCGAGCTGCTCGGCCTGGAAGCCGCCGAGCTCCGCGAAGGCGAGCATCCCGTCGTCGCCGACGTGGGTGATCGCGATCCCGACCTCGTCGATGTGGCCGACGAGCGCGAGCGTCGGCGCGCCCGGCTCCGTCGCGCGCACGCGCGCGAACGAGGTGCCGAGCGTGTCGGTCGTCACCTCCGCGAAGGCCGACGCGGCCGCCCGCCAGACGGCGGCGGCGGGCTCCTCGTGCCCGGACGGGCCGACGGCGCCCAGGAGCTCGCGGAGGAGGTCCGGCACCGGCATCGCGCGCACACGTTCTCACAAATCGCTCACGGGACTCTCAGATTCGGGCCGTACCCTGGCACGGCGGGATGGGTCGGTTCGAGTACCGGGTGCAGATGCGGCTCCCGAGCGGGCGGCGGCTGCGCACCGCCCCCTACTACACCCCGACGGAGCGGCACGTCGGCGACCTCGTCCGCCTGCCGGTGCGGCCGGACGGCGAGCTCCAGCCGGGCGAGCGCTACGCCTGGCGGGTCGCCGCCGTCGAGGAGGGCGGACGGCTGCTCGTGCTCGAGTTCGACCGGGCCGCCTGAGCGGGCCGTCGGCCCTTGCGCCGCCGAGCCGTTCGGCTACGCTTCCTGCCGATGACTCCCTCCCCGCGCACCCGGTGGGCCTGGCGAACGAGCGGGGCGGGAGCCTGCGCCTGAAGGCGCGGAGAGGAGCCCGTCACCGCTCGACCGAAGACCCGGGAGGGTCTTTTTTCTTGTCCGAAGCCGCGATCACGCCCGCCGTCGACACCGACCTCCTGACCCCGCTCGGGGCCTACCTCCGCCTGCGCGAGGCGGGGCGCGCGAGCTTCCTGCTCGAGTCGGTCGAGCAGGGGCGGCTCGGCCGCTACTCGCTCGTCGGCTCCGGCTCCCGGCTCCTCGACTACGAGGAGGCCGAGCGCGCGGGGGCGCCGGTCGTCGGCTACCTCGGGTACGACTTCGCCGCCGAGCTCGAGCCGACCGTCCCGCTGCCGGCGGACGGGCCGCCGTTCCCGGCGAGCCGCTTCGTCGTCGCCGACACCCTCGTTCGCTTCGACCACGTGCGCGGCGTCGCCGAGGTGCTGCGCGGCGACCCGGCGCTGCTCGAGCGGGAGGTCCCGAGGCCGCCGCGGACGCCCACGAGCGGGCAGCCGACGCGCCGCTTCCCCTCGCGGGCGGCGTACGAGGCGGGGGTGCGCGCATGCCAGGAGCGCATCCGCGCCGGCGACGCTTTCCAGATCGTGCTGTCGCAGCGGGCGGAGCGGCCGACCGAGGCCTCCGCGCTCGCGCTCTACCGCGCGCTGCGGCACGTCAACCCCTCCCCGTACCTCTTCCTGCTCGAGCTCGACGGGATCGCGCTCGTCGGCTCGTCGCCGGAGACGCTCGTCAAGTGCGAGGGCAGGCGGGCCTCGCTCAACCCGATCGCCGGGTCGACGCGGCCCGGCGACGGCGACGCGGAGCGGCTGCTCGCGTCGGAGAAGGACCGCGCCGAGCACGTGATGCTCGTCGACCTCGGCCGCAACGACCTCTCGCGCGTCTGCGTCCCGGGCTCGGTGCGGGTCGAGCGCTTCCTCGAGGCGGAGCGCTTCTCGCACATCACCCACCTCGTCTCCGAGGTCGCGGGAACGCTGCGTCCGGACGTCGACGGGTTCGGGCTCCTGCGCGCCTGCTTCCCGGCCGGCACCGTCTCGGGCGCGCCGAAGGTGCGCGCGATGCAGATCATCTCCGAGCTCGAGGGCTACCGGCGGGGCCCGTACGCGGGCGCGGTCCTCTACGCGCTCCCGGACGGGACGCTCGACGCCTGCATCACCATCCGCACGATCGTGCTCGCCGACGGCGTCGCGCACCTGCAGGCGGGCGCCGGCATCGTCGCCGACTCCGACCCGGCGGCGGAGCACGAGGAGTGTCTGCGCAAGCTCGCCGCGCTCGAGGCGGCGATCGACCTCGCGGAGGCCGGGCGGTGACGCACGTGCTCGTGATCGACAACTACGACTCGTTCACGTACAACCTCGCCCATCTCTTCGGCGAGCTGGGAGCGGAGGTAACGGTGCGGCGGAACGACGAGATCACGGTCGCCGAGGCGGAGGCGATGGCACCGACGCACCTCGTCGTCTCCCCCGGCCCGGGCCGGCCGGAGGCGGCGGGCGTCTCCGAGGCGATCGTGCGGGCGTTCGCCGGCCGCGTGCCCGTGCTCGGCGTCTGCCTCGGGCACCAGGCGATCGTCTCCGTCTTCGGCGGCGAGGTCGGGCCGGCCCGCGAGCTCGTGCACGGGAAGGCGACGGTCGTGCGTCACGACGGCCGCGGCATCTTCGCGGGGCTCCCGGCCGACTTCCTCGCCGGCCGCTACCACTCGCTCGCGGCGACCGCCGTCCCCGACTGCCTCGAGGTCTCGGCGCGCGCCGTGGACGGCGAGGTGATGGCGGTGCGCCACCGCGAGCTGCCGGTCGACGGCGTGCAGTTCCACCCCGAGTCGGTGCTCACCCCGGTCGGACGCGACCTGGCGAGGAACTTCCTCTCGTGACGATCCAGGAGGCGCTGAACCGGCTGCTCGACGGCGGGAACCTCTCGCGCGCGGAGGCGCGCCTGGTCATGGACGCGATCATGTCCGGCGAGGCGACCCCCGCGCAGATCGGCGGCTTCCTCGTCGCGCTGCGGCTGAAGGGCGAGACGGCGGAGGAGATCGCCGGCTGCGCCGAGGCGATGCGGGCGCACGTGCTCCCGGTGAAGGCGCGACGCAGCGACCTCGTCGACACCGCCGGGACCGGCGGCGACGGCGGGAAGACCTTCAACATCTCGACCGCCGCCGCCCTCGTCGCGGCGGCCGCGGGGGCGGGGGTCGCGAAGCACGGCAACCGCTCGGTCTCCTCGCAGTCGGGCTCGGCCGACGTGCTCGAGGCGCTCGGCTTCGAGCTCGAGCTCGCCCCCGAGCTGATCGCGCGCTCGATCGACGAGCTCGGCTTCGGCTTCATGTTCGCGCCGACCCACCATCCCTCGATGCGGCACGCCGCGCCCGTCCGCCGCGAGCTCGCCGCGCGGACGGTGTTCAACGTGCTCGGTCCGCTGACGAACCCCGCGGGAGCGCGGGCGCAGATCGTCGGCGTCTACTCGCCGCTGCTCGTCCCGGTGATCGCCGACGTGCTCGCCGCGCTCGGGGCGCAGCGGGCGTTCGTCGTCCACGGCGCCGGCGGGATCGACGAGCTCTCCCCGGCCGGCGCCAACCTCGTCTACGAGGTGCGCGACGGGCAGGTCCGCCGGCGCGAGATCGACCCGCTCGACCTCGGCGTCGCGCGCTGCCACCCGGACGAGCTGCGGGGCGGGACCGCCGCCGAGAACGCCGCCGCGATCCGCGCGGTCTTCAACGGCGGCGACGGCGGCCGCCGCTCCGCGATCCTGCTCAACGCCGCCGGCGCGATCGCCGCCGCCGGCCACGCCGAGGACCTGCGGGAGGGGCTCGCGCTCGCGCGCGAGGCGCTCGACTCCGGCGCCGCCGCCGCGCGCCTCGAGGCCCTCGTCCGCTTCAGCCGCACGCTGGGGGAGGCGTCCTAGCGGTGCCCGCCTTCGCCGACGCGCTCGCCGCGCCGGGCTTCGGCGCGATCGCGGAGTTCAAGCGGCGCTCGCCGTCGGCGGGCGACCTCCGCCCCCGCGGCGACGTCGTCGCCGTCGCGCGGGCCTACGAGGCGAGCGGCGCGCGGGCGATGAGCGTGCTCGTCGACGAGCGGTTCGGCGGTTCCTGGGACGACCTCCGCGCGGCGCGCCGGGCCACGTCGCTCCCGCTCCTCGCGAAGGGCTTCTTCTCGACGGCGGACGACCTCCGCACGGCGCGCGAGGCGGGCGCCGACGCGGCGCTCCTCATCCTCGCCGACCTCGACGACGCAACCTGCGCGACCCTCATGCGCGCGGCGGAGGCGCTCGGGCTCGACACGCTCGTCGAGGCGCACGACGCCGAGGAGCTCGACCGCGCCGACCGGCTCGGAGCCCCCGTGATCGGCGTCAACGCGCGCGACCTCTCGACCTTCGCGATCGACCGCCGCACGCAGCTCGAGCTGCTCGCCCGGGCGCCGCGCGACCGGATCGTCGTCGCCGAGTCGGCGATCGAGACGCGCGCGCAGGGCGCCGCCGCGGAGCTGACGGGCGCGCACGCGATCCTCGTCGGCTCGGCGCTGATGCGCGCGCCGGACCCCGGCCGCAAGCTGGCCGAGCTCCTCGCACGCCCGCTCGTCAAGGTCTGCGGGCTCACGCGCGCCGAGGACGTCGCCGTCGCGGTCGAGGCGGGCGCTGACCTGCTCGGCTTCATCCTCGCGCGCGAGAGCCCCCGCAGGACCGACGAGCTCCTGGACGCGCCGGAGACCGTGCTGCGGGTGGCCGTCTTCGTCGGCGAGGAGGAGGAGACCGAGGCCGACCTCGTCCAGCTCTACGAGCGCGAGCACGGCCACCGCGCCCGCGACGGCGTCCTGCGCCGGAACGGCCGCGACGTGGCGACGGTCGTCGATCTGCCCTGGGAGGACGACGACCCCTCCCACCTCGACCGCGCCCGCGCGGCTGCCGGGCGCGTGATGCTCGCCGGCGGGCTCGGCCCGGCCAACGTCCGCGCCGCGATCGACGCCGTCCGCCCGTGGGCGGTCGACTCCGCCCGCTCGACCGAGCGGGCGGCGGGCGTGAAGGACCACGAGGCCCTGCGGGCGTGGGTGGCCGCGGCGCGATGACGACGACGTTCGGCCCGTACGGGGGGCGGTACGTCCCGGAGACGCTGATCCCGGCGCTCGACGAGCTCGCGGCGGGCTGGGAGGCGGCGAAGGCCGACCCCGGCTTCCGCGCCGAGCTGCACGCGCTCCTGACAGGCTACGCCGGCCGGCCGACGCCGCTCACCCGCGCGGAGCGGTTCGCGCCCGGCAAGCGCCTGTACCTGAAGCGGGAGGACCTCCTGCACACCGGGGCGCACAAGCTGAACAACGCGCTCGGGCAGGCGGTGCTCGCGCGGCGGCTCGGCAAGCGGCGCATCGTCGCCGAGACCGGCGCGGGGCAGCACGGCGTCGCGACGGCGACGGTCTGCGCCCGCTTCGGCTTCGACTGCGTCGTCTACATGGGCGCCGAGGACATGCGCCGGCAGCGGCCGAACGTCGAGCGCATGCGGCTGCTCGGCGCCGAGGTGCGGCCGGTGGAGTTCGGGACGAAGACGCTGAAGGAGGCGACGAGCGAGGCGATTCGCGACTGGATCACGAACGTCGAGACGACGCACTACCTGATCGGCTCGTGCGTCGGCCCGGCGCCGTACCCGGAGCTCGTGCGCGACCTGCAACGGGTGATCGGCGAGGAGGCGCGCGAGCAGGTCCTCGCCGCCGAGGGCAGGCTGCCGGAGGCGGTGGTGGCGTGCGTCGGCGGCGGCTCGAACGCGATCGGGACCTTCTACGGCTTCGTCGACGACGCGGATGTCCGGCTCGTCGGCGTCGAGGCGGCCGGGGCCGCGAGCCTCGGCGCCGGCCGCACCGCCGTGCTGCACGGGGCCCGCTCGTCGGTGCTCGCAGACGCCGACGGGCAGATCGCCGACGCCCACTCGATCTCGGCCGGCCTCGACTATCCGGGCGTCGGACCCGAGCACGCCGCGCTGCGCGACTCGGGTCGCGCCGAGTACGTCCCCTGCACCGACGAGGAGGCGCTCGCGGCGTTCCACCGCCTCGCGCGGACGGAGGGGATCATCCCCGCGCTCGAGAGCGCGCACGCCCTCGCCCGCGCCCTCGACCTCGAGGAGGAGCTCGTGCTCGTCTGCCTCTCGGGCCGCGGCGACAAGGACCTCGAGGAGGTGCTCGCGCACCCCTCCTACCGTGGTACCACGCTGGAAGAGGGAGCGAGGCGGTGACGCCGAAGCGGCTCGTCGTCTACCTCGTCTGCGAGCCGGAGACGCCGGAGCTCGCCGAGGCCGCGGTCGACGCCGGCGCGGACATCGTCGAGCTCGGGATCCCGTTCTCCGACCCGCTCGCCGAGGGACCGACGATCCGGCTCGCCTCGGAGCGCGCCCTCGCACGCGGGATGCGGACGCGGCGGTGCCTCGAGTGCATCGCCGCGGTGCGGGAGCGCGTCTCGGTGCCGCTCGTGCCGATGACGTACGCGGCGATCCTCGAGGCGTACGGGCACGAGCGCTTCGTCGCCGACGCGCGCGCGGCCGGCGCGACGAGCGCGATCGTCGTCGACCTCCCCGTCGAGGAGCACCCGGAGGTGCGGCGGATCCAGCTCGTCGCGCCGACCTCGACCGACGAGCGGATCGCGCGCTGCGCCGCGAGCACCGACGGCTGGCTCTACCTCGTCTCGGTCACCGGCACGACCGGGGCGCGCGACGAGGTCTCCCCCGCGCTCGCCGGGCTCGTCGCGCGGACGCGGCGGCACACCGCGAAGCCGCTCTACGCCGGCTTCGGGATCGCGACGCCGGCGCACGCGGCGGCGGTCGCCGCGCTCGCCGACGGCGTCGTCGTCGGCTCGCGAGCCGTGCAGGTGGCCGAGGACGGGCCCGCGGCGCTCCGCGCCTACGTCGCGAGCCTGCGGGCGGCGCTCGACGCCGCGGCCTGAGCCGGGGCCGGACGACCTTCCGCCGCCGGCCCGGAGGCCGTAGGCTCTCGGCGATGGAGGAGATCGCCCCCGGTCTCTGGCACTGGACGGCGACGCACCCGCGGATCGGGATCCCGGTCAGCTCGTACTACCTCGAGCGCGAGCGGGTGCTGATCGACCCGCTCCTGCCCCCGGAGGGCGAGGCGTGGCTCCGGGAGCGCGGCGCGCCGGCGCACGTCGTCCTCACGAACCGCCACCACGACCGCGACGCCTGGACGCTCCGCGAGGCGTTCGGCGTCACCGTGCACTGCGTCCGCCAGGGCGTGCACGAGCTCGAGGGTCGCGGCCCGGTGGCGCCGTTCGCGTTCGGCGAGGAGCTGCCGGGGGGCATCCGCGCCTACGAGGTCGGGGCGATCTGTCCGGACGAGTGCGCCCTGCACATCCCGGCCCACGGCGCGCTCGCCTGCGCCGACGGGGTCGTGCGCGACGACGGCGGCCCCCTCGCCTTCGTCCCCGACGCCTACATGGACGAGCCGGAGCGGACGAAGGCCGGCCTCCGCGCGGCCTACCGCTCCCTGCTTCGGCTCGACTTCGACCTGCTCCTGCTCGCCCACGGCGATCCCGTCGTCGGCGGCGGCAAGGAGGCGCTGCGGGCCTTCGTCGAGGAGGCGGGCTGACGGGCGCCCGGAGCGCCGCGGCGCCGGAGGCGCCCCGGCCGCCCCGCCGCCGCCCGCGACCGCCCCGGCGCGCCCCGGCGCGGTGAGCGCGAGCGCCGTCGTCGTCGGCGCCGGCGTCTTCGGCGCCTCGACCGCGCGCGAGCTCGCACGCCGCGGCTTCGCGGTCCGCCTCGTCGAGCAGTACGGGCCCGGGACGATCCGCTCCGGCTCGGGGGGCGACACGCGGCTCCTTCGCTTCTCCCACGGCGAGGCCGAGTGGTACACGCGCCTCGCCCGCCGCGCGCTCGCGCTCTGGCGCGAGCTCGAGGAGGAGTGGCGCACCCGCCTCTTCGAGCCGGTCGGCGTCGCCTGGTTCCAGACCCGGGAGGGCGACTTCACCGAGCGCAGCGAGGCGACGCTCCGGCGGCTGGGCATCCCCTGCGAGCGGCTCGGCCCGGAGGAGGCGCGGCGCCTCTACCCGTCGCTTCGCCTCGACGACGTCCGCTCGGTGCTGCTCGAGCCCGAGGCCGGGGTGCTCCACGCGCGGCGGGCGACGCGGCGGCTCGCGGCGGGCCTCGCCCTCGTCTGCGGGCGCGCGAGCCCCGAGCGGCCGCCGGAGGCGGACGTGGTCGTGTGGGCGTGCGGCGCGTGGCTGCCGCGGCTCTTCCCCGGGATCGTCGACCTCCGGATCTCGCGGCGCGACGAGCTCTTCGTCGGAGCCGGCGACGCGTGGGCGGGCACGCCCGGCTTCTGCGAGTACGACGGCCCCTACTACGGGCACGGGGCGCTCGGCGGGCTCGGCGTCAAGGTCGGCTGGGACGGGCCGGGCGCGGAGATCGACCCGGACGCGCTCGAGCGACCACCGGACCGGGAGAGCGAGCGCCGCGCGAGGAGCTACCTCGCCCGGCGCTTCCCGGCGCTCGCGGACGCGCCGCTCCTCGGCGTCCGCGTCTGCCAGTACGAGCTCACGCAGGACACGCACTTCCTCCTCAGCCGCCACCCCGAGCACGAGCGGTGGTGGCTCCTCGGCGGCGGCTCGGGCCACGGCTTCAAGCACGGGCCCGCGCTCGCCGAGTACGTCGCCGACTGCATCGAGGGCAGGCGCGAGCCGGAGCCGTTCCACGCCCTCGGCCCCCGGGGCGGTAGCGCCGGCCTCCGCACGGCCGGCTGAGTCAGCCGACGAGGTGCGTCCCGGCCGCGACCGGGACGGCCGGCCTGCCCGGGAGCTTGACGATCCCCGGCACCGGCGAGACGACCGTGGCGCTGTAGCCGGCCGGCGTCCGCCGCCAGGCGAAGCGGATCGGGCCCTTCGGCGTCGGCACCGTCCCGGCCGCCCAGGCCAGGGTCGCCGCCGGGTGGGGGTCGGCGACGAAGCTGCCCCAGCCCGGGCTCGTGGGGCTCAGTCCGAGCACGGCGTTCGTGAGCAGCGGGACGGCGCCGCTTGACCAGCCGTGGTCGAAGGAGGGCGCGAAGTCGTCGGGAGGCGGCCCGCCGTGCGGGCCGATCGACTCCCACATCGTCGTCGCCGGTCCGTGCGCGAGCATCCAGCCCCACTCGCGGCGGATCACCTCGAGCGCCGACGCGTCGAGACCGGCGGCGAACCGGGCGAGCACCTCGAAGTAGGTCATGAACGGGTAGACCCGCTCGCCGGTCTCGTCCCCCCAGCCGGGCGTGTCCCACAGGTTCGAGTCGACGAAGGTGTTCCCCCACGGCCGCTGGTCCTTCGACGAGAGGTACCGCAGCGCCGAGAGCGCCTGCGCGCGCGTCGCGAGCCCGGCCAGGATCGCGAACGCGTTCCCGTCCTCGGGATGGATCGCCGGGCCCGTGGTCGCGTCCTTGAACGCCCCGACGCTCGCGTCCCAGAACGCACCGTCGAACGTGGCGGCGCTCGGTCCCGCGCTGCGCCACGCGGCCGCCTCTTCGGGGTGACCGAGCCACGTTGCGAGCTGCGCCGCGAAGCGCAGGGCGCGCACGTAGCCGGCGTTGTAGTAGGCGACCGTGGTACCGCGGCGAGGGACGTAGGCGTAGTCGTACGGGCCGAGGCCGTCGACGAGCAGACCGCCCGGCCCGCGCTGCGCCGGGTACCAGCCGTCGACGAGCTCGACGAGGTTCGGCCAGACGGCCCGCGCGAGCGCGAGGTCGCCGGTGTAGAGCACGTAGTCGTAGACGTCCTCGATCCAGAAGGCGTTGTAGTCGAAGAAGACGCGGGTGCCGCCGCCCTCGGGGCTCGCCGGGATCGCGCCGTCGGGGTGCTGGTTCTGGGCGAACCAGAGGAGCTCGTCCCGCAGCGCCGGCCACGCCGGCGGCGACGTGAGCAGGAGCGTCAGCCCCTCGACCGCGAGGTCGCCGACGTAGGGGCAGCGGTCGCGCGCCACCCCGTCGACGATCACGGTCGGGAGGGCGATCGGGCACGGGCGTCCTTCGGCGTCGCTCGAGAGCGGCCCGGGGACGACGACGTCGGCGGCCGTCCGCGCCGCCGCCGCCCAGATCGCGTCGAGGAGCGGGTCGCTCGAGCTGAACGCGCCGCCGCCGCCGAGCGCGGACGGGGCGAGCGCGAGCGCGAGCGCAGCCCCGGCCGCGAGCAGGAGCCTCACGCGGGCCAGAAGCCCGGGACCTGCTCGACGTCGGCGCGGGGGTCGTCGATCCGCGTCGAGACGATCAGTAGCTCCGCGTCCTCGGGCTCGTCGTTCCAGACGCTCCGGACGACCTCCGGCGCGACGCGCACCGCGGTCCCTCGCCCGGCCTCGATCACCTCGTCGCCGAGCTTGAGCTGGAGCTTCCCGGAGAGGACGAAGTACACCTCCTCCTGGGCGTGGTGGAAGTGCCCGTAGGCGCCCTTTCCGCCCGTGTGCTGCGGCATGCGACGGTACGTGAGCGCGACCTGCTCGGTGCCGAGCGCGGGCGCGAGGAACTGCATCTCGCCGGGGTAGTCGCCGAGGACGTCGGGCACCTCGGAGAGGTGCTTGACGGCGTAGCCACGGCCCATGCGAGTATTCGACCACTGAGCGGGACCACGCGCAAGCGCCTCATCCTCGTCGCATGCATCCTGGGCTCGACGATCGTGTTCGTCGACTCGACGGTCGTCAACGTCGCGCTGCCGTCGATCCGGCGCGACCTCGGCGGCGGGCTCGCGTTGCAGCAGTGGACGGTCGACGCGTACCTGCTCACGCTCGGCTCCCTCCTGCTCGTCGGCGGCTCGCTCGGCGACCTCTTCGGCGGCAAGCGCATCTTCTCGATCGGCGTCGCCTCGTTCGGCGTGACGTCGCTCGCGTGCGCCGCCGCCCCCTCCGGGGCCGCGCTGATCGCGGCGCGCGCCATACAGGGGGTCGCGGGCGCGCTCCTGACGCCCGCCGCGCTCGCGACGATCACCGCCGTGTTCGCCGGCGAGGAGCGCGGGGCCGCGATCGGCACCTGGACGGCGTGGACCGGGATCGCCTTCCTCGTCGGCCCGCTCGCCGGCGGCTGGCTCGTCTCCGCCGTCTCGTGGCGCGCGATCTTCCTGATCAACGCGCCGATCGCGGCCGCGACCCTGGCGCTCGTCCGCGTCGCGCTGCCGGGGCGGGACCGCGCCCGCCGGCCCGCCCGCGTCGACCTCGTCGGCGGCCTCCTCTGCATGCTCGGGCTCGGCGGCCCCGTGTTCGCCCTGATCGAGTCGCCCGGCCGCGGCTTCGCGGACCCGCTCGTCGCCGCTCCGCTCGCCGCCGGCGCCGCCCTGCTCGCGGCGTTCGTCGCCTGGGAGCTGCGGACGCCGGCGCCGATGCTGCCGCTGCGGCTCTTCCGCCTGCGGAACTTCGCCTGGACGAACGTCGAGACGCTCGCGGTGTACGCCGCGCTCTCGACGCTCACGTTCTTCCTCGTCCTCTTCCTGCAGGAACTCGCCGGCTACACGCCGTTTCGGAGCGGTCTCGCGACGGTTCCCGTCACCGCGGTGATGTTCGTCCTCTCCCCGCGCGTCGGCCGGCTGTCGATGCGCCTGGGGCCCCGGGCGTTCATGGGCGCGGGCCCGCTCGTCTGCGCGGCGTCGCTCCTGTGGCTGCGCGCGCTCGCGCCCGGCTTCGACTACTGGACCGCGCTGCTGCCGCCCCTGCTCCTGTTCGCGCTCGGGCTCTCGCTGACCGTCGCCCCGCTGACCGCGACCGTGCTCGCCGACGCGGGCCCGACGGAGGCGGGGATCGCGTCGGGCGTGAACAACGCCGTCGCCCGCGTCGCCGGGCTGCTCGGGATCGCCGTCGTCGGCGCGGCGATCGCGGGCGCGGACGACCGCCTCGACCTCCCCGGGTTCCGGCTCGCGCTCGCGATCACCGCCGCGCTCGCCGCCGCCGGCGGGCTCGTCGGCCTCGCCGGGATCCGGAACCGCGCGCATGGCTAGCGCCGCCAGCCTGGTCTTCGACCGCGTCTCGAAGCGCTACCCGGGCCGGGACGGCCACGCGATCGACGAGCTCTCGCTCGCGATCCCGGCGGGCACGTTCTGCGTCCTCGTCGGCCCCTCCGGCGGCGGCAAGACGACCGCGCTCAAGATGGTCAACCGGCTCGTCCCCTTCGACGCCGGGGACATCCGGATCGACGGGCGCAGCGTCCGCGACCTGCCGGCGGTCGAGCTCCGCCGCGGGATCGGCTACGTGATCCAGCAGGTCGGGCTCTTCCCGCACATGACCGTCGGCGACAACGTCGCCACCGTCCCGCGCCTCCTCGGCTGGGACCGGCGCCGCATCGCCGCGCGTGTCGCGGAGCTGCTCGAGCTCGTCGGGCTCGAGCCCGGCGACGCGAGGCGCTATCCGGCCCAGCTCTCCGGCGGCCAGCGGCAGCGGGTCGGGCTCGCCCGCGCGCTCGCCGGCGACCCGCCGCTCCTCCTGATGGACGAGCCGTTCGGCGCGCTCGACCCGATCACGCGCGCCCGGCTCCAGCACGAGCTCCGCCGGCTGCACCGCGAGGTCGCGAAGACGGTGATCTTCGTCACCCACGACGTCGACGAGGCGATCCTGATGGGCGACCGGATCGCGATCCTCCGCGAGGGCGGGAAGCTCGCCCAGTACGACACGCCCGACGCGATCCTCGCGCGGCCCGCCGACGCGTTCGTCGAGCGGTTCGTCGGCGAGGACCGCGCGCTCCGCCGCCTCGGGCTCCGCCGCCTCCGCGACGTCCCGCTCGCGGAGGCCCGGGGGCCCGCCCCGGGGAGCTGCCCGGCGATCGCGGCGGCGGCGACGGTGCGGAACGCGGTCTCGGTGATGGTGGAGGCGGGAGCCGACCGCGTGCTCGCCCTCGACGACGACGGCGCTCCGCTCGGCCTCCTCACGCTCGCGCAGGCGACCGCGCTCCTCGCGCCGTGAGCGCGGCCGGCCCGGTCATCCCGAGCTTCGGCCGCGGCAGCGCGTGCGTCACCGGCGACCACGCGTTCTGCTGGGGCTGGGTGCGCGACCACTGGGGCGACACGCTCGAGCCGCACCTCGTCCAGCACGTCGAGCTGACGCTCGTCGCGGTCTCGGCCGGGTTCGCGATCGCGTTCTCGCTCGCCCTCCTCGCGCACCGGCTGCCGGCGATCGAGCACCCGATCGCGATCGCGGCCGCCCTCGTCTACACGGTCCCGAGCCTCGTCGCGTTCCAGATCCTCGTCGCCTTCTCCGGGCTCTCGAACGCGACCGTGGAGATCCCGCTCACCGGCTACTCGCTCGTGATCCTCTACCCGAACGTCGTCGCCGGGCTGCGGGCGGCGCCAGCCGAGGTGCTGGAGGCGGCGCGGGCGATGGGCCTGCGGCGCCGGCAGATCCTCTGGCGGGTCGAGCTCCCGCTCGCGGTGCCCGCGATCATCGGCGGCCTGCGGGTCGCGGTCGTCTCCACCGTGGCGATCGGGACGGTCGCCTCCCTCGTCGGCGACCGCGGCCTCGGCTACCCGATCCTCTACGCCCTGCGGCTGCCGACGCCGTTCCGCACCGAGATCTACGCGGCGGGCGCGCTCGTCGTCGTCCTCGCCCTCGGCTTCGACCTCGTCCTCGTCGGGGCGCGGCGGGCGCTCGTCCGGTGGGCGCGCTGAGAGTCGTCTTCGACTCCGCCGACGCGGGCACGTTCCTCGCCGGCTTCGGCTTCGTCGTCCACCACGCCGGCTTCCTCGCGCACAAGGCGGTCGAGCAGCTCGAGCTCTCCGGCGCCGCCCTCGGAGTCGGCGCCGCCGCCGCGCTGCCGCTCGGCGTCGCGCTCGGCCACCTGCACCGCGGCGCGAACGTCGCGATCGCCGCCTCGATCCTCGGCCGGGCGCTGCCGAGCATCCTCCTGATCGCGGTCTTCCTCACCGTCCTCGGGGTCGGCTTCCTCGACAACATGTGCGCCCTCGCCGTCCTCGCGACCGGGCCGATGCTGACGAACGCGCACGACGCGGTCGACGGCGTCGAGCGCGAGGTGGTCGAGGCGGCGCGCGGCATGGGCATGTCGCGCCTGCAGGTGCTCGCGCGGGTCGAGCTCCCGCTGGCGGCGCCGCTCCTCTTCACCGGGATCCGCGTCGCCGCGGTGACCGTGGTCGCCACCGCCCCGATCGCCGCGATCGCGGGCGGGGGCGGGCTCGGCGACGTGATCGTGAACCAGGCGAGCTACCGGCTCCAGGGCGTGCTCGGCGCCTGCTACTGCGTGATGGCGCTCTCGGCGGGCGTCTGGCTCGCCCTGCTCGGGCTGCAGCGAGCCCTGACGCCGAGACCCCTCCGGTCGCGTAGGGTGCTCGGTGCTGGCGACGAGAGAAGGGAGCTGACGTGATCCGGAAGCACACCCGCAGGGCGGCGAAGGCGGCGTTCGCCGTCTCGCTCGGCGTCGCGATCGTCCTCGGCCTCGGCGCGGGCGCAGCGCGCCCGTCGCCGAGGATGGGACCGGCGATCGTGATCGGCACCAAGAACTTCCCCGAGGAGTACATCCTCGGCGAGCTGTACGCGCAGGCGCTGAAGGCGAAGGGCTTCACCGTCACGAACAAGGGCAGCCTCGGCTCGACCGAGCTGATCCAGACCGCCCTCACGAGCGGGAAGATCAACTTCTACCCCGAGTACACCGGGGTGATCGTGCAGGACGTCTTCGGCCGGAAGTTCTCGGGGCCGACGGCGCGGGCGACGTACGAGAAGGCGCGGTCGCTCGAGGCGTCCAAGGGCTTCACGCTCCTCGCCCCGACGCCGTTCTCCGACACGGACGTCGTCGCGGTCACGAACGCGACGGCGAAGCGGTACGGGTTGAGGTCGATCGGGGACCTGAAGAAGGTCGGCGCCTACGCGTTCGCCGGCTTCCCCGAGTGCCAGACGCGGAACACGTGCCTCGTCGGGTACGAGTCGGTGTACGGGATCGGCCGGCCGACGTTCGTCCCGCTCGCGTCGATCTCGGCCTACACGCTCCTCGACCAGGGCAAGGTGCTCGCAGCGGACGTCTTCTCCACCGACCCGCCGCTCGCGAAGCCCTCGAAGTACACGGTCCTCGCCGACCCGAAGCACGTGACGGGGTTCCAGAACGTGGCGCCGGTCGTGAAGACGTCGGTCGTGCGGGCGGCCGGCCCCACCTTCACGAGGACCGTCGACACCGTCTCCGCCAAGCTGACGCTGGCGGCGATGATCGCGATGAACAAGGCGGTCGAGGTCGACAAGCAGTCGCCGGCGGCCGTCGCGCACGCCTTCCTGCAGGCGAACGGGCTCCTGTAGCGGCCGGTGGCGGCCCCGACGAAGGGCGGCGGGCGAGCGACGCGCCGGCCGCCCTCCGGACGGCCGGCGGCACGGCGCCCGCTACGGCAGCCTGCCCTCGACGAGCCGCCCCGCGCCGACCGCGCCGATCAGCAGGACGCCGGCGGCGGCGGCGAACCAGGAGGTGATCTCGCGCCGCTCGGTCTTCGCGCTGATGCTGGAGCCGAGCGTCTTGTAGATGCTCGTCATGCTGCTCGCGGTGCGGGCGGTGAAGGCGCGGCCGCCGGTGATGCGCGCGATCTCGCGCACGACGGCCGGGTCGGGCGGCACCGGGATCGAGTTCGTGTACAGCCCGAAGCCGAACGAGACGCGGCCGTTCGGCGTGCCGAGCGCCACGCCGTCGACGCGGATCCCCGCCGCCCGCGCGAGCTCGGCGGCCTGCACCGGGCCGAGCACGCCGCGGTTCTGGGCCCCGTCCGACTCGAGCACGATCTCGGCCGGCAGGTACTGGCCCGGCTGATGGTGGATGCCCTCCCGGGCGAGGGTCGAGACGGCGAGCCGCACCGCGACCGCGAGCCCGTCGCCGAGCGCCGTCCCGGCCTCGGGCACGAGGTAGCCGATCTGCTCGCGGATGAGCTGGCGGTCGGTCGTCGGCGCGGCGAGCACCTCGGGCTCGGAGCTGAACGCGACGAGGCCGACCTTGAACTGCGAGGGGAGCCGGTTGAGGAACGCCTGCATGGCGTTGACCGCGGCGTCGAGCCGCGTCGGCTCGACGTCGTTCGCCCGCATCGAGCCGGAGACGTCGACGAGGAAGATGACCATCCCGTTCTGCTGCGGCACGCTCAGCGACGCCTGCGGCCGGGCGAGGGCCGCCGACGCGCAGGCGAGCGCGAGCAGGAGGAGGGCGAGCGGGAGCCACCGCCGCACCGAGCGCCGCTCCTCGACGAGGCTGGCGAGGAGCTCGACGTTCGTGTACGCGACCGGGTAGCGCGAGCGGCGCCGGTCGAGGACGAGCACGAGCACGAGCACAACCGGGACGACGAGGAGCGCGAGCAGCCAGTAGGGGGCGATCAGCGACATCTCACTCCGTGCAGCGGACCCCGATCTGCACCAGCCCCCCGGCGCTCCGCGGCAGCCCCTCGCTGACCGTGATCCGCACCGTCACCCTGCCGCCTCGCTCGGCGCGGTCGACCCTGATCGCGCCCGCGAGCGCGGGGTCCGGCGCCGCGGCGGTCGCGAAGGCGACCGCGTCCCAGGAGTCGACGAGGGTCTCCCCGTGGGCGCAGCCGAGCGAGCCCCGGTGGACGGTCCCGGGGCGGACGGGCAGGTCGAGCGCGACGAGGTCGAGCGGGGGGCCGACGGGGGTCGAGCGGTACGCCGTCGTCTGCGCGCTCGACTGCGGCTCGGGGATGCAGCCGATCCGCGGCTCGACGAGCCCGGCGCGATGGCGCCCGGAGACGGCGCGGAAGAGCGCGACCGACGAGGAGCTGCGGCCGGGGGCGATCGGGGCGGCGAGCTGCGCGTCCCAGGTGGCGTGGATGTCGCGGGAGCTCGCGAGCGCGTCGAGCCCGCCGACGATGCCCCGCCGCCCCGGGCACTCGAGCAGGAACCACGTCTCGCCGTGCGGCGGGACCGCGACCCACGGCCCCGGCACGTCGATGCAGGTCGCGAGCCCGGCGCACTCCGCCGTGCCCGCCGCCGGCGCGCCGGCGGCGGCGGCGGTCGCGGCGACGAGCGCCGCGGCGAGGAGGGCGAGCGGGCCGCGGCTCACACCGCCCTCCGGAACCAGAGGCTGGAGAGGACCGCGCCGGCGACGACGAGGACGATCGCGCCCGCGGTCGTCCACACGGTGATCTCGCGCTTCGTCCGCTCGTGCGCGAGCCGCGAGCCCAGGTCCCTGTACACCTGGGAGAGCTCGCCCGGCGAGGCTGCCTGGTAGAAGCGCGCGTCCGTCGCCTGCGCGATCGCGCGCAGGTCGCCGGCCGCGACCGGGACGTGCGTCGTCTTCGTGTACGACCCGATCTTCTGGTTGACGACGCCGTCCGGCGTCCCGATCGAGACGCCGTAGACGGGCACCCCGAGCTTCCGCGCCTGCGCCGCCGCGGCGAGCGGCGAGAGCTTGCCGAAGTTCTGCAGGCCGTCGCTCAGGAGGATCACGGCCGCCGGCGGGCGCGACGTGCCCGGCTTGCTCGTCCCCACCGCCTTCGCGGCGACGAGCGCGGCGGTCGAGACCGCGTCGCCGATCGCGGTCGCCTCCGGCTCGGCCTTCGTCGGCAGCGCGCTCGTGACGAGCTGGTGCGCGTAGGTCGGCGGCACCTTCACGGTCGGGCGGTTCGAGAAGGTGACGAGCGCCGCGCGGTACTTCGAGGGCAGGTGCTTGACGAAGTCGGCGATCGCGGCGTCCGCGGCGAGCAGGCGGGTCGGCCGGACGTCCTTCGCGTCCATCGAGCCGGAGACGTCGAGCGCGAGCACGACGGTCGCCCCTTCCTTCGGCACCGTCCTCGTCGCCTGCGGCCGCGCGAAGCCGACGAGGAAGAGCGCCAGCGCGAGGAGGAAGAGCGCCGGCGGCAGGTAGCGGCGGCGACCCGGGTCGGCCGGGAGCATGTTCGGCAGGAGCGCCGGGTTCGACCAGGCGCGGGCGCTCTCGGCGCGCCGCCGCTCCAGCCGGAGCCAGCCGTACGCGGCGAGCGGCACGAGCAGGAGGCCGAGGAGGAGGACCGGGTGGCCGAAGCTGAGGAGCGAGGCGGTCACGACCCGCTCCGCTTGAGGAACGCGGCGAGCGGCCGCAGCCAGTCGCCCTCGGTCGAGAGGACGACGTGGCGGACGCCCGCGGAGGCGAGCAGGCGGACGAGCGCGGCCCGCTCCTCCCGCGCGGCGGCGGCGAAGCGCGCGCGCAGCCGGGGGTCGCCCGTGTCGACCCGGAGCTGCCGCCCGGTCTCGGGATCGACGAGCCGCAGGTAGCCGACGTCGGCGAGCTCCATCTCGCGCGGGTCGCGGATCTCGATCGCGACCGTCGGGTGGCGGCCGGCCACCCGCAGAAGCGGCGCGCGCCAGTCGCGCGGCCCGCGGAAGTCGGAGACGATCACGACGAGCGAGCGCTGGAGCGCGAGCCCGTCGAGCAGCGTCAGCGCCTGGCCGAGCGACCCGCTCCCGGCGGGCTCGTCGCGGAGGGCGGCGAGCGTCAGCAGCAGGCCGCGCCGCCCCTGCCGCGGGCGCCGCCAGCGCGGGTCGGCCGGCCCGAAGGTGACGAGGCCGAGGCGGTTGCCGCGCCGGGTGGCGGCGTGCCCGATCGCGAGCGCGACGCCCTCGGCGACGTCGGCCTTCCGCCGCTCGGCGGTGCCGAAGTCCATCGAGGCGGAGGCGTCGAAGACGAGCCAGGTGACGAGCACGCGCTCCGCGAGCTCGACCCGCACGTGCGGCGTGCCGGTGCGCGCCGTCACGTTCCACTCGATCCGGCGGACGTCGTCGCCGGGCTCGTAGGGGCGCACCTGGTGCAGCTCGCTGCCGATCCCGGCGAACGCCGAGCGGTACTCGCCGGCGAGCAGGCCGTCGACGCGGCGGGCGATCGAGATCTCGAGCGCCTGCAGACTCTCGACGGTGATCGGACCGGGGCCGGGCCGCGCGGCCGACCGCGTGCGGCCGGTTGCGGCGACGAGCCCCTTCACCGTCGGTGGCGCCTCACGCCGCGGCGGGCGCGGCGCGGCCGAAGTCGAGTTGCGGCGGGGCGACGGCGGCGAGCACCTCGTCGAGCACCTGGTCGGCGGTGACCTCTTCGGCGAGCGCCTGGTACGAGAGGACGATGCGGTGCCGAAACGCGTCGCGGACGAGCGCCTCGACGTCCGCGACGACCACGTAGTCGCGGCCGCGGACGAGCGCGAGCGCGCGCGCGCCCGCGATCACGCTGATCGGGCCGCGCGGGCTCGCCCCGTACGAGACGTACGGCGCGACGCGGTCGGCGCCGTGCTCGGCGGGACGGCGCGTCGCCGAGGCGATGTCGACGACCCACGAGATCAGGGCCGGGTCGACGAACACGTCGCGCACGTGCCGCTGCAGCTCGCGCAGGTCGTCGATCGGCAGGACGTTGTTCAGCACGGGCGGCGGCTCGAGCGAGCGGTTGACGACGGTGAGCTCCTCGTCGTGCGCCGGATAGTCGACGAGCACCTTCAGCATGAACCGGTCGACCTGGGCCTCCGGCAGCGGGTAGGTGCCCTCCGACTCGATCGGGTTCTGCGTCGCGAGGACGAGGAACGGGTCGGGCACCGGGAACGTCTCATGCCCGATCGTCACCTGCCGCTCCTGCATCACCTCGAGCAGCGCCGACTGCACCTTCGCGGGGGCGCGGTTGATCTCGTCGGCGAGCAGGAAGTTGCAGAAGACGGGGCCGAGGTCGACCTCGAAGTCGCCCTTGTCGGGGCGGAAGATCCGCGTGCCGACGAGGTCGCTCGGGACGAGGTCCGGGGTGAACTGCACGCGCTTGAACGTGCCGCCGAGCACGGACGCGGTCGTCTTGATCGTCAGCGTCTTCGCGAGCCCGGGCACGCCCTCGATCAGGAGGTGGCCGCCCGCGAGCAGGCAGACGAGGACGCGCTCGAGCATCGCCTCCTGGCCCGCGATCACCCGCCTGATCTCGAAGAGCGCCTCCTCGAGCTTCCCGATCAGGGCCTTGTCGACCCCCTGCCCGTCCTGCGTCGCCATGCCGCGCCTCCCGCCGTCTTCGTGATCTCCGCCCCGAACCCTAACCGTAGCGGTTTAAGGCCCCCTTAAGCCCCGCCCGGGCCGTCTCAGGGAGTCGTTCAGGGTCCCGGCGCTACCGTCGGTCGGCGTGGCGTCCGGGGCGTACGCGTACCGGCGGATCCTCGAGCGCGCACCCGGACGCGCGCTCGTCCTCGCGCGGCTCCGGTGAGCCTCGCGGCGACCGTGAAGCGGGCCGCGATCGGCCCTCCGCGCGCGACCCGTGAGCTGCCCGAGACGCTGCTCCCGAAGTGGCTCGCGCTGCCGATCTTCTCCTCCGACCCGATCTCGTCGGTCGCCTACGCGACGGAGGCCGCGCTCGCAACCCTCGTCGCGGCCTCGCTCGCGTCGCGGCACCTCGTCCTGCCGATCTCCGTCGCGGTCGCGGTGCTGCTCGCGATCGTCGTCGTCTCGTACGGGCAGGGCGTGCGCGCGTACGCCTCGAGCGGCGGCTCGTACGTCTTCGCCAGGGAGAACCTTGGCGTCCTCCCCGGGCTCCTCGCCGCGGCCGCGCTGCTCGTCGACTACGTGCTGACGGTCGCGGTCTCGGTCGCGGCGGGCGTCTTCGCGATCACCTCCGCGGTTCCCTCGCTCGGGCCGTACCTCCTGCCGCTCTCGCTCGCCTGCGTCGCCCTCCTCACGCTCGCGAACCTCCGCGGCGTCCGCGAGTCGGGCCTCCTCTTCGCCGTCCCGACGTACGGCTTCATCGCCGCGCTCTACGTCGCGCTCGGCGCCGGGGTGGCCGAGTGCGTGCGCGGCGCCTGCCCGCACGCGACCGTCCCCCACCCTCTGCCGGCCGGCGGCGCCAGCGGGGTCGGCCTGTTCGTGGTGCTGAAGGCGTTCGCGTCCGGGTCGGCTGCCCTCACGGGCGTCGAGTCGATCTCGAACGGCGTCACCGCGTTCCGCCATCCGCAGGCTCAGAACGCCGCCCGGACCCTGCTCGTGATGGCGGTGGTCGCGATCACGCTCTTCCTCGGCACCTCGTACCTCGCGGTGCGCATGGACGCGCGCCCGAGCGCGACGGCCTCCGTCCTCTCCGAGATCGCCCGGGCGGCGTTCCGCCCGGGCTACTACCCGCTGCAGGCGTTCACGTTCGCGATCCTCGTCCTCGCCGCCAACACCTCCTTCCAGGGCTTTCCGCGGCTCGCGGCGCTGCTCGCCCGCGACCGCTTCTTCCCGCGGCAGTTCGTGAACCTCGGCGACCGCCTCGTCTACTCGAACGGGATGCTGATCCTCGCCGGGCTCGCGTTCGGCCTGCTGCTCGCGTTCCGCGCGAGCGTGAGCTCCCTGATCCACCTGTACGTGATCGGCGTGTTCACCGCGTTCACGCTCGCCCAGACGGGGATGGTGCGCTACTGGCGGCGCGAGCGGCCGCCGCGCTGGCGGCTTCGCGCGACGCTGAACGGGGTCGGCGCGGCGACGACCGGGCTCGTCGACGGGATCGTGATCTGGACGAAGTTCACCGCCGGCGCCTGGATGGTGACGATCGCGATCCCGGTGCTGATCGCGTGCTTCTACGCGATCAACCGTCACTACCGTGCGATCGCGCGCCGCCTCCGCGCGGAGGCGAAGGCGGTGCTCGCGCAGCCGCGCCCGCGCAACACGGTGATCCTCTACGTCGAGCGGCTCGATACCGCGACGCGCGAGGCGCTCTGGTACGCGCGCGCGATCTCGAGCGGCGACCTGCGGGCGATCCACGTGCCGTTCCCGGGGAGCGACTCGGGCATCCGCGCGCGCTTCGCCCGCTGGTCGCGCGGCCTTCCGCACCTCGAGGTGCTCTCGCCCGAAGACGACCCGCTCGACGCGGTGCTCGAGTACGTCTGGGGCTGTCCGCGCGGCGCCGGCGATTTCGTCACGGTCGTCGTCCCCGAGCTCTTCCGGAAGCGCTCGCTCGCCGCGGCGGTGGTGCGCCGCTCGACGTTCTCGCTCAAGCTGCGGTTGCTGCGCGAGCCGGGCGTCGTCGTCACGGACGTGCCCCGGGTCGCGGGCCCGGAGGAGGGGTGGGCCGAACCGGCGCGGCTCGCCTTCGTCGTCCCGGTCGCGGACGTGCACGCCGCCTCGCTGCGGGCACTGCTCTACGCACGCTCGCTCGGCACCGGCGATGCCCGCGCCGTGCACGTCGCGTTCGAGCCGGACGACGCGCGGCGTGTCGAGCGCGCCTGGCGGCGCTTCGGCCTCGAGGTGCCGCTCGACGTCGTCGAGGCTCCCTACCGCGACCTCGGCGGGCCGCTCCGGGCCTACCTCGCCCGGGCGACGTCCGAGCCCGGCTCGGTCGCGGTCGTGGTGATGCCGGAGCTCGTCGTGCGCGGCCCCGACCGCCTGCTCCACAACCAGCGCGCGCTCTTCATCAAGCGCCTCCTCCTCTTCGAGCCGAACGTGATTCTCGCGAGCGTCCCCTACCAGCTCGGCTAGCGTGCGCGGCGGGCGGCCGGGCGCGAGCGGGACGACGGCCTCCGGGTACCCGGCCCCGACCGGGAGCGACGGGCCCGAGCTCGCCTATCCTGTGCTCGCGACCGCTCGCATCCCTTACCGCCTCCTCCTCAGCCTGCTCTCGGTCGCCGCCGTCACCGGAGCGGTGTTCGCGCTCCGGCCGGTCGCGCCCGTGCTCTCCCTCGGCGTCCTCTACGTCTTCGCCGTGCTGCCGGTGGCCGTGCTCTGGGGGCTCGGCTACGCGCTGCCGGTCTCGGTCCTCTCGATGCTGACGTTCAACTTCCTCTTCCTGCCGCCCGTGCACACGCTCGCGCTGCGCGACTCGGCCAACTGGGTCGCGCTCGCCGTCTACCTCGTGACCGCGGTCGTCGTGAGCTGGCTCGCAGCGCGGCGGGTCGAGGCGGCTGCGCTCCGGCGAAGCGACGCGGTGAAGACCGCCGTGCTCCGCGCGGTCAGCCACGACCTCCGCTCGCCACTGACCGCGGTCGCCGCCGCGAGCGAGGTGCTCGAGAGCGCGGCCGACCGGCTGACGGCGGAGGAGCGCGCCGAGCTCGTCGCGAGCGTGCGCGCCGAGACCCGGCGGCTCGTCCGCCTGGTCGGCAACCTGCTCGACCTCTCCCGGCTCGAGGCCGGCGCGGCCGCGCCCCGCCGCGAGCTCTGGACGGTCGACGGCCTCGTCGCCCGCTCGCTCGAGGCGATCGGCGCGGCGGCCGACCGGGTCCGCGTGTCGCTCCCCGAGGACGACGCGCCGCTCCTCGCGGTCGACGCGGCGCAGATCGAGCGCGTGCTCGTCAACCTGCTCGAGAACGCGCTCGAGGTGTCGCCGGCGGGCGAGCCGGTCGAGCTCGCCACCGCGTGCGAGGACGGGATGGTCGTACTGCGCGTGCTCGACCGCGGGCCGGGCATCGAGCCCGCGGCGGCCGCGCGAATCTTCGAGCCGTTCGAGCGCGGCGACGCAGCGGCGCGCGACGGCGCCGGCCTCGGGCTCGCGATCGCGAAGGGGTTCGCGCACGCGAACGGCGGCCGGCTCTGGGCGGAGCCGCGCGAAGGCCGCGGCGCGGCCTTCGCGCTCGCGCTGCCGGCGAGGACGGAGGCGTGAGCGGCACCCGGATCCTCGTCGTCGACGACGAGCCGCAGATCCTGCGCGCGCTGCAGATGAAGCTGCGGAGCGAAGGCTACGAGGTCCACGTCGCCGCGACGGCAGCGGAGGCGCTCGCGTCCGCGGCGGCGCACGTCCCGGAGGCGGTGATCCTCGACGTCCTGCTCCCCGACGGGCACGGCACGGACGTCTGCCGCGAGCTCCGAACGTGGACCGGCGCGCCCGTGCTGATGCTCTCGGCGGTCGGCGACGAGAGCGAGAAGATCGCCGCGCTCGACGCCGGAGCGGACGACTACGTCACGAAGCCGTTCAGCGTCGACGAGCTGCTCGCCCGGTTGCGCGCGGCGCTCCGGCGGACGGCGCCCGCCGGCGAGTCGGCGATCGAGGTCGGCGAGCTGCGCATCGACCTCGCGCGACGCCTCGTCACCTTCGGCGGCAGGCCGGTGTCGCTCACTCCCACCGAGTACGACCTGCTGCGGCTCCTCGCCCGCAACGTGGGGAAGCTGCTCACGCACCCGACGATCCTGCGTGAGGTGTGGGGCCCCGCCTACCGCGAGGAGTCGAACTACCTCCACGTCTACGTCTCGCACCTGCGCCGCAAGCTCGAGCCCGACCCGGCGCGGCCGCGCTACCTGCTGACCCAGCCGGGCGTCGGCTACCGCCTCGTCGACCCGTCGCGGACCTGACGGGAGCCGCCGTCGGCTCTCAGCCGAGGGCGACCATGCGGTCGATCGCGCCGCGGGCCCGCGCTGCCACGGCCGGGTCGACCGTCACCTCGTGGACGCCGTCGCGGAGCGCGTCGCGCACCTTCTCGAGCGTGATCATCTTCATGAAGCGGCAGACGGCGCCGTCGCGCAGCGGCCGGAAGCGCTTGCCCGGAGCCTCGCGCCGCAGCCGGTGGACGATCCCCTCCTCGGTCGCGACGAGGAATCGCTCCTTCGGCGAGCTGCGGGCGTGCGCGACCATCCCTTCGGTCGAGAGCACCTTCGCGCCCGCGCCTGCGAACGCCATCGCCTGGCTCGCGCAGCCGCACTCCGGGTGGACGAGCAGGTCGGCGTCGGGGTCCTCGCGCTGCCAGCGCTCGACGTCGGCCGGCCGGATGCCGGCGTGCACGTGGCACTCGCCGAGCCACAGGCGCATCCGCCTCCCGGTCACGCGCTCGAGCCAGAGGCCGAGGAAGAGGTCCGGCAGGAAGAGGATCTCCTTGTCGGCCGGGATCGCCTCGATCACCGCCCTCGCGTTGCCGGACGTGCAGCAGTAGTCGCTCTCCGCCTTCACCTCCGCGGTCGTGTTGACGTAGGAGACGACGACCGCACCGGGGTGCTGCGCCTTCCAGGCGCGCAGCTCGGCCGCCGTGATCGAGGAGGCGAGCGAGCAGCCGGCGTCCGGGTCGGGGATCAGGACCGTCTTCTCCGGCGAGAGGATCTTCGCGGTCTCGGCCATGAAGTGCACGCCGCAGAAGACGATCGTCGCCGCGTCCGTCGCCGCCACCTGGCGCGAGAGGCCGAGCGAGTCGCCGACGTAGTCGGCGACGTCCTGCACCTCCGGCACCTGGTAGTTGTGCGCGAGGATGACCGCGTCGCGGGCGCGGGCGAGCTCGCGCACCTCCTCGCGCAGCCGCGTCGTCTCGGCGGCGGGCGCGCTCACCGGCGGCTCACCTCGAGGGAGACGGCGAGCGCCCGCGCCGAGTGGGTGAGCGCGCCGACGGAGATGAAGTCCACGCCGGTCTCCGCGTAGGCGCGGACGGTCGCGAGGGTGATCCCGCCGGAGGCCTCGAGCTGCGCCCGCCCGGCCGCGAGCCGGACCGCGCCCCGCACCTCCTCGACGGTCATGTTGTCGAGGAGGATCCGGTCGGCGCCCGCGGCGAGCGCCTCCTCCACCTCCGCGAGCGTCTCCGCCTCGACCTCGACCGGCCGCCCGTCGCGGAGCGCGGCGACCGCGGGCGCGATCCCGCCCGCGAGCCGGAGGTGGTTCTCCTTCACGAGCACGGCGTCGTGGAGCCCGAACCGGTGGTTGACGCCGCCGCCGCAGCGGACGGCGTAGCGCTCGAGCGCACGCAGCCCGGGCGTCGTCTTGCGCGTGTCGAGGATCCGCGCGGCCGTGCCCTCGACCGCGGCGACGTAGCGGGCGGTGAGCGTCGCGATCCCGCAGAGCCGGCCGAAGAGGTTCAGCGCGGTGCGCTCGCCGGTGAGGACCGCCCGGGCCGCGCCCTCGATCGCCGCCACCGGCCGCGGCGCGGCGACGACGTGCGCGCCCTCCGCGACGAGCGGGTCGACGCGCACCGCCGGGTCGAGGGCCGCGAGCACCGCGCGCACCGCCGGGAGGCCGCAGACGACGCCGGGCTCCTCCAGGAGGAGCTCGGCGCGGCAGCGGGCGTCGGCCGGGACGAGCCGGTTCGTCGTCACGTCGCCGTCGCCGACGTCCTCGGCGAGCGCCGCCGAGACGACCGGGTCGAGGACGGCGGCGGTCAGCTCCATCGCTCGAGCCTCGGCTCCTCGCCGCGGCGGACGACGACGTGGGCGGCGAAGGCCTCGTCCTCGGTCGGGAAGTCGGCCCGGAAGTGGCAGCCGCGGCTCTCGCGGCGCGCGAGCGCGCTCTCGGCCACGAGCCGCGGCAGCAGCGCCTCGGCGCGGCGCAGCCGCTCGAGCCCCTCGGCGCTGCGGATCACGCCGGCGTCCTCCCAGAGCTGCCGCCGGGTCGCGGGCGTGACCGGCCGCTCGCGCGGGACGCGCGCCGGCTCCGCCGCCGCCTCGGTCGCGACCGGCGCCGCCGAGGCCTCGGCGAGCGCGGCCTCCGCCGCGCGGCGGCCGAAGACGAGGCACTCGAGCAGCGAGTTCGAGGCGAGCCGGTTCGCCCCGTGGACGCCGGTCGCGGCGCACTCGCCGGCGGCGAAGAGGCCCGGCAGGGTCGACCGGCCGTCGAGGTCGGTGAGGATGCCGCCGATCGTGTAGTGCGCGGCGGGCGCGACCGGGATCGGCTCCGCCGCGGGGTCGTACCCGGCCCGCTCGAGGGTGGCGATCAGGCGCGGGAAGCGGCTGCGGTCGACCGGCCGCAGGTCGAGCCGCGCGCCGCCGTGCGCGACGATCGCGCGGGTCACCTCGTCGCGCGGCGCGAGCTCGTCGGTGAAGCGGTCGCCGTCGTCACCGAGGAGCAGCGCGCCCTCACCACGGAGCGCCTCGGAGAGGAGGAAGCCGTCGTCGGCGAGCGCCGTCGGGTGGAACTGCACGAGCTCGAGGTCGGCGAGCGCGGCGCCCGCGCGGAAGGCGAGCACGAGCCCGTCGCCGACCGCGCCGGCGGGGTTCGTCGTGCGCGACCAGAGCGCGGCGTAGCCGCCGGTCGCGAGCAGCGTCGCCGGCGCGGCGACCGTGCGCCGGTCGGTGACGACGCCGGCGCAGCGGCCGCCGGCCACGAGCAGGGCGAGCACCCGCTCCCCCTCGGCGAGCTCGATGCGCGGGTGCGCGCGCACGCGCGCGCCGAGGGCGGCCGCGACCGCCCTGCCGGTCTCCGCCCCGCGCACGCGGGCGATCCGCCGCCGCGAGTGCCCGCCCTCGCGCCCGAGGCCGGCGTCGAAGCGGACGCCGAGGCGGGCGAGCTCCTCGATCCGCGCCGGCGCCTCCTCGGTCAGGAGGCGCACCGCGCTCGCGCGGCAGAGCCCCCGTCCGGCGCGCAGCGTGTCCTCGGCGTGCAGCGCCGGGTCGTCGTCGGCGCCGAGCGCGGCCGCGACGCCGCCCTGGGCTTGCCAGGAGTTCGAGGCGGCGACCGGCCCCTTCGCGAGCAGGAGCACCCGCCCGTCCGCGGCCGCGCGGAGCGCCGCCGCGAGCCCGGCCACCCCGCCGCCGACCACGATCACGTCCGGTTTTCTACTCATAGTCGATAACCTGTCCGGTGAGTGTACACCCATGCCGTCGTCGCCACCGTCTTCCAGGTCCGCGCCGGGCGGCTCTGCGTCCTCCTCTGGCAGCGGGCGCTCGACCCCTTCGCCGGGCGGTGGTCGCTGCCGGGCGGGGAGCTCGCCCCGGACGAGACGCTCGAGGGCTCGATCCGCCGCCACCTGGCGGCGAAGGTCGACGTGCGGGAGCTCTCGCACCTCGAGCAGCTCGAGACGCTCTCCGAGCCGGGGCGCAACCCGCTCCGCCGCGAGGTGGCGACCGCCTTCCTCGGCCTCGTCCCCCGCGACGTCGACCCGGCCGTCCCCGCCGACACGCGCTGGCACGCGGTGGACGAGCTCCCGCCGCTCGCCTTCGACCACGAGCGCGCCGTCCTCGCCGGCCGCGAGCGGCTGCGCGGCAAGCTCTCGTACACGAACATCGGCTTCGCGCTCGCCCCGGAGACGTTCACGATCTCGGAGCTGCGCGCGCTGTACCGCGCCGCGCTCGGCCACGAGCTGTCGGCGACGAACCTCCAGCGCGTCCTCCTCCGCCGCGGGGTGATCGAGCCGACCGGCGAGCGCCGCGAGCCCGGGCCGGCGGGCGGCCGTCCCGCCGCCCTCTACCGCTTCGGGCGGCGCAGCCTCGAGATCACCGACCCGTTCGCCGCGTTGCGGCCCCGACGAGCCGCCAGGCGCCCGGGAGCGCCGCCGCGGCCAGGTACAGCTTGAAGGTGTCGCCCGGGACGAACGGGTAGAGCCCGTCCTCGAGCGTCTTCTCCAGGTTCGTGTGCAGGACGACGGCGAGCCAGGGCAGCCCGAACAGGTAGATGACGACGTTGCCGGTGAGCATCGCGCCGACCGCGGAGGAGAAGCGGCGGTCCCACCGCCGCTCGGCGAGGCGGCCGGTGAGCGCCGAGACGAACGGGTAGCTGACGAGGTACCCGCCGGAGGCGCCGGTGATCACGCCGACGCCCTCCCCTCCGCTCGCGTACACCGGCAGCACGAGCCCGGCCAGCAGGTAGAGGAGGCCGCTCGCGCCGCCGCGCACCGTCCCGAGCGAGGCGCCGACGAGCAGCACCGCGAACGTCTGCCCTGTGATCGGCACCGGCGTGAACGGGAGCTTGAACGCGAACTGCGCCGAGAGCGCCATCAGCCCCGCGCCGCCGGCGACGAGGGCCGCGTCGGCGAGGAGCCCCGCGCGCGGCAGGACGGCGAGACGGAGCGTGGGCGCCGAGGTCTGGGTGGTCATCTCGACCCGGAAACCTACTGGAAAGCCCGCCGTGACGACGGGGAGAGCCCGTCGTGACGAAGTGGTGACGCTATCCTTCGTTGCGAGCGCAATGAGGGACATCCTCGGAACTCTCGAGCGCTGGGCAGGCGAGGGGATCGCCGTCGCGATCGGCTCCGTGATCGAGCGGATCGGCTCCGCGCCGCGCGACCCCGGCGCCGCGCTCGCGGTGTCGGCGACGGGCGAGGTCGCCGGCTCCGTGACCGGGGGCTGCGTCGAGCCCGCCGTGATCCGCGAGGCGACCGAGGTGCTGAACGGCGGGCGCGGGCGGATCTGCCGCTACGGGCTGACCGACGACGAGGGCTTCGACGTCGGGCTCACCTGCGGCGGCTCGATCGCCGTCGCCGTCTACCCGCTCGACCCGTCGCTCGTCCGGCCGCTCGGCGAGGCGGTCGCGGCCGACCGGCCGGTCGCGGTCTCGGTACGGCTCGCGGAGGAACGGTTCGGCGAGATGCGGCTCGTGTCCGCCGCCGACGCGAGCGCGGGCGGCGACGTGGACGGCGTCGAGGCCGCGGCGCGGTCGCTGCTCGAGCTCGGCGAGAGCGGGATCGTCGAGACCGCCGACGGGGAGCTCGTCTTCGTCGAGTCGTTCGCGCCGCGACCCGACCTCTACCTCTTCGGCGCGAGCGACCACGTCGCCGCGCTCGTCACGGTGGGGAAGCTCCTCGGCTACCGCGTCACCGTCTGCGACCCGCGGGCGACGTTCCTGACGCGCGAGCGCTTCCCGGACGCCGACGAGCTCGCGATCGAGTGGCCCGACCGCTTCCTCGAGCGCGCGCCGATCGACGCGCGCACCGCGATCTGCATGATGACGCACGACCTCAAGTTCGACGTGCCCGCGCTGAAGCGCGCGCTCGCGTCGAGCGCGGGCTACATCGGCGCGATCGGGAGCGAGAAGACGCGCACCGAGCGCGAGGCGCGCCTGCGCGCCGAGGGCGTCGGCGAGGCCGACCTCGCGCGCCTGCACGCGCCGATCGGGATCCAGATCGGCGCGCGGACGCCCGAGGAGGTCGCGGTCACGATCGGAGCGCAGCTCATCGAGTCCAACGTGATCGCCCGGGCGAAGCGCGTCACGTCGGTCGCGCACGCCACGGTCCTCTCGTAGCCCGCGCGCTCCTCCTCGCGACCGCCGGGGCGCTGCTCCTCGCCGCCGGCGCCGGCGCGCACGAGCGCGACGACCCGCTGACGTGGACGGTCGACCCACGCACCGGCGCGCCCTACGAGTGGGCGTTCCACCGGGTCGGGGTCGACCGGGCGCTCAACCTCACGCACGGGAGCCCGAGCATCCTCGTCGGCGTGGTCGACAGCGGCGTCGCAAACGTCCCCGACCTCCGCGGGAAGGTGGCCGCGACGTTCTGGGACCCGCGCGTCGACACCTCGGCGGCCGACACCGTCGGCCACGGCACGTTCGTGTCGTCGATCATCGCCGCCCGCAACGACGACGGCCGCGGGCTCGCCGGGTTCTGCGGCGCCTGCCGCCTCGCGGTCTACAAGGCCGACCCGCTCGACGACGCGGAGATCGCCGCCGGGATCGAGCGCCTGACGGCGGCGCACGTGCGGATCATCAACCTGAGCGTCGTCCTCCCGACCGCGTCGCAGCAGGTGGTCGACGCCCTCGATGCGGCGATGAGCGCGGGCGTGCTCGTCGTCGTCGCCTCCGGGAACGAGGGCGCCGGGACGATCGACTTCCCCGCCTCCTCGGTGCAGCCGCCGGACGGGGTGCCGGCGGGCGGGATCGTCGTCGGCGCGTCCGACGCCGCCGGCCGGCGCGCGCCGTTCTCGAACTGGGGCAGCCAGCTCTCGCTGCTCGCCCCCGGCAGCTTCGACCGCCGCTGCGGCGTCGGCGTGATCGGCGCGCTGCCGGAGGCGGCGAGCGACTTCGACCGCCGGGGCCGCTGCGACACCGTCTTCGACTACGGCGGGGCGCGCTACGCCTACGCGACCGGCACGAGCTTCGCCGCCCCCGAGGTGGCCGGGATCGCCGCCCTCGTCTGGGCGGCGGCGCCGTCGCTCACGAACGTGCAGGTGGCGACGATCCTCGAGCAGACGGCGACCCGGCCGGTCGGCGTCGGCTGGACGCCGACCGCGGGCTGGGGCGTCGTCGACGCACGCGCGGCGCTCGAGGCGGCGACCGGCCGGTCGAGCGCCGACTCGCTCACGCTCTCGCGGCTCCACGTCGGCGGGCCGCGGCGCCCGGGCGCGACCGTGACGGCCACCGTCCGGGCGCGCTGGGGCGACGGCACGCCCGTGCTCGCGGGCGCGGCGCCGGCCTGCACGCTCTCGGTGCGCGGGCACCCGGTGGCGACGCGCGCGTCGCTCGCCGGCGGGCGCGTCACCTGCCGCTTCAGGCTGCCGCCCGGGAGCGGCGGCGCGCGCGCGACCGGCTCGATCTCGGTCGCCGCGCCGTCGGTGCCGCCCGCGAGCGCGATCTACGCCTTCGTGATCAGAAGCTGACGGTCTCGGCGGTCAGCTCGTCCAGCGAGCCGAGCACCCGGTCGGCCTCGGCGAGGGCCTGGCCGGGCGGGAAGCGCCGGTTCGGGATCGCGACGCAGCGCATCCCGGCGGCCTTCGCGGCCCGGATGCCGTTGTGGGAGTCCTCGACCGCGGTGCACCGCGACGGCGCGACACCGAGCCGCCGCGCGGCCTCGAGGTAGACGTCGGGCGAGGGCTTCCCGGCGGCGACCTCCTCCGACGACACGGTCGCGCGGAAGAGCGGCGCGATCCCGCCCTCGGCGAGGACGAGGTCGATCACCGGCCGGTTCGACGAGGAGGCGAGCCCGAGCACGAAGCGCCGCGCGAGCCGCCGCACCGCCTCGAGCGCCCCGGGGAGCCACGGGGGACCCTGCGCGTAGCGCGCGAGCATCCGCTCGACCACGAGCCGGTTGATCTCCTCCGGCGGCTCGCGCAGGCCGATCCGCTCGTGCATGTACCGGGACCACTCGGGCGAGCTCATCCCCATCATGTCCCGCTGGGCACCGGGATGCCAGCGCCCTCCCCGCTCGCGCGCCAGGCTCTCCCGCACCTCGTCCCAGAGGTGCTCGGAGTCGATGAGGACGCCGTCGAGGTCGAAGACGACCGCTTCGGGCACGGCGGTCACAGGGCGGTGTAGGCGCGGTCGAGGTAGACGAGGGCCCCCCGGCCGGGACCGCGCTCGACCGCCTCGACCGCCCCGACGAAGACGGTGTGGTCGCCGGCGGGGACCTCCTGCACGGTGCGCACCCGCAGCCAGCCGACGGCGCCGGCGAGCAGGCGCGGGTCGTCCTCGCGGACGGGGATCCGGTCCCACTGGGCGATCGGCGGCACGCTGCGGGCGAAGTGTTGGGCGAGGTGCTCCTGGTCGCCGGCGAGCAGGGACACGGCCCACGCGCCCGCCTCGCGCAGCACCTCGTAGAGGGAGGCGGTGACCGCGAGCGAGATGCCGACGAGGGGCGGGTCGAGCGAGAGCGAGACGAGCGAGTTGACCGTCAGCCCGGCCCGGCGGCCGCCCGCCTCCGCGACGACGACGGACACCCCGGTCGGCCAGCGCCGGAAGAGCGAGCGCTGCTCGGCGCCGCGGTCGTCCATCGGGCCGAGTTCTATCCGGGCACGGCGGGGCCGGCGCCGGGTTCCCGGTCCGGCACCGTCCAGCTCGAGTCAGTGCGCGGTGCAGAGCGGGTCGTGGAGGGCGGCGATCCCGGCCCGGTCCGCCGTCCTCGTCGCCGGGTCGGGCGGGGCGAACTCCACCATCACGTCCGGGGTCACGCCGGGCCCGATCACCGACAGGCGGTACTTCGTGCCGTCGCCCGTGTGGTTGCCCGCCCCGTGCGGGTAGAGCCCGTAGCACCAGGTGCCGCCGGGCCCGTGCGTGAGCCAGCTGTTGACGCGCGCCCAGCCGGGGGTGCCGTAGTCGGCGTCGTAGGCGTCGAGGTAGAGGTTGCGGCCGAAGCTGTCGAGCGGGGCGCCGGTGGCGGTCGACTTGAACCCGTAGACGCCCTTGCCGGCGTAGGTCAGGGCGCCGAAGAGGTGCTGGTAGCGGCCGGCGTACGACCAGTCGGTGTGGACGGTGAGCTGCGGCAGCGACCCGGTCCAGTGGGCGAGGTGCACCTCGTCGTCGCCCTGCGTCCCGGTCGGCGCGGCCCCGTAGTCGGGGAGCTGCCGCGGCCACGCCTGCACCGCCCAGAAGCTGCCGTCGGGGGCGGTGCAGCCGGTCACGAACCAGGCGAGCCGCGGCCCCGTGTACCGCGGGCACGTGAACGTCCGGAAGTAGCCGTCGGCCTCCGCGTGCAGCCTGCGAATCGTCGCGTACGCCTGCTGGATCCGCGCGCTCAGCGAGAGGACGGTCGGCGTGTAGTGCTTGCCGTGGGCGGCGGCGATCCCCTGCTCCTGCCGGAGCTGCGCCTGGAGGGCGCGCAGCGCCCGTGTCGCCGCGGCGATCTCTGCCTGGAACAGCGTCTGCCCGCCGGAGTAGTCGAGCTTGAACGCGACCTGCTTGCCGCCGGGCCTCGGCGCGACTGCGTTCACGGCCCCGTAGGCGAGGACGTGGACGACCTTCCCCCCCGCCGTGTAGGTCAGCATCGCCTCGCCCTTCGCGTCGACGCCGAGCTCGATGCCGGTGACCGCGCTCGTCGAGATCACCTGCGAGGCGCCGGCCGCGTGCACGGCGACGGCCGCGGCGAGCGCGACCGCTGCGAAGATCGAGCGCCGCACTGACGAAAACCCCCTTTCGAGGCCGGTACCAGGGAACGTTCCCCTCATCGGCGCCACGCCTCCTCCCGTCAAGACCCCCGTTCGGGCGAGGTGCGGGGATCCTCGGGCACCGACCGGACGACGACGAGGAGCAGCATCCCGAGCAGCAGCCCCCCGACCGCGTCGGAGACGGCGTGGGCCGCCGAGACGACGAGCGAGACCGGCACGAGCGCCGTCCACGCGGCCGCCGGGCGACGCAGCCGCGGCCACACGGTCGCGACCAGGGCGGCGACGAGCACCGCCCGCGCGGCGTGCCCGCTCGGGTAGGCGTGGTCGAAGGCCTCGACGCGCACCCGCTCGACCCCGTTCGTCCAGTGCAGGGGCGGGCGGGCGAGGCCGTGCTTGCCGGCGAGCTCGACGGCGTTCGCGACCACCCAGGCGCCCGCCCAGGCGAGCGCCGCGCGGCGCCGGCCGCGCCGGAGGAGCGCGGCGCCCGCGAGCGCGACGAGGCAGGCCGAGAGCAGGACCGAGGCCGGGTACTGGTAGGCGTCGAGGAGCTTCATCCACCAGCTCGCCCCGAGCGGGAAGGGACGCCAGAGGCCGACGAGGGCGACGGCGTCGTCCCGGCCGGGGTGGCGCGGGTCGAGCCCCGGCATCACGTGGTCGATCGCCCAGTCGTCGAGGCCGGTCGTCGTGCCGGCGCGCACGAGGGCCGTCCAGGCGGCCGCGGCGAGGGCCGTCGCTGCGAGCGCCCCCCTCATCGTCCGCGAAACCCTACGCAGTCCGGCGGCGGGGCTACGGTCGAGGCGATGGACGAGCTCGTCGAGGTCCGCCGCTCCGCCCGGGCGCGGCGGTGGACGCTCGCGGTCCCCTTCGGGGCGCCCGCGCGCCTCACGGTGCCCGCCGGCTTCTCCGACGCGCAGGTCGACGAGGTGCTGCGCGCGCAGCGGGCCTGGATCGCCCGCGAGCGGGCGCGGCAGGTGCCGCGGCTGCGCCTGCGTCCGCGCGCGGTCTCGGAGCACGACGCGCGGCGCGCCGCCCGCGAGCTCGCGACGATGGTCGCCGAGGAGGAGGCGCCGGCGCTCGGCGTCGCCTACGGGCGGATCGAGATCCGCGACCAGCGGACCCGCTGGGGATCGTGCTCGCCCCGGGGGACGCTGTCTTTGAACTGGCGGCTCGCGCTCGCCCCGTTCGAGGTGCTCGACTACGTCGTCGTCCACGAGCTCTGCCACCTCCGGGAGCCCAACCACTCCCCGCGCTTCTGGCGGCTCCTCGCCGCGCGGCGGCCGGACTTCCGCCGGGCGGAGCGCTGGCTCCGCGAGCACGGCGCGGAGCTGCTTGCGTTCAGGCCGGCCGGCTGACCGCTCGCGCTCCCGGGGCGCCCCGCGGAGCCGGAGGCCGCCCGAGGAGGCGGCCCGGCCCGGCGCAGCCTCAGGGTCGAGGTCGGCGCTCCGCCGCGACGGGGAGCTCGGCCCGCACCGTCCGGCCGCCGCTCTCCTTCCTCGCCGTGACCGACAGCCGCCCGTCGAAGCGCCGGAGGCGCTCGCGCATCCCCTCGAGCCCGGGGCTCAGGCCGGCGGCGGCCCCGTCCGCCTCGATCGTCACCGCCGCCCTCGCCCGGCTCCGCTCGAGCACGACCGCGACGCTCCGCGCGCCGGCCGCGACCGCCTCGGCGACCGTCTCCTGCACGAGCCGGTAGAGCGCGAGCTCGACCTCCGAGGGCACACGCCCGCTCCAGGCGCCGGCCGCCAGCGCAACGCGCGTCCCGGTGCGCTCGGAGATGCTCTCCGCGAGCCGCTCGAGCGCCGGGACGAGCCCGAAGTCGTCGAGCACCCGGGGCCGCAGGTCGACGGCGAGGGCGCGCATCGTTCCGATCGCCTCCTCGATCAACCGGCGCGAGGCCTCCGGTCCGGGCGCCGGGCCTCCCTCCGCCCGCTCCGCCTGCTTGAGCGCGATCAGGGCGGCGACGAGCGTCTGGGCGGTCTCGTCGTGCAGCTCGAGCGCGAGCCGCTGCCGCTCGCGCTCCTGCGCGTCGACGAGCGCGCCGAACGCCGCCCGCGCCGCGAACACGCCGCCGGCGAACACGCCCACCGCCGCGACGATCCCCGGCCAGACGACGAGCGCGACGAGCTCGCCCGCGCCCCAGCCGGTCGCGAACCCGAACACCACGGCGCCGACGACCGCGACGAACGCGCCGGTGCGCGGCCCGAACACGACCGCCACGGAGCCCGCGATCGCGGCGGCGACGGCGGCGGGCACCCCGACGATCGCGGCCGCGGAGGCCTGCGCGAGCGCGAGCAGCGCCGCGACCTCGACGGCGAGCGCGAGCCCGACGGCGAGCGGCCGCCGCACGGCGAGGAACGCGAACAGCGAGCGTATCCACGACCGCTCGAGCAGGTGGCCGGCCAAAGGCAGATCGTGCGCGACCGCGGCCGGCCGCGCCATCCGGGAGCGCGCTGATCGCCGCGCGCGGGAAACTACGGCACGCGGGCGAGCGGGAGCTCCGCCACGATCCTCGTCCCCGACTCCCGTGCCGACTCGACCTCGAAGCGCCCGCCGAGCAGGTGGACACGCTCGCGCATCCCGACGAGGCCGAGCGCGTCGTCGCGCACCGCGCCCGGGTCGAACCCGCGGCCGTCGTCCTCGACGACGGCCCGTACCCCGCCCTCGCTCGCAGCGACGACGACGCTGATCGAGCGCGCGTCGGCGTGCTTGACGACGTTCGTGATCGCCTCCTGCACGATCCGGTAGATCGCCGTCTCCTGCTCGGCGGCGAGCTCCCGCTCGGCGAGGCCGACCCGCAGCCGGACCTCGAGCCCGCTGCGCTCGCCGACGACGCCGGCCAGCCGCTCGAGCGCCGCCTCGAGACCGAAGTCGTCGAGCGCCGGCGGGCGCAGCTCCACGGTCAGCCGCCGCACCTCGGCGAGCGCCGACCCGACCAGCTCGCGGATGAGGGCGACATGCTCCTCGCCGACCTGCTCCTCGAGCGGCTTCAGCCCGAGCAGGATCGAGGCGAGCGCCTGCCCGGTCTCGTCGTGCAGCTCCCGTGCGAGCCGCCGCCGCTCGAGCTCCTGCCCCTCGAGCAGCGCCCGCATCGCCCGGCGACCGACCCGCTCCGACAGCTCGACGGCGACCGCGGCGCGGTTCGCGAACGCCTGCGCGAGCCGCATGTCGGCATCCGTGAAGCGCGGCGTGGGCCCGCGCTTGTCGAAGGCCACGACGACGCCGACCGCGCGGCCCTGGACGACGAGCGGCGCGTAGATCGCCGCGCTCGCCCCGACGAGCCGGGGGACGGCCTGGTCGACCTCCGGGTCGTCGAGCAGCGAGTCGATCCGCTCGCTCCGTTGCCGCTCGAGCGTCCGGCCGCTCTTCGAGCGCCGCAGGTCGAGCCGGAGGCCCCGCATCCGCTCCGCGCCCTCGCCGCTCGCCGCCTCCACCGTCAGCGACGCTCCGTCGGGCGCTGGCCGCTGGATCACGACGAGCCGCGCGTTCAGCAGCTCGCGCAGCCGTAGCGCCGCGAGCTCGAGGAGGGCAGAGAGGTCGGTCTCGGCGACGAGGGCCTCGGAGACCTCGTTCAGGGACTCGAGCTGGCGCAACCACTCCCGCGACGACTCGTACAGGCGCGCGTTCTCGATCGCGACCGCCGCCTGGGCCGCGAGCACGAGGACGACCTCCTCGTCCTCGGCCATGAACTCCTCGCCGTCTGCCTTGTCGGTCAGGTAGAGGTTGCCGAAGGCCGTTCCGCGCAGGACGATCGGGACGCCGAGGAAGGTCCGCATCGACGGGTGACCGGGCGGGAAGCCGACGGAGCGCGGGTCCTCGCCGAGGTTCCGCAGCCGCAACGTCTCGCGGTTCTTGATCAGGACGCCGAGGATCCCGCGACCGCGCGGCGGGTCGCCGATCGCCGCCCGCGTCTCGGCGTCGATCCCGACCGTGATGAACCGCTCGAGCGCGGAGCCCGTCTGGTCGATCACCCCGAGCGCGCCGTACCGGGCGCCCGTCAGCGCGACCGCGCTCTCGACCACCTTGCGCAGGAGCGCCTCGAGGGAGAGCTCGGAGCTGAGCGCCACCCCGGACTCGAGCAGGCGCCGCAGGCGCGCCGACCCGGACACGGTCTCGACGGACTTGCCCATCGTTCGCTCCTCGGACGATAGCGCCGGCCGGGAGAAAACCGAGCACGGCCTGCGGCAAAGCCGCAGGCGCTCGACCCGGCGATCGGGGAGATCGCGGACGCGGAGTGCGTGGCTTCTCCGATGCCGGGGGCGCGCGGCTCGCGCACCGTCTCCGCGTGGACGACCTGCGCGGCCACATCGAGGGCACCGCCCGCGCCGTTCGCGCGCGCGCCGCAGCGCCCGGCCGCGCCGCGCGCGAGCGGTCCGCGACCTGGGCGATGGCGCCGCTCGCGGCGGAGCGCGAGCGCCGGTGAGGCCGGTCGCCGGCTGGCTCGAGCGGTTCCGGCGGCCCGCCGGCGTCCCGGCGGGCGCCGGCGACGAGCTCGCCGCCGAGCTTCGGCCCGTGTTCGCGGCGCTCGACGAGGTGGAGGAGGAAGCGCGGGCGCTGCGGGCGGAGGCGGAGCGCGAGGTCGAGCGGCGGCTCGAGGCCGGGGCCGCCGAGGCCGAGCGCCTGCTCGCGCGCTGGCGCGGCCGCGCCGAGGCCGAGCGGGCGCGGGCCGAGGCGGAGGAGCGCGAGGCGGCCGCGCATCGGACGCTCGCGATCGAACGCGCGGCGCAGGAGGAGGCGGAGCGCATCCGCGCACGCGGCGGCGAGCGGATCCCGGTCCTCGTCCGGCGGATCCTCGTCTGCATCACCGAGGAGCCGGCGTGAGCGCGGCCTGGATCGCCGGCAGCGTGCGGGCACGCCTGCTCGTCGTCGAGCGCCGGCTCGGGGCGGCCGGTGCCCGCTCCCTCGCCGCCGCCCCGTCGCTGCCGGCGGCGATCGCCGCGCTCGGCCGCACGCCCTACCGGCGCGAGCTCGGCTCCGCGCGCTCGCTTGCCGAGGTCCAGCGCGCGGTTGCGGCGAAGGTGCTCGTCGAGCTCCGGCTGCTCGCGGGGTGGCTGCCCGGCGACGCGCTCGGCCTCCTCCGCGCGCTCGCGGGTTGGTACGAGCTCGCGAACGTCGAAGACCGGCTCGCGTACCTCGCCGGCGCGCCGGCGCGGCCGCCGTTCGAGCTCGGCAGCCTCGCGGTCGCCTGGCCCCGTGCGAGCGGCGCCCAGAGCCTCGAGGAGCTCCGCGCCGCGCTCGCGTCCTCGTCCTGGGGCGACCCGGGCGGCGAGACGCCCACCGAGCTCGGGCTCGGCCTGCGGCTCGCGCTCGCCCGTCGCGTCGCCGCGGAGGCGCCGGAGGCCTCGTCCTGGGCGGCGGGGGCGGCCGCGCTCCTCGTCGCGCGGGAGCTGTACGTCGTCGGCCTGCCGGTCGAGCTCTTGCCGCTCCCCGCCGTCCGGCTGCTCGGGTCGGGCTGGTCGGCCGCCGCCACCTTCGACCGCTTCGCGGCCGCGCTCCCGCCGGCGGCGGCGTGGCCGCTCGACGGCGTCGCCGGCGCCGGCAGCCTGTGGCGCGCGGAGGCGCACTGGTGGCAGCGGGTCGAGCAGGAGGCCCGCCGGCTGCTCGCGAGCCAGGTCGCCGGCCGCGCGACCGTCCTCGGCGCGTCGGCGCTGCTCGCCGCGGACGCGCGCCGGGTCTCCGCCGCTCTCGCCGTCGCCGCCCGCCGCGGGCTGTCGGGCGTCGAGGAGGTGTTCGATGCCGCCGTCTGAGCACACGCTGACGCTGCCGGCGCGGATGGCGCGGGTGGCCGTGGTCGCGCCGGCTGCGCGCCTGCGCGACGCGCTCGCAGCGGTCGCCGCCGCCGGTACGGTGGAGCTCGCCGGCCCGCCGGCGGCCGCGAGCGGCGAGGCGCTCGAGGCGCTGCGCCGCCTCCAGCGCCAGGGCCGCGACGAGGCGCGCCCGCTGCTCGCGCGCTCGCGCCCCGACATCGCCGAGCTCGAGCGGCGCGGCGCCGCCGAACTGCTCGCCGGCGAGGTCGAGCTCGAGCGCCGCGCCGCGGCCGCGGTCGGGCACGGGAGCTTCGCCGCGGTCGTCGGGTGGACGCCCGAGCGCGAGCTGCCTCGCCTGCTCGACCGGCTCGCCCCCCTCGGCGCGGCCGTCGTCGAGCTGCCGCGGCCGCCGTGGGCGGAGCCGCCAACGCTGATCGCGCGCCGCGCGATCGCCGCGCCGTTCCGGGCCCTCGTCGAGACCTACGGTCCCGCCCGCTACGCCGACCTCGACCCGACGCTCTTCGCGGCCGGCTCGTTCGTCGTCATGTTCGGGATGATGTTCGGCGACGTCGGGCACGGCGTGCTCGTCGCCGCGCTCGCGCTCGCGCTCCGAGCGCGGCGGCGGGGTCGCCTGGCGTCGCTCCGGCACCTCTGGCCGCTCCCGTTCGCAGCCGGGCTCGCGGCGGCGGCGGCCGGGCTCGCCTACGGCGAGTGCTTCGGCCCCACCGGCCTCGTCCCCCGCCTGTGGCTCGACCCGATCGAGCACCCGGAGCCCCTCCTCGCCGCGGCGCTCGCGGTCGGCGCCACCCTGCTCGCCCAGAGCTACGCGTTCGGCACCGTCAACCGCTGGCGCGAGGCGGGAGCCGCGGCCGCGGCGGTCGCTCCGAGCGGCGTCGCCGGCACGTGCGTCTTCCTCGGCGGCGGGATCGCGGCCGCCGGGTGGTACCTCGGCGCCGTCCCCGTCGAGCTCGCGGGCGCAGCGACCGCCGCGCTCGGGCTCGCGCTGCTCTCGCTCGGCTACGCGCTCGAGGCGGGCCGCGGCGCCACCGCCGTCCTGCAGGTGGCGGTCGAGACGATCGACGCCGTCGTCCGGATCGGCGCGAGCGCGATCTCGTTCACGCGTCTCGCCGCGTTCGGCATGGTGCACGCCGCGCTCGGCGCGCTCGTCTGGGACGGCGCGACCGCGGCCTCCGGCGGCGCTGCGGGCACAACGCTCGCCGCCGGCGTGTTCCTGACCGGCAACGCGCTCGCGTTCTCGCTCGAGCTGCTCGTCGCCGGTATCCAGGCGCTCCGGCTCGAGTACTACGAGCTCTTCTCTCGCATCTTCGCGGGCGAGGGCCACGCCTTCTCGCCCTGGCATATCCCGCTCGCACCCGAGGAGGACCAATGATCGAGACGTTGCTCTCCGGCCTACCCGTGATCGCGATCGCCGCGGCCGCCGTGATCGCCGTGCTCCGCCGTGCGCCCGAGAAGGGCTTCCGCCGCCTGCTGTTCCTGAACGGCGCGATCCTGCTCGCCGGCGCGAGCCTGCTCGTCGCCGTGCTCGCCGGCGCGGCGGACGCGCTCGCCGCGACCGCCGCGCCAGGGAAGGACCCGCGCGGCGCGCTCCTCGGCGCCGGGATCGCGGTCGCCGGCTCGAGCATCGGCGCCGGGATCGGCGTCTCGTACACGGGATCTGCGGCGCTGGCGGCGATCAGCGAGAAGCCGGAGATGTTCGGGCGGGCGATGGTCTTCGTCGGCCTCGCCGAGGGGATCGCGATCTACGGACTCGTGATCGCGATCATGCTGATCGGGAAGGCGTGATGCGCGCGCTCGCGATCGGCGACGAGCGCCGGCTCGCCGGCTACACGCTCGCCGGTGCCGACGTGCTCCCGGCGGCGACCGCAACGGCCGTCGAGGCCGCGTGGGCGGACGTCGGGGACGACGTCGGCCTGCTCGTGCTCACGCCGGAGGCGTTCGCGCTGCTCGAGCGCCGGCTCGCCGATCGGGCCGAGCTCGTCTGGGCGGTGCTGCCGGCGTGAGCTCGGCCGTCGAGCCGCTCCGCGCGGCGTTCCTCGCCGAGGTGCGGGCGGAGGTCGCTCGGGCCCTCGCCGATGCCGACCGTCGCGCCGCCGCGAGGATCGCCGAGGCGGAGCGCCGCGGTCGCGCGCTCGTTGAGGCGGCGCGCGCCGAGGGCGTCGCCGTGGCTGCGCTCGTCGGCGCGGAGGAGCAGACGCTCGCCCGCCGCCGGGCCCAGTCGCTCCGGCTCGCCGCGAAGCGCGAGCTCTACGAGCGGCTCGCCGCCGAGGCCCACGCCGCCGCCCGCGCCCTCCGGAACGACCCGCGCTACCCGGCGCTCCTGGCGCGGCTCGCCCAGACCGCGCGCGCCCAGCTCGGGGCGGACGCCGTGCTCGAGCTCGACCCGCCCGAGGCGGGCGGCGTGCGCGCCTGCGCCGGGTCGCGGCGCGTCGACTACACGCTCGACGCGCTCGCCGAGCGGTGCCTCGAGCGGCTCGGGAGCGAGATGGAGCGGCTGTGGGCCTGAGGCATCCGGTGCGGGTGCCCGGAGCACCCCGGCGTCGGTCATGACGAAGCCCCGGATCGTGCGGGTCAACGGCCCCGTCGTCGAGGTGGAGGGCTTCGGCGGCGTCGCCATGCTCGAGCTGGTCGAGCTCGGCGAGGCGCGGCTCCCGGGCGAGGTGATCGCGATCGAGGGCGAGCGCGCGACCGTGCAGGTGTACGAGTACACGGGCGGGCTCGCACCGGGCGAGCCGGCGGCGGCGACCGGCGCGCCGCTCGCGGCCGAGCTCGGCCCCGGGCTCCTCGGCGGCGTCTTCGACGGGATGCTCCGCCGCCTTGCCGGCGCGGGGGACTGGATCGCGCCGGGGGCACGGCTCGAGACCCTTCCGGCCGAGCGGCGGTTCCCGTTCGAGCCGGCGCCGGTGCCGGAGCGCGCCCGCCCCGGGACCGTGCTCGGGACGGTCGCCGAGACGGCCGCGGTCGAGCACCGCGTGCTCGTGCCGCCGGCCGTGGCCGGGCCGCTCGAGTGGCTCGCCCCGGCGGGCGCGTACACGGTCGCGGAGCCGATCGCGCGGATCGCCGGCGCCGAGGTGCGGCTCGCCCACCGCTGGCCGGTGCGCCGCCCGCGGCCGGTCGCGGCCAGGCTGCGCGCGGGGACGCCGCTCACGACCGGCCAGCGGGCGCTCGACCTCTTCTTCCCGATCGCGCGCGGCAGCACCGCCGCCGTCCCCGGCGGCTTCGGCACCGGCAAAACCGTCCTCCTCCAGCAGGTCGCCAAGTGGTGCGACGCCGACGTGATCGTCTACGTCGGTTGCGGCGAGCGCGGCAACGAGATGGCCGACGTCCTCCGCGAGCTGCCGGCGCTCGAGGATCCGCGCACCGGACGGCCGCTCTCGGAGCGGACGGTCCTGGTCGCGAACACCTCGAACATGCCCGTGCTCGCCCGCGAAGCCTCGATCCACACCGGGGTGACGGTGGCGGAGTTCTTCCGCGACATGGGGCACGACGTCGTCCTGATCGCCGACTCCACGTCACGCTGGGCGGAGGCGCTGCGGGAGGTCGCCTCGCGGACGGGCGAGCTGCCGGCCGAGGAGGGCTACCCGGCGGGGCTCGCGTCCCAGCTCGCCTCCTTCTACGAGCGCAGCGGCGCCGTCCGCACGCTCGCCGGCGACGAGGCGTCCGTGACGGTCCTCGGCGCGGTCTCCCCGCCCGGGGGCGACCTGACCGAGCCGGTGAGCGCGCACACCCGGCGGTTCACCCGCTGCACCTGGTCGCTCGACCGCGACCTTGCCTACGCGCGCCACTACCCGGCGGTGAGCTGGCGGGAGTCGTTCTCGCGCGACGCCGAGGCGATCGGACGCTGGCACCTCCTCCGGCACGATCCGGCCTGGGGCGAGCGGCGCGACCGCGCCCTCGGGCTGCTCGCGGAGGCTGACCGGCTGGAGTCGATCGCGCAGCTCGTCGGGGCCGGGTCGCTCGCCGACGCGGAGCGCGTGGTGCTGCTCGGCGGGCGGCTGCTGCGCGAGGCGGTCCTCCAGCAGAGCGCGCTCTCGGCCAACGACGCCTACTGCGCGCCGGCGAAGCAGTCGGCGCTCCTCGCCACCTGCCTGCGCGTGATCGAGCGTTGCCGCGAGGCGGTGGACGCAGGCGTGCCGGCGGCGGCGATCGAGGAGGTCGACTTCTCGGAGCTGACCCGCGCTCGCGATGCGACCCCGCCGGACGCGGTGACCGAGGTCGAGCGGCTCTTCTCGACGATCGCCGCTCGGATCGGGGCGCTCGGATGACCGTGCCCGCTCCGGTCGAGTACGGCTCGGTCGCGTCGATTCGCGGGCCGCTGCTCGTCGTCGAAGGCGTACGGGGCGTGGGCTGGGACGAGGTCGCCGAGGTCCGCCTCGACGGCGGCGTGCGCCACGGGGTCGTGCTGGACGTCGACCGCGACCTCGCCGTGGTCGAGGTCCTCGAGGGGACCGCGGCCCTCCGGCGCGACGAGCTCCGCGTCGCGTTCACCGGCTCGCCGCTGCGGATCCCGGTGGGCGAGGGCTGGCTCGGCCGGGTCTGCAACGGGCGCGGCGAGCCGCTCGACGGCGGCCCGCCGGTCGTCGGCGACGTCCGCCGCAGTGTCGCCGGCGCAGCGGTCAACCCCGCGGCGCGGGACACCCCCACGGATCCGATCGTCACGGGCGTCTCGGCGATCGACGGGCTGGCGACGCTCGTTCGGGGGCAGAAGCTGCCCCTCTTCTCGCTCGGCGGGCTGCCTCACCTCGAGCTCGCCGCGCAGGTGGCCGCGCAGGCGCGGGCGGGAGACGAGCCGTTCGCGGTCGTCTTCGCCGCGGTCGGGATCACCCGCGTCGACGCGATGGCCGTGCGCGACGCGCTCGAGGAGCGCGCCGCGGCCGGCGACCTCGCGCTCTTCCTCAACACCGCCGACGACCCGCTCGTCGAGCGGATCGTGACCCCCCGGATCGCCCTCACAGTGGCCGAGCACCTCGCCTTCGACCTCGGCCGCCACGTGCTGGTCGTGGTCGCCGACCTGACGAGCTACGCCGAGGCCGTGCGCGAGGTCGCCGCCGCCCGCGGCGAGATCCCGAGCCGCCGGGGCTACCCCGGCTACCTCTACAGCGACCTCGCGTCGCTGTACGAGCGCGCGGGCCGCATCAAGGGCCGCCCCGGGTCGCTGACGCAGATCCCGGTGCTGACGATGCCCGCCGGCGACATCACCCATCCCGTCCCCGACCTCACCGGCTACATCACCGAGGGGCAGCTCGTGCTCTCGCAGGAGCTGCACGTGAGCGGCGTCTACCCGCCCTTCGACGCGCTCGCCTCGCTCTCCCGGCTCCAGCGGCTCGGGGCGGGGCCGGGCAGGACGCGCGAGGACCACCTCGAGATCGCGGCACAGCTCTACGCGCTCGCCTCCGAGTCCCGCCGGATCGCCGACCTCGCGGACGTCGTCGGCGAGGCCGGCCTCACGCCCCGGGACCGGCGCCACCTCGCCTTCGGCGACGCCTTCCTCTCCGGCTTCCTCGCCCAGCGGCGCGACGAGAAGCGCACGCTCGCCGAGACGCTCGCCCGTGCCTGGCGCGTCGCCTCGACCCTGCCGAGACGGGAGCTGACGATGGTCGGGCAGGCGCTCGTCGATGCGTACTACGTGGAGGCGGACGATGAGGATTCACCGGCCGCCCGGTAGGGCGGGCCGCCCCTGGCTGCGGCGCCGGCTCGCCGTCGCCCACCGCGGCCGGGAGGTGCTCGAGCAGAAACGGCGGGCGCTCCTCCGGGAGCTCGTCCGTGTCGAGGAGCGCCTCGCCGAGGCACGCGGCGCGTGGACGGCCGCGGCGCGCGAGGCCGAACTCTGGTGGCAGCGGGCAGCCGTGCTCGCGGGCGAGCGCCCGCTCGAGCTCGCCCGCAGCCTCGCACGCGGGCGAGCGGACGTGTCGATCGTCTGGCGGAACGCGCTCGGCGTCGTCGCGCCGGCGGAGGCACGCGTCGCCCTCCCCACCGGCGAGCTCTTTCCCGCCGGCGGCAGCGCCGCGCTCGCCTACGCGGCCGAGGCGCACCGCCACGCGCTCGAGGCGGCCGCCGAGCTCGGCGCGGCGGAGCTCGCACACCGGCGGACGGCGGGCGAGCTGCGCGCGACGACGCAGCGGCTGCGGGCGATCGAGCGCCGCTGGATCCCCGAGCACGAGCGCGCGCTCGCGGAGCTCGAGCTCGCCCTCGACGAGACCGAGCGCGAAGACGGGGCCCGCGTCCGCTGGCTCCTCCGCCGGCGGGGGCGCCCGTCTCAGCCGGGGCCGAGCTTGTAGCCGATCGCGCGCAGGAGCGCCCGGCGCGCGGCGGCGTCCTCGTCGGTCTCGACGCCGAGCGGGGTGGCGCCGTCGGCGACACCGAGGACGCCGCGCCCGCCCGCGGTGACCGCCGCGACGACCTCGACCTCGTTCACCGTCGCACAAGATCCGGCAGACCTCGGGACGAGCTTGAGCTGGTTCAGCACGTTCACCGGGTAGCCCTCGCGGAGGAAGACGACGAACGCGTGACCGGCGCCGATCGCGAGCGCGTTCCGGACCGCGAGCTCGACGAGCTCCGGGTCGTTGCCCTCCCGGCGCACGAGCCGGTCACCGGACGACTCGCAGAACGCGAGCCCGAAGCGCAGGTGCGGCGAGCTCTCGGCGAGCGCCTCCTAGAGGTCCTCGACCGTCTTCACGAAGTGCGCCTGCCCGACGACGACGTTCAGCTCCGGCGGCTTGACGACCGGGACGACCTCGATCTCCACCCGCTACCTCCGCGCGGGCCGGCGCTCTGGCTCCGCCGTGGGAACGCCGTCGTGCTCGGGGGCGCCGAACGCCTGCAGCCGCTCGGCGTACTCCGCGAGCCTGGCGGCGACGAGGCCGTGGACGGAGCCCGGCGGGTAGCGGCCGTCCGTGGCGCGCCTGCCCGCCGGCCTGCCGGTGAGGAGCGCGATCCCCTCGTCGACGGTTCGCACCGCCCAGATGTGGAAGCGCCCGGCGCGGACGGCCTCGACCACCTCGTCGTCGAGCATCAGGTTGCGGACGTTCGCGGCCGGGACGACGACCCCCTGGCTCCCGGTCAGGCCCTTCGCCTTGCAGGTCGCGAAGTACCCCTCGACCTTGCGGGTGACACCGCCGACCGCCTGCACCCGTCCGGCCTGGTCGACCGAGCCGGTGACCGCGATCCCCTGGTCGAGCGGCAGGTCGGCCAGCGCCGAGAGCAGGGCGTAGAGCTCGGTCGAGGAGGCGGAGTCGCCCTCCACCTCGTCGTAGGACTGCTCGAAGGTGAGGCTCGCGGCGAGGGCGAGCGGGCGCTCCTGCCCGTAGGTCGCCGCGAGGTAGCCGGAGAGGATCAGCACGCCCTTCGAGTGGATCGGGCCCGAGAGCTCGATCTCGCGCTCGATGCTCGCGACCTTGCCGCGGCCGACCGCGACGCGGGCACTCACCCGCGACGGGATGCCGAAGCTGTAGTCGCCGAGCTCGAGCACCGACAGCCCGTTCACCTGCCCCACCCGCTCGCCGCTCGTCTCGATCGCGATCGTGCCGTCGGCGATCAGCTCGCGGATGCGCTCCTCGAGGAGGTTCGCGCGGTACTCGCGCTTGCGGACGGCGAACGTGACGTCCTCGGCGGTGACGAGCTCGCGACCGGCCTGTCTCGCCCGGAAGCTCGCCTCCGCGACGAGGTCGGCGATCTCGCCGAGCCGGGCCGACAGCTTGCGCTGGCTCTCGCGGAGCCGCCCTCCGTGCTCGATCACCCGCCCGACCGCCGCGCGGTCGAAGTCGAGGAGGTCGCCGTCACGCACGCAGCGGCTGACGAACGCCGCGTAGTTGCGCTCGTGGTCGCTCGTCCACTCGAGCTCGGGCGAGAAGTGCGCCTTCACCTTGAAGAGCTCGCGGAAGTCCTCGTCGAGCGCGTAGAGGAGGTGGAAAAGCTGCGTCGACCCGAGCAGCACGACCTTGACGTCGAGCGGGATCGGCTCCGGACGCAGGCTCGCGCTCGGCAGCGCGGAGAGTTCCTCGCCGAGGTTCTCGATCCGCACCTCCTGCCCGCGCAGCGCGCGCTTGAGCGCGTCCCAGGCGAACGGATGCCGGAGCACGTCGAGCGCCTCGAGCACGAGGAACCCGCCGTTCGCCCGGTGGAGCGCGCCCGACTTGATCTCGCGGAAGTCCGTCACCATCGCGCCGAAGGCGGCGCGGTACTGGACGCGACCGGCGAGGTTGTAGTAGGTGGGGTTGCGCTCCACCACGACCGGAGCGCCGCCGCGGGCGGCGTTCTCGACGAGCACGTTGACGCGGTACTGCGCGAGCTCGTGGCGGCGGCCACCGAGCAGCCCGAGCGGGAGCTCCGGCTCGGCGCCGTTCCTGAGCTCGGGCACGTGCGCGAGCACGTCCTCCTTCACCTCGGCCAGGAAGCCGAGCACCGCCGGCTGCTCTCGGTAGGCGTCCTCGAGCTCGCGGAAGAGCGGCCCGACCGCGAACAGGGCGATGTCCCGGTCGAGGCTCTGGACGCGCTCCGCCTGCTCCTTCTGGAGCGCGCGGAGCTGATGGAGGAAGCCGGCGACCCGTTCCTCGAGCTCGACCGACCCGCGGGTGATCCGTTGCCGCTCGTCCTCGGGCAGCCGCTCGAACTCCTCGCGGGAGAGCGGCTTCCCGTCGACGAGCGGGACGGAGACGACGCCGGCGAGCGTCTGCTGGACGGCGAAGCCGTGCTCCCTCGCGTACGCGTCCAGCTCCTGCTCGAGGACGGCACGTCGAGCCGCGAGCTCGCCCGCGAGCTCGCGTCGGCGTCGCTCGTACTCCTCGCTCTCGAAGGCGCGCGGGATCTCGCGCTCGAGCGCCTCGACCAGCCCGCCCATCGCCTGCGCGAGGCGGGCGCCGCTCCCGGCCGGAAGCGAGATCGCGCGCGGCCGGTCCGGGCTGGCGAAGTTGTGGACGTACACCCAGTCCGCCGGCGCCGGCATCGCCGCGGCCCGCGCGGCGAGCGTGTCGAGGACGGTCGTGAGCCGACCTGATCCGGGCTCGCCGGCGACGAAGAGGTTGAACCCGCGGCTCGAGACGGCGAGGCCGAAGTCGATCGCGTCGAGCGCGCGCTGCTGCCCGACCGTGCCGATCAGCGGCTCGACCTCCGCGGTGCTCGCGAAGCGGAGGCGTCCGGGGTCGACGCGCCGCCGCAGCCTCTCCGGCCGCAGCTCGAGCCGCCGACGACCCTGCTCCGCCGCGTCGTGAGAGCGGGCGCTCACGGCCACGAGTCTCCCGTCCGGTGCGCGTCGCCGGCATCCGTACCACCCCGTCCCGGCTTGCGGGATTCCCGCAAGCCCGAGGGCTCCGTGCGCGCCTCGCGGGCTAGTGGACGACGAAGGTGACCTTCAGGTCGACCCGGTAGGAGACGACCGCGCCGTCGTGGACGCTCACCTGCTGGCTCTTCACCCACGCCGCGTGGATGTCATCGACCGTCTCGCTCGCCTTCCGGATCCCGCGGCGGATCGCGTCCTCGAAGCCGACCGGGGACTCGGCGGTCAGCTCGATCACCTTCGCGACCGAGGTCTTCACGTCCGTCTCCGCAACCGTCGTCATCGTCTGCTCCTTTCCTCGCTCGTCGCCGGTGCGGTGAACGATCGCGCGCCGCGCCTGGCATCGGCGAGACCACCGAGCGAGGGAGCGGAAACTGCCGATTCCCCTCCCCGGTCGGGGTTTCTCCGCAGGCCCGCCGCTTGCCCGATCGGGGTTCGCACCGATGGCGCCCGCCGGTCGGGCCGCGACGATCCGTTCGTGGTGCCCGTGGCACGCAGGAACCTGCTCGCGGAGAAAGGCCGTTTCGCGATGTCCGTCGGCGGGGTCGCCTTCGCCGTGCTGCTGATCCTGCTCGTGGTCAGCCTCTACCGCGGCTGGAGCGCGACCGGGTCGGTGTACTCCAAGCTGCCGGGCCAGGTCTGGCTCGCGCAGGCCGGAACGGTCGACCCCTTCCACTCGACCTCGCTCCTGCCAGCCGGCCGCGCGGCGGCCCTCGCGCGCGTGCCGGGCGTCGCGGCGGTGCTGCCCGTCTACGCACGGCACCTCGCCTTCCCGCTCGGCGGCGGCGGACGGGCCGACGCGTACGCGATGGCGATCGGCGCGCCGCGCGGGACCGCGATCCCGGCCGAGGCGAGGCCCTACTTCCCCGCGCCGGGACACGTGGTGATCGACCGGGTGCTCGCAGCGGAGGCCGGGGTGCAGCCGGGGAGCCGGCTCGTCGTCCTCGGCCACCGCCTCGTCGTCGACCGGCTGGGAAGCGGCGGCAACAAGATCGTGCAGTTCGCGTTCCTCAACCCGGCCGAGGGCCGAGCGCTCCTCGGCGAGCCGGGACGGGTCAGCTACTACCTGCTCGTGGCGGCGCCGGGCGCGAGCCTCGGCGCGCTCGAGCGGGCCGCGGTCGCCGTCGTCCCGGGCTCGGAGGCGCACACGAGCGCCGAGTTCGCGCGCGCCTTCAGCCGCCTCGTCTCGAGCGGCTTCCTCAGCGTCGTCGGCGTGCTCGTCGGGATCGGCTTCGTGGTCGGCGGCGCGGTGATCGCACTCACCACCTACACGGCGACCGTCGAGAAGGCGCGCGACTTCGGCGTCCTGAAGGCGGTCGGCGCCTCCGCGTCGTTCGTCTACCGCATCGTCGTCTGGCAGAGCCTCCTCGTCGGGCTCGCCGGCGCGCTCCTCGGGATCGCCGCGTCGGCCGTGGCAGCCGACCTGATCACCCGCCGGGTGCCCGAGTTCGTCACCGACCTGCGCCTCGTCGACGTGCTCGGCGTCTTCGGCGCGGCCGTGCTGATGTCGATCGTCGCCTCCTTCGTTCCCGTCCACCGGCTGAACCGGATCGACCCGGCGATGGTGTTCCGCGCATGACGGAGCTGCTCCGGGTCGTCGGCCTGACGAAGGTGTTCGGCTCCGGGCGCACCGAGGTGGTCGCCGTCGACGGCGTCGACCTCACGAGCGACCGCGGCGAGATCACGCTCGTGATGGGACCGTCCGGCTCGGGCAAGACGACGCTCCTGACCATGATCGGCTGCCTGCTGCGACCCACCTCGGGGCGCGTCCTGATCGACGGCCTCGACGTCACCGCGCTGCCCTCCCGGGAGCAGCCGCGCATCCGGCGCACGCTCGTCGGGTTCGTCTTCCAGACCTTCAACCTGCTCGACTCCCTGAGCGCCCTCGAGAACGTCGAGGTCGCCCTCAACATCGCCGGGGTCAAGGGCTCAGCGGCCGCCGCGCGCGCCCGCGCGCTCCTGCTCGAGGCGGGGCTGGAGGGACGGCTCGACTTCCCCGCGAGCGCCCTCTCCGCAGGCGAGCGCCAGCGAGTCGCGATCGCCCGTGCCCTCGCCAACGGCCCCCCGCTCCTGCTCGCCGACGAGCCCACCGCCAACCTCGACTCGCGTCACGGGCGCGAGGTGATGGACCTCCTGCGGGCGCTCGCGCTCGGGGAGGACCGCGGCGCCGTCGTCGTCTCGCACGACGAGCGCCTCCGCGCGATCGCCGACCGCATCGTCCGGCTCGAGGACGGCCGCATCAGGCGCATCGCCGAGCGGAGGACCGCCGCCGCGTGAGCCCGGCCGGCGCGCGGTCGACGGCCTCGCTCGCCGATTCGACGGGCCGACCGCGGTCGCCGGGATCGCGTCGGCGTCCGAGCTCGTCCGGGCATCGGCGCGCCACGCCGCGTGACTCGCGCTCGCGTCCTGGCGGGTCAGCCGGACGCCGTGAGCGTCTCGGCCGGCCGAGCGGCGGGGCTGGGATTCGAACCCAGGAGGGACGTGCGTCCCTGGTGGTTTTCAAGACCACCGCCTTCGACCGCTCGGCCACCCCGCCGCGCGCATAGTGTCGCACCGTGGTCTGCGCCCCGATCGCAGCGGCGCTCGTCCTCCACCGAGCCGACCTTCCGCCCGGGTTCAGGACGGGGACCGCGATCGCGTCGCGGCTCGCCGGCGGCACCGCCGGTTGCCGCGTCGTCTACTCGCGCGCGACGACCGCCGCGGGCCTCCAGGACGGGCCGCTGCAGATCCAGAGCGCCGCGGTCCGCTACCGAAGCGCGGCGGCGGCGCGCACGGCGTTCGCGCGCACCCCGGCTCCCCGCGGCACCGCCCGGCTCGCGCTCGACTACCGGATCGGGGCGCAGGCGCGCCAGTACGTCTCCGAGAACGAGAGCGGGTTCGGGCAGCTCCTCGAGTACTGGCTCGTCTGGCGCGAGGGCGCGGTCGAGGCCTCGCTCCTCGTGATCGGCCGCGTCGGGGTCGTCTCCGCAGCCGACCTCGCCCCGCTCGCGCGCGCCCAGGAGCGGCGGATCGCGGGTCGGCGCCGAGCGTCGACGCGAGCTCCGCGGCCGCCGTGATGCCGCCGGCCGCGCAAGAGGAGCCTGCCGCTGCGCGCAGAACGCGAGACCGAGCATCTTCGTCCGCTACCTACCCGGCAGCGTCGCCGCCGGCACGGCGAGGCCGTACCCGACGGTGGCGACGTACCCGTTCCCGGGCGCCTACGCCGCGATCGAGGCAGTCGCCGCGGCGCCCGGCTCCAGGCGGATCGCGCTGCCGCGGGGTGGCCTCGGCGTCGTCTCGGCGAGCCATCCGGACAGCGTCCACGTCGCCTACCCCGGCATCGACTACCAGGTCGAGGTCTACGTCCCTCGCCTGGGCGCGGCGCTCCGGCTCGTCTCCGGCGGGCGTCTCGCCGCCGTCTGCGACCTCGCCCCGGCCCGCCACCTCGGCGCCCAGCCCGTCACGGCGGCCGGCACGGTCACCGGGGGCCGCTGATCGGGGGGCGGCCCGCGCCCCGCTCGCCGACCCCGGGAGCCGGGCCCGAGGACCGGGGAGCGGCGGGTCGCGCGTGGCATTCACCGGACGGGCCGCCCGCCGGCCCTCCACGGGAGGCGGCGCGCGCGTTCCGCTAGGGCCCGAACCAGAGCGCGGCCCAGTCGAACGTCTTCCCTGCCGTCCAGGTCAGGTTGCCGCCTCTGCAGTCGAGCGGCTGGAAGGTGAAGCCGCTCGCGGTCTTGTTCGAGATCGTGTAGCAGGGACGGAAGTCGAGCGCCGGGTTCGAGGTCACCGTGATCTCGATCGCGTAGTTCGCGCTCGGAAGCGGCGAGGAGAACGTCACGGCGTACGACGGGCTCGACCCGGCGGTGCTCGTCACCTGTCCGGCGCGGAAGTCGGCCGAGCCTCCCGGACCGGTCGCACCCTGCGGGCCGGTCGCCCCGGTCGCACCCGCCGGGCCGGTCGCCCCGGTCGCGCCGGCGGCGCCGTTACTCCCCGCGGGCCCGGTCGGCCCCTGCGGGCCCGTCGCCCCGGTCGCGCCGGCGGCGCCCGTCGTCCCGGCGGGCCCCGTCGCGCCCTGCGGCCCGGTGGCGCCTTGCGGCCCGGCCGGCCCGGTCGGGCCCTGCGGCCCGGTCGGGCCCTGCGGGCCGGTGGCGCCGTTCGCGCCGTTCGAGCCCGCGGGCCCGGTCGGGCCGGTCACCCCGGCGGTGCCAGTCGGCCCGGACGGCCCGGTCGGACCGCTCGGCCCGGTCGGCCCCTCGAGGCCCTGCGGCCCGGTCGCGCCGGTGACGCCCTGCGGCCCCTGCGGCCCGGTCGCGCCCGTGTCGCCCTTCGGCCCGGTCGGCCCCTGGATCCCCTGCGGGCCGGCCGCGCCGGTGTCCCCCTGCGGCCCCTGAATGCCCGTGTTGCCAATCGCGCCCTGCGGCCCCTGCGGCCCGGTCGCACCCGTGTCGCCCGTCGGGCCGGTCGGTCCCTGCGGCCCCACCGGCCCGGTATCACCCTGCGGCCCCTGGACGCCGGTGCTGCCCGTCGCGCCCCGCGGCCCCTGAACGCCCGTGTCGCCCCGCAGCCCGGTCGGCCCCTGGATCCCCTGCGGGCCGGCCGCGCCGGTGTCGCCCTTCGGCCCTTGGACGCCGGTGCTGCCCGTCGCGCCCTGCGGCCCCT
>Ga0209061_1000256_pt1 | contig 162160 bp, 134 predicted proteins | sample Coa_R1_10_FD_187157 | JGI IMG/M metagenome (GOLD analysis project Ga0209061, IMG submission 187157) | Surface soil microbial communities from Centralia Pennsylvania, which are recovering from an underground coalmine fire - Coalmine... | ecosystem: Environmental > Terrestrial > Soil >...
GCGCTCGCTACCCGGGCTCGTCGGGAAACCAGGCCACGAACTCCGCGTAGGAGCCCGGATAGTCGCTGCCCGCTGTCGGCACCACCGCACCGTACCCGCGCTACCGGACGTAAATGGATACCCCATTTGAAACATATGAATTGCGCAAGAGATCGCCAGCGACTCTGCCGACAGCTCCTATGCTTGCGGGCATGTCCTTCTCCCGTCTGTCTGACCCGCGGTTCGCGCCCACCGGCCGGGCGCTGACCCGCGACCAGGAGCGCGGCGTGTTCGGCCAGGTGATGGGCCTCGTCGCCCTGACCCTCGGCACGACCGCGCTCGGCGCATATGTGGGCCGGAACCTCAGCGGGGGGACGGGATTCCTGTTCCTGCTGATCATGTTCGGGTGCGTGATCGGGCTGCAGGCCGCCGCCGCCAGGGGCCACGAGCAGCTCGCGATCGGCCTCCTGCTCGGGCTCGGCCTGACGCTCGGGATCTTCCTGGGCCCGGTGCTCGCCGTCTACGCGAAGGCCGACCCGTCCGCGGTGTACCAGTCCGCGGGAGCGACGGGGGCGTTCGTGGCGGCCCTGGGCTCGTACGGGTATGCGACACGCCGGGACCTGTCAGCCTGGGCCCGGCCGCTGTTCCTTGCGCTGCTGGCGCTGTGGCTGTTCGTGCTCGTCGGCATCTTCGTCACGATCCCCGGCTCGCACCTGATCTGGGCGATCGGCGGCCTGGCGGTGTTCGGCGGCTTCACGGTCCTTGACTTCAACCGCCTGCGCCGCACGTCGATGGCCGGATCGGTCCCGATCGCCGCCTCGATCTTCCTGGACATCTTCAACGTCTTCTTGTTCTTCCTGACGCTGTTCGGCGGGGGCGGTCAGCGCCGCTGATCTGAGGCCGCCACGCCGGGCCTTCCGGCGCGGCCTGCACCGGACGGCATCGCCCGGCGGGATGCGGATCAAAGCCACCCCCTCAGCGGCCTTCACGCCCGCGGCACTGGCGCTGGCCGCGCTTGCCCTGGCCGGATGCGGCTCGTCGGGCTCCACCAGCGCATCGGCGAGCAGCGCCGGCTCGCGCGCGGCCTCCAGCGCCGCGAGCAGCTCCTCGAGCGCCACCGCGTCCGCAGCCGCGAGCAGCGCCTCGAGCGCCACCGCCTCCGCGGCCGCGAGCGCCCAGTCAGGGCCCGTGATCGGCTTTGAGGGGGTGCCGCTGGAGCAGGGGCCGCTGCTGGCGCCCGCCGACACCACGCGCGACAGCCCGGTGGACGGGATCTCGTGCGACACCCACGAGCAGCTCGTCTACCACATCCATGCGCACCTGGCCGTGTTCGACGACGGGCGCCTGTACGCGATCCCGGCGGGGGTGGGGATCCCCGGTGCGATCGTGCAGCAGACGCCGGTCGGGCCGGTCGTGGGGAGCGGACGGTGCTTCTTCTGGCTGCACACCCACACCACCGACGGGGTGATTCACATCGAATCCCCCAGCCGGCGCATCTACACGCTCGGGGACTTCTTCGACATCTGGCGACAGCCGCTGAGCGCCGAGCGGATCGCGAGCCTGCGCGGGCGGGTGACCACGTTCGTCAACGGCAGGCTGTGGACGCGCAGCCCGCGCGACGTCCCGCTGCTGCCACACGAGGACATCCAGCTTGAGATCGGCGAGCCCGCGCCGCCGATCGTCAGGATCGACTGGGCCAAGACCCAGCTCTGACCGCCGGACCACGGCAGCGTTCGGACGCGGAGCCGGGGCGCCAGAACGCGCGGCGCCTTCAGCCCGTGGGCCGGCGCAGCCGCCGGCGGACCTCGAGCGCGACGATCGCCGCAACCGCCACCACCACCGCGACCGTGACGGCCGTGCCCGCGTCGTTTAGCACGTCGAGCACGGGAGGGCCGATCAGGTAGCCCCCGACGCCGAACGCGACCGTCCAGGCCGCCGCGGAGATCAGGTTGATCGGCTGGTAGACGCGGCTTGGCACGCGATGGATCCCGGCGACGAACGCCGGGGTCATCAGCACCGCGAACACCGGCCGGCGCGCGAACAGCTCCTCGCCGCGCTGCACCGATCGCACCCGCAGCCAGCGAAGCGGGCCCGGCGCGGTGAGCACCCGGTATCCGAGCCGCAGGCCGATCAGCCAGCCCGCGATGCCGCCCGCGGTCGCCGCGACGAAGGCGACGACGAGCACGCTCGCGAGGTCAAGACGATGGTGCGCGGCCAGCACGCCGGCGGCCAGCAGCAGCGGCTCGCCCGGCCCGGGAAGGCCGATCCAGCTCGCCGCGGCCGCCAGCGCCAGTCCCAGGTAGTCGAAGGGCGGCCCATGGAAGCGGTGCGCCAGATGCAGGTGGATGTGCAAAAGCGCCACCACGATCGAGATCCGGACGGCCGCGCGGCCCATCGCCCGATGCTGGCACAGCCGGCAGCCGCTCCCGTCACGCGGGGGCTGGGTGCGCAGGACCTGGCGCCAGCGTGGCGCCAAGCTCTGGACAGATGGCCAATGCCCGCCGCCTCCCCGTGGCCCACGATCTGCGCCGATGACCGTGCACGCGATCGTCTCCTATGACGGGACGCCCAACGATGACGACGCCCTGGCCCTCGCCCGCCTGCTCGCCTCGGCGGATGTGAGCCTGGCACTCGCCTATGTGCGCCACGCTCGCGAGTACGACCCGCGCCGAGAGGCGCTTGAGGCCTTCGACGCGGAGCGGCGGCTGGAGCATGGAGCCGTCTGGCTGGGGGATCCTGAGATTGAGCGCCATGTGGTCGTCGACCCCTCCACGAGCTCGGGGCTCTCTCGCCTGGCGGCGGCCCAGCAAGCGCAGCTGATCCTGTTCGGCTCCGATTACCGAACGCCGCCGGGCCATGTCGAGCCGGGAACCTCGGCGCAGGGGCTCCTTGAAGGCGGCTCGGTGGCGATCGGGGTCGCGTGCGCGGGCCTGCGCGCGGAGCCTGAGACGAGGATCAGGGCGATCTCCGTCCACAGCGAGCCGGGCGGCACCGCCCTGCGCACGGCGAGCTCGCTCGCCGACGCACTCGATGCCGACCTGGTCGATGCCCACGCGCCCGCGGATCTGATCGTGGTCGATTCCCAGCCGCATGCGCCGAGCGGGCGGATCGCGCTCGGGGGCGCCACCCGCGGGCGGCTGGACAGCGCCCGCGGCTCGGTGATCGTGCTGCCGCGCGGAGTGCAGCTCGGCTTCTGATCAGCGATCCGCGGCTGCTGGTCGGCGCGCGCGGGATCGGCGGCCGCGGGTCGGCGGCCGCGGGTCGGCGGCGCGCGGGATCGGCGGCGCGCGGGATCGGCGGCCGCGGGTCGGCGGCCATGACGGAGCGGTTTATCCGGATGTCCAGGACCGCTCCGGGTTTGCTGGACGCCAGGCCATGTGTGCCGGGTGGCGGCGCGCGCAGACTTCGGCCCCGGTCCCGGGCCTTCCGGCGGCCTGTCGCGTTCGTAAACCGAGCAGGACAAGGAGATCCGACACATGAACTGGCTCGCGTACCCGTCGTGGCTGAGCCCCGGCGACAACGCCTGGCAGATGACCGCGGCGACGCTCGTCGGCCTGATGAGCGTCCCCGGGCTCGTCGTCCTCTACGGCGGCGTGATGCAGAAGCGCTGGTCGATCAACAGCATGATGCTCACCTTCGCCGCGTTCGCCGTCGTGCTGGTGGTCTGGGTGCTGTGGGCGTTCAAGATGGGGTTCGGCACGCCGTGGCACGGGTTGTCGCACTCCGGGTTCTTCGCGAACTTCATCGGCATCCCGGGCGAGATACTCGGTCACAGCGCCGAGCAGGGGCGGGCGAACATCCCGCTGGCCACCACGGGCCCGAGCTTCCGCTTCCCGCAGGCGACGCTCGCCTACTTCCAGTTCGTGTTCGCCGGCATCACGCCGATCCTGATGCTTGGGTCGGTGCTGGGCCGGATCAACTTCAAGGCGTGGATCCCGTTCGTCGCGCTGTGGTCCTCGATCGTCTACACGGTCGATGCGTTCGTGCTCTGGGGCGGCGGGTTCTTCGCCCAGCACGGGGCCGTGGACTATTCGGGCGGCTATGTGATCCACCTGTCGGCAGGGGTCTCCGGATTTGTGGCGGCGGCGGTGATCGGTCCGCGCCTTCAGCGCGATCGGGAGATCGACGCGCCCAACAACGTCGCGATGGTCGCTGTCGGCGCCGGCCTGCTGTGGCTCGGCTGGAACGGCTTCAACGGTGGGGACCCCTACTTCGCCGGCGCCTCCGCCTCCGCCGCGGTCCTCAACACCAACCTGGCGACGGCGGTCGCCTTCCTGGTGTGGGTCGCCTGGGACTACCTGACCGGGCGCAAGCCGGGGCTGATCTCAGGCGTCAACGGGATGATCGTCGGCCTGGTCGCGATCACGCCCGCGGCCGGCTACGTGAACGGGTTCGGTGCGCTCGCGCTCGGCGTGATCGCCTCGACGATCGTGTACTTCGCGCTCAACTACCTCAGCCGGTGCAGGCCGTTTCGCAACGTCGACGACACGCTCGGCGTCGTCTACACGCACGGCTTCGCGGGCCTGGCGGGCGGGCTGCTGACCGGGATCTTCGCCGACCCCAACATGATCGAGTACATCGGCGTCGGCAGGACGCCGAGCATCTCCGCCGGAGGGGTGCTGTTCGGCAACTGGACGCTGCTCAAGTGGCAGGTCCTGGCGGGACTGTTCGTGATCGCGTGGTCGGCGGTCGGGACCTTCGTCCTGCTGCGGCTGGTCGGGCTGCTGATCCCGCTGCGGATGAGCGAGGAGAACATGGAGATCGGCGACACGGCCGAGCACGGCCACGAGGTCTACCCATCCGACATCCCCTCGCTCGGCTACCCGAACGGCCTGCCGGCGCCGGTCGAGGAGCCCGAGCAGGCAACGGTGGCGAGCTCAAGCGGCACGCCTACGGCCGCGGTCTGAGCAGGCTCGGCCCGGCCGCGCCCCGAGCGGCGCGGCCGGGCCGCCAGCCGAGCAGCACCCCCGCGACGGCGCGCAGCGCGGCCGGCTCGTCAGCCGAGCACGACCTCGGCGGCGGCGCGCAGCGCCGCCGGGTCGCCGTTGACCAGCAGCGTGTTGACCGGCGACTCACGCCAGGCCTCCAGGTCGTGGCGGATCTTGGCGGGCGGGCCGATCAGCGCCAGCTGCTCGATCAGGCGCTGCGGGACCGCCGCCGCCGCCTGGTCCCTGTGGCCTGAGAGGTACAGCTCCTGGATGCGCGCCACCTCGGCCTCGTAACCCATCCGGATCGCCACGTCGGCATGGAAATTGGCGCCCCGCGCCCCCATGCCACCGAAGTAGAGGGCGTACATGGGCCGCAGCGAGTCGGCCGCCGCCTGGACGTCGTCGGTCACGATCAGCGGCACGCTCGCCACCACCTGGAACTCCTCCGCCGTCCGTCGCGCCCCTGCTCGCGAGAGCCCCTCCTGCAGCGCCCGCCTGTAGTGCCCGTCGTGCGCGGGCGAGTAGAAGATCGCCAGCCAGCCGTCACACAGCTCGCCGGCGAGCGCGACGTTCCGGGGCCCCTCGGCGGCGAGGTAGATCGGGATGTCGGAGCGAAGCGGCCGAAGGCTTGACTTCAGCGGCTTGCCCAGGCCCGTGCCACCGGGCAGCGGAAGCGGGTAATGGGGGCCGGGGTTCGTGACCGGCCCCTCCCGGGCCCAGATCGCCCGCAGGATCGAGATGTACTCACGCGTGCGAGCCAGGGGCCGTGCGAACGGCTGCCCGTACCAGCCCTCCACCACCTGCGGGCCCGAGACGCCGAGGCCGAGGATCAGGCGGCCGCCGGAGAGATGATCCAGGGTCATCGCGGCCATCGCGGTGGCGGCGGGGGTGCGAGCGGAGATCTGCACGATCCCCGTGCCGAGCTTGATGCGGGTCGTCGACGCCCCCCACCAGGCGAGCGGCACCAGGGCGTCCGAGCCGTAGGCCTCCGCGGTCCAGATGGAGTCAAACCCGAGCCGCTCTGCCTCGGCGACCGCCGCCGCGGCGCCGGGCGGTGGTCCGCCCGCCCAGTAGCCGAGGTTCAATCCAAGTCGCAGCTCGCGAGCCATCGGTCGCGAGACCCTACAGCGCGCGCGGCTGGGCCGTCCAGGACGGGGCGCGCGACCTCAGCTCTCCGGGCGACGAGCGAGCAGTCGCGCCAGACGAGCCACGACCCCGGCGCGCCGCTCCGGCGAGGACTCGGCGCGAAGGCGCGGCGGCGCCCCGGGGCGCTCGGGCCGTGGCGACCCCGGGCGCTCGGGCCGCGCCGACCCGGGGCGCTCGGGCCGCGAGCGCTCCCACTCCTCGCGGGTGGGCAGCTCCCCGGCTCTGCGGGCGCGCAGCACGCAGGCCGTATGGGCGTGGCGGCGCCGTGAGGCGTCGCCCTCTGGCAGCAGCAGCATGTGCTCGCTGATCGCCGGTAGAAGCTCTCCGCACAACGGGCAGCGGTAGGTGGCGGGCTTGAGGTTCTGCGCCCGGCGGGCCTGCCACCAGAGCGGCTGCGAACGCGACTGCGTCACGCCGCCAGCATGCCAGGACCGCCGGCCCGTCGAGTCACGTGGTTTCGCCGCGGTGTGGACGTCAGGCTCCACCGCCGCCGGGGCGTCGGGCCCCACCGCGGTGGCAGGCGGGTGCCGTCAGAGAACCCGGCGCGCGCTCAGACCCCAGCGCCCGCAGACCCCGGCGGGCGGTGAGACCCCGGCGGGCGGTCAGACCACCGCGCGCGGCTGCCGTATCGTGCCGGCGATGGAGCAGCGGGACGAGCGCGTGATCATCGAGACCGACCGCCACCGGATCACCGGCACGCTGCGGCTCCCCGCCGATGGGTTTCGCAGCCGCCTGACCGATTACCTGAACGCGTCCGAGCGCCAGTTCGTGGCGCTGACCGACGTCGACGTCGCCTACCTTGACGGGCGGGGCCGCGTCGAGCGCCTGCCGTTCGTGGCGCTGTCGGTGGCTCACGTGGTGCTCGCGATGCCCGATCCGCGCTCCTGAGCGCCGGCCGCCGACCGCCGCCCTGGGCTGGCGGGCCGAAGGCGCGTCCGGGCGCAGCGGGACAGCTGTCTGGGCGCAGCGGGACAGCTGTCTGGGCGCAGGCGGGACGGCTGCCCGCGCCCAGCGGGACGGCTGCCCGCGCCCAGCGGGATCCCGCCGGGCGCAGCCGGGACGGCCGCGCGCGCGGGCTAGAATCGCGGCATGGCGGCTCACCGCGCAGACGAGCTTGAGGGCCTCAGCCGGACCGATGTGCTGCGGGCCTCGCCACGCATGTTCGACTCAGACGTTCTGGACCGACTGAGCCGAGTTCACCCGGCGGTCCCGCCGATCCTGTTCGTCCCGGTGATCGGGGTTCTGCTCGCGGAGGGACTGGTGCACGGCTCCGGTGCGCTCACCCCCGTGTGGATCCTCTGCGGCTACCTGTTCTGGACCCTCACCGAGTACTGGCTTCACCGGATCGTGTTTCACTTCGAGCCGGCGGACGGCTTCGGAGCCCGCCTTCACTGGATCATCCACGGCGTTCACCACGACCACCCCAACGATCCGCTGCGGCTTGTGATGCCGCCGTCGGTGAGCATTCCGCTGGCTGCGATCTTCGTGCTGGCCTTCTACCTGGTGCTCGGGAGCCCGACCTACCTGCCGTTCGGAGCGGGCTTCCTCGGCGGCTACCTCGCCTACGACATGCTGCACTACCACGTGCACCATCACCGGCCGAAGTCCCGGCTCGGCCGACGCCTGCGCGAGCTGCACATGCGCCACCACTTCCAAGACCACGAGCGCGGCTACGGTGTCAGCGCCCCGTTCTGGGACCACGTGTTCGGCACCGCGCCGGCCCCTCGCCGGCACGGCCGCTGAGACGCGCCTTCGGCGACGGAGCGGAGAGGGCGGGATTCGAACCCGCGATGGAGCGTGAACCCCATACTCGCTTAGCAGGCGAGTGCCTTCAGCCACTCGGCCACCTCTCCCAAGGGCTGGGCCGCAGTGTAGAGCAGCCGCCCGCCGCGGCCGCGGCGTAGGATTGCGCCCATGGGCTGCGTGCTCGCTCGCGCTGAGAGCGGCCCGGCCGAGGGCATCGGAGCGGTGGCAGAGTGGTTGATTGCAGCTGCCTTGAAAGCAGCCGGCCGTGCAAGCGGCCCGGGGGTTCGAATCCCTCCCGCTCCGCCTCCGCCGGCGTCTGGCTCCGGCGACCGGGCCCGCGCTCGGGCGCTCGTCGCCTCTTCAGCCTTGAGCGGTTCGGTAGCATCACAGCATGACCGAGGTGGCAGCCGCGCCCCCGCGGGGCTCTGCTGAGGACTCTCACCCGGCTGCAGGACCGCCGCCCTTCGAGATAGTGCCGCGACGCGGCCTGGTGGTCGTTGCGGTCGTGATGGCGGCGCTGATCGCCGCGATCGCGGTCAACAGCCTGTGGCCGCTTGAGTTCTTCCACGTCGCGTTCGGCGCCGGCTGGACGGTGGTCGACCTGTTCCTAGGCCTGGTGCTCGGCCCGATCATGGGCCGCATGCCGATCCCCGCCCGCGTCGAGCTGACGACGCGGCTGATGCCGAAGATGGTGCTGCTCATGCCGACGCTCGTGACCGCGACGCTGGCGGCCGGCTGGCAGCTGTCGGCCAAGCTGGGCACCAACCTGTCCAGCTACCCGGAGCACGGCTGGGTGGTCGCGAGCTTCATCGTCGTCGGCGTGATGGCGGTCCTGGCGCTCGGACTGCTGGAGCCGGCGAACATCGCGGTGCTGTTTGAGCTGCGCAAGCCCCGTCCGCGCGGCGAGGTGATCGAGCGGCTGATGAAGCGCTTCCTCTACTGCGCGGGCGTGCTGGGGCTGATGCAGCTCGCGACGCTCGTGATCATGACCAAGCTCGCATCTTCGTGAGATGCCGGCGGCGGCGATGACCGGACACCGCCGGCCGCGCCCATGCGCGGCCGGCCCGCTGCCGCCGCAGGTCGCACCCACGCCTGACCCGACGCCCCAAAGCGCATGAGCGAGCGCCGCTATCCCCCGTTCACGGAGCTGGGCATGCTCTCGCTGGCGCTGATCGTCGTCGGCGGCATCTACCTTGCCTCCCACATACCCCAGCACGTCCCGCTCGGCCCAGCGGTCGGCCTGCTGGTCGCATCCGCGGCGATCCTGGCCGTCAACCTCTCGCTGCTGGGGCGCGTGCGCGACTTCGCCTGGGCCCGCTTCCGGCAGGTGGCCGGCTGGGCGCTGCTGGCGTACCTGTTCACGGCCGGGATGATCGAGTACGCGTTCCTGCGCGACCACCTCAGCGGCGGACCGCTCGTCGTGCTCACACTGTCGCTGCTGGTCTACGCCGTCCAGGTTCCGACCCTGATCGCGTTCACGGTCGCGCGCTGGGAGCTGCCGGAAGGCGCGCCCGCCGACGGCCGCTGAGCTACCCGGGCCCGGGAGGCGCGTTATCCTTGGCCCTCTGCGGCCATCGCCGCCGTGCCGGCCGGGCCGCGGCCCCCGGCAAGCGCCCGTAGCTCAGCTGGATAGAGCGTCGGTCTACGGAACCGAAGGTCGGGAGTTCGAATCTCTCCGGGCGCGTCAAGAAGTTCCTGCTAATCGGCCTCTTTTTGAGGCCGATTTTCTTTTGGGCGACCATCGTCCGCCAGGGAGTAACAGCCGGGAGTAACAAGTGGGGTGCCGGCTTGTCCGATTCGGGTCTCCGCGGGCGTGGTTGCACCTACGGTCAAACCGAAGGTTGGGGCTGCGCCAGCCGGCTACGGCGACCGGACGTTCGAGAACATCGCGCGGCGAACGAAGAGCCGTCAACTCTGGCCGGCGACCGGTCCTGCGGGGATCTCGCCGTGTAGCGCCCAGCGGTTCACGGTCGCGTGGCGAGCGGACGCCAGGCTGAGGGCATGACCGACCCCACCCCGAGGCGAGCCAGCATCCGCTCGCCGTCCCAGCGGATTCGGACTGTGCGTAGCCGGCCGGCGGGCTTTCCGGCCCGCCGGCCGACCCGACCGTCACCTACGCCGCGAGCATCAGCTCCAGCGCGTGCGTCTTCGCGCCGCCGTCATCCAGCACCCTCGCGAACCGCTCCGACCCGGCCCGCAACGGCCGATGCCAGTCGCCGAACTCGACGATCGCGTTGACCGCTGCCCACTTCGACCCGGGCGCGTTCCCGACCGTGTCGCCGTTAAAGAACAGGTCGACGACGCGGTCCTTGCGCTGCGCCCGTGCCCGGCTGACCCGATCCGACGCACGGTCCTCGGTACCGGACGGGTACAGCTCGTCCAGCACTCGGCGGAGCTGCCGCTCGGTGCACGCCTCGGACGCGAGCTGGTTGCCGAGCTGCTTGAACTGCTCGTAGTAGTCGACCGACAACGCCAGTAGCCGCCGGGCCTCATGCACCCGCCGGCCGATCTGCTCGGTGTGGCGGATCGAGAACCGCTGGCGCGCCGTCTGCAGACCCCAGTTGAGCGTGTTCTGACAGACCACGCGAACCGGCGTGGTCGCCGCGATCACCGCTGTTGAGCCGTCGTGGCTGTTCATCAGCAGCAGGTACGGCTTGACCGGGTCGCCACCGACCTCGATGTGATCGGGCAGGCTCGCCAGCACCGACACCTTCCGCCCCCCGCCAAGGCTTCCGGCGGTCTCGAAGTTGATCGCCGACCCGAGCAGCTGGTCGACGAACTGGAACGCCTCCCAGTTCTGCACGATCCGGTAACGCTCCCCAACGATGCCAAGCACCTGCCGCGTGTCCTGGCGGACCGTCGCATAGAACCCGCGGATCTCCTCGCAGCGCGGATCCCAGATGCTGTCGGCCATCGCAACATCGCCGCGGTCAACCGCGATCGGCTCACGCTCAACCCGCCAGCCCAGCCCTGAAAGCGCGATCGCCTCAGAGATCGAGTTGGGCGCCTCGTCGAGCACCCTGCCGAGTCCGTGCCACGGCGTCTCGCGGACGGAGAACATCGAGTCGCTGCTTGTGATCCCAGAGGGCATCAGCCCCTCCTCTCTGCCAGTGGCCCCGCCGGGTGCGGAGCCGGTCGGCGCGAGGGCCGCACGCCCGGATGGCGTGCCAACATGGCCCCGCCCGCCGGCTCCCGCACTCGGCGGCCGCAAGCTCTACCGACCCGCGAAAAGCGGACGTCTCAGCGGGTAATCGCCGGCCACACTCGGCTGCTGGCAGGAGCAGTCCCCACTCCCGCGTGGCCGGGCAACCAGGAATCGCCAAGGGCGATCATCGGACGCGAGCTACCGCCAGCAATCGTCTTCGTGGCTAGGCCGTCGCCAGCCGTCGCTCTGGTTCACGGCTTCCTCGTTGCCAACGCGATCGCGAGCGACGCGACAATCTAGCGCGAGGCAACCTCGCGAGCGACACGGCGGTTCGCAGGTTTGAAGCGGTCGACCTGCGCTTCCACGGTGCCTCGAGCGACCGGAAGCATCCCCACGAATCCGAAGCTCCCACATTCACGCAAGCATCCCCGTCGGGGCTGAGCCCGCGGATATAGACTGGCGAGCATGAGGAAAGCATTGCGTCTCGCCTCTGCTCATGAGCTTGGGCGGAGGTCTACCTCGCGGCCCGAAGCATTTCGACTGCGACGCCAAGGCCGAGGCGGCGAAGCACGGCGAGGACTGGGTCGCGGGGGACCAATCGGGCAGCTACAGCATCGACGATATCGACAGCACCGAAAAGCGGACAAGACATTCCCGGTCAGGTAGAGGGCTAGCAGTCCGATGGGCTTGATGCGAAAGGCCATCCGTCGGTCTGTTCCGCGCTCGGTGAGGAGGCCGTATACCGCCGTTCGACACCCCGTTCGGACAACGGTGCGTGCAGTTACCCCGCGACCAGTCCGCCAGTTGGAGCGAGGTATCTGGCAGGCCGCTCACCCGTTCTCGGCGATGGAGTCGGCCGCCGAGAACGCGCTCCTTGATGCGTTGATGGGAACGGGTGGCATCCGGCCGAGGCGGCCGGCAGGGGTGCGTCCGGTCAGCACCGGGCCTAACTCCTACGCGGCCGCCATCGAGCGAGCTGAACTCGGCGCCGCAATTGCTCAATACGAGGCCCAACTACTCGCGAAACACCTAGCGCCTGTGACTTACGCAGCGCCATCAACTGTACCTGCGCCAGCGCCGGTGAATCCGAGCGACCTGCGGTCGACGCTTGAGCGCGAGCTTGGCGCGCTCGAGCTTGCGGCCGAGATCGGGGCCTACGGCGAGCCTCCGAGCGCGCCGGAGCCCGCGCCGGTCGACGTTGCCGCGATCGAGCGACAACTCTGGAAGGAGTCTTTGGGGACAGTGCCGCCCTGGAAGTTCGGGGCGCGGCGGGCCCTCCGAGATCAGGTTCGTGCGGAGGCGAACGAACGCGGCATTGCCCTCCAACAGGAGCGCCAGGCGAACCACGCGGAGCTGCAGAGTCGCCTGGACGCGCAATGGGCCGAGCTCCAGAGACTTCGTCAACAGATTGCCTCCGAGGTCGATGCTTGGGTGTCGCTAGAGACCACAAAGCGCGCCGCGGCACATCGACTTGCGCAGGGGCTGCGGAACATCCAGTGGCAACGCTTGGAAGCGGGCGAGCCGGACGCCACACTCGCCGCCCTGCGGACGGCGTTCGAGGATGCCCCGGTGACGCCCCTCGGGTGCGTTGAAGCCACGGTCGTGTTGGTAGTCGCAATCCCGGACCGTGACGAACTAATCGGGGATCAGGAACCCGCGTACACGGAAGGCGGGAGACCGACCGTGCGCAAACGGACGCAGACCCGGATGAACGATCTTTACGTAGGGGCGATGGCGAGCAGGCTGCTGGGTGCCGCCCGCCGCGCGGCCACCGCGGCACCAGGGATTGAGGAGATCTTCGTAATCGGGATCGTCCCGGTCGACGACTCGGAAGAGTGGGAACCTGTATACGAGGGGGCGTTCGGCCGGGACTACCTGCTCACTCGGGTCCCCGGGATCCCGAACGAGGTGGAGCCCCTCACAGACGCTCTCAACGATGCAGAAGACGCTTGGTGGGAGGTAGTCGGCCGTACGCATGAGCTGGCGACAATCAACACCGACGACGATCCCGGCTTGGCCGCGGTCATGTCTCGTATGAAGCGGGCGGTCAGGGCTGAGGGGTCCGCAGCCGAGGGCGGAGACGCGGCGGCCGTCCGCGAGCTGCTTCCGAGCGGCGATGGCAGCAACCAAGACAGGGATAGCGGCGCGCAGACGACCTTCGGCAACGTATCCACATCGGCGGAGAACGCTGAGCCCATCACCGCACCTATCGCCCACCGTCCACAAGAGGAGATCAGTCGCACCGACGACGGACCCGGCTCAGATAAGCCGTTTCGCGGTCCGACCGCCGAGGATTTGACCGCGCCAGACAACGATCCTCTCGTTTCCGCGCTGAGCGACAGCGACAGCGACGTGCGGTACGAAGCCATCAACGCGCTACGAGCCCGGCGCTCGCCCGATCTCCGTGACGCGTTCCTCAAGGCCGTGGGCGACACCAACAGCTACGTTCGCCGCGTCGCGATCGACGCGATCGGGGAGCTCGACAGCCATCCAGGACCCGAATAGCCCCCGCCGCCTATGCTCCAGTTCGAGGTAGGTTCGGCACCGGATGCGCGCCGCGCTGGGGGTTCTATCCGTCCAGGCGACACGACGCTTCTTCAGGCAACCCGGAGGCGCGTCGTGAGCGCAGTCGAACCAAGGCCGATGACGGCTTCCCGCTCGCTCAGCATCGCGAAGGCTGTGGCTGCCTACGCCGAGGATTCTCTCAGCACGCGGGTCTCGGCCTGCCAACGCCTCACCACGTCGCCGGGACCGTAGCCGCGTAGTCGCCTGAGCTGAGCGCCCAAGTTGCCGGGCGCGCGCTGAGCATTGCTCCTACGTTTAGGCTGGCAGAGCGGCCCGAACTCAACCGCGCTTATCGCCACAGCGACCGTCAGATGCCGGGGTTCCGCAGTTGATGGGCATTCAGAGCCCGTTTCGGGTTGAATCGCCCGTAAACACCGGGGGGTCGCGTCCGCGGAATCCCGAAAAGCGTGGGCACACGGTTTGCCTAGTTTTGGTTGCAGAAATGGGCTGTTTGTGTGAGTTCTGTGGGCCTGTACTTGCGGACGACGCAGCGGAAACGGACCGACGGGTCAGCGGTCCGGTACGTGCAGTTGGCGCACAACCGGCGGGTGAACGGGACCACGCAGGCTGAGGTGCTGCTCAACCTCGGCCGTGATGATCAGCTCGACATCGAGGGTCTGCGGCGGTTGGCGGCATCGATCACCCGGTTCACCGACGGCGATGGCGGCGGGCAGCCGCTGCCGGGCGCGCCGGGCGAGTTCGAGGTGACCGATCCCCCGCCGGTCGGTGGCGCGTGGCTGCTCGATGGCTTGTGGAAGCAGCTCGGTATCGGGAAGGCGATCGGGAAGGTGCTCGGTCAGCGGCGGTTCACGACCGATGTGGAGCGGGTGCTGTTCGCGATGGTCGCCAACCGTGCGCTGGCACCGTCCTCGAAGCTCGCCGCGGCGGAGTGGGCGTCCTGCGATGTTCAGATCCCGGGACTGGACGGGATGGACGAGGATCAGTGCCACCGGGCGATGGACCTGCTCGTCGACCCGGACCTGCACACCCTGGGTTATGAGGTTGCTTTGCTGCTGACGGGCTTCGTGGCGAACGCAGCCGTCGCCTGATCCACGAGATCCGCGGCCATCTGCGCGTGCATGTACCGCTCGGTCGTCTTGACGCTCGCGTGTCCCATGATCGCCTGCACGTTCGCCGGGTTCAGCTTGCGGATCAGCAGCGACGCGGCGGTGTGGCGCAGCGCGTGGAACGGCAACGGCGGTGCCCCGGCGGCGTCGCGGGCGCGGTCATACCGGCGGCGCAGCGCTGAGGTGTCCTGGCGGTTTCCGTCGGGTCCGGCGAACACATAGTCGTCGGGCGCCTTGAAGTCATAGCGCGCCGCGACCCGCCGAAGCGCCTCGAACGCCGGCTCAGCAAGCGGCACGACGCGGACCTTGCCTGACTTCGGCGACAGCTCGACCCCCGCCGACACAGCTCGCGCCACCTGCAGAACGCGCGTCTCGAAGTCCACGTCCTGCCATTTCAGCGCCACGATCTCGCCTTGGCGCAGGCCGGTGTACGCGGCGACCCGGATCAGTTCGCCCAGCATCACGTTCTCCGCCTGCTCGGCGACCTGGACCTCGGGGTTGCGCCGCCATTCGAGCTTGCTCTCTTCTCGCCACTCGCCCGCCTCGGCCGCACGGGCGATCGCCTCGACCTGCACCACTTCGAAGTGACGAATGCCAGCGACCGTGTGCTGCCGACGCCGGTCGGTGAGCGCCGCCGGGTTGGAGTGCAACCCCCACCCCCTGCGCGGATCGCAGCCGTAGTTGAACACGGCGCGAAGCACCTCGCAGCATTTGTTGACCGACCGCGCCGAGGCGCCCGCCTCGTCGTACAGGTCGAAGATCTTCTCGATGTCCGCCGGGCGGACCCGGTCAGCAGGCAGGTCGCCGATCACGCGCATCACGCGGCCGTGAGTGATGCCCGTGCCACGAGCGAACGGAATCCCCGGCTCAGCCAGGGTGCTCTCGACGTCGCGCTGGGTACTCGGCTTGTGCCCACCGGTGCGCACCATGTGTGCCTGCCACTCGCGAGCCAACGTCCGAAAGCTCGCCGCCGCCTGGGCAGCCTTCCGGCGCTCCTCCTCCCCCATGGCGAGACGCGCGCCAACGAATGCCGTGGCAGCGGCCCGAGCAGCAGTCTCGTCAAACGTGTCTGCTGGCGGCCGCCCACGCCTTTGGGTCCACTGCGCGTTTCGACCGTACGTCTTGCCGCCCGGTCTGGCGTCGACCGAGCCGCTCGGCGCCAGCCAGGCCGCCCCGACCCGCTTCTTCGTCTGGCGGCCCGCTTCCCGCCAGTAGGCCACCCAGAACGGGAGGCCGCCGACGGTCTTCGGCGGCTCGACGACCACGCTGATCGCGGGCAACTGCCGCGGCTCCGGCGTCCGGTTCATCAGACCGAATCTCCGGCACCGGGCGCAGCGGGAGTAACATCCATGCGGCGAGAGTAACACGGGGGGGCGGGAGTAACGCTTTCGGTAACGGACCGCCATTTCTCCCGTATCTAAAGGGCTTTTGAACGAATCAGAAGGCCCGGAAAGTCCTCAAAAGTTCGCTTCTGGTCGGTCTACGGAACCGAAGGTCGGGAGTTCGAATCTCTCCGGGCGCGCTGTCCATAACTCCCGCGTTTACGGGCAGAACGGACGGCCGTGGACGCTGGAGGGATCGGGCTGAGGTACCAAACAGGTACCAAAACCAGGGTAGGGGGTATCCATTTACGTCCGGTAGGACGGGTACGGTGTGGCGGTGCCGGCAGAGGGCATCGACTATCCGGGCTCCTACGCCGAGTTCGTGGCCTGGTTTCCCGACGAGGCGGCGTGCCGGGACTACCTGGAGTGGCTGCGCTGGCCGGAGGGGTTCCGCTGCCCGCGTTGCCCGAGTCGCGACGGTTGGCAGCTGGATCGCGGCCGATGGGAGTGCTCGCTGTGCGGTCATCAAGCGACGGTCACGGCGAACACGATCTTCGATAAGACGCGCACACCGCTGCGACTGTGGTTCGAGGCGGCGTGGCTGATGACCAGCCAGAAGCACGGCATCTCGGCGCTCGGTGTGCAGCGCGCGTTGGGGCTGGGCTCCTACCAGACGGCGTGGGCGATGCTGCACCGCTTCCGGGTGGCGATGGTGCGCCCGGGCCGCGAGCGCCTGAGCGGCCACGTCGAGGTCGATGAGGCCTACGTCGGCGGGGTCGAGGAGGGTGTTGCCGGACGCGAGACGCAGACCAAGTCGATCGTCGCGATCGCCGTCGAGATCCGCAATCCCAAGGGTTTCGGGCGCGTGCGGATGCAGTCGGTGCCCGACGTTTCGCAGGAGAGCCTGATCGACTTCGTGACCGCCGCGATCGAGTCCGGGGCTACGGTCCACACCGACGGCTGGCCCGCCTATCTGGCGTTGCCCAAGCACGGCTATGAGCACGAGCGCACGGTGATGCGCGTCCAGCCTGACCCGGCGCACGTGGTGATGCCTGGGGTGCACCGGATCGCGAGTCTGCTCAAGCGCTGGCTGCTTGGCACCCACCAGGGCAGCGCCAGTCCCGAGCACCTCAACGCCTATCTGAACGAGTTCACCTTCCGCTTCAACCGGCGCCGCTCGCGCCAGCGCGGACTGCTGTTCTACCGCCTCCTGCAGCAGGCGATCCTCGCCGAGCCGGTCACCTACCGCCAGCTCGTCGCCAACCCCCAACCCCGCGAGCGCCGCCAGCCGCTGCACCTCCGCCGACGCGGCCGGGCGCCGGCGGTCCTCGTTGCAGATCGGCCCTGGCGGCGCAGGCAGCTCGCAGCCTGAGCTAAATGGATACCCCTTACCAGGGTTATTGTCGGATGCGGTGATCGGCAAAGCGGGCGGCTACTCACGGTCGCGGCCGTCGAGTTGATTGAGGCGGCCTCGCGCGGCCGCCAATCCCTCGTCAGTCGGCCTGCTAGCCGCCGGGGGCGCGCAGGCTCGCGGCGATCGCGGAGAACTCCGATAAGGCCGCCTCGAGATCCTCGGCGATCTCCTGGGCGAGCACGTCCGGGGGCGGGAGGTTCTCGCAGTCCTCGAGCGACTCGTCCCGCAGCCAGGTCAGGTCCAGGTTGACCTTGTCGCGCTCGAGGAGCTCCTCGTAGCTGAAGGAGCGGAAGCGCTCGCTCTCGCTCCGCGCACGGCGATCCTCGGCGTTGTAGGCGCGGACGAAGTCTTCGAGATGCTCGTAGCGGAGGGGGTTCTGCTTGAGGGTGAAGTGCATGTTCGTTCGCAGGTCGTAGACCCAAAGCGTCGAGGTCGCCGCCGCCTCCGAGGCGGGCCTGCGGTCGAAGAAGAGGACGTTCGCCTTCACCCCCTGCGCGTAGAAGATCCCGGTCGGCAGGCGCAGAAGCGTGTGGACGTCGCACTCGTGCAGGAGCTTGCGGCGCACCGTCTCGCCGGCGCCGCCCTCGAAGAGGACGTTGTCGGGGACCACGATCGCAGCCCGTCCGCCGATCCTCAGCAGCGTCTTGACGTGCTGGAGGAAGTTGAGCTGCTTGTTGGAGGTCGAGGCCCAGAAATCGTCGCGGATGATGACGAGGTCCTCGCGCTCGGTCTCGCCCTCGGCGTTCACGACCGTCATCGAGGACTTCCTGCCGAACGGCGGATTGGTGAGCACCATGCTGTAGCGCTCGCCGGGGTCAGCCTTGAGCGAGTCGTCGACCGCGATGGGGCTCTCGGCGTCCTCGGCGCCGACCCCGTGCAGGAGCAGGTTCATCACGCACAGGCGGGCGACGGTGTCGACGATGTCGACTCCCCGCAGGGCGTCGAAGCGGAGATGCCGCTTCTCATCAGGGTCGAGGTAGGGGTAGTTCCTGGAGATGTACTCGTGCGCGGCGAGCAGAAAGCCGCCGGTGCCGCACGCCGGGTCGCAGATCGTCATGCCCGGCTCCGGACGCATCACCTCGACGATCGCCTTGATCAGCGGGCGCGGTGTGAAGTACTGACCCGCCCCCGCCTTCACATCCTCCGCGTTCTTTTGCAGCAACCCCTCGTAGGCGTCGCCCTTCACGTCGGCGTCGAGCGTCATCCAGCTCTCGCGATCGATCAGGTCCACGATCAGCCGGCGCAGCTTCGCGGGATCCTGGATGCGATTCTGGGCCTTGCGGAAGACGACCCCGAGCATGCCGGGCCGACGGCCAAGCTCGGTCAAGAGATGGCGGTAGTGCACCTCAAGCTCGTCGCCGTCGCGCGCGAGCAGGCTCTGCCAGTCAAGTCCCTCCGGGATGAACGCGGGTCGGCTGAACGGCGGCCTCGTCTGCTCGTCGGCCATCTTCAAAAAGAGCAGGTACGTGAGCTGCTCCAGGTAGTCGCCGTAGGAGAGCCCGTCGTCACGCAGGACGTTGCAGTAGTTCCACAGCCGCTGGACGAGGCCGTTCGAGCTCACTCGAGCTCCTCGAGGATCGTCCGGATCTGCTGCTCGAGGCGTGGAACGTCCTCCTCGACAGCGCGCCGGACGATGTTGCGATCGATGCCGAAGTACCGGTGCGCCAGGACGATCCGGATGTTGGCCGGGCCGCGCCAGTCGACCTCGGGATGACGCTCGCGAAGCTCGGCCGAAACACGACTTGCGGCCTCTCCGACGATCTCGATCAGGCGTTCGGCCGCGAGCTCCAGCGTCTCGTCGCGAGGAAGCTCGTCGAGTCGAGGCGCGACCAGCCGGCGGAGCAGCTCGCAACCCTCGACGATGTCTTCGAGGCGCTCTCGATCGCTTCTCACAGCAGCTTTGCCTCTCCGAGGACTCGATCCCGAATCCGTTCGCGCAGACCGCTCCTGGTCACGACATCGACCTCGCAGCCAAGCAGGTCGCGCAGGTCCGCCAGCAGGCGGCCGAGGTCGAAGAGGCTGCGGTTTGCGTCCAGATCGACGAGGAAATCGACGTCGCTCGCCTCGTCCGCCTCGCCACGAGCAACCGAGCCGAAGACGGCGACGTTGGAGGCGCCGCTCTCGGCCGCGACTTCGATGATCTCCTCGCGGCGGGCCCGCAGCTCCTCGAGCGTAGGCGGGCGGACACCTGCGTGAGCTTGAGCTTCGGTCACGACGCTTTCATCCTCGCACGGCGGCGCGGACGCCCGCCAGTGGCGGTCTTGGCCGCGGCCCGTTCCGCCCGGATCCGCTCGAGCAGCGCCGACGCCGGCTCGTCGGAGGGGTCCTGCGGGACGAGCTTCCCGCTGAACGCCCGCTCGAGGATCGAGCGGCGCAGGGCGGCGCTGCGCTTGAGGGCTCGGTCGATCTCGGCGGCCATGGCGTCGGCGACCGAGAGCTGGCGCTCGACTTCGGCGACGATGCGGCGCTGCCGTTCAACAGGAGGCACGCGTAGTCGCACAGCCCGGACCTTCTCTTGCGAGATGTTCCGCATCGAGTCGCTTGTGCCGGTCGCTACGGCAGACATCTGAGCTCGGGATTCAGGTGCGTTCAGCGCGAGGTGAAGCCATGCCTTGTCGATGTCTTGGCGGACAAGTAGGCGCATGCTCTTGTCGCTCAGAAGCAACCGCCCACGGCACGTCCGGACGAGCACGCTCGCTCCGACGTACTCGGTCGTGTTGGCGCGTGAAAGCAATAGGTCCCCAGGCTTGATCTCCCAGCGGGGGTCGATGCGATCCTCCGTCATGACCGCCTTGTTCTCTTGGTCGTCGAACGAGCCCCAAGTCATCGCGCTGACCTTGATCACGCCCCACTCGTCTGCGGCTGCCGGGCGGCCGTGGCACCTGAAAGACTTGCCTGCCTCGATTCCGTCTAGCAGCTCGCCCAGACTTCGCTCGACTCCCTCCGCGACAGCGAGGGATCGAATCGTATTCCGCAACGAGATCGTGCGGTTCTTCGCGCGACGAAGCGATTCGTCGGCGGCGTCGAGGCGGGAGAAGTGCTCCTCGATCGCCGCCACGATCCGGCGCTGCTCGGCCGCCGGCGGCAACGGTATTCGCAGGCGACGAAGATCCTCTTGCGGTAGATGGTTGATGGTGCTGCCTGTGATGAACGCTTCAAGGGCGTGTGTCTGAGCAAACCAGCGGAACGCGTAGAGCAGGTATTCCGCCAAGACGCCTTGGGCTGGTCTAACCCGGTGAAGAGCCTTCTGGTACCCGACGTCCTCGATCTGACCACGCCATATCGCGGCACGGCCAACCTCCCCTCCTTCGCAGACGAGAAGGTCACCCGGTAACACGCGAAATCGTTCGAGCTCCTCGTCGTCGAAGTCCATGACCAGCAGGTCGGAGAGGTCGAATCGCCCCCACTGAACGTTCTTGTTCCGCAGATAAGGGCGCGGATGCGCGCCTTGGCGCGCCTTGGCTGAGAGCATCTTCCAAAGGCGCGTTTCCGCGATCTCCTCGAGTCGCGTCTCGACCCAGCCACCCGGCAGCTCCGTCACGCGACGAGCGCCTCGTTGAGCTCGTCGAGCAGCGGCGTCAGCTCGTCGCCGAACAGCTCGTGCGCTTTTCCGATCCCGCCCTGTTCGACGAACGGCGTGTATTCGAAGTCGTCCGGTGAGATCGTGAGCGAGGCGGCGACGTGGTCGCGGATCCGCTCAAGCCAGGCGAGCTGTGCGGCAGTGAAGGTGCGTCCGGTGTTCTCCTGCTGTAGCAACCAGGCGTGGAAGCGCTCCTGGACGAGCTCGGGGTAGGAAACGAGCTCGTCCTCCTGCTCGAGCGCGAAGCGGACGAGCGAGACGAGGTCGGTGAGGACGCGCCCGCCCGAGCCGCGGACCTTCGAGCGCTCGAGCGCCTCGTACGCCTGCCAGAGCTTCTCCGGCGTCCACTGGTACGGCGGCCGGCCGATCGCGTTGGCGAGCTCCTTGACCTCCTTGAACGTCAGCCGCACTACGCGGTACGGACGGCCGTAGAGGATCTGGAGCGCGGTGATCTCGTCCTTGTGCTCCTCGATGAAGCGGCGGAACGACTCGGTTGTCTGGCGGGCGCGCTCGGCGCCGTCGAGCGAGTAGCCGGCCGCGAGCACCCTGTCCCTGGAGAACTCGTCGAGCATCTGCTCGTAGGAGCGGCGCAACTCGACGAGCTGCTCGCGCAACTTCGGGTTCGTTGCCAGCGGCTCGACCGCCGCGTCGAGCAGCTGCTTTGCCTGATCGGGCCGTTCCGTCGCAGCCGCGACCGCTTCGACGAGCGCATGCGTCAGGTCGCGCAGCGGCATCCCGGCCAGCTCCTCGAGCTCTTCGCGATCGCGCTTCGTCAGCTGGCGATCGAGCCGCGCGATCCGCCCAGCGACGGTGGAGACGAGATCGGGGTCGCGGCTGCCGAAGGAAAGCTGCTTGAGCAGCCGCTCGAGCGGCACGGTCGGCTGGCGGTCAAGCGGCTGCGTGTCGCTCAAGTCGCTCTCGGTGACGCCGACCGCGTCGACGATCACGAAGCGGTCCTTCGCCCGCGCGTCCGGGGTCACCGAGCGGAAGTCGGCCTCGTCGATCACGCGCACTCCCCGACCCTTCATCTGCTCGAAATAGGTGCGGCTCTTGACGGCCCGCATGAAGAAGACGCACTCGAGCGGCCGGACGTCGGTGCCGGTCGCGATCATGTCCACCGTGACGGCGATCCGCGGGTTGTAGGAGTTGCGGAACTCGGCGATCATCTCGTCCGGCGTCCGGCCAGTCGAGCGGTAGCTGATCTTGACCGCGAAGTCGTCGCCCTTGCCGAACTCCTCGCGGACGATCTGGACGATGTCGTCGGCGTGCGAGTCGTCCTTGGCGAAGATCAGCGTCTTCGGCACCTCGCTGCGGCCGGGGAAGATCTCGGTGAAAAGGAGCTCCTTGAAGGCACGGACGACGGTGCGGATCTGATCCTTGGCGACGACACGGCGGTCGAGCGCGTCGGCGTCGTAGGCGACCTCGTCCTCGAGCGTCTCCCAACGCAGCCGGCGCGTCTGCCGGTCGCGGAAGGGGGTGACGAGCCCGGCGTCGATCGTCGAGCCCCGCTCGGTGATCTTCGTGCGGATCCGGTAGACGTCGAAGTCGACGTTCACCTGGTCGGCGACCGCCTCCTCGTGCGTGTACTCCATGACGAGGTTCTGGTTGAAGAAGCCGAACGCCTGCTTGTTCGGCGTCGCGGTCAGGCCGACGACGAACGCGTCGAAGTACTCCAGCACCTGCCGCCAGACGCCGTAGATCGAGCGGTGGCACTCGTCGACGATGACGACATCGAAGGTCTCGATCGGCAGCCACGGGTTGTACTCGACCGGCACCGGCTCGGCCGGCGTCAGGTCGTAGCTCGAGTGCTCGTCGAGCTCGGGCTCGAGCTCCTCCTCGCCCTTGAGAATCGAGTAGAGCCGCTGGATCGTCGTGATCGTCACCCGCGCCACCGGGTCCACCACGTTCGAGGACAAATGCTGGACGTTGTAGAGCTCGGTGAACTTACGGTTCGCGTCCGGGACGGTGAACGCCTGGAACTCCTTCAGCGTCTGCCGGCCGAGGTTCGCGCGATCGACGAGGAAGAGCACGCGCCGGGCGCCGGCGAACTTGACCAGCCGGTAGGCGATGTTCGCCGCGGCGAACGTCTTGCCCGCGCCGGTCGCCATCTGGATCAGCGCCCGCGGCCGGTTCTCGGCCAGCGAGCGCTCGAGGTTGCGGATCGCCGTCGCCTGCGCCGACCGCAGCCCCTCCTCATTCAGCACCGGCAGCTTCGTCAGGCGATGACGGAGCGTCGGCGCCCCCGGGTTCTCGTGCGCCTCACGGATTCAGGCGGCAAGCGTCTCCGGGCGGTGAAACCAGAACACCTGCCGGCTGCGTGCCTCCGGGTCGAGCGCGTTCGTGAACCGCGTCTCGGCTCCGGTCGACTGGTAGGCGAACGGCAGCGCCCCCTCTAGCGCGCCCTGCACCCAGTCGGGGAGGCCTTCGAGGTACTTCGTCGACTGCCACTCGACGCCGGTCAGCGTCGAGCCCGCCGGCTTGGCTTCGATCACCCCGACCGTCTCACGATCAACGAACAGGAGATAGTCGACCCGTCCATGAGGCGGCTTGAGTACGAACTCTCTCACCGCGACCTCGCCCGCAGCGGCGAGGTTGACGTCGCGTACGTCCTGCACGGCCCAACCGGCGGCCTTGAGCATCTTGTCGATCTCAACCCTCGCCTTATCCTCGGCCGAAAGGTAGGACTCCATGGCGGCGATCGTAAGCCAGCTCTGGCGCTGCCACAACAAGCTCAGCGTGGATCCACCGATCCGCCTGGTCCGGGCCGTCAAGATGAACGATCTGGAGCGTGGAGCGCATCCGGGGGCGTGGTCGGCGCTGACTGGGGTCGGCGTGGCGAGCTGGGCGCTTCCGCGGAAGCGCACCTCGACGATACGGCGCCGCGGGTTTGATTCCGGGTCGCACAGGTGGCGGGTGTTGCCCGGCGTCGCGCAATCGTGCAGGTGCGCGAGGAAGCCGCCATCGGATGCAGGCCTGCCTCGCGAACTCGAACGACCCGACGCGAGCCCCGGGACGAAGCGAGCGAGGGCAACGGCACGCAGCTTGCGCGCATGATCCGGTCAGAGCAGCTGGCGGCCATGTCTCGCCGGATGATCAAGGCCGAGCGTTGCGCTTCCCGCACGCCCCGTGCTCTGGCCTGACACCAGCGGCCCGGCTCAGCCGGCGAGCGCGGTCAGAAAGCGGTCGACGTCCTCCGGGGTGTTGTGGACGTGCGGCGACACCCGGATCCTGCCGGCGCGCACCCCGACGTCGACGCCCGCGGCGTCCAGCCGCGCGAGCGCCCGCTCGATCGTGGCGGGGGGCTCGGGCTCGAGGAACACGAGCGTGGACCGTTGACCACGCGCGCTGGGGCTCGTGAGCCTCCAGCCCGGCGGCAGGCCGTCGATCAGCCGCTGGACAAGCGCCTGGTCGTGGCGTTCGATCTGCTCGATGCCCTCGTCGAGCAGCAGACGCACCGCGCGCTCCCAGGCGGGGAAGGTGGTCAGGTTGGCCGTGCAGAACACGTCGTGGGCGGCGGCGCCGAGATCCCCACGCAGCTCGTAGCGATCAGGGGGCCGGGAGATCTCCTCCACGTGAGCCAGCCAGTACCCCTGCTCGCACTCAAGCCGCGCCAGCAGGTCGCCCGACAGCCAGGCAAGGCCGGTCGCGTATGGGCCGCACAGCCATTTGAAGCCGCAGCTGACGAGCGCGTCGACGCCGAGCGAGCGGACGTCGGCCGGACGGGCGCCGACGGCCTGCGAGCCGTTGAGCACGAACGTCACCTCGCCGTGGGCGCGGCAGACCTCGACCAGGGCCGGCACGTCGACGGCGGCGCCGGTGAACGAGAAGACCCAGCTGCTGCAGAGCACGCGCGTGCGATCCGTGAGCGCCGCGCGCAGGTCGTCGGGCTCGAGCACCCCAGACGGCGCCGCAACCGTGCGCACCTTGACGCCGCGCCGCTGCAGCGGCAGCCACGGGTAGATCGAGGCTGGAAAGTCGCCCTGCACGACAAGCACCTCGTCGCCCGCGCGCAGCGGCAGGCCGCGCGCGAGGAGGTCCAGGCCGTAGCTTGTGCTGTTGGCGAGCACGACCTCGCTGCGCTCGGCATTGATCAGGCGACCGAGCGTGGCCCGCAGCCGCTCGGGGACCTCGAAGAACGCCTCCTCGTCGATCAGCCGAGGGTCAAGCTTGTGCTCGATCGCAGCGCGTGCCACCGCGGCCGCCTCCAGCGGCAGGGGCCCCTGGTGGGCGGTGTTCAACCAGGCTCGATCGGAGAGGCCGAACTTGACGCTCATCACACGGAGGTGATCGTATGAGGGGCCGCCTGACTATGAGGAGCCGCTGGATCCGACCTCACGGGCCCTCCGCTCCACTTGGTCGACGGACATGACCCGGAAGGGCGCATCTGTCGCCCGACCGGCCGTTGCGCTCGCCGGGTGCGCGGCGGGTCCTTGGGGCACCGGTCACTGCCCCCCGGGGCGCCATTCGGGCTGGGTCATCGGGACGTCGTTGGCCTGGGCCGTCGGGGTGTAGTTGGCGCTGGTCACCGGGGCGCCTCTCGCGCGGGGCCGTCGGGGGCGTCGTTGGCGCTGGTCACCGGGGCGCTGATCGCGCGGGGCCTAAGGGCGCCACTCGCGCACAAGCGAGCACGCAGCGGCCCAGCGGACGCGGCGCTCGGCACGCTCCTCCTCGCTCCAGCGCGGCTCCGCGGCGAGGTCGACGGCCAGCGGCGGCAGGTCCCGCGGATCGCCCCACACGCCGGCCGCCATCCCGGCGAGCATCGCGGCCCCAGCGGCCGTCGCCTCGCCGCCAGAGGCCCGCTGCACCCGCACGCCCGCGATGTCCGCAAGCCGCTGGACGATCCATGCCGAGCGAGACATCCCACCGTCCAGGAGAACCGTCGCGATCGGAAGCTCGACGGAGATCGCATCAAGCGCGTCGGCGACCTGGTGAAGCACGCCGTCGACCACGGCGCGGGCGATCTCCGCGCGCGTGGTCGCGCGGCTCAGGCCCAGCAGCGCCCCGCGAGTCTCGGCGTCCCAGCTGGGCGTGCCCAGCCCCTGCAGGGCCGGCACGCACACCACGGGCCCGTCGCCGAACCGCTCGCGGCCAGGGGACGAAGCGTCCGAGCGCCCGGCGCCAGGCGACCCGGCATCCGAGCTTTCCGCAGCAGGGGAAGAAGCGTCCGAGCGCCCGGCGCCCGCCGCGACGGCCCCCCGGGGCCCCGGGCGCGAGAGCCGCCCTACACCGGCGCCCGCGAGCAGGGCGTCCAGCGCCCGGGGCTCCGGCAGCACCCCCAGCTGCGAGAACCACGAGAGCGCAGCGCCGGCGGTGGGCACAAAGCCCTCGAGCGCGAACGCCGCACGCCCCCTGCGCCGCCAGGCACATGAGGCGAGCACCCCGGCCGGCGGCCTGGGCGCGTCGCGCCCCGCCTGCGCGAGCACGAACGCGCCCGTCCCCAGGGTGACCTTCGCCATCCCGGGCTCGTGGCAGCGCAGCCCGAGCAGAGACGCCTGCTGGTCGCCCAGGAGCGCTCGCAGGGGGGCGCTGCCGTCGTCGGTCAGCAGCTGGGCGTGCAGGCCGTCGGAGTCGACGATCGGCGGCATCAGCGCGCGCGGGACGTCGAACAGCTCAAGCAGCTCGGCGCTCCAGTCGTCTGCGCCCAGCGCGCACAGCAAGGTGCGTCCGGCGTTGCCGATCTCGCACGCCTCGGCACCGCCACAGAGGGAGAGCAAAAGCCACGAGCCGACGTCGTGGTAGCGGAGCTCTCCGCGGCTGGCGGCGTCCCGCGTCCCCGCAAGCCGGTCAAGCAGCCAGGCGATCTTCGTGGCCGGGAAGGTCGCGTCGAGCTCCAATCCCGTCAGCTCGCGCACGCGCTCTCCATGCCCGGCCGAGCGCAGCGCGTCGCAGGATGGCGCCGTGCGCCGGTCCTGCCAGACGATCGCGGGGTGGATCGGGCGGGCCGAGCGCCGATCGGCCAGCAGGAAGGTCTCGGTCTGGTTGGCGATGCCCACCGCCAGCACGTCGGCCATTCGCGCGCCCGCGGCGCGCAGCGCGCCGGACACCGCGGCGCGCGCGGAGTCCGCAAGCTCGATCGGATCCTGCTCGACCAGGCCGGGAGCCGGGCAGGAGGCGGAGACCGGGACGGCGTGGGCGCCGAGCGTCGCCAGCCGCTCGTCGAAGGCGACGCACCGCGTGCTCGACGTCCCCTGGTCGACGCCCAGCACGAGCCCGGTCATCGAAGCGGCCCACGACCGGGCATCGCGTCGACCAAACGGCGATCCTCGCTACCGCCCACCATGTCCCTCCGGACGCGCGCCCGGTGCCTGCGGAAGCGCGCCGTGCGCCTCCGGAAGCGCGGCGTGCAGCGCCTCGCGGTAGGCGGCCAGCGCGGCGGTGTCATCGCGCTCGGCCTCGGCCGCTCGCTGGGCGGCGATCCGCCGGCGCCAGCCGTCCACCTCCGAGCGCACCCTGTCGGGCTCCCAGCCCAGCACGGAGGCCATCAGCGACGCGGCGTGCGGGGCGGCGCCCAGCCCCCGGTCGCGGGCGGCGATCGCAAGGCGCGTGCGCCGCTCGAGCACGTCCTCCAGGTGCAGCGCGCCCTCGTGCGTGCACGCGTAGACGACCTCCACGGCCAGGTGGCCGTCGCCGTGCTCCAGGGGGCGCGCAAGCTCAGGCGAGCGCTCGATCAGCGCCACGAGCTCGACGACGCGATCGCCGTAGCGGCCCAGCAGGCGATCGACCTGAGCGGGCGGCAGATCTGCGCGCCGGGCCAGATCGTCGCGCCTGGCCCGCGCCTGGGCCAGGCGCTCGGCCCCGAGGATCGGCAGGGAGCTGGTCCGCGACGGTCCGACCGCCGGGCGACCGCGGGTGGCGGCGTCGATCAGGTCGGCGGCCATCACGCGATAGGTCGTGTACTTGCCGCCCGCGATCGTCGTCAGCCCCGGCAGCGGCGCCTCGAGGGCGTGGCGGCGGCTCAAGCGGGTCGTGTCCACGGTGCCCGCCGGGCCGACCAGCGGCCTCAGCCCGGCGAAGACGCCGATCACGTCCTCGCGCGCCAGCGGCTCGGCGAGCAGCTCGTTGGCCTTGGCCAGCAGGTAGTCCACGTCGGCGCCGCTGGCGACCGGGTGATCCGGCCCAAGCTCCCAGGGGGTGTCGGTGTCGCCGATCAGCCAGCGATCGCCCATCGGGATCACGAACAGGACGCTCTTCTCGGTGCGCGACAGCAGCCCGGTGCGCAGCGCGATCCGGTCGCGCGCGACCGTGATGTGCACGCCCTTTGAGGGCCGCAGCTGCGTCGTGAAGCGCGCCGGGGCCGGCGTGCAGCCCTCGGACCCGCTCGCGGACCTCGAGGGGCTCCCGCCAGTTGAGGGCGCGCCGACCGACGCCCGCAGCTCGTCCGTCCACGCCCCGACCGCCAGCGCCACATGGCCGGCGCGAATCTCAAGCCGCGCGCCGCTCTCCTCGTCGAGGACCTCGACGCCGTCCACGCGGCTGCGCCGCCACAGCAGGCGCAGGACGCGCGCGCGGGTGGCGATCCGCGCCCCGTGGGCGGCCGCCGTGCGCGCCACCGCGAGCACCATGCGGGCGTCATCCTCAGCCGCGTCGAAGAAGCGCACGCCGCCGAAGACGCCGCAGCGCCTCAGGCCCGGAGCCACCGCGCGCAGCGAGCGCCGGGAGAGGTGGCGGTGGCGCGGCAGCGAGCGGGCGCCGCCGAGCGTGTCGTAGAGGATCAGGCCGGCGCCGAGGTAGGGCCGCTCCCAGAGGCGGTGGCGAAACGGCCACAGGAACGGGACCGGCGACACGAGATGCGGCGCCAGGCGGGTGAGCAGCAGCTCGCGCTCGCGCAGCGCCTCGCGCACCAGGCGAAGGTCGCCCATCTCCAGGTAGCGGAGCCCCCCATGGATCAACTTGCTGGACTTGCTGGAGGTTCCGGAGGCGAGGTCGCGCGCCTCCAGCAGGCCGACATCGAGCCCGCGCGCGGCGGCGTCCAGGGCCGCGCCGGCGCCCGTGATCCCGCCGCCGACGATCAGCAGCTCCACCCCGCGCTCGGCCATCCACTCAAGCGCCGCCGCGCGCTGGTCCGCGCTCAGACTGGCATTGTCGTAGCCCATCGTCCGCCCCCACGCACCGTCTCCCAGCGTCCGCACAGCGTCGCCGTCGCCCATCGGCGCTCACTCTCCCCCGGCGTCGAACACGGCTCGCAGCGCCTCGTACAGCCGCCGGTGGCGGGCGTGCACGGCGTCGTAGACGGCGCACAGCCTCGGGTCCGGCTCAAGCGCCTGGCGACGGGGTGCGGCCATCTCCCGCGCGGCCTGCGCGATCGAGGGGTGAAGGCCGGCGCCGGCGGCGGCGAGCATCGCCGCGCCCCGGGCGGTGGTCTCCACGTCGTCGGTGCGGCAGGTGGGAAGGCCGGTGACGTTCGCCCTGATCGCCAGCAGAAGCTCGCCGCGCGCCCCTCCCCCGACGCAGACCAGCCGCCGCGCCGGCTGGCCGCAGGCCCGGATCGCGTCGATCACGTCGCGCAGCGCAAGCGCGTTGCCCTCAAGCAGCGCGCGCGCCAGATGGGCGCGGCCGTGGGCGGCCGTCAGACCCAGCCAGCCCGCGCGAGCGCGCGGGTTCCACTCCGGGGTCATCGCGCCCGACAGAGCCGGCACCCACAGAACCCCGTCGCAGCCCGCCGGCGCGCCGCGCGCCAGCTCGTTGAGCAGCTCATAGACGTCCGCCCCGGTGGCCGCCGCGCGGGCCACCTCCGGCCCGCCGAGCTCGTCGCGGAACCAGCGGTAGGCGCCGCCCGACAGCCATCCCGGGTTCTCAAGCAGCCAGCGGCCCGGCAGCGCGTGCGGATGAAGCTCGACGACCGGCGGCGCTTCGAGGATCGGATCGGAAACGACGGCGCAGACCGGCTCGGCGGTCCCCATCACGTCGCAGACCTCGCCGGGCTCGGTCACGCCCGCGCCGAGCACCGCAGCCATCTCGTCGCCGGCGCCCAGCACCACCTGCACGTCGGCGTCCAGGCCGGTCGCCTCGCGCAGCCAGGGTGCGATGGTTCCCAGCACGCGGTCGGGCGGGTGCACGGGGGCGAGCCTGTCCGGGTCGACTCCGAACGTGGCGCAGGCGGTCTCGCTCCAGTCAAGCGCACGGGGGTCAAGCAGGGCGGTGGAGGAGGCGTTCGTCGGGTCCACGGCCAGCTCGCCCGAGGCCTGCAGCGCGATCCAGGAGCCAGGCAGCAGATACCACGAGCAGTCGCGCACGAGCTCGGGCTCGTGCGCGTGCACCCAGGCGATCTTGGCCGCCACGTGGCCCGGATCGAGGTTGCACCCGGTCATGGCGCGCAGCCGGGACACGTCGCCGGCGGCCGCGCCGGCCAGCTCGGCGCATTCGCGCTGTGCGCGGCGGTCTGACCAGATGAGCGCCGGGCGCAGCGCGCGGCCGTGCGCGTCGCAGGCCACGAGGCCGTCCAGCTGCGAGCCGAAGGACACCGCGGCCACCCTGCGCCCCGCGGTCTGAAGGCGCAGGTGCGCGAGCGTCTGCGCCAGCGCCCGGCGCCACTGCTCGGGGTCCTGCTCGGCCCAGCCCGGCGCCGGGTATGAGAGCGCGTGCGCCGCGTAGCTTGAGGCCACGAGCGTCCCGTCCGGCTCGAGCGCCTGCGCGCAGGTGCCCTGCGAGCCGACGTCGACGCCGACCACCAGCGGCCCGGGATCGCTCAGCGGCCAGCCTCCGGTCCCGGCCCGTGGCGAAGGACGGTGAACGAGAACGCCTCGGCGAGATGGTGCTCGCGTGAGACGAGCACCGGCACGCCCTGCGCGGTGAAGTCCACCTGCTCGATGGTCAGGATCAGCGCGCCGCGGGCCACGCCGAGCAGGCGCGCGATCTCGCCGTCGGCGTTGTCGGGCACCAGCTGCGCGACCCCGTGATCGACCGCCAGGCCGCGCGCGGCCAGGGCCTCGTAGACGGACCCGTCGCCGATCGCCCGCAGCTCGCCGGGGCTCAGGTGCGCGGGCCGGCACCAGTCGGTCGTCAGCGCCACGCGGCGGCCGTCGGCCGTGCGCACGCGCCGAAGCTCGCACAGCTCGCTGTCGGTCCCCACGCCCAGCGCGGCCGCGACGCTCGCCGGCGCGCGCACAAGCTCGCAGGACTCCTCGGCGGTTCCCGGCACCAGGCCGGTGGAGGCGATCAGCGCCGAGACGCCGAAGTTGCGCCCCAGGTCGTTCTCCAGCGCCGGACGGTGCGTCACGTAGGTACCGGAGCCGTGACGGCGCGTGACCAGGCCCTCCTCTTCGAGCACCGTGATCGCGGCACGGATCGAGGAGCGAGACACGGCGCGATGCTGGGCCAGCTCCGGCTCGGAGGGCAGCCGGTCTCCCGGCGCAAGCTCGCCCGAGCGGATCAGGGCGCGCAGCTCCTCTGCCAGCTGGTGGCGCAGCGGCGCGGCGCCGGCGATCGCCCGCGGCGAGGTGCGTCGGTCGCTGCGTGTCCGCTCCGGCGCTCCGTGCGGCATGCCCGGAGCCGTCCGGCTCACGGCGCCACCACCAGCTTCAGCGCGTCCCCGGCGCGGATGCGGGCGAACGCGTCCGGCGTCTGCTCGAGCGCGATCACGTCGCTGACGACGGCGCGGATCCCGCCGGCGTCGGCGGCGAGCATGTCCAGCGCGCGGACCTGGTCGCGGTGGCGCGAGGCATAGGAGCCGTGCACCTGAACCTCCGCGTAGTGCAGGACGTTTGACGGGAAGCTGATCGCGGAGGTGCCCTTCGGCAGGCCGCCGAAGAACAGCACGCGCCCGCGCGGGGCGGCCATCGTCATCGCCTGCTCCTGGGCGCTCGCGCTCGAGCAGGCGACGATCACCACGTCGGCGCCGAAGCCGCCGGTGGCCTCGCGCACGGCCGCCCCCGGATCCCGCTGTGATGCGTCGAGGTAGCTGATGCGCTCGTCGCCGAGGATCCCGCGCGCGAGCTCGATCCTCCCGGCGGCCTGCTCGACCAGCATCACCAGGCCGGCGCCCTGCAGGCGCGCGAGCGCGGCGTGCGCCGTGCCGACGGGGCCGGCGCCGATCACCACCACGACGTCGTCGAGCCCGATCCGCAGGTCCTTGTGCCCGCAGATCACGTCCGACAGCGGGTCGGCGAAGGTGGCGTGCGCGGGCGAGAGGCCGTCGGGGATCGCAAACAGGTTCTTGAGCGCGATCTGCGGGATCGCGACCTGCTCCGCGTAGGCCCCCTGATAGTCGAAGCCCATGAGCCTGCCGTTCAGGCAGAGGTTCTCATAGCCCCCGCGGCACATCCGGCAGCGGCCGCACCACAGCGTGGAGATGCAGTGCACCGCATCGCCAAGACGCAGTCCGGACTCCGCCAGCTCGGGCTCGGCGCGCGGACCGACCTCGACGATCTCCCCGGAGATCTCATGCCCGAGGATCCACGGCGGCGAGATGCGCCGGTCGCCGTTGTAGAAGGAGCGCACGTCGGTGCCGCAGATGCCGCACGCGAGCACGCGCAGCAGCACCCCATCCTCGGGGCAGCTCGGGTCGGCGGCGCTGCCGACCGTCATCTCGCCGGGGCCGTTCCACACCGCTGCGCGCACTCAGGGCCTCCTCGACCGTCGATCGGCTGAATCTGTCTGACAACTTACACAGATTTGCGTTTGCATCGCGCGTTCTGGCCGTCTAATCTACCTTGGTGTCTGACAAGAAGGCCATGATGCCCTACCGAAGGGGAGCCTCGCGGTGCCAGAGTTCATCTTCATGCTCACGCGCGACGATCGAACGATCCCGGACGCGCGGGCCGTGTATGAGACGGTCGCCGACTGCGGCGTGCGCCACTTCGGCTGCAAGGATGTGGGCATCGAGCGTGGCGAGCTTCAGGCGCTGATCGACGACATCCGCTCAAACGGCCATCAGAGCTACCTGGAGGTCGTCTCCGAGACCGAGCAGGCGGCTCTGCAGTCCGCCCGCGTGGCGGCGGAGCTCGGCCCCGACCACCTGATCGGCGGGACGGCCGTGGAGCCGATTCAGCGCATCCTCGCGGGCACCGGGGTGCGCTTTTTCCCCTACATCGGCCAGGTCGTCGGCCATCCATGCCTGCTGCGCGGCTCGATCGAGCGGATCGTCGAGGACGCAAGGCGCGTGGAGCAGCTGGGGGTCGATGGGATCAACCTGCTGGCCTACCGCTATGACGGCGATGTCGACCGGCTCACCGCGGCGGTCGTCGGCGCCACCTCGCTGCCGGTGATCGCCGCCGGGTCGGTGGACAGCGGCGAGCGGATCCGCTCGCTCGGCGACCGGGGCGTGTGGGCGTTCACGATCGGCACCGCGGCGCTGGAGGGCCGCCTCGTGCCCGGGGCGCCGCTGCGCGAGCAGCTGCGCTTCGTGCTCGAGGAGGCGCAGGCGCCGACCATCTGAGGAGATTGAGAGGGCCCGACGAGCCGCAAGGCTGCGACGGTCCCGACAAAAGGCAGACCGAGACGGTTCCAGAGAGCGAAGAGGAGCGGAGAGGTATGCATTCGGCAGAGTTCAGGCTGCGGGCCGATCTGGAGACGCTGGCGCGCAACGAGCGCGGGCGCAAGCTGCTGCAGCTGGCGCTGCGCGGAATCGCAGCCGGCAAGCACGGCCTGACGGCCGGCTGCTGGCGCGAGCGCGCAAACGCCGGCTGCCTGTTCCAGCACGCCTACTGGCAGGGCGTCCAGGAGGGCGTGTTCGCCGACGCCGGCCGCCCGGGCGACTGGATCGGGAGCTTCGTCGGGCCTCACGACTACGGGATCGTGATCCGCGCGATCGACTCCTTTGACCGCCTCGCGCGCGCCGCCTACTCTGACGTGGAGCGCCGCTGGCTCCTGCCAGACCGGGTGCGCCTGCGACGTCGCGAGTGGAGCGCGGCCGTCGAGCGGCTGCTGCTCGAGGTGCTCGACGAGTCCCGAACGAGCCGCCCACCCGCCACGGCGGCACCGACCATCGCCCACGTCTGACATCCGCCAGCCAGCACCGATGAGGGAGGATCCAAATGACCGTTGAAGGCGCCGGCGAGCATCACGAGGGGATGCTCCCGATCGTCGAAAGCGTCGACGTCTCGGAGCGCACCGACATCCACAAGCTCAAGGGCGGTGCCGTCGGGCTGATCGGCGTTCTGTTCTTGACGGTGACCGGCTCGGCGCCGATCTCGGCGATGCTGTTCAACACGCCGATCGCGGTCGGCTTCGGCAACGGCATCGGCGCGCCCGCGGGCTTCATCGTGGCCGCGATCGTGCTGCTGGTGTTCGGCGTCGCGTACGTGGCGATGGCGCGCAAGGTGACCACCGCGGGCGGCTTCTACAGCTTCATCAGCCACGGCCTCTCCCGTGAGCTGGGGATGGCAAGCGGCTTTGCGATGGTGGCCGCCTACAGCGTGTTCGAGGTCTCGCTGGTGGGCGGCTTTGCGTACTTCGCGCAGCTGAAGGCCGAGCGCTACGGGCTTCACCTGCAGTGGTACTGGTTCGGCTTTGCGATGATCGCGGTGATCGCCGCGCTCACCTACTTCGACGTCAAGCTGTCGTCTCGCATCCTGGGCGCCGCGCTGCTGTGCGAGGTGCTCACGCTTTTGATCTTCGACGGCTTCATGTTCACCAAAGGCCACGTGTCGGCGGCCGCGATCAACCCGATCAACGCTTTCAAGGGCCTGCCCGCGGGCCACTTCGGCGGCACGGCGCTGGCGGCGGGCGCGGCCGGGATCGGGATCTTCTTCGCCTTCTGGTCCTGGGTGGGCTGGGAGATGGCGCCCAACTACGGCGAGGAGTCACGTGACCCCAAGCGCAACGTGCCGCGCGCGCTGTACATCTCGGTGATCGGGCTGGGCGTGTTCTACACGCTCACCTCCTGGGCCGGCATCAGCGGCTACAGCAACTTCAACCAGGCGGTCGACATCGCTCAGAACAACTCGGCGAACTTCTACTTCCTGCCCGCCCAGCAGCACGCCGGCCTGCTGCTCAAGGACCTTCTGAGCTGGTTCATCATCAGCGGCTCGTTCGCCTGCGGAATGGCGTTCCACAACACGACCGCGCGCTACATGTACTCGCTCGGTCGCGAGCGCGTGCTGCCGCCGCCGCTGGGGCGCACCCACCCCAAGCACCGAAGCCCGTACATCGCCTCCACGACGCAGTCTGTGATCGCCGCCCTGATCCTGCTGGCGTTCGTCCTGTTCGCGACCTCCAACCCCAAGCTGGGCGCCGGCGACTCGGTCGGCTACCTGCAGGTCTACGGGCTGATGGCCGTGATGGGCGTCGTGTCGATCCTCGCCATCCAGGCGATCGTCTCGCTGGCGATCTTCAACTACTTCCGCACACACCACAAGGAGGACCACCACTGGTGGACGACGATCACGGCGCCGCTGCTGGCCGCCATCAGCCAGGCGTACGTCCTTTATCTGGCGATCAAGAACCTCCAGTTCCTGGGCTCCGGCTACAGCTACGCGAGCTGGCTGTGCTGGGGTGACCTGGCGATCTTCCTCGTGGGCCTCGGGTACGCCTACTACCTGAAGGCGCGCGACCGAGCCAAGTACGAGACGATCGGCAGGATGATCAACCGGGGCCTGGACGTGGTGTGACCCCGGTCGCCGCTGCGCGCCCGCGCCCGGGCGCGCAGCGGTGGTCCGCTCTCAGTGCCAGGTGCGCATGTGAGCGCGGTGGGTCTCAAGATAGGCCCCGGGGCGGAAGTGGTGGTCGTAGAACTCCGTGTCCAGGTGCTGGGCCTGCAGGAAGTTCATCACCCACACGCTGGGCACGGTGCCCGGGAACTTGCCCCAGGTCTCAAGCGTGTAGTCGCACTGCAGCGTGACACAGGCCCGGAAGCGCTCGTCGTGGCGCTGGGCTGAGGAGCGGACCGCGCGCGAGTCCCGCCACGGGCCGGGCGTGTCAGGGTGGTAGGGCCCGCCGGGCCCGAACTTGCGCTCGCAGAAGGCCTCCACCGCCGCCGCCATGTCCGGGAAGTGCGGTGGGCAGAAGGCGTGGAAGGTCCCGTCGGTGCGCCCGGTGGGGTTCGGCTGACCCCAGCGGGGGTCGGTGTCAAACCGGAAGCCCAGGCCGGGGACGTCAGGGTCGCCAGAGGCGCCCAGCAGCGCCATGTGCTCGATCCCGTCAAACGACCAGCCGCCCAGCCCCATCGCCTGCAGCAACAGCGCGCCGTTGTAGCTTGAGGTCATCAGCTCCGCGGTCGCCTCGGTCAGCGAGTACTGCTCGACGAAGCTCAGCGGGATCGGGGAGTCGGTGTCCACCAGGCCTGAGAACCGTTCGATGCCCGGGATCGAGCGGCGGTTGATGTCGTCGTAGATGCAGTAGCCGTTCTGGGTGAAGAAGCAGAGGTTGGCGATGTGGTGCTGGGCGATGTCGGCGATCGGGATCGCCAGCAGCGACCCCGGCTCGTTCGCGATCCAGGTGTTGTGGCCCTCCATGTAGGGCTCGCGGCGGGGGAGGTGAAGGCGCTGGTCTGAGAGCCTGCGGATCCGCTGCCGGTGCGCCGCCAGGACCGCCTCGAGCGTCACCGGGCCGTCGGCTGGGTCCACGAGCGCGCCGCTGTCGCGCGTTGCGACGAAGTAGACGCCGGTGTCGTCGGTGTAGAACAGCTCCGATGTGTGAAAGCCGGCGGCCGACGGGATCGTGCGCCCGCCGGCGGCGCCGTTGTAGTTGGCCAGCGCGGGCGCGTAGCGGGGGTGGCGCGTGATGCCGAAGTGCCAGCCGGTCGAGCCGCTCATGATCGCGAGGATCAGGAGCGTCTCAAGCTCGGACAGCGGCACGTGCTCGTGGCGCGAGCGGTAGGCCAGCGGACCGTCGGGGATCTCGCCCCCCAGCGGAAAGCGCCGCGAGCGGCGCCCCAGCAGCGCCTCGATCAGCGGGAAGCGCTCGAGCTCGGCGAGGGCCAGGCGCTCGCGCTCGGTGAGCTCAAGCGGCGGCGCGATCGTCATGGCGAGGGTGTGCCGGAGCCCTCGATGCTCAGGCAGGACGCGCCCACCGACAGCCCGGGGTCGGCCGCGCCGGCCGACGGCCCGCGACCGCGCGCGCCCGCCGCTGGCAGGCGCCCGCGCGCCTCCGCCGAGGGCGCGCGACCGCCCGCGCCAACCGGCTCGCGGTCGGGCGCGGCGTGGGCGATCACGCGATCCAGGCGCGCCTGCGAGCGCGCCACGCAGCAGCCCTCGCCGACGGCCTGAAGCGCGCGGTCGATCCCGCCGGCGGCGGACCGCAGCCGGCGCAGGATGCGCTCCGCGCCCGAGCGCTGAGGCTCAGCTGAAGCCGGCATCCGCTGAGGCTCAGCTGAAGACGGCATCCGCTGAGGCTCAGCTGAAGACGGCATCCGGCATGAAGCAGCCCACGATCCAGCGGGGGCTGTCGACGATCTCGCAGATCTTGAGGTCCCCCGCCAGCGAGCAGAGGATGTAGGCGTCCTCGCGCCCGAGGCCGCGCTCGCGCCCGAGGTGGTCGACCATCGCGCGCACCGCCGCGCGGCTGGCCTGCATCAGGTCCTCCTCGACCCCGAAGGTCGCATACCAGCCGCCGTGGTCGACGGCCGCGGTCAGCGAGCCGGCGGGGCGGCGCAGCTGCGGCGCCGGCAGGCGCGCGTCGCGCACGAGCTCCACGCGCAGCCGCGTGCGCATGGCGCACTCGATCCCGGAGATCGCTACCTCGCCGTCCCCCTGGGCGGCATGGGCATCGCCCATCGACAGCAGTCCCCCGGGGACCGACACCGGCAGGTACACGGTGCTTCCGGCGGTGATGTGACGGATGTCGATGTTGCCGCCCCCGTGGTGCGGGGGCGGGATCGGAACCTGGCGCATGCCGGCCCCGGGCACGCCGATCGTCCCCAGAAACGGCGCGATCGGGATCCTGACCCCGGGGCACAGCTGTGTCCAGTCGCCCGTCGTCAGGTCGAAGATCCGCAGCGCCGGCGAGGGGAACTCCTCGCGCTCGAGCAGCCCAAGGCCGGGGATGATGCACGCCCACCCCCACTCCGGCAGCTGGAAGGAGAGCACGTGCACGGCCAGCGCGTCGCCGGGCTGCGCGCCGCGGACGGCGATCGGCCCGGCCAACGGGTAGATGCGCTCGAAGTCCAGCGCCAGCAGGTCCTCGGCGCTGGACTGGCGCGTGATCTGGCCCGCGGCGAAGTCCACCGTCTCGACGACCACCTCATCGCCCGGATCGATCTCCACAACCGGCTGAAGATCGACGTCCCAGCGTCGGTGCGTCGGCGCGTCGGCGGCGATCAGATGCTCGGCCATGAGCTGCGCTGTCGGCGGGCGATCATGTGCGGCGATCGTCGCAGAGAACGGCTGCGCGCACAACCGGGCTCATCGCACCTGAACCGAGGCGCCCACCAGCGTGGGCGAGCTGGGCGCCGAGCGGGCACGCACGATGATCCGCACGCGGTCGCCGCGAAACAGGTCATGCGAGCGCTCGAACGGCGCGCCGTCCGCATCCCACGCGACCCTCGCCACAGACACCAGCGGCGCCCCCCGCGGGACGCCCAGCAGCCGCCCCTCCGCCGCCCCGGCCGCCACCACCTCGATCCGCTCCTCCGCCTCGCCGCTCTCAAGCCCGTACTCGGCGCGCAGAAGCTCGTAGATCGAGCCGTTGAGCGCGTGGTCCAACAGCCCGGGGAAGCGCTCGGCGGGGAAGCTCGCGCGCTCAAGCGAGATCGGCTGCCCGTCGGCGAGGCGCACGCGCACGACCTCGTGCACGAGCGCGCCGGCCGCCAGCGCCAGCGCGGCCGCGATCTCAGGCTCGCAGGCCAGCGTGGCGGTCGCGATCACCCGCGCGTCCGCGGCAAAGCCCTGCCGGCGCAGGTACGCGGGCAGCCCCGCGAGGCTCGTCAGGTCACGCTCCACCTTGCGCTCTGAGACGAAGATCCCGCCGGCGCGGCCGCGCTGGCGGCGGACCACCCCCGCGCGCTCAAGCTCGGCGAGCGCGGCGCGGATCGTCGAGCGCGAGACGCCCAGGCGCTCGGCGATCTCCCGCTCGGCCCCGAGGCGCTGGCCGTAGGCCAGCTCGCCCGACAGTATCTGCGCCTGCAGCCTGTCTCGCGCGCGTGCCGCCGCCGGCCCCAGTCCGACGCCGAGCGCCTGCCCGCCCTGCGCCACGCCTACTGCGCTTCCAGGGCCAGCAGCGACTCGGGCAGCGTCTGGCCGCCGTCGACGACGATCGTCTGACCGGTGATGTACGAGGCCTCGTCGCTTGCCAGAAACAGCGCCGCGTGGCCGATCTCGACCGCCTCCCCCAGGCGGCGAAGCGGGATCGACTCCTCCATCTTGCGCCGGTACTCGGGCCCCAGCTCGTCCAGGCCCTCGGTGACGATGTTGCCGGGCAGCACGGCGTTGACGGTGATCCGCTGGCTGGCCAGCTCGATCGCCGCCGTGCGCATGAAGCCCAGCTGCGCGGCCTTGCTGGCCCCGTAGTGCGACCAGCCCGGGTAGCCGGTGATCGGCCCGGTGATCGAGGAGGTGATGATCACCCTGCCGCGCCCGCTCGCGGCCAGCGCCGGCGCGGCCGCCTTGACCGCCAGCATCGTGCCCTTGACGTTCACGGCGAACAGCTCGTCGATGTCGCGCTCGGTCATCTCCGACAGCCGCACGTCCGGGAAGATGCCGGCGTTGGCGCACAGCACGTCCAGCCCGCCGAAGCGCTCGACGGCCGCGTCGACCATGCGCTGGACGTCCGAGGCGACGGACACGTCGGCCTGGACGTAGAGCGCCTCGCCGCCAGCCGCGGCGAGCTGCGCCTCGGCGGCGGCTCCGGCCTGAGGGTCCCTGCCGGCGATCGCCACGCGCGCTCCGGCGCCGCAGAACACGCCGGCGATCGCCCTGCCGATGCCCCTGGTGCCACCGGTGACGAGAACGGCACGTCCGCTGATCGGCGTGAACACTGTTTGCCTCCTAGGGGATCCGATGGGTTGACAGGTAGCGCTCCGCCAGAGCGCAGGTGCCGTCGGCGAAGCCGGCGCCCAGCTCGGCCGCCTCGGTGGCGAATGTGTGGTGAGAGCCGATCCAGGCCACCAGGAGCAGGCGCCTGAGCATCACGAATGTGTCCAGCTCCTGCTCGTCCTCGGCGTCCAGCTGGGCCACCGAGCGGTAGCCGTCGACCCAGGCTCGCTGCAGCTCGGGCACGCGCGGATGGTCCTCCATGAACGAGACGGTCGTGGCGAAGTCGTACATGAACCAGGAGAAGCCGCAGTCGTCGAAGTCGATCACGCGCACCTGCTCGCCGTCGATCAGGAGGTTGGCCAGGCGCATGTCCGCGTGGACCAGGCCGAACCGCCGCTCCCCCTGCCCGAAGGCGCGCAGGCGCGCCTCGATCACCGCCACCAGCCGCTCGAGCAGCGCCAGCGCCTCCCGGTCTATCCCCAGCCCGTCCTGCCAGCGGCCCCAGTGGCCGCGCGGCCCGATCGAGTGCTCGAAGTCCCACCTGGGGCGGACGAAGCCGGAGGGATGCCGCCAGCGCCGGGCGTGCAGGTGCATCCGCGCGGAGATCGCGCCGAGCGTGCGAAACTGGCCGGTCGCCGCCTCGCCGCTGTCGAGGTCGGGCGCGACGCCGGGCGCCCACTCAAACAGCACCACGTTGCGCGTGCCCAGCTCGGGCGTTTTCACCGCGACCACGCGCTCCCCGTCGAGCGCGGGCACGGCGGCCGGGGTCAGCACCGCGCCGTCGGCAGCAAGCGCGTCCAGCCACCGAAGCTCCGAGCGGATCTCATCGACGGTGCGATAGCCGGGGCGATGGACTCGCAGCGCATACTCCGCGCCGCCGCGGTCGCGGATCCGGAAGGTGTGGTTCTCGGACACGTTGCACAGCTGCACGCTCGCGTCCTCGTCAAGGCCGTAGCTCGCGAGCGCCAGTCGGGCGAGCGCCTGGATCGCGTCGTCGGCCGCGCCCGTGGGCTGGTGCTCACGCCCCGGCGCCTGCCCGCCGTCCGCGCTCACCGGCTGGTGCTCACTCCCCGGCGCCTGCCCGCCGTCCGCGCTCATCGCCTAGTGCTCACGCCCTTGCACCGAGCCGAGGACCGCCTCGATCTCCTCACGCGCGCGCTCGAGCTCATCGGTCTCGCCGGCGATGTACACGCGGCCCGCGGCGCCGATCATCGACACGCTGACCAGCGTCGCGCCGGGCGCCACCCGTTCGGCGGCGTTGGCGGCCGCGGCCGCGAACAGCGCCGGGACGACCTCGCCGACGAGCAGGCTCTGGCCGGGCAGGAGCATCGACGCCTCGCGGTTTCGGTTGAGGATCACCGCGTGCTGGTCTGTGACCTGCTCGATGATCCCCATGTAGGTCACACGCGGCCGCAGCCCGTCCTGCGCCCGTGCGCCGATCCCGGAGAGGATCGCCTCGCCGGCGCGCTTGACCGCCCGCTCGTCGGCGGCATGGACCTCAAGCACGCCGAACTGGCGCTCGACGTAGTGGATCCCGGGCTCCACCTCCGGCACCGCCTTCAGCGCGAGGTCGATCACGCGCTCGATCGCAAGCGCGGGCGCGACCTCCACGATCAGGGCGTGGTCGCCTTCGATCGGCGGATAGCCGCGCGCGCGGATCGGCGTGCCCAGGTAGGCCGCCAGCTGGCGGCCAAGGCTGGGCATCGGCAGATAGACGCGCAGCTCGACGCGCGCCTGCTCGGCGGCGCTCAACGGCGGCTCCGGCGAGCGGTCACGCGCCCGTCCCCAGGCGGTTCACGAGCCGGTCCCGAAGTGCTTTGACAGCTCCGAGTGCGGCCGCGGGATCACGTGCGCCGAGACCAGCTCGCCCACCGTCGAGGCCGTCTCCGAGCCCGCCTCGGTGGCCGCCTTCACGGCGCCGACATCGCCGCGCACGACGACGGCCACCAGTCCGTCCCCCACCTCCTGGCGGGTGACGATCGTGACGTTGGCCGCCTTGACCATCGCGTCCGCCGCCGCCAGCGCGGCGACGTACCCCTTCGTCTCGACCATGCCCAGCGCATCTTCCATCTCATGTCTCCTTGCTCGTGGTTGTCCTCTGCCGCGCCCGGGCTTCACGGCGGCGCGGCGCCGACTCCGACTCGGGGTCAAGCGAGCCGATGATCAGCGCGTCGATCGGTGGATGCTCGGGCGCGAACCAGCCCGAGGCGACCGAGCCGGTGCTGATCAGGACGCGCTCGCCGACGCCGCTGCCCAGCACGTCGAAGGCGATCAGCGTGGCGCCCTCGTCGGTGCGCACCTCAAGGAACGCGCCGCGCGGGATCTCCTGCAGCCGCCGGGTCGCCCACACGGCCCCTGTGACAGTCGCCTTGAGCATCAGCCCTCCCTCTCGATCTGGACGCCCATCGCGCGCGCGCGGTCGCGAGCGAGCGGGGTGAGCACGGCCGCCGGCCCGAGCACCAGGCGCATCCCGCCCGCAGCGGCCTCCCGCACGAGGCGCTCGGTCACAGCGCCACGCTCGATCCGGTGCGCCGAGGCGTGAGCGGGCTCGGGCATCCCGCCGGGCGCGCTGGCGGGCCCGTGTGCGCGCGCCCCGGCGGCCGCGCCCGAGAGCACGAAGCGCAGCTCTCCGGTGCGCAGCGCCCTGCGCTCCCGCGGGCTCTCCAGGCGCAGCGCGAGCATCGCGACGAAGCGGTCGAGATCATGCTGATCGGCGACCCTGACGGCCTCGACGCGGCCGGGGCGGCGCGGGCGCGATCCGCCGGCCGCCGCAGACGGCGAGCGGGCGGCGGAGGGCTCCGCGGCCTCAGCCTGCTCGGATTGGCCTGACGCCGGGGGCGCGTCCAAGCCCTCGCCGATCACCTCGCCCGGCGCGGGCGGCGCGCTCCAGGTGGACGGGCGCAGCACCGCCGCGACCGGCGGCGCGGGCACGAGCGGGACCGGGGAGGGCGCGGGCACGGGCTGCACCGGGGAGGGCGTGGCGGCCGTCGGCCGCGGCGGCGCGCCGTTGCGCGCCGAGCCGTTGGCGCGCCCGCCGCTCGCCGCGTCGTGCAGCAGCTCCGGCAGCAGCTCGCGCAGCAGCTCGCGCGCGACCTCGCGCAGCGCGTCGTGACCGTCCTCGCTCACCGTCCCCCCTCCAGGGCGGCCGTCGCGGCCTCGGCGGCGGTCCGCACGTCGGCCTCGCTGCCGGTCAGATAGACGCGGCCGGTCGCGCCGATCATGCGGTAGTCGACGACCTTGATCTGCGCCGCCTTCTCGGCCTCGTTGACGGCCAGGATCGCGTATGAGGCCGGCTGCATCTCAAGCACGAACAGCGACTCCCCCGGCAGCGCCATCGAGCCGAGCTTGTTGCGGTTGATCAAAAACGCGTGCTGGTGGTCCAGGCGCGTGATCAGCTTGTCGGCCAGGATCTTCGGCGGCGTGGCGTCCGAGGCCAGCGCGCCGAGCGCATCCAGCACCGCGGAGCTGGCCGCCTGCACGGCGGCGGTCGAGCGGGAGTGGAACTCCAGGTAGCCGAACTGGCGCTCGACGACCAGGATCCCGGCCTGCGCCTCGGTGTGCTTGAGCACGACGTCCGTCAGCGGCTCGATGTCGAGCCCCGGCGCGATCTCGATCACGCCGGCGGCCATCCGCGTGCGCGGCAGGCGCCCCCGCACCCAGCTGCCCAGGTAGCACATCGTCTGCGGCTGCAGCTGATCGATGAAGATCGCCGATCGCAGCTCGGCCATCAGCCGCCCACCGCCTCTGGCAGCCACACCATCAGCCGCCCACCGCCTCCGGCGCCCGCGCCATCAGCCGCGGACCACCTCTCGCAGCTCCTCCCAGATCAGCCGGCGAAGCTGCTCGCGTGACAGGCCGTCTTCGCCGTCCAGCGCCGGGCCCTGCACCTGGCGCGCGCGGTGCGGCGCGCGCGCTGGCAGCGCGCGCCAGGGGTCCAGTCCGCTGAAGTCGCCAAACGGCTGGCCTGGATCGGACGCGTAGGCCAGGCTGGTCCACTGCACAAGGTCCCCCGGCTCGAGGTTGGCGCGAAGCGACGAGCCGCCGAAGAAGCCGGTGCCGACGGTCATGGTCGGCGCCAGGAAGGTGTCCAGCCCTGCCGATCCGGTGCTCCCCGGCGCGTTGACGCTCACGCGCAGCACGCGCAGCGCGGCGCCGTAGGCGAGGATCGTCCGGGGCGTCTGGGAGTGGATGACGGCGGAATGCCCGGCGCCGCCGATGCGCAGCAGCGCGCGCGCCGCGTCGATCCCCCGCCCGGCGTCTGGCACGCGGACCATCCCCAGCAGCGGGAACAGCTTCTCGTGAGCCAGCGGCTCCTCGGGGACGATCAGCTCAAACGGCGCCACCAGGACCCTCGTGCCCGACGGCACCCTCACGCCGGCCGCCTGCGCCAGCGCAGCGGCGTCCTTGCCCGCCAAGCGGGTGTCGATCCGTCCGTCCGGGTAGCAGGCGGCGCGCACGCGCGCGCTGTCCTGCTCGCTGAGGACATGCGCGCCGCAGCGGCCCAGCTCGGCCGCCAGCCGCTGGGCCACGGCGTCCTCGACGATCAGGGTCGACTCGTTGGTGCACAGGATCGAGTTGTCAAACGACTTTGACTCGGCCAGGCAGGCGGCGGCGTGGGCCAGATCGGCGCTCGAGTCCACGAACGCCGGGACGTTGCCGGGCCCGACGCCCAGCGAGGGGTTGCCGGAGCGGTAGGCGGCGCGCACCACCGCCGTGCCGCCGGTGGCGAGGATCAGATCGGTCTCCCGGTCGGACATCAGGCTCTCGATCAGCGGGATCGTCGGCTCGGGCACCACCTGCACGCACCCGTCCGGCGCGCCGGCGCCGACGGCCGCGGCCGCGATCACCTCCACGGCCGCCGCGCACACCCGCCGCGCCATCGGATGGGGCGAGACGACGATCGCGTTGCGGGTCATGAGCGCCAGCAGCACCTTGAAGTAGACGGTCGCCACCGGGTTGGTGGACGGCGTCAGCGCCAGGATCACCCCGGCCGGCTTGGGCACCGAGACGAGCTTTCGCTCCGGATCCACGCGCGCGCCGACGAAGTCCTGGTCGCGGTAGCGCTCGACCAGCCCGCGCGAGCACGCCTCGTTCTTGCGGCGCTTGTGCTCCGCAACCCCCATTCCGGTCTCCTCAACGGCCTCAGCCGCAAACCTTTCGGCGTTTTGGTATGCCGCCTCGGCGGCGGCCTCGACGATCCTCGCGGTCGACCGGCGGTCGTACAGCGCGAACGCGTTGGCCGCCCAGCGCGCGCGCTGCAGCATCATCCGCGCGCGCGGCGCGCCCGGCACCTCCACCGCCGCCGCCTCGCGGATCACGCCGCCGCCCCAGCCGTCGCCCTCGAGCCCTGGCCCGCCGGCCTCAGGCCCCCATGGCGCGCCGCCCGCGGCGCGGCGCCCGCGACCTCGGCGTGGGCCAGCTCGATCGCCACGGCGGTGCGATCGAGGATCTCGTCGACCAGGTCGGGCCCGAGCAGGATGCCCGGCTTGTACTGCAGCACGCGCGGGTCAAGCGTGGAGAAGATCGCCCACACGCCGTGCTCGTAGAGGTGGCGCATGACGATCTTGGCGCCCTGGGGATGGTCGAACTCAAGGCCCATCACCACGCCGTCCTGGCGGATGCCAACCAGCCAGTCGGGATGCTGCTCCTGGATCTCGCGCAGCCCCCGCCGGAAGCGCTCGGCGATGTAGTGGACCATCGAGCGAACCTCGGGCCGCCCGCAGATCTCGAGCACCTTGAGCGCCACGATGCAGCCGAGCTCCGCGCCGCCCCCGGTCGAGATGTGGCCGAAGCCGTCCTCCTTGAGCCAGGCCGAGCACTCCTCGGAGACCACCGTGCAGGCGATCGGGTACATGCCGCCGGTGATCCCCTTGCCGACGACCATGATGTCCGGCTGGATCCCGGCCTTGGCGATCCCCCACATCTCGCCGGTGCGCATCAGCCCCGTCTGGACCTCGTCGGCGATGTACAGGGCGCCGTGGCGCTCGCACAGCTCCTTGACCGCGCGCAGGTAGCCCGGCTGCGGCAGCGGGAAGCCGTAGGTGGCGGGTATCGTCTCCATGATCACCGCCGCCACGTCGCCGGCCGCGAGCGCCCGCTCCATCTCGTCGAGGTCGTTGAAGGGCACCTGCACGAACTCCTCGGGCCGGTCGGAGAGAAACAGCGTCGAGAAGCGGTCATCGCCGGCGGCGACGGCCAGCCCCGTGTGGCCGTGGTAGCCCTTGCGAATCGAGACGATCCTCCGCCTGCGACGCGTGTGGCGCGCGGTCTTGATCGCGATGTCGATCGCCTCCCCGCCGCCGGTTCCGTAGATCACCCTGCGCAGGTTGGGCGGACAGGTGGCCACCAGCGCCTCCGCCAGCGCCGTGCGCGCCAGCGCCGGGAAGTGGTGGTTTCCGATGTCAAACCGCGCCATCGCCTGCTCCAGCGTGGCGATCAGCTCCGGGTTACGGTGCCCCAGGTTGTAGGTTCCGCCGTTGAGGTGCAGGTCGATCAGGCGCCTGCCGGCCATGTCCCAGAACAGGTAGCCCTCGCGCCTGTCGATCACCAGGTCGACGCCGGCCTCCTGCCAGAAGCGCGTCTTGTCCGGATTCCAGAACTCCTCCGAGCGGCGCAGGAAGTCCGCCTTGGACTCGTAGGAGAAGAAGCCGTAGTCGTACATGGGCGCAGGATCCTCGCGCGTGCCCGTGCACTGTACCATTTGTCGCTAAACATTTACAGGCCAATTCACGAAAAAGATCTAAAGCGCCGATGAGGGTCCTCGCCGTCGTTCAGCATCCGGTGGCCGGCGTGGGCGTGTTCGGGCCCGAGATCGCCGAGTCCGGGCACCGGCTGGAGGCGTGGGTGCCCGCCGACGGCCCGCCGCCGCGGCCGCTCTCCCACTACGACGCGGTGATCGCCCTCGGCGGTGGGATGCAGGCCGACGAGGAGGACCGCTTCCCCTGGCTGGCTACGGTGAGGGAGCTGCTGCAGGAGGCGATCGACGTGCGGATGCCGACGCTCGGCGTGTGCCTGGGCGGGCAGGTCCTGGCCCGGGCCGCCGGCGGAGCGGTCGGGCCCAGCCCGGAGGCGGAGTGGGGATGGCGCAGAGTTGAGCTCACCGAGGCCGCGCGCGCTGACCCGCTGCTGGGGCCGCTCTCGCCCGAGGCGGAGGTCTTTCAATGGCACTCCTACGCCTTCTCGCTGCCGCCGGGCGCCACACCGCTGGCGCAGAGCCCCGTCTGCCTGCAGGCGTTTCGCGTCGGGCCGCTCGCCTGGGGCCTGCAGTGGCACCCGGAGGTGACCGCCGAATCGATCGCGCTGTGGGCGGAGCGGTATCCGCCGGCTCCCGGGGGCGTGCCCGTGCAGGTGGACCGGGAGGCGCTCGCCGCACAGGTGGCGGCCCGGATCGCCCGCACGAACGCCGAGGGCCGCGCCCTGTGCGCGCGCTTCATCGCGCTCGCCGGCCAGTAGCTGACCCTCGCCGGCCGGCAGACAGGCAAACCGGCTCACCGGCGACCGCGGGCCGGCACCGGAGGCAGCCGGCGTGAAGGCGGCGTCCAACAGCAGAGCGGCGGCCGGCAGCAGAGCGGCGGCCAGCAGCAGAGCGGTCGCCAAAGGCACGGTCGGCCGGGGCGGGCGCCGGACGGCGGTGCGAGCCGCACCTCAGCGTGCCGGGCGGCGAGCCGCACCGCGCCCGTCCCGACGCCGGGGGGCGCACCGCGACCGTCCCGACGCCGGGCCGCACCGCGCCGGTCACGGTGCCGAGCCGCACGGCCGCGGGCCGAATTGGCTCCCAGATCTCGCACGAGATTGTCTACAATGACGTGCCCTGGTACGTTGATGTCCATCGGGAGAGGAGACCCGGGATGCTCTTGAAACGCAGTCGCCTACGACTCGCATCGCTGATCGCGGGCGCCGCGCTCGCGAGCGTCGCAGTGGCCGCCTGCGGCAGCTCCAGCAGCTCGTCCAGCTCGAGCGCCAGCAGCTCGTCGGCCAGCTCGAGCGCCACCTCCAGCCAGGCCAGCTCGTCCTCGGCGGCCGCGCCGGCGACGATCCCAGCCAGCGTTCTGAGCGGGATCCAGACGGCGATCGCCCAGGCGGAGAAGATCCCCAAGTGGACGGCCCCCGGACCGCCGGTCAGCGCCTCGGTGCTCAAGGGCGCGGCCATCACCGTGTTCCCGATCAACAGCGAGATCGACGCCTGCAACCAGCAGGCCAAGGACTTCAAGGCGCTGGGCGACTCGCTTGGAGCGAACGTCAACCTGATCAACGACGCCGGTCAGCCGTCGCAGTGGCAGACCGCCGTGGAGAGCGCCGTCGCGGCGCACGACAAGGCGGTCGTGATGCTCTGCGGCGTGATCCCGGGCGCGCTCGCGCCGCAGCTGGCCGCCGCCAAGAAGGCCGGGGTGGCGGTCGTCGATGGCAACTACAACGACACCACCAACTACGCCGGCCTCGACGGCGAGACGGCGGTGCAGACCACCCAGAGCCTCGGCTACGACGTCGCCGACGCGGTGCTCAACCTCAAGGGCAAGCCGCTTCACGCGCTGTTCGTCGACAGCTACTCGGTGATCCAGGGCCCCGCCGCCGCGGCGGCGGTCGACGAGGCCGTCAAGCGGATCTGCCCTTCCAGCTGCTCGGTCACGCAGGTCACCGTCCCGATCCAGAGCTGGGCCACGTCGCTGCAGAGCGACGTCTCGGCCGCGCTGACCGCCCACCCCAACACCAACGCCGTGATCATCGCCTTTGACGGGATGACCCCGTTCGTGCTGCCGGCGATCGAGAGCTCGCACATCAGCGGCCTGCACATCTACACCTGGGGCGGCGGCCGCCCGATCGAGAAGCTGATGGAGCAGCCCAACCCGATCGTCGTCGCCGATCCAGGCCCGGATGAGGAGTGGGACGCCTATGACGCGATGGACCAGGTGATCCGGCTGCTCAACCACAAGCCGGCCGCGTCGGTCAACGCCGAGGTCGACCCCGATCGGTTCTGGGTTCCGAGCAACGTCAAGCAGTTCTTCGGGCCCGGCGGGACCTACGGCAACGCCGGCTTTGGCGGCAACGCGTTCATCAACGGCTTCATGAAGCTCTGGGGCCGCTAGTGGCCGACGCCGGCGCCGATCGCTCGGACGAACCGGCGCCGGCACAGCCCGGCCGCACAGCCCCCTGCCTGGAGGCTCGGGGGCTGGCCAAGCACTTCGGCGCCACGCGCGCGCTCGCCGGCGTCGACCTTCGGATCGACGCCGGCGAGGTCGTGGCGCTGCTGGGCGAGAACGGCTCGGGCAAGTCGACCCTGGTGAAGATCCTCGCCGGCTTTCACGCGCCGGAGCCCGGTGGGGAGCTGAGGATCGGCGGCGCCGCGGTGCCGCTGCCCGTGCCGCTTGACGCCTACCGGGAGATCGGCCTGAGCTTCGTCTTCCAGGACCTCGGACTGGCGCCCGCGCTGACGGTCGTCGAGAACCTGTTCGTCGGCCGCCGCGTGCACGCGGGGCCGACGAAAGCGATCAGCTGGCGTGCCGAGCGGCGCGAGGCGCGGGCGGTGTTCGAGCGCTACGGCGTGCGCCTGGCGCCCGAGGCGATCGTCGGCGAGCTGCGACCGACCGCGCAGGCGCTGCTGGCGATCGTGCGCGCCGCCGAGGAGCTCAGGCGCTTCCGCGCGGGAGGCGGGCATGGGGGGCTGCTCGTGCTCGACGAGCCGACCGTGTTCCTGCCCGAGCACGAGAAGGTGTTCCTGTTTGACCTGATCAGGCGCGTGGCCGCGGATGGCGCCGGCGTGCTGTTCGTCTCGCACGACATGACGGCGGTGCGCGAGGTGGCCAGCCGCGCCGTCGTGCTGCGTGACGGCGTGAAGGTCGGCGAGGCGCTCACGCGCCAGACGACGGACGCCGAGCTTGTGGCCCTGGTCTCCGGCCACCGCCTGTCGGCGGAGGATCTGGCGGCCGCGGGCAGCGCGGGCGGCGAGGGGCAGGCCGACGCGCACGCGGCCGCGGGCACGGCCGCCGGCGAGGGGCAGGCCGACGCGCACGCGGCCGCGGGCAGGGCGGGCGGCGAGGGGCCGGCCGCCGTCCACGCGACCGCAGGCGCGGGCGGCGAGCCCTCCGCCCGCGGCAGGCGTCCGATCGCGCTGACGGTGTCCGGGCTTTCCGGAGGCCGGCTGCGCGGCGTCGAGCTCACGCTCCACGAGGGGGAGATTCTCGGGGTGGCGGGGCTGCTGGGGTCAGGCAGCGAGGACCTGGCCTACGCGCTGTTCGGCGCCATGCCCGGCAGCCGGGGGCGGCTTGCGAGCGGGTCCTTCGACGGGGAGGTCGGCGGCCTGAGCCCCCGGGTGGCGCAGCAGATCGGGATCGCGCTCGTGCCGGGCGACCGCAAGCAGCAGGCGATCGCCCCCGGCCTGTCGGTGGCCGCCAACATGATGTCGCTCGTGCTGGACCGCTTCACGCGCCGCGGCGCCCTCTCGCACCGCGCGTTGCGCGACGCGGCCGCCCAGCGCGCCGAGCGCTACGACGTGCGCCCGCGCGCACCGTCGCTGCCGATCAGCAGGCTCAGCGGGGGAAACCAGCAGAAGGTGGTGCTCGCCCGCTGGTTGGAGCTCGAGCCGCGGGTGCTGCTCCTGCACGAGCCGACGCAGGGCGTGGACGTCGCCACGCGCGCGCAGATCTACCGCTTCCTGCGCGAGCGCTGCGCCCGGGGCGCCGCGATCCTGTGGGTGAGCACCGACTTCGATGAGCTCTCCAAGGTCTGCGACCGCATCCTGGTGTGCGCGGGGGGCGTGATCACCGGCGAGGTGCCCGGCCCGCCGTTCACGCGCGACCGGATCACCAGCGAGGTCTACACGGCGGCCGCGCGCCGCGCGCCTCGGTCGGCGGGAGGGGGCGACGGCTCCGCGCAGGAGGGCATCGGGACAGCACAGGAGGTGAGCGCATGACGGTCGACGTGGAGGGTGAGGCGCGGCGGGCGCAGGCTGACTCAGACCGGCCGCCGGAGGAGCGGCCGCGGGCCTCGTGGCTTGCGCGCCACGGCAGGCTGCTTGAGTCCGCGATGCTGCCGCTCGCCTTCGCGGCGCTGATCGCCGGGTTTGGGATCCACTCGCCCAACCAGTTCCTGACGCTTCGCAACTTCTCCAACATCTTCGGCTCGCAGGCGGTCCTGTTCGTGCTGACGATGGCGCTGCTGGTGCCGCTGACCAACAACGACCTGGACCTGTCGGTGGGCTCGCTGGCCGGACTGGTGTCGATGATCGTGGCGGTGCTGAACGTCAACGACGGGCTGGGGATCGTCTGGTGCATCGTGATCGGGCTGGCGGTGGGTCTGCTCTGCGGCCTGATCAACGGGCTGATCGTGGTCCGCTTCGACGTCAACCCGTTCATCATCACGCTGGCCACGGGCACCGTCTTCTCAGGGGTTCAGGAGTGGCTGTCCAAGGAGCAGACGATCGTCGGCGTCTCGACCGGGCTGAGTGAGTGGACTTTCAACAAGGAGCTTCTGTCGATCCCGCTCGAGTTCTGGTACGGCGTGGTGATCATGCTGATCGCCTGGTTCGTGCTGACGTTCACGCCGTTTGGGCAGCGGTGCCTGTTCGTGGGCCAGTCGCACGAGGTGGCGAGGCTTTCGGGATTCAACGTCGGGCGCATCCGACTGCAGGGGTTCACGATCGCCGGGTTGGTGGCGGGGATCGCCGGCGTGCTGTACGTGGGCACCACCGGCTCGGCGAGCCCGGGCACCGGCGCCGACCTGCTGCTGCCCGCCTACGCGGCGGCGTTCCTGGGCTTGACCACGATCCAGCCGCGGCGGTTCAACGCGATCGGGGCCGGACTGTCGGTCTACTTCCTGGCGACGGGCGTCTCAGGGCTTGAGCTGCTGGGCGCCCAGGACTACGTGCAGTCACTGTTCTACGGCGTGGTGCTGGTGATCGCCGTGGTGCTCTCGCGGCTGGTCGGCCGCAGGCAGCTGGGTTAGGGTCAGCAGTCGGAGCGCTCCCGGCGCGCCAGACGGCCTCTCGCCCTGCCAGATCGGCGAGCGTCAGGAGGCGGCGCGCTCTCGCCGCGCCAGATCGGCGAGCGTCTCACGCACGTGCGCGAGGTGCTCGCGCATCTCCCGCTCGGCCGCGTCGCGGTCGCCCTCGACGATCGCGTGCACGATCCGCGAGTGCTCGGCCATCGAGCGCTCCGCACGGCCGGGCGCGAGGACCGTCCGGAACTGGAAGCGCACCGTCTGCGAGTGCAGGCGCCGGCAGATCTCCTGCGCCACCCCGTGGCCGGACATCTCCAGGATCCGCCGGTGCAGCAGGTGGTTGGCGTCAGACATCTCAAGCAGCTCGCCAGCGGCGTGCAGCGCGCGCATGTGCGCAAGCTCGCGGCTGAGCGCGCGCGCCTGCGCGTCCGTGCGCCGCACCGCGGCGTAGCCGGCGGCCAGCGACTCGAGCACCGCCCGCGCCTCCACGATCTCGATCGCCTCCTCCAGCGTGACCCTGCGGACCCGCGCGCCGCGGTTTCGCTCGCGCACCACCAGGCCGTCATGATCTAGCCGCAGCAGCGCGCCGCGCACGGCCCCGCGGCTGACGCCCAGCTGCTCGGCCAGCTCCTCCTCCACCAGGCGCTCGCCAGGCGACAGCTCACCGGAGACGATCGCCCGGTGCAGGTGCTCGTATGCTCCACCCTCGCTGATGGCCGCAGCGTAACATTCGCCAGCCAGGATTGTTCACGAGATTGTTGGCATCGCTGGCTGGGCACAGCAGCTCGACCGGCGCCCCGCGCTGGTGTGGACGCGACCCAGGCGGTGCGGCAGGTCCCAAGCGTTGTGGACGCGACCCAGGCGGTGCGGCAGGCATCAGTCGGTGTGGACGCGACCCACGGTGTGGACACACCCCACGCGGTGTGGACGCGCTAGGTGACGCGCACACCCTGGCGGCGAAGCTCCGCCTGCACGCTTGAGAGATCGACGCTGTGGGGCTCGCAGCCGGCGCGCAGCGACACGGCGGCGGCGACCCCGGCGCCCTGGCCGGTCACAACGCAGCAGGCCATGTTCCGCGTGGCCGCATGCGCGATCCGGTCACCGCCGATCGCCCTGCCCACGACGATGAGGTTTCGCACGCCCCTGGGCAGCATCGCCCGGTAGGGGATTTGCATGTAGCGGCCGGTGGTGGGCAGCACGAGCACGCCGTAGCCGTCGATGAACTCCGGATAGATGCCGACCGAGTCAGCGAAGCGCGCCTGCCCGCGGACGTCTGACTCGGTGAGGTTGTAGACCGCGTCGATCTTGCGCGTGTCGCGGATCCCGATCGTCATGCCGAAGTTGCGCAGCCGGGCGCGCTCACAGCCCGGCGTGTGGCGCCGCAGCGCCTCGATCGCGAGCATCGCCTGGCGCCGGCCCTCGATCTCAAAGCGCGTGAGGCTGTCAGGGTCGGTGCCGTCGCAGCCGGCAAGGTGGATCAGGTTCATGTAGGTCAGCTCGCCGGTGTCGTGCACGGCGCCCCAGGTGCCGGCGATCGTGGCCAGATCGGCGGGCAGCAGGCCCTCATCGATCGCCCGCTGAAACGGCTTTCGCAGAAACGGTGAGAAGAGCTCGTCCTCCTTGCCGGAGGTGCGCACCAGCCACTCACCTGACGACCAGTCGCCGTAGGTCTGAGGGTCGGCGCGCACGCCCTCCAGAAAGCGCTCGGGATCCACCCCGGAGAGGTGAAAGATCACCGAGGCGGCCTGCATCTCCTCCACCGGCGTCTTGACCGTGGGCGCACCCGCGCGGTGCGCGACGTCCGCGTCGCCGGTGGCGTCGATCACCACCCTGGCGAGCACCGCCTGCCGACCGGCCTTGGATTCGACGATCGCGCCGGCGACCGCGTCGCCGTGCATCACCGGGGCGACGAACAGCCGGTGCAGCATCGGGCGCACGCCGGCCTCCGCCACGAGCGCGTCGGCGACCACCTTGAAGCCCTCGGAGTCGATCTCGTAGGAGAGCGACTGACTGTCGGGGACCGCCGCCCCCATCTCGCGCGCCCGCCGCTCGAACTCGAGCGCGAGCCCCCCGGCCTCCACCGTGCGCTCGTGGCGGTACCACGCGAGCCCCTCCACCCCGACGGCCGTCAGGTTGCCGCCAAGGCAGCCGAACCGCTCCACCAGCGCCACGTCCGCTCCGGCGCGCGCCGCGGCGAGCGCGGCGGCGAGGCCGCTCGGGCCGCCCCCGACGACGAGCACGTCGGCGCGGCGCGCGATCTCGATCTCCCTGGCGGGCTCCCGGACGCGCCCCTGGCGCAGGTCGGCGACCACCGCGGGCGGGCCGGATCGACCGCCGCCGCTACCGACGGCGTGCATAGCGCAGGAACAGGTGACCGTCGCGCTCGAGCACCCAGACGAGCTCAAGCTCAAGCGGCCGTGCAAGCGGCGGACCGGCGCTCACGGCCGACTCCGCGCCCCCGGCAAGCGCGGTGGCGACGGTGAGAAACAGCTCGTCGACGAGGTCCTCGGCCACCATCGCGCCCAGCAGGGTCGGCCCGCCCTCCAGCAGCAGCGAGCGCACCCCGTGCTCGGCGCGCAGCGATCGCATCACCCCCGCCAGCGCGTCCGGGCCGTCGGCCAGCGGGTGCAGGTGAACGGACGCGGCGCAGCCGGGCGGCACCTGGAGCGCGTCGGGCGCATACAGCGCGACGGTGGATCGCTCGTCGGCGAACAGCGGGATGTCGAACGGGACCGCGCCGCTGCGTGAGATCGTCACCGACAGCGGCTGTGCTTCGAGGCCCTCGGCGACCCTGATCTGCGCCAGCTGCTCGTCGCGCACCATCCGTCCATAGCGCTCGGCGCCGAGCGTCCCGGTCCCGGCGAGGATCGCGTCCACCTGGGTGCGCAGGAGGTGAAACGATCTGCGGTCGCCGTCGCTTGCCCCAAGCGGCCCGCTGCGACCGTGAAATGTCGCCTTCCCGTCCGCGCTTGAGACGAAGTTTGCGACCACGTGCGGCCTCCAGTCGGGCGCCCGCTCGCCCAGGGCCATGCGCGTGTAGATCGACTCGGCCTCGGCGGGCTCGGCGGGGGGGTGCAGGCGGTTGAAGCGCATTCCCGCAACGGTAACCGGCGCCCGGTGAGAGCGCCCGGCGGGGGCGGACGCGGCGGGGGCGGACGCGGCGGGGGCGGACGCGGCGGGCGGAATCGCGGCGCAAACGGCGAATCATCTATCGAAGATGACGGCCGCTGAGACCTTCGAGCGCGCGCTCCGCCTGGAGGAGCGGGAGGACCTCGACGAGGCCGAGCGGGAGTACCGCGCGGCGGACGCCCTGGGTCATCCGCGAGCGGCGGTTCACCTGGCGGTGCTGCTACTGGAGCGCGACCAGCTCGCCGAGGCGGAGGCCGCGCTGCGCCGGGCCGACACGCGCGGCGACGCGGTCGGCTCGTTTCACCTCGCATGGCTGTTGGCGCAGCGGGGCGCTCTGCAGGAGGCGTCCGCCGCCTACGCCCGGGCCGACGAGCGCGGCCACCCCTCGGCGGAGACCAACCTGGGGCTGATGCTCGACGCCGCGCGCCGGGAGCTCTCCGAGGGCACGGGCCCAGCGGCGCCGCGGCCATCTGGCACCGCTCGGCCGCCGGGCGGGCGGGCGCCCGAAGCCGCGCCGCCGGCCGCGCAGGCGCGGCACGCGGACCTGGCGCCGACGCAGGCGCAGCCTGCGGTGGCCGTCGATCCCGCGGCACAGGCCCGATCGCAGGGCCCGCAGCCGGATGCGCCGGATTCCGCCCCCGCGGCCGGCCAGCCGCAGGGCGCCGGCAGGCGCCCCAGCCCGGACCTGATCTCCCAGCTCGGCCGGCCGTCCCACGGCCACCGGCCGCGCGGGCGCCCGCGCGGCCCGTCGCGGGCACGGGGCGCCGGAGCTGTCGCCGGCGGGCCCGTCGCGGCCGATGTCCCGGGCGCGGCAGGTCGGCTGCTCGGCTGGCCTCGCGCCGCCGGACGGGCGCGGCCGGGTGCGCCCGCGTCGCGCGCCGCCACATCCGCGGCGGCATCGCGCAGCGGGATGGGCCGGGCGCCGAGCGGAGACGCAGCGCCGCCAAGCGGGGCCGGCCGATCCGAGCCGGGAGCGGCCGCGCGGCTGCCGGCGATGCCCCGGACCGTGACCGGTTGGCTTTTGCCCGTGGCGGCGTTTGCGGCCGCCTTCGTCGCCGGGGCCGCGACGCTGCCCCACGGCGCCCCGCGGCTGCGGCCTGCCGCACCGCTGCCGGCCAGCTCCGTCTCCGCCAACGTGGTGTCGCTCGCACCGGTCCCGTCCGCCACGGCCCTCGGCTCCGCCCAGGCGCCGGGCACGACACGTCATCCGGCGGCCACCGGCTCGGCTGCCGGCGCGGGCCAGGCCACCGGCACGTCCTTTGCGCCCGCCTTGGCCCCGTCGGCGGTGTACATCACCGGCGCACCCAGCTTGACCGGTGCTGCGAGCGCGTCGGCTTCCGGCGGGGCGCCAAGCGCCGCGGACAGTGGCCGCGTACCGAGCGCCGGCGGCCGTGCGGTCGGCGTCGGAGGCGCGGCGGGCGGCGTCGCCAGCGCCGACCGCGGTGCGTCGGTGTCCGGAGGCGGTCCGCTGGCGGCGACCGACGCCGGGCCGGCCGGCGACAGCAACGCAACGGCCGGCGACGCGCTCAAGGCTGGGGCCGCGACCACGAGCTGACGCCGGCCAGGCGGGCGCCGTCACGGGCCGCCGGATCTTCGGCGTCCTCGCCGCCGGGCGGCAGCAGCCCGCGCCCCCTCAGCCACAGCTCGAACATCGGGTCTGTCAGCCGCGGCCGGCCCCCTCCCTGATGACGGCGGCGTTGTCGATCATCCGCTCGAGCGCGCTGCGGATGCTCGTGCGCTTGATGCCGACGGCCGCGGCGGTGTCGTCGCCGCACAGCGGCGTGCTCGTCAGCGCCAGCGCGCGGGCCACCCGCCGCCCGTTGACCGTCAGCGCTCGCCAGATCGCCCGCATCAGCGGCGCCGTGTCGGCGGCCGCCTGGTGAGGCGCCTGGACCCAGGTCTGCTCGTCGGCGGCGCGCCCGCGCGGGGTGCGCTGCCAGAGGTGGTGGGCGAGCATCATGCTGCGCTGCGGATGGCCGCGGGCGAACTCGAGCAGCGGGGTGAGCGCGCTACCCGCGTCGCGTCCGGTGCGCCTGAAGCGCTCGGCGACATAGGCGCCGACGTCGTCGGGCGACAGCGGCGCCAGGTGCCTGGGCGCCGCCTGGTCCAGCAGCGGCCGCCGGGGATCGGCGAACAGCTGCTGCATCACCCCCGGCGCCGAGCCCGCGAAGGCGTCGGTGGCGGCAGCGGTCCGATGCTGGATGACGCTGCGGATCTTCCCGTCGGCGCCCGGCACCGCCAGAACGTCCTGCACCTCGTCGAAGGCGATCAGGCTCGTCGTCCCGCGGCGGTCAAACAGCGCCGCCGGCAGCTCCAGCAGGCGCAGCAGGACCGACTCGGCATCCACGTGCGGGTTCTGCTGCAGGGTCGCGGTGAACCCGCCGCCGCCGAGGGCCAGGCCGATGTTCCAGCTGCGAAACAGGCTGTCGACGGCCCGTCGCAGCAGCCCGCGCAGGCGGTCGTAGGCGCGCTCGATGCGCACCACGATCTCGCCGATCGAGAGCACGTCCTGGAGGTCGACGAGCACGGTCGCCATGCCCTCGCGCTCGGCGGCCTCGAGCACGCGGCGAAGCAGCGTCGTCTTGCCGTAGCGGCGGGGGCCGATCAGGCGAAACGAGTGGCCGCCCTGGGCCAGTGCCAGCAGCTCCTCGGCCTCCGCATCCCGGTCGATCATCTCCGCCGGCGCCAGCGGCCCTGGGAAGCGAAACGGGTTGAGGTCCCTACCGCGCGGCGTGTAGGGCGCGACCCTACCAGTTCGTATTCTCAAAACCTACAGGCGTTGTGTGGGAGCGCACAGCCCGGTTGTGTGGGAGCGCACAGCCCGCCGGCGGGCCTGCGGGCTGGCGGTTTGGTGAGCGGGGTCGGCGGCCGTTGGGCGACCGGTCGGCGCGCCGAGAGGTCGGCGGTCCGGCTGGCGACCCGAACTGCGGGGGGTCGGCGGTCCAGCGGGCGACCGGTCGGCGCTCACCGTCCAGGGCGGCGGCGGCCCGCTCAGCCCAGGCCGTAGCCGAGCGAGCGCAGCTCGTCGAGCGCGCCGGCCAGCGATCGCTCGGCGGCGCTCACAGCGGCCGCGGCGGCCGCCTGGCGCGCCCGATCGCCGCCGCCGTAGGCGACGGACAGCCGCCGGTAGGCGGCGGCCGCGTACTGCAGGGCCGCCGACAGGGCCGGGTTTGCGGCGCTCACGTCCCCGGCGGGCAGGCCACCTCCGATCCGCTGGACGGCCGCGGCGGCGGCCGCGGTGGAATCGGCGAGCGCCCCGGCCGCCCGGGCCCGGGTAGATGCGCGGGCCGACTCAAGCCCGGGACCGTCGGCGCGCCTGGCCGCGTTGAGCGCATCGAGGATCCGGTTGAGCGCAAACGCGTAGGCCGGATCGACGCGCAGCGAGAGCGGCTCGCCCGGCGGCCTGACTGTCGCCAGCACGCGCTCGCACTCCGCCGTCAGGTAGTCGCTGACCGCGTCCGAGGCGCAGATCGCCGTGACGGTGCCGGCGGTGGTGGGCAGCAGGTAAAGCGACGCGGCGCCGCGCGCGCCGCGCAGCGCGGCATCCAGGTAGCGGCGGAAGGTGAGCCCGCCCAGATCGACAAGCTCAGGGGATGGCAGCCGCGCGACCAGGCTCGCGACCGCGGTTGGCAGCGCGACCGCCGGGACCCCGAACACCACTCCGATGGTCACGCTGGCTCCGGCCGCCTCCGGGGAGGAGAACCGAAGCTCGGCGGACAGCGGCCCGCCGGCGCCCGTCGGGAGGGGCCGCCAGAGCGCTGGATAGCGAAACGAGAGCCCGGCGATGGTCGCGCGGCGCACCAGCGGCGGCGGCGGTCCGGGGGTGCGCGTCAGGCCGAAGTGCGCCCACAGGAACCCGACCGCGGCCACGACCGCGAGCCCGGCCAGTCCGCGCGCCAGCCTGCGCATCTCGGCCCGCGAGCATAGAGCCGGGGGTGGCGGCCACCCGGGGGCGCCGACGGGCCATCCGGGCGCCCGGCCGCCGCGCGGCTCAACGAAGCCGACCGTCAGGGCCGACCGTGAAGCCGTCGAGGCCGAATCGCGCCGCAAGCAGGCGGGGCAGGTCTCGCCGCCGCACGGGCTCGACGGTGCTCTCGCCAAAGCGCGCGCCCGGGCGCTCGTCTGACAGCGTCAGGCGTCCGCCCCAGTCGCTGAGCGTCTGAAACGAGCCGTCGTGACGGTTGATCGCGACGTCCAGCCCGGTCACGAACGGGGAGCGCGGATGCGTGCAGGTAAACCAGTTGCTGACCTCGATGTCGATCCGGGGCACGGCTTGGGGCTCAAAGCCGTAGAGCTCGATGAAATCGGCGCCGAGCGCGCGCAGCAGCACATGCTCGGCGCCGTCCCGGACGATCCGGTAGCGCCGGCCGGACTGCTCGTGCACCACTCCCGGCCCGAACGGGATCGGCTCAAGCAGCGTCCCGCCGCCGAACCCGGCGTCCGCGAGCCACAGCCGCCCCTGGCTTCTCACCCGCAGGACCAGATGCGTGCGGGGGCGGGGCGTGCCGGGCGGCCGGCCGAGCCGCACCCGCGCAAGCAGCGGCTCGACCTCCGCTCCGAGCGCGCGCAGGGCCGCCGCGAGCAGCAGGTTGTGCTCGAAGCAGTAGCCGCCGCGGCGGGCCGCGACGAGCTTTCGCTGGATCGCCTCGGCCTCCAGCGAGACCGGGATGCCGCGGTGCGGATCAAGGTTCTCAAACGGGATCGCGGTCACGTGCGCCCGGTGGACCAGGGCCAGCGACGGGCGCTCGCGCAGGCCGATGCGGCGCAGGTAGGCCTCAAGGTCAAGCGCTTCGCCGTCCACCGCGACATCATCGTCGAGCGGCGCCGGCGCATGGGTCCGCCGGACGGGTCGGGCGCTCGGCGCCCGGGATCGCCCGCCGGCGCGGAGCCCAGGAGCGCGGGATCGCCAGCCAGCGCCTAGCTCAGGAGGGCGGGATCGCCAGCCGCCGCGGAGCTCAGGAGCGCGGGATCGCCAGCCAGCGCTCAGCTCAGGGGCGAGGGATGGCCAGCCAGCGCTCAGCTCAGGAGGGCGGGATCGTCAAAAGCGCGGCGCTCGCGGCCGGGAGGCGCACCGAGTAAAGGCCGGCGGTCGGCTGGACGACCAGGTTGGCGGGCTCGCCCGCCAGCTCACCGGTCGCCGTCGCCGCGCCGAAGGTGCGGCCCCCCAGCGTCACCCCGGAGGTGGCCGCCGCGCTCGGCGCCTGCAGGCGCTCGAGGGACGCCGGCGCGCGCGCCCAGGCGATCCGCAGCGCGACCGTGCTTGACCCGCGCAGCCGCCGGTCGACGAGCAGCACGTGCACCCCGCCGCTCGGGGAACGGGTCGCCCACACGTCGATCCCGCGAGGGAGGCTCGCCCTGACGGCCAGCAGCCGCGAGCCCGGCGGGGCCGCCTGAGCGAACATGATCATCCCGTAGTACTCGGGGTGCACGCGCATCCGCCAGGAGCCGTCGACCAGCTCGGGTCCGAGCACCTCGTTGATCGTGTTGGGCACCGAGTGGACGTTGACCCCGGCGACGCCGGCGCGCTCGAGCTCAAACAGGGCGTCGAGGATCCACAGCGCCGACGCGAACGAGTCGCTGACGCCGCGCGTGCCGCCACAGGAGACGGCGTTGAACTCGTCCACGCGCAGCGGCAGGTGAGCGCGCGCCGCCACGCGCACGTACCCCGCAAGCCGCGCGGCCAGGCCGCGGAACGCGGCGGCCGACAGCAGCTGGGCGATGGTGACCACCGTCGATCGGCGGCAGTGCTTGAGCGGGTAGGCGTGCACCGTCACCAGGCGCAGGCGCGGAGCCTCACCCACGAACCGGCTCAGCTGCGCCAGCCAGGCGGGCGCGCCGCTGCTGGGGCCCGCCAGCGGCACGTCCGGCAGCACGCGCGCGAAGCGGTGAAACTCGCCGATGAAGTCGCTCAGGTCATACCCGGGCGGCCGGCCCGGGACCTCGCGGCCGGCGGCGTTGCGGTACCAGCCGAAGCTGCCATACAGCTCGGGCTCGTTGCCGATCTCAAGCGCGGCGATCGACCGGCGCCCGATCCCAGACACCATCGCCTGCCCCTCCGCCGCGGCGACCCGCGGGCTGTCGGCCTCGAGGTTGACGCCCAGGATCAGGCGGGCATCGAGAGCGCCGGCGAGCGAACGCGCGACCTGCATCCACAGCGGGGTGAGCGCGTACCTCACACCGCCGGGCCTGGCCATCCCCGGCACCGGCCACCAGCTCCAGTCGGTGCTGTCGCCGCCCAAGCGCAGCACGGGGCGCTGCCCTGGAGCGATCTGGCGGATGAGCGCCAAAAGGACCGGGTCAGGCGAGCGTGGATCGGTGCCCGCGTACTGCTCGAGCGCGCGCAGCTCGATCGAGATGCCCACGAAGCCGGCCGGCACCGGAGGTCCCACGGGCCTGCCGGAGATCACCGTCTGCGCCGTGAGCGATGAGGCGGCGCCGCCGGCGCCGTGCGCGGGGCGCAGCGCGGAGAGGATGGCGAATGCAACGCCGACCGCGGCGGCGACGGCCGCCAGCAGAGCTACCGCCGCGGGCGCGCGGGCGCCTGGTCGCGCTCGCCCCCGACGGTCGTGCGCTGCGGCGTCGGGACGGCGGTTGGCCAGGCGCTGCGCGATCATCGGGCAGCTCGAAGGTAGCGCCGGGCGCCGTCACCTGCCGCGGGTCATCGATCTGACCGCCGACGCCGGGCTGCGCTCGCCGCTGCTTGAATGCGCGCCCATGAGCGATTCCCTCTGCGCCGAGACGGTCGAGATCATCGGCCACGGAGGCGACACGATCGAGGCCTACGCGGCCCGCCCCAGCGACGAGGGCCAGCGCGGCGGCGTCGTCGTCATCCACCACATGCCCGGCTACGACCGCGCCACCAAGGAGATCGTCCGCCGGTTCGCGGAGCTCGGCTACGACGCGATCATGCCCAACCTGTACTACAGGGAGGCACCCGGAGCCGCGCCTGACGATGCGGCCGCCACCGCACGAGCGCGGGGCGGCGTGCCGGACGAGCGGCTGGTCGGCGACGTCGACGGCGCCGCCCGGTGGCTGCGGGAGCTGCCCACCTCAAACGGCCGGGTGGGCGTCATCGGCTACTGCTCGGGTGGCCGTCAGAGCGTGCTTGCGGCGTGCAACCTCAAGCTCGACGCGGCGGTCGACTGCTACGGCGCGTTCGTCACCGGGACCCCGCCGGAGGGCTTTCCGATCAAGATCTCAAACCTCGTCGACCAGCTGCCCCGCCTGTCCTGTCCGCTGCTGGGGCTGTTCGGCAACGAGGACAGCTATCCGTCTCCCGAGCAGGTCGACGAGCTGGAGCGCATCCTCACAGAGCTCGGAAAGCCGCACGAGTTCCACCGCTACGACGACGCCGGCCATGCGTTCTTCGCCGTCGACCGCCCCTCCTACCGGGTCGCGGCCGCCAACGACGGATGGGAGCGGATCTCGGCGTTCTACAAGGCTCATCTCGGAGGTTGAGCATGTGCACCTACGCGACGATCAAGACCGAGATCGACGGCAGCGCCAAGGGCCCGGAGGGCGCCTGGTTTCACGTCACCGACGCCACCGTCTACTTCGACCACCCGGTTCACGCGATGGCTGAGCACACGCTCAACATCGACCTCGCCGCGCCGGATCGGGGGCCTGCGGCGCGGGTCGCGGTGGAGCTGACCGCAGCGTCGGCGCGCGAGCTGGTCGCCGCGATCCAGGCGGCGCTGGCGTCCGCGCCCGCCGAGCTCGCGGCCTGATCCGCGCGACGGCCTGATCCGCCGGGACGGCCCGGTCCCCCGGGACGGCCCGGCCCCCCGGGACGGCCCGGTCCCCCGGGACGGCCCGGTCCCCCGGGACGGCCGAGTCAGGCAAGACGCGCAAGCGGGCGCGGGCCGACGGCGTGCACCGGCGCCCTCGCCGCAGCCGGTGGGCGATACTGAGGGGCGTCGTCCACCCCGCGGGCGGCGCAGGCGATGACCGGCGAGCGACACGAGAGGCACTCAAGACGGCGACCCGGGATCGGGGTCGCGCTCGCCGCCGCGCTCGCCGGCCTGCTGCTCGTGGCCGTGGTGATCAGCGCCACCTCCGGCTCCGGCGGCCGCGCTGTCAGCGCGCAGCCCGCCAACGGGCTGGCGGCCAACCCCGAGCTTGACCCCGGCACCCCGCTTGACCGCCAGGCGCCGCCCTTCACGCTGACCGACCAGTTCGGCCACCGCGTATCGCTCAGCGACTACCGGGGCAGGGTGGTGCTGCTGGCGTTCAACGACTCGCAGTGCACGACGGTGTGCCCGCTGACGACCACGGCGATGCTCGACGCCCGCCGCTTTCTGGGCGCAGCCGGCCGGGAGGTGGCGCTGCTGGGAATCGACGCCAACCCGCAGGCGACGTCGGTCGCCGACGTGCGCTCCTATTCGCGGGCGCACGGGATGCTTTACCAGTGGCGGTTCTTGACCGCGCCCGCCTCGACGCTGCGGCGGGTCTGGCAGCGGTATGGCATCGCGGTGGAGATCGCCCACGGGCTGATCGACCACACGCCGGCGCTCTATGTGATCGACCAGCGGGGGCGCGAGCGGATGATCTACCAGACGCAGATGAGCTACGCGAGCGTCCCGCAGCTGGGCCAGCTGCTCGCGCACGAGGTCTCCCGGCTGCTGCCGGGCCACCCTCAGGTGCACTCGAGCCTCGCCTACTCGCAGATCCCGGGGATCGCGCCCTCCACGCCCGTGCAGGTGCCGAGCGCATCGGGCCCGGCGCTCAGGCTCGGGCCCGGCCGCGCCCGGCTGCTCCTGTTCTTCGACACCTGGGACTCGGAGGTGCTCCCCGGGCTGGCCAGGCAGCTGGACGGGCTCAACGCCTACGCGAGGGCCGCCGGCCGCGGCGGGCTGCCGGCGCTGGTAGCGGTCGATGAGGCGAGCGTGGAGCCGTCGCCATCGGCGCTCGGGGCGTTCCTTGACGCGCTACCGTCGCCGCTCGCTTACCCGGTCGCGATCGACCGCACCGGCAGGCTCGCTGACGGTTACGAGGTCCAGGACGAGCCGTGGCTGGTGCTGGTCAGCGCCACCGGCCGGATCGCCTGGTACTACGACGTCTCCACTCAGGGCTGGCTGGGCGAGCGCGCGCTCGTCGCCCAGGTGAGGGCCGCGCTCGCGCGCGTGCCGCAGGTGAAGGTCCCATCGGCCGCGGCCGCCGCCGCAGCGCTGGCGGGATCGCCCGCGCCGCTGGCCACCCTGCACGCGCAGGCCTCAGAGCTTCTGGGGTCCCAGAGCGCGCTTCAGGCGCGCCTGCGCGCCCTGCGCGGCTACCCGGTCGTGATCAACGCGTGGGCGTCCTGGTGTGATCCCTGCCAGGCCGAGTATCCGCTGTTTGCCTCGGCCTCCGAGCGCTATGGGCGTGAGGTGGCGTTCCTGGGAGCCGACACCGACGACCAGGCGCCGGCGGCGCAGGCGTTCCTGGAAAAGCACCCGGTGAGCTACCCCAGCTACCAGGACAGCTCCTCGCAGCTTGCGTCGCTGGCGCCGCTTGAGGGGCTTCCGACGACGATCTTCATCGACCGCCGTGGGCGGGTGGTGCACGTCCACACGGGGCAGTATCTGACGCTCGGGACGCTTGACCACGACATCGCCGCCTACGCGCTCGGGAGCTGACGGCGATGAGCGCGTCCGGCGAGCTCGGCATCCCCGGCGCGGTGTGGAGCCAGGGGCTTGCGATCGGCGCCGCCTTCGGCGGCCAGCACTGGGGCGAGCTTGCGCCGCCGCTGCTGGCGACCGTCGTATACCTGACCGCCTATCTGCGGCGCACCCGCGCGCTCGGGCGCGAGGGCCGGCCGGTAGCGCGCTGGAGGGTCTGGTCGTTTGCCACGGGCGTGCTGCTGCTCGCCGTCGTCCAGGTCGGCCCCCTGGACACGCTCAGCGACCGACTGCTGGTCGCGCACATGGCGCAGCACATCGTGATCGGCGACCTCTGCTCGCTGCTGGTCGTGCTGGGGCTGACCGGACCGGTGCTCGCACCGGCGCTTCACCTGCGCACCACCAGGCCGCTGCGGGTCGCCGCGAGCCCGGTGATCGCGCTCCTTTTGTGGGCGGTGGACCTCTACGCGTGGCATCTGCCGATCGCCTACCAGCTCGCGATCCGCCACGACCTGGTCCACGCGGCCGAGCACGCGTGCCTGTTCTGGTTTGGCTCGCTGATGTGGCTTGCGCTGATCGGCCCGCTGCCCAAGCCAAGCTGGTTCAACGGCTGGGCCCGCCTGGGCTACATCGTGCTCGTGCGCTTCATCGGCGCGGTGCTGGCCAACGTGCTGATCTGGGCACAGACGGTCTTCTACCCCGTCTACGACGCCAGCGACCGGGCGCGCGGGCTCAACCCCCTGTCGGACCAGAACCTTGCGGGCGCGCTGATGATGGTCGAGCAGATCATCCTCACCACGCTCGTGCTGGGGTGGCTGTTCTACCGCTTCGCCGCCCAGGACGAGGAGCGTCAGCGGCTGCTTGACCTGGCGGCCGAGCAGGGCGTGTCGCTCTCGGAGGAGCGCGCCGCGCGCGCGGCCGCCGCGGGCCAGGCGGCCGCCGAGCGGCTGCGGGAGCGCCTCTTGGACCACCACGACGCGCCGATCGGCGACGGCGCGCCCGAGCGGGCTCAGGCGAGCCCCGCGGCCGGGGGCTCCGCGGCCGGGGGCTCCGCGGCCGGGGGCTTCGCGGCCGGGGGCTCCGCGGCCGGGGGCTCCGACCCGGGCCTCACGGGCGCCCGGCCGGCTCGGACAGGCCCGCACGCAGGGAGTCGATCGCCGCGTTGAAGGTCTCGCTGGGGCGCATCGCCGCCTGGGCGAGGCGCTCATCCGGCCGGTAGTAGCCGCCGATGTCGACCGCCGACCCCTGGACGGCGGCCAGCTCGGCGACGATCCGCTGCTCGTCGCGCTCCAGGCGCTCGGCCAGCGGCCTGACCCTGCGCGCGAGCGCGGGATCCTCGCTCTGCTCGGCGAGCTCGCGCGCCCAGTACAGCGCCAGGTAGAAGTGGCTTCCGCGGTTGTCCAGCTCGCCGACCCGGCGCGAGGGCGAGCGCCCGTGCTCGAGCACCGCGCCCGTGGCGCGGTCAAGCGCGTCGCCCAGCAGGCCGGCGGCACGGTTTGCGGTCCTCTCGGCGAAGGTCTCAAACGAGGCAGCGAGCGCCAAAAACTCGCCCAGCGAGTCCCAGCGCAGATGGTTCTCGGCCAGGAACTGCTGCACGTGGCGGGGGGCGGAGCCGCCCGCGCCGGTCTCGAACATGCTGCCGCCGCTCATCAGCGGCACGATCGAGAGCATCTTGGCGCTCGTGCCCAGCTCGAGGATCGGGAAAAGGTCGGTCAGGTAGTCGCGCAGCACGTTGCCGGTGACCGAGATCGTGTCCTGGCCGGCGCGCGCGCGAGACAGCGTGTACCGGGTGGCCTCGGCGACCGGCATGACGCTCAGCGCCAGTCCGTCGGCGTCGCGGCGCTCGAGCTCCTCGCGCACCTTGACCAGCAGCTGCGCGTCATGGGGCCGATCCTCGTCCAGCCAGAAGACGGCCGGCCAGCCGGTGGCGCGGGCGCGGGCGATCGCCAGCCCCACCCAGTCGCGGATCGCCGCGTCCTTGGTCTGGCACATGCGCCAGATGTCGCCCTCGCGCACCTCGTGCTCGAACAGCGCGCGGCCGGCGCCGTCGACGACGCGCACCACCCCGCCCTCGGCGATCCTGAAGGTCTTGTCGTGCGAGCCGTACTCCTCGGCGGCCTGGGCCATCAGGCCCACGTTGGGCGTGGTGCCCATCGTCTTGGGGTCAAACGCGCCGTTTCGCCGGCAGTCCTCGATCGTCTCGGCGTACAGGGCGGCGTATGAGTGATCGGGGATCACGAACAGCGTGTCCCGGAGGCGGCCCTCCCGGTCATACATCCTGCCGCCTGCGCGGATCGCGGCGGGCATCGAGGCGTCGATGATCACGTCAGAGGGCACGTGAAGGGTGGTGATGCCACGGTCTGAGTCGACCATCGCCACCCCCGCGCCGCGCGCGAGCGACGCGTCGATGGCCGCCCGGGCATCGTCGCGCTGCTCGGGCGACAGGCGCTCAAGGCCGGCCAAAAGCGAGCCCAGACCGTCGTCGGGCGACAGCCCCGCCGCCTGAAGCGCGGCCCCGTGGCGCTCGAACAGCTCGCTGAAGAACGCGCGGACGGCGTGGCCGAAGATGATCGGATCGGAGACCTTCATCATCGTCGCCTTCACGTGCACCGAGAACAGCAGGTCCTGCGCGCGGGCGGCGTCGACCTGCTCTTTGAGGAACCGCTGCAGGTCGGCCGCCCGCATCACCGCGGCGTCGAGCACCTCGCCGGCCTGCACCGGAACGGGCGCGCGCAGCGGCGTTACCGAGCCGTCCGCGGAGACGTGCTCGATGCGCACCTCGCCGGGGGAGGCGACCGTGACCGACCGCTCGGTGTCACGAAAGTCCCCGGCGGCCATCGTCGCCACGCGCGAGCGTGAGTCAGGCGACCAGTCGGCCATCGGGTGCGGATGCGAGCGCGCGTAGCGCTTGACCGAGGCGGGCGCGCGGCGATCCGAGTTGCCCTGGCGCAGGACCGGGTTGACCGCGCTGCCCAGAACGCGGTCGTAGCGGCGGCGGACCTCCCGCTGCTCGGCGTCCTGGGGCTCTGCGGGGAAGTCGGGCACCGGCAGGCCCTGGCCCTGCAGCTCGGCGATCGCGGCGCGCAGCTGCGGGATCGACGCACTGATGTTGGGCAGCTTGATGATGTTCGCCTCCGGGGTTTGCGCCAGCTTCCCCAGCTGGGTCAGGGCGTCGGGGACGGCGCGGTCGCCGAGGCGCTCGGGGAACTGCGCGAGCAGCCGGCCCGCGAGCGAGATGTCCGCCAGCTCAAGCTCCATGCCGGCAAGCGACGCGAACGCGCGCACGATCGGCAAAAGCGACATCGTCGCGAGCGCCGGCGCCTCGTCGGTGTAGGTGTAGACGATCCTCAAGCGGCGATCCTCCAGGTGTCGTCGGCGATGCGCACGAGCCTCGTCGGGGCGCTGCGAACGCCGAGCACGCCGCTCAGCGCACCTCCCCCGCCGTGCAGGTCGGCCGCGGACACGAGCGCGGTGTCGCCCTCGATCCGCACGCCCGAGACACGGACGTGAGCGAGCGCCGCACGCTGAGCCGGGGACAGGAAGCGTGCCACCAGGGCGATCAGGCGCGCGCACGAGTAGCCGTGCAGCGCGCTGGCGAGCCGGCGGCGGCCGGCGCGCGTCATCAGCGCGCAGAACGCGCGCCCGTCCGCGCGCGCCACGTCTCGCAGCGCCGCGCTGACGGTTCGCTGCACCGCGATCGCCTGCGCGGAGGGCGCGCTCGCGCCGCAGCCGGCGGCCGCCACTCCCAGCAGGACGGCGGCCGCGAGGCTCGCGCGTCTCAGGGTCACACCCCGCAGGCTAGTCGATGCCCCGCGCCGCGGCCGCCTCGGCGGCGGCATGGGAGGATCCCGTGAACGCCTCCCCGCCTCTCAGACAGACAGACAGAAGGAGACACGGCAATGTCCGAACGCCCGCCCCTGCCGCCGTTTGATGCCGCGAGCGCCGCGCTGAAGGTCCAGCTCGCGGAGGACGCGTGGAACACCCGTGACCCGGAGCGGGTGGCGCTCGCCTACAGCGAGGGCTCCGTGTGGCGAAACCGCGACACGTTCCTGCGCGGACGCGAGGAGATCGTCGCGTTCCTGACGCAGAAGTGGGAGCGGGAGCTTGACTACGCGCTGCGAAAGTCGCTGTGGGCCTGGCACGAGAACAGGATCGCGGTCCGCTACCAGTACGAGAGCCGCGATCGCTCGGGGCAGTGGTGGCGAAGCTACGGCAACGAGCTGTGGGAGTTCGACGAGCGCGGGCTGATGGTCCGCCGCGAGTCGTCGATCAACGACGTGCCGATCAGCGAGTCGCAGCGGCGGATCCACGGGCCGCGGCCCGAGTCCGAGCGGGGCGTCGACATCCCGCTGCGCTGAGCGGGGCGCGGCGACCGGACGCGGCGGCACCGCCCGACCCGGCGGCCCCGCCCGACGCGGCGGCGGGCCGAGCGGCCGCCCCGAGCGCGCTTCCCGTAATCTGCCTGCCCGATGCTCGGGCTTCCAGACGGCATCAGGGCGTGCCTGTTCGACCTGGACGGCGTGCTCACGCAGACGGCGAAGGTTCACGCGCAGGCCTGGAAGCGCACGTTTGACCCGCTGCTTGCGCAGCGCGGGCAGCCAGAGTTCGACATCGTGCGCGACTACGACGAGTACGTGGACGGCAAGCCGCGCTACGACGGGGTGCGCTCGTTCCTTCAGTCACGCGGGATCCAGCTGCCGGAGGGCCGACCCGACGATCCGCCGGACGCGGACACGATCTGCGGGGTGGGCAACCGCAAGAACGAGCTGGTGCTCAGGCTGATCGACGAGCAGGGGGTTGAGCCCTACGAGGGCTCGGTCCGCTACCTGCACGCGGTGCGCGACGCCGGGCTGTCGCGAGCCGTCGTCTCCTCCAGCGCCAACTGCCAGGCGGTGCTGCGCGCGGCCGGGATCGAGCAGCTGTTCGACGCCCGGGTCGACGGCAACGTCGCCGAGCGCGAGCACCTGAAGGGCAAGCCGGCCCCGGACACGTTCCTGGCCGCCGCGCGGGAGCTGGGCGTCGCGCCGGCGCGGGCGGCCGTGTTCGAGGACGCGCTCGCCGGGGTCAAGGCCGGCCACGACGGAGGCTTCGGCTTCGTCGTCGGCGTCGATCGCGCAGGCCAGGCGGACGCGCTGCGCGCCCACGGGGCGAGCGTGGTCGTTCAGGACCTCGCCGAGCTGCTGTCGGGGACCTGAGCGAGCCCGGGCCCCGGCTGTGATCGACCGCCCCGCCGTGATCGACCGCCCCTCGCCTTGATCGACTACCCCACCGTCACCGACCGCCCCTCGCCGTGATCGACCACCCCTCCTTTCCCGTCGAGCCGTGGGCGGTGCGCGAGACCGCGCTCTCGCTCGAGCAGCTGGCCCAGACCGAGTCGGTGTTCGCACTGGCCAACGGGCATCTGGGGCTGCGCGGCAACCTCGACGAGGGCGAGCCGTTCGGCCTGCCCGGGACCTACCTGGGCGGGTTCTGCGAGCTGCGTCCGCTCCCCTACGCGGAGGCCGGCTACGGCTACCCGGAGGAGGGCCAGACGGTCGTCAACGTGACCAACGGCAAGATCGTGCGCCTGCTGGTGGAGGACGAGCCGTTCGACGTGCGCTACGGCAGGCTTCAGTCGCACGAGCGCATGCTTGACCTGCGCGCCGGGGTGCTGCGGCGAAGCTGCGTGTGGACCTCGCCGACGGGCCGCACCGTGAGCGTGCGCTCGACCCGCCTGGTGTCGTTCACCCACCGCGCGGTGGCGGCGATCGAGTACGTGGTGGAGCCGGTCGACGGAGCCTTCCCGGTCGTCGTCCAGTCGCAGCTGATCGCCAACGAGTCGATGCCGGAGCTGTCGGATGACCCGCGCGCGGCGGCGGCGCTCGCCGCGCCGCTGGTGGGCGAGCTCGCGGGCGCGCGCAATCTGCGGGCGATCCTCGTGCACCGCACGCGCCGCAGCCAGCTGCGGGTCGCCGCCGCGATGGACCATCTCATCGACGGCCCCGAGGGCACCGAGGCGAGCGCGGAGGCCTCCGACGAGGATCTCGCCCGCGTTCAGGTCACCGCCGACCTGGCGCCCGGGCGGCCGCTTCGGATCGTCAAGCTGCTCGCCTACGGGTGGTCGGCCGAGCGCTCGACCCCGGCGCTGCGCGATCAGGTCGCCGCGGCCCTGCAGGGAGCCCGCCACGCCGGCTTCGAAGGGCTGCTGGCGGCCCAGCGCGACTACCTGGACGACTACTGGGAGCGCTGCGACGTGGCGCTCGAGGGGGACGCCGAGCTGCAGCAGGCGGTCCGCTTTGCGCTGTTTCACACCCTGCAGGCGGGGGCGCGCGGCGAGCAGCGCGCGATCGCCGCCAAGGGGCTGACCGGCCCGGGCTACGACGGGCACGCCTTCTGGGACACCGAGACGTTCGTGCTCCCCGTGCTGACCTACACCGCGCCCCACGCCGCCGCCGACGCGCTGCGCTGGCGCCATTCGACGCTTGAGCTCGCGCGCGAGCGTGCCCGGACGCTCGGGCTGCGCGGCGCCGCGTTCCCGTGGCGCACGATCCGCGGGCAGGAGTGCTCGGGCTACTGGCCGGCGGGCACGGCCGCCTTCCACGTCAACGCCGACATCGCCGACGCCGTCGTGCGCTACCAGAACGCCGTCGATGACCCCGACTTCGAGCGCGAGGCGGGCACCGAGCTGCTGGTCGAGACTGCGCGCCTGTGGCGCTCGCTGGGCCACCACGACCCCGCCGGCGCGTTCCGGATCGACGGCGTCACCGGGCCGGACGAGTACAGCGCAATCGCAGACAACAACGTCTACACCAACCTGATGGCCCAGCGCAACCTGCGGGCGGCCGCCGACGCGGTCGCACGCCACCCGGAGGTGGCCGCCAGGCTCGGCGTCGACGACGAGGAGGCCGCCTCCTGGCGCGACGCCGCCGAGGCGATGACGATCCCCTACGACCAGGCCCGCGGCGTGCACCCCCAGTCGGAGGGCTTCACCGCGCACCAGCTGTGGGACTTCGAGGCCTGCACGCCGGATCGCTACCCGCTGCTGCTGCACTTCCCCTACTTCGACCTGTACCGCCGGCAGGTCGTCAAGCAGGCCGACCTGGTGCTGGCGATGCACCTGTGCGGCGACTCGTTCACCGACGAGCAGAAGGCGCGCAACTTCGCCTACTACGAGCCGCTCACCGTCAGGGACTCGTCGCTGTCGGCGTGCACCCAGGCGGTGATCGCCGCCGAGGTCGGGCACCTGGAGCTGGCCTACGCCTACTTCGGCGAGGCGGCGCTGATGGACCTCGACGACCTGGAGCACAACACCCGCGACGGGATCCACATCGCCTCGGTGGCGGGCACGTGGATCGCCGCCGTGGCGGGCTTCGGTGGCATGCGAGACCACGGTGGGAGGCTCAGCTTCCGCCCGCGGCTGCCGTCGGCGCTCAGCTCGCTGCGCTTCCGCGTGGTCTATCGCGGCGCGAGCCTGTCGGTCCAGATCGATCACGAGCGCGCGCGCTACGAGCTGACCGACGGGGCGTCGCTTGAGCTCTTGCACCACGGCGAGCATCTGCTGATCGCCCCGGGCACGCCGGTCACCGCGCCGATCCCGCCGCTGCGCCCGCCGCCCGAGCCCTCGCAGCCCCCCGGCCGGGAGCCGCTGCGGCGCACGCCGGCGCGCTGAGGCTCGCCCGCGCGCCGCGACGGCCACTATCGTCGGGCGCGTGTCTGAAGCGCAGCCTCGGCCGGACGGCCCGCAGCCACCGGGACCGGATCTGGCCGCGCGACCTGATCTGGGCGGGCGGCCGGACCTGGGCGGGCGAGCTGATCTGGGCGGGCGGCCGGGCCTGGGCGGGCCGCCGGCGCCAGCCGAGCCGATTCCCGTCCCGACGATCGTCCCCTTGGATCTGGCCGGGCCGCTGACCGGGCGGCTCGTGCGGCTCGAGCCGCTGGCCGCCGAGCACGAGGAGGGGCTTGCGCGCGCCGCCTCAGATGAGGAGATGTTCGCGTGGATGCCGGTCGACATGGCCTCGTCGCGCGAGGCGTTGCGCGACTGGCTGGCGAGCTCGCTGGCGGCCGCCGCCGAGGGCCGCGAGGTGCCGTTTGCGATCCTCGACGCGCGGTCGGGCGCGGTGCTCGGCTCCACCCGGTTTCTTGAGCTGCGCCTGGAGCATCTGCGAGCGGAGATCGGCTTCACCTGGGTGACGCGGCCCGCCTGGTCGACCGGGGTCAACGTCGAGTCCAAGCTGCTGCTGCTGGAGCGGGCGTTCGAGCGGGTGGGGCTGCGTCGGGTCGAGTTCAAGACCGACGCTCGCAACGAGCGATCGCGTCGCGCCCTGGAGGCGCTGGGGGCGAGCTTTGAGGGGATCCTGCGCAAGCACATGGTGGTCCGCGACGGCGGGGAGCGGGACTCGGCCTACTACTCGGTCATCGACGACGAGTGGCCGCGCGTCAAGGCGCACCTGCGGCGGCGGCTCGAGCAGCACGGGTGAGCGCGGCCGAAGGCGAGCTCAGGCGGCTACCCTGGCGGCCTTCGATGAGCCACGGCGAGCTCAGATGCGCGACGGCGGCCCTGGCGGCCTCGCTGCTGGGCTGCTCGGTCGCGGGCGCGCTGGCGGGCGCGGCGGCCGCGGCCGGGGTGCACGCGGCGGGGGCGGCCGGGGTGCACGCGGCGGGGGCGGCCGGGGTGCACGCGGCGGGGGCGGCCCGGGTGCGGGCGCCAGACGCGCAGGCGAGCGCGCCCAGGGCGCCCGCGCGCCACATCGCGATCGTGCTGCGCCCCCGTGACCCCGGCGCGCTGGCCGCCTATGCGCTTGAGGTATCGACGCCCGGCTCGCCGCAGTACCACCGCTACCTGACGCCCTCACAGTTCGCGCGCCGCTTCGGAGCGCCGGCGGCGGCGATCGCAGCAGTGCGCGGGGCGCTGCGGGCCCGCGGGCTGGGGCCGGGCACGGTCAGCGCCGGAGGCCTGTCGATCTCGCTTGAAGCCACCAGCGCCCAGCTGCGCCGCGCGTTCGGGCAGGCGGCGCCAGCGCCGCAGGCCGCGGCGTCATCGCCGCAGGCGGCCGCGGCGGCGCGCGCCGCAAGCCGGGCGCTTGGCAGCGCCGCGACCGTCGCCATCCAGCAGATCATCGGCCTGTGGCCAAGCCCGGGACCACGGCCCCTGCTCGCGCGCACAAGCCGGTGGGGGCCGCTTACGCCGCTCGCGGCCGCGTCCGCGTCCCCGGCAAGCTCAGCGCCCGCGCCCGCGGCAACCTCAGCGCCCCCGCCGCCGCCCGCGGAAAGCCCAGCGCCCCCGTCGCCCAGCGCCGGGGCGGGCGCGCCGAGCCCCGGAGGCGGATCCTCCAGCGCCGGCGCGCCGTCGCCCTGCGCCGCCGCCCAGCAGGCGGCCGCCGCGCAGCACGCCTACACCGCCGACCAGATAGCGGGCGCCTACGAGTTTTCCGACCTGTATGCGGCCGGCGACCTCGGCGCCGGCGTGACCGTGGCGGTGTACGAGCTGGAGAGCGACGATCCCGCCGACATCGCCGCCTACCAGGCCTGCTACGGGACCCATGCGTCGATCTCATACGTGCGCGTCGACGGTGGCGCGGGATCCGGGGCGGGCTCGGGCGAGGCGGCGCTGGACATCGAGAACCTGATCTCCCTGGCGCCCGACGCCCACGTGCTGGTCTACCAGGGCCCGAACTCGCTCTCCGGCAACCCCGGCTCGGGCCCCTACGACACGCTGAGCGCGATCGTAAACCAGGATCGGGCCCGGGTGATCACGATCTCCTGGGGGCAGTGCGAGCCGACGCTGGGGACCGCCGACGCGCAGGCCGAGAACGCGCTCTTTGAGCAGGCGGCCGTGCAGGGGCAGTCCGTCGTCGCAGCGTCGGGCGACGACGGATCCGAGGACTGCCTGAGCTCCTCAGGCCCGTTCCCGCAGACCGCCGCCGCGGTCGATGACCCCGCCAGCCAGCCGTTTGTCACCGGCGTGGGCGGAACGACGCTGAGCGCGCTCGGTCCGCCGCCCACCGAGACCGCCTGGAACGACGCCGCCGCGCAGAGCTCCGCGCAGCAGCCGGGGGCGGGCGGCGGCGGGATCTCGACGCTGTGGCCGATGCCGCCGGCCCAGGCGGACGCCGCGGCCAGCCTGCACGTTCGGAGCCCGCTGAGCTCGGGATCGACGTGCGGGGACCCCGCCGGCCTTTGCCGCGAGGTGCCCGACGTCTCCGCGGACGCCGACCCGGCGTCCGGCTATCTCGTGTACTGGAACGGCTCGGGCTCGGTCGCCGGCTCGCCCGCCGGTTGGCAGGCGATGGGGGGCACCAGCGGGGCGGCCCCGGTCTGGGCGGCGCTGCTGGCGCTCGCCGACGCCTCCGCTCGCTGCTCGCAGTCCCCGGTCGGCTACGCCGACCCGGCCCTTTACCGGGCGGCGAGCGCCGACTACACGGCGTACTTCAACGACGTCACATCCGGAGACAACGACTTCACCGGCGCCACCGGCGGGCTGTATCCCGCCGGCCCGGGGTACGACATGGCCACCGGCCTTGGCACCCCGCGCGCGGCCGCGCTGGTCGGCGCCCTGTGCGGATACCGGGTCGGCCTGGGCAACCCGGGGCCGCAGCGCTCGACGCTCGGCGCCCGCGTCTCGCTCAGGCTGCACGCCACCGACGCGACCGGGGCACGGGTCAGCTACAGCGAAAGCGGCCTGCCCCCCGGCCTTCGTCTGAACCCCTCGGACGGCGTGATCGCCGGTCGCCCGACGCGACGCGGCAGCTACACGGTGCGCGTCATCGCCCGCGACGACGAGCGCTCGGCCGCGTCGGTCGCCTTTCGCTGGACGGTGGGCGCGCGCCCAACGATCCGCCTGCTCGGCCGCCGCGCGCGGAGCTGGCTGTCGCTGGTCGTCTCCGCCGGTGCCGGTGCGCCGGCGCTCGCGCGGCTTGCGATCGCCCTTCCCCTGGGTCTGCGCCTCCCGGGCGCCGGTGCGGTGAGGGTCGCCGCGGCGACGGGAACGCGGCCGTCGAAGGCCGCCTACGCGGTGCGCGGACGGGAGGTCTCGGTCTCGCTTGAGCCCCCGGCGCGGCAGCTGCGGCTGTCGCTGGACGTCGGCTCACGGGCGCTGTCGCCATCGCTCAAGTCTCCAGCGGCGCGCGGCGGGAGCGGCGGGGAGCGCCTTGCGCTGAGCATCCTCGATGCCGCGGGCGGGCGGATCGACCTGGCGGCGGAGATGGTGGTGGCGCCGTGAGCGAGCGCGGTGAGCGGGCGGGCGCGGCGAGCGGGCGGGCGCCGACAGCGGGCGGGCGTCGACAGCGGGCGGGCGCCGACAGCGGGCGGGCGCGGTGAGCGGGCGGTAGCGGTGACGGTCCTCAAGGGCACCTCGCAGGCCGAGATCGCGGCCGGGATCGACCACTGCTGGCGGGTGCTTGAGGATGTGGCCTCGGCGCCGCGCTGGCAGAGCGGGCTTGAGCGGGTGGAGGTCGTGGCCCGCGACGCCGCCGGCCGCGTGTCCGAGTGCGACGCGGTGATCGACGCGCGCTTTACGACCGTGCGCTGCCGGCTGAGCGTCTCCTACGACCCACCGCACCGCCTGGAGCTCGCGCGCCTGCAGTCCGAGGATCTGGACGAGCTGCGCGCCACCTGGGAGCTTCAGAGCCTGCCGGGCGGGATGACGCTCGCCACCTGGAGCGTGGAGGTCGACCCAGGTCCGCTGGGGCCGCTCGCCCGCCCGCTCGAGCGCGTGCTGCGCCCGCTGTTCGTCGGGGCGCGGGCGCGCGAGCTGGCGCGGGCCGTGCAGCGCGCGCCAAGCTGCTGACCGCCTCCGGCGGGTGGCCGCCGGGTGTGCGGTTCGTCCTCGCAGGCGCTAGCGTTGTCGGCGATGCGCTTGCCGCGGATCCTGATCTGGACGCAGGTGCTGATCGTCGTGTTCGTGGTCGCGGGGATCGTGATCGCGATCACCAAGCTCGCCTGAGGACGCGCCGGCTTCAGGGCACCAGGACCGTCGGCGGGGCGGGCTGCCCGGTCGTCGGGCCGCTCGTGGTGGAGCTGGTCGTGGTCGTCGTGCTGGTCGTGGTCCCGGCGGCGGCGCCCGGCGCTGGCGACGGCGTCGGCGGCGGGACAAAGCCGCGCTCGGTGGCGGCGCCCGCGTTCACAAGCCCATAGCCGTAGGTGGGGTTGGGCTTGGGTCCCATCGGCGGAAGCTGGGTGGCGGTCAGCTCAAGCCTTGAGAGGATCGCCTCGGGGCTCGGGTGGTGGCCGATCACCCCGCTTGCGATCACCAGCGCCACCGTCGCCGAGACCTCGGGAGCCGACATCGAGGTCCCGATGTAGTAGCCCGGGTAGCCGAAGCGCGCCCAGTGGGGCGGGTCGGCCAGCGTCATCTGGTAGATCGACGGCAGGTTGCGGTCAGGATGGCAGTCGGGATCCTGCGGGAGGATCGCATCGTCCCCCCCTCCGGGAGCGACGAGATCAAGCCCCGGCCCGCCGTTTGAGTAGTCGGCAAGGCAGCGGTCGCTCGTGGTGGCGCCGACCGAGATCACGCCGGGGGCGCGCGCCGGATAGGCGATCTCGTTGGTCTGATCGTTGCCCGCCGCTCCCACCACGGTCACGCCGTGGTTGTTGGCGTAGGCGATCGCGCTGACGATCTGCGGTATCTCGGCGGCCGAGCTGACCTGGCTTGGCAAAAACTCCAGGCTGAGGTTGATCACCTGCGCGCCGTGTCGCACCGCGTAGCGGATCCCCCGCGCGATCGTCGTCTCATCCCCCTCGCCGCTTGCGTCGAGCACCCGCACCGGCATGATCGACGCCCCGTAGGCGATCCCCGTCAGCCCGATGCCGTTGTTCGTCGACTCGGCGATCTCGCTTGCGACGAACGTGCCGTGGCCGTTTCGATCAAGCGGGAAGCGGTTGTGGGCGATGAAGTCATACGGGTGCACGAAGCGCGTGCGCCACAGGTCAGGGGATCGGTGAAAGCCCTTCCAGTTGCGGTAGGCCACGCCGGTGTCAAGCACCGCGACGACCACCCCTCGCCCCCCGGCGCGATGGTCGGCGCGCAGGTTGGCCCACGCCTGTGGGGCGTTTATCCCGTCGGCGGCGAGCAGGTTCCACTGCATCCGCTCCCAGCCGCCGCGGCGGTGCGCGCGCCCGGGGTCGTTTGGGATGAACTCGCCGGTCGCGTGCGCGATGTAGTTGGGCAGCGCGTAGGCGATCCCCGGCTCGCGCCGCAGCCGGGCGATCGCCTCCGGCACGCTCTCTCCGCGCGGGAGGCGAAGCAGCCGGCTGTCAGGCGCCGGGGCGGGCGTCCAACGGCGGGCGCCGACGCGCAGGGCGTCCGCGGTCACCTCCGCCGCGTGCGTGTAGCCGACGATCACCTCCCCGGGCACGTAGGCCGGCGGCTGGGACCGGGGCGCGCGGCCGACGAGGCGGCCCGCTTGCAGGCGCAGGAGACGATCCGCCGGCGGGCGCAGACGGCGTTCCTCCTGAAAGGCGCGGAGGCGGCCCTCCTGGAAGGCGCGGAGGCGGCCCTCCTTCAGGCGGCCCGCCGCCACAGTGGCGCGCGCGCTCTCGGCGCCCGCGGCCTGACCAGCCGGACCGTGCGACGGCGCACGAGCCAGCGCTCCGGCGACCGGCGCGTCGCCGAGTGCCGGCGCGCCGAGCGCCGCCGCCAGCAGGCCGGCGAGCAGGAGGCGTCGACGTGGGCTTGATTTAGGCATGATCGAGACCGCGAGGCCGCCGAGCCGCGGCCGCGCGCTGGCCAATGATCGCGCACTCGCAAGACCGGTCCTGCAAATGGAGCGTCGGGGCCGTGAGGCACCCGGGCGCAACGCCCGCCGACGAGCCGTCCGTGACCGCCGACGAGCCCTCCGCGACCGACCGACGAGCCCTCCGTGACCGCTGACGAGCCCCCCGTGACCGCCGACGAGCCCCCCGTGACCGCCGACGAGCCCTCCGCGACGGCGGACGCGCGCCCGGTGACCGCCGACGAGCGCTTCATGGCTCTGGCGCTCGACCAGGCCCGGCTTGCCGCCGAGCACGGCGACATCCCGGTCGGCGCGGTTATCGCGCGCCACGGCGAGGTGCTCGCCGCCGCCCACAACGAGCGCGAGCTGCGCTCCGACCCCACCGCGCACGCCGAGCTGGTCGCCCTGCGCGCCGCGGCGAGCGCCCTGGGGAGCTGGCGGGTGCTGGAGTGCACGCTGTATGTGACACTTGAGCCGTGCGCGATGTGCGCGGGGGCGATCGTGCTCGCACGGGTGCCGGAGGTCGTGTTCGCCGCCGCCGACCCCAAGGCCGGCGCGGCCGGCAGCGTGCTGGACGTGCTCGGCGACGCGCGGCTCAACCACCGGCCGCTGGTGCGATCCGGCCCGCTTGCGGCAGAGAGCGCGCGGCTGCTGCGCGAGTTCTTCGCCGCCCGCCGCTGAGGCCGGCCCGGCGCCCGGGTGCCCCCTATGACATCTGCCCCGACATCCGTCGCGAGCTTCGGTCGGGCCCTTTCACCCAAACGATGGGGAGAACTCCTCATGCTGGGCGGCCGGCCGGGCGGCTAGCCTGCCGCGACCCGCCACGAGGATTTCGTCGCACAACCCCGCGGCCGCGAACGGCCGGGTGCACTCGGGAGGAGAGATGAGATCGCATTCGCACCGGAGCACCGCCCTCGCAGCCGTGCTCGCCTCCTTTGCCGCGCTTGGGCTGGCCGCAGGGCCGGCGCTTGCCGGCGGCGGCATGATCCACGCGTGCGCCAACAGGCGCACCGGCGCGCTTCGGCTGGCGGCCAGGTGCAGGCGCGACGAGCGCCCGGTCGTGTGGAGCTTCAGGGGCCCTGCGGGGGCCCAGGGAGCCGCGGGGGCGCCGGGCAAAACCGGCCCGGCGGGACCCGCCGGACCGGCGGCCGGGCCGGCCACCGGAGCGCTGAGCGGCAGCTACCCCGGCCCCACCCTGAACATCACCGGCGCCGACAACGGGGCGAGCGGCTGCAAGAACGGGGAGGCGCTGATCTCGATCTCGCCCCTGGCCGTGCTCAGCTGCGGCCCCGGCGTCTACGTCGACTCGGGCGAGGACGTGGGCGTCGCGCCAAGCCAGCTCAGCAACGCGGCCTTCGGCTCGCTCACCACCGGTCACGGCAACACAGCGGTCGGATTCGATGCTCTTTTGAGCGTGACGAGCGGCGCCGCCAACACCGCGTCGGGAGCCGGCGCCCTGTACGGGCTCACCTCCGGCCAGGATAACGCGGCCACCGGCTTCGGCGCGCTGAGCTCGGACACAATGGGCGGCTCCAACACCGGCATGGGCTCGGGTGCGCTGCATGTCAATCAGGTCTCCGACAACAACGCCGCGTTCGGCTACGCCGCGCTGGGCAACGCGACCACGGGCCCCAACTCGGCCTTCGGCGCCAACGCGCTTGTGTCCGACACCAGTGGCTTGCTCAACACGGCCGTCGGACGCGCGGCCCTGAGCTCAAACACGGTGGGGTCCCAGGACGTGGCGGTGGGCGACGGCGCGCTGCTGAACGACAACGGATCCAACAACGCCGTGGTCGGGCAGAACGCGGGCGCGCAGCTGACGGGTGGCTCCGGTAACACGCTGATCGGCGAGAACGCCGGCGCCAACCTCACCGGCGCGGATTCGGACAACATCGACATTGGCAGCGCCGGCCAGAGTGGCGATACCGGCGTGATCCGGATCGGTGGATCATCCCAAAGCTCCCTCTACATCCCGGCAGCCGAGAACAATGTCGGCACGACCCAGGCGGCGGCGCTTGAGATCGACACGACGACCGGGCAGATCGGCGTCGCGACGTCCTCCGAGCGCTTCAAGACCGATATCAGGGCGCTCGGGCGCGGAGCGCTCAGCCGCCTGATGATGCTGCGACCCGTCTCCTACCGCTACCGCGCAGCCTACGTGCACGGACCAAACCCGCTCCAGTACGGCCTGATCGCCGAGCAGGTCGCCCGCGTCTACCCCAACCTCGTGGCCCGCGACGCGCGCGGCCGGCCCTACACGGTCCTCTACCAGGAGCTCCCGGTGCTGCTGCTGGCCCAGGTCCAGCGCCAGCAGCGCGAGCTGCGCGCGCTCAGGACCGACGGGCGCGAGATCCGCCACCTGCAGGCGGAGGTCGCCGCCCTGATGCGACGCCTCGGCTGAGGCGCCGGTGTGTGCGGGTGCGAGCGCCGGGCGCCAAGCGCCGGGCGGGAGATGCCAGGTCGCGACCTCTCCACGGCAGCCCACGCCCGCTCACCGACCGCAATCTCAAGCGAACCGCCAGGGCGCAGAGCGTTCGGGAGTCGCTACGGGATCCCGAAGAAGCTCTTGAACGACTCGCCCCAGGTCGTGGTGGAACCGGCGGGCGGGCTGGCGGCCGCGGGATCGGTCAAACCCGCCAGCGTGCGCGTGTCGGCGGTCGGCGACCCCCACCCGATCTCGATGCCGGTGCCGCTCGAGGCGTAGGAGGCGACGCGCTGGCCGGCCTGGAAGTTGGTCCCGACCGCGAGCGTCACCGGGTCGATCTGCTCGGCCACATACCAGTAGTCCGACGGCGCGCCGGGCGGGGGAGCATCGAACTGGAACAGCAGCAGCGGCTCGCCGTCGTACCAGCCCTGCAACACCTCCACCAGGCGGGACGCGAGCGGCGCATAGATCCCCGCGCCGGGCGAGGCGGTCGCATCGACGCCCATGTCGTCGCGACCGATCACAAAGCCGGGAATCGGGTCCGATCCGTCCGGGTGGCCGCTCGGCGGAGCGGTCGCCCCACCGCCGGGGATCGCCTGGCTGGCGGCCACCTGCGTCGCCTGCTGGGCCTGCTCGGCCTCCACCTGCGCGAGCTGACGGCGCAACGATGCCACCTGCTGCCGAGCGTAGGCGAGCTCGCCGGCGGTCCTGTCACGCGCGCTCGCCACCGACATCTGCTCGTCAAGCAGAGTCAACCTGGCGGCGTCGAGCTGGTTTCGCTCGGCGAGAACTCGTTCGGTGACGTCCTGCGCGCGGCCCTCGAGGACGGCCAGGCGCACGGCCTGGGCGGCGACCCGATCCCGGGCGAGGATCACCCCGGCGACGATCTGCTGATCGTGGGTCCGGATCCGCCCGATGAACGACAGGCGATCAAGCAGATCCGAGAACCCGCTTGATTCGAGCACCACGCTGATGATGCTCGGCGGCGGGGCCTCGTAGCCGGCGACCAGCTGCTCAGCCAGCACGCGCTTGGCCCTCAGCTCGTAGCGCTCCAGGCTCGCCAGCCGGGCTTTCGCCGCGTAAAGCTGCCGACGCAGCTGCAAGAGCTCGGCGCGCCTGGCGTCAAGGTCGGCCTGGATGCGCGCGATCCGACCCTCAAGCGCGGCGATGCTGGCGTCGAGCCGTCGCAGTCGAACGTTCTCCGCGCCGACCACCCTGGAGAGGGCCGCAACCCGGCTCTCGCCGCCGCTGATTCGCTGCGCCAGCGCGCCCGCGTCGGCGGCGCGAGCCATCGGCGATCGCGCGCCCAGCCAAGCGAGCGCGGCCGCGGCCGACACAACGACGACCGTCAGCGCGGCGCGGCGGGCGCATGTTCGCAGTTCGGTTGACATCAGGCTCGCGGTGACGACACGTGCGCCGTCGCGCGCGGCCCGCGGTCGCTGGATCGCCGCCGGCCACACGACCGCCGCACGCTAACACGGCCTCGCCGTGCCTCCATCCCCCCGGCCCGGTTGCAAGCAAACCTGCAGAGACGGGCGCGGCCGTGATCTCAGCGGCTGCCGGAGCAGCGGCTGCCGGAGGCCGCGGCCCTGATCTCAGCGGCCGCCGGGGGCGCGGCCGTGATCTCAGCGATCGCCGGGGCGCGGCCGTGGTCGTGCGCCCGCCGAGGCGCTATCACGATCGCGATGTCTGCGGAGGCCCTATCACGATCGCGGCGATCGCCGGGCCGCGACCCGCCCGCTCCACCGCGCCATCACAGCGCCGCAGCGAGATCGTCGCGCTGGCGGAGATTCGCTAGCCTCGCCGGCAGACCGGAGAGGTGGCAGAGCGGTTGAATGCGCCGGTCTCGAAAACCGGTATGGGCTTTCAGTCCATCGGGGGTTCGAATCCCCCCCTCTCCGTTTACTTCCGAGGTTTCCCCTGCGTGTGGCGGGGTTATGGGAGGTTCGGAGACCGTCGCGGAGCGGTGGTCAGGTGGGTCAACGCGGGCCAGCGTAGGCCCCCGTTTCAGGGGTTTCATTCCCTTTTCATTCCCTTTTCGGGCGCCCGGGCGGCCGCCTGAGCGCGCGCCGTTTGGGCGGCGGGGACAGGCGCGGGGCCCTCCGCTCCGTCCGGCTTAAAGCGAAAGACCGGGTGGCCGCCCGGTCTTCGGAACCTGCATAGACGCGACGAGCGTCGAACTGAACCTGTAGCTGGATCCTACCGGAGCGGCGGACGGAGTCGTGGCGCCCGGTGACGGACCCGTGCGCGCCTCTTTCAGTTTCGGACTCATCGCGAGTTCCGCCCTGGTGGCGGTGCTGGCGATGGGCACCGAAACCCAGATCGACGCCCCCGTCGAGATCCGTGATCGGCGTGACCTGCCGTTCTTCCAGGTCCACGTCCGCGCGCTGAGGCAGATCCGCGCTGCGGTGGGCGGTCAGCGGCGGCCGCGGGCGATCGGGTTCTACGCGCTGCTCTGCCAGCTCGCCAACGAGCAGCGCCACTGGGGCGCCAAGGCGAAGCTGCGCGCCAGCTACTCGGTGCTGACCGAGCGGGCGGGGATCGGGCGCTCGACGGTCAAGCAGATGCTCGATCTGCTGGCTGGCGCGGGGGTCGCGGCGATGGAGCGTTGTGGGGACGCTGGCGGCGGTGGGCTGGGGCTGAAGGTGCACCTATCCGTCCGCGAGGACCCGTGGCTTGATCCGACCGTGGCGGCGAGCACGTGCCTGTTCGCTGCCGGCCGCCGCCTGTTCCTGCGGAACCTCGGGATGCTGGTGCTCTACCTCGAGCTCTGCAACGAGCAGCGCGCCGAGTTCGGCGGCGACCGCGCCCGGCTCATGCGGGCATATCTGGCGGCTCGGGCGGGGATCACCGTCGAGAGCCTCGACGATTGCAACCGGGCGCTGGAGGCGGCCGGCGTCCTGATCGTCGAGCGCAGCCGCGGCGCGAACGGCGGGCGGTACCTGCCGAGCCTCTACACGATCCTCGAGCCCGGCCAGGCGACGGCGCCAGGCCGCTCGCCCCAAGGCGAAAACCCGGGACTGGCAAGGCGGAAGGTTGGGACCGCCAAGGCGGAGCGCGAGGACTCGGCTGCCCGGCTTTCCGCCTTGAGCGGTCCTGAGCGTTCGCGTTCTACCGCGCGCACGGGACGCTCGCCGAGTCAAGAAAACGGCAACAACCCCCCCAGCCCCCCTGACGGGGGGAGCAGCACCGATTCGGTCCTCGTCGAGGAGACCTACGTCACGGAGCGCGGTCGTCGGCGCCGTCGCCGGGTCGCCGTCGACCTCGCCGCCATCCGTGCGGAGCTGGCAGCGCCGGGGAGGACGGACCGTGCGGCCTGGGAGCAGGTGCGGGCCCTCCTGCGCGAGTCGGTCGGCGAGAGCCAGTACGAGATCTGGCTGGCGCCGCTTCAGCTGATCGCCGTCGATTGGGCCGGAACGCTGGTCGTTGCCGCCCCGGCCGCGACCGACGGCTGGGTCCGGTCCCGGTTCGGCCGGCTGCTCGGCGCGGCCGCCGAGCGGGTCGGGCGGTCGCTGCGGCTCGCCGGCGAGGCCGAGCGGGCGGCCGTCGCACAGCTTCGTGACGGGGCGCCACGGCTCTGTGACGGCTCGCCCACGGTTCGCCACCAAAACGGCCAGATCGCCGCGGATCGGTCGCTCCCCGGCCGGATGATCGGCGCGATGGCCGACACGCCCGCTTACACGCAAGTCCACAAGCAACCAAGAGAGGTGTCGTGATGATCTGCGTTTGCGCGCAGCAGAAGGGCGGGGTCGGCAAGACCACCTCGGCGATCAACCTGGCGGTGCTGCTCGCCGCCGCCGACCGGCGGGTGCTCGCCGTCGACCTCGATCCGCAGTTCGCGCTCAGCCGCCGGCTTGGGCTCGACGTCGGAGCGCTTGAGCGGAGCGTCGTCGACGTCCTCGCCGGCTGGGTCGACGCCGGTGAGGCGATCGTCTCCGGCGTGCACGGCCTCGACGTGCTGCCCGCGACCCGGGAACTGGCTGGAGTGGAGCTCGCGCTGGCGGGCGAGGTCGGCCGCGAGTCGGTGCTGCGGAGCGCGTTGGAAGGTCTCGACTACGACGTGATCGTCCTCGACACGCCCTCCAACCTCGGGCTGCTGACGGTCAACGCGCTGGTCGCAGCCGACGTGATCGTCGCGCCGGTGGCGGCCGACGACGAGGGCGCCGCCCAGGGCGTCGCCGAGCTGCGCGGCACGATCGCCAAGCTCGGCCGGCTCCGCCAGCCGCTGCCCGAGCTTTCGGTGATCGTCACGAAGGCCAAGCCGCGCCGGGTGATGAGCGACGTGATCGAGCAAGCGGTCGCATCGCTTGGCCTTGTCTTGGTCGCCCGGGTCCCTGATCGCGCCGCGGTCGAACAGGCGGACGTCGCCCGGACGCCGATCGCGCTCTCAGCCCCGGACAGCGCGGTGACGCTGGCCTACCGGCGGCTCGTCAGCCACCTCGATGGCGAGCGGGTGATCGCATGACCTCGATCAGACGCCAAGCGCTGAAGATCGACGACCCGCTGGGCCCGGGCGCCACCCCTGCAGCCGAAGCGCCGAGCGCGGCTCCGGTCAAGACCACCCGCCGCAAGGCGGCGCCGGCCTCGACCCGACGCCCGGGCGGGGACGCGAAGCGCGCGAGGAGTCAGACCGAAGCAGCGCCGTGCGACGGCGTGTGGCGACAGTGGAGCGGGCTGACCGGCGTCGGCAGCTTCCGCCTCCCGCACGAACTGCTCGCCGAGCTCAGCGACACGGCGCGCGAGCTCGGTCTGCCGGTCGGGCTGATGGCGACAGCCGCGATCGCGCAGCTGCTCGACCAGCCGGCCGAGGAGATCGCCGCGCTCGTCGACCGAGCCGACGACGCCCGCATCCACGGACGCCGGAGCAGCCGGCGCCCCCTCACCACGAAGGCGAGCAGGTGATCCCGATGCGCCCCACGTCCCTGCCTCCCCATGACGCCCCTCCCCCTGCCACAACGGCGATGACCCGAAAGGAGACCGACGAGATGCATGTACGACGCAACCCAACCGGCGCCGGCACGGCGCCCAACGCCACCGCGGTGCGCACGCGGTGCGCCATCGAGGTGTGCGTGGTCTGCGGCCACGAGCACGCCCACGGACATGGGCGGCAGGTCAGCTGTCCCGAGTGCGCCACCGGTCCGGGCGGCTCATTCCTCCTGGTCCGCGGCCTGAAGGAGGCCAACCGATGACCGCCGTCGCCCTCAACACCCGTCGCCGCCGGGTCCCGACCGAGCTCAAGCAGGAGATCCTCGCCCGGATCGACCGCGGCGGCCTACAGATCTGCGAGGCCGAACTCCGCCACAAGCTCCGCTGGGACGAGAACCGCGACGGATCGCTGCTGGATCTGCTCGATGAGCTCGAGCGCCGCGGCCTGATCGAGAGCGCGATCCACTTCCGGCTGACCGACCGCGGCCGTGAAGAACTTCCCGACGACTATCAGCCGCCATGGCGCTACGGCACCGGGATCCCGTGGGAGGTGCGGAGATGAAGGGCCTGCGCCAGGTCAACCGTGCGGTCAACGCCTGCCACGCGGCTGGGATACCGGTCGTTGGCCTACACGACTGCACGTGCCCGCTCCACGACCAGCTCGTCATTTTCATGCGCTCAGGGCTGCTGTGTATCGTCTGGCCATGCGATCGATGTCCGGTCCATCCCTCTGCGGCAGGGGGATGCCGGCCGCCAAACGGGCTGACGGCGGACGCGACGCGGCCACAGCCAGCCTCTCCGATCGCCGTCTCGGCCGGATCGGACAATTGACGTCCTGGCGATAGCCGTCCGGCACGCGACGATTCGGCATCCCCTGCTCCGCGTCCTGCGCGGCATCAGGGGCGCGGCGGTCTCGGACGCGAGGGGAGACCTGCCTGGACGCGCTTACTTGACCCGGGGGCGGGATGCGTGCCTCATCACCCCGGGGCCCGGAGTCCCAGGGATGACGGGTCAGGGGCCAACTGGTCCCGAGGCGCCAGGCTGGAGCACGTCGCGCACGATGCCCGCCAGTTCGGCGTCGAGCCACATCCACCACTCCCCGGTTTCATCCCTGCCGATTCTGAACGGGCGCTTTCCGTCTGCTGCCGCTGACGCGTACTTTGCGTAGCCGCCGAAGACCTTGCCGACCCTACCCTGCGTCCACCCGAGGACATCCTCGATGTCGGCGTAGCGGCGACGCTCGTCGGGATGCTCGGCCAGGTTTGCCAACAGCACGCGCATGAGCTCGGAGGATCCGCCCAGCAGCGCCCTCAGCTGTTCCGGCGAGGTTTCCACGTTGCCCGGGTTTTCTTCGTGGATTGAGCCTCGGGCCGGCCGCAAGCCAGGATCAAAGTCCGGGATCAACTGGTCCGGTCCCGGCCACCGCTGGGTGATCAGCTCGACGAGGACGCGTCCGCGCGCGCGGATTGACTCCTCGTCCCACTGAGCCTCCTGCTTGATCGGCTGGTTCAGCAGCAGGATCGAACTGCGCAGCCGCTCCCGCTTCGTCGGCCAGTCCGCGTTGGACATCGACGAGTTGAGTGCCCCCGTGACCAATGTCAGGTTGCCGAGCACGTTGACCAGGCCCTCACGGTGAGCCTTCGCCGTTTCCGTGTCGTCGAGGAGCGGCCAATTGGTCGACCACTGCTGAGGCAGGATGTGCTCGATCGAGAGCTTGCGCGGCTTCTCGACGATCGGCTCCGTCTTGCCGCCGGACCGAAGCACGAGCTCCAGTTCCCACAGGACATATTCGATTCTGGCGCGCGCGATCCAGCCATAGAGCGGGCGGGAGCTGAGGTGCTCGCGCAGCATCGCGTCGTCAGGCCATACGGCGCTGGACGCGCCCGACGCCGCCAGCTGGTTGAGCAAAAGCTGATCCGCCTCATCCGGCCGGCCGCGGACCGGATCGAGCATGTCGACGAACAGCCGGTTGTAGCTCTTGGTGGTGAGCCCGAGCAGCATCCGGCGAACCAGATAGCTCTCGAGGGCCATGAGCGCCCGGTCACGGCGTTCGGTCGTGAGGCCAAGCTTGAACAGCAACAGGGTCAGCGGCAGCACGGTGGTCACGTCAGCGCCCGTCAGGGCTCGGAAGAACCGTCCCGCGGGCGAGTCGATCGGGTTGTCGTCGAAGCTCCGCATGGTCGCCGCGTCGTCGCAGAGCTCGACCGCCAGAGCCTCGGCGTCGCGGTCCGGTGGGTGGTCCATCACCCTGTTACGGAACGTGGGGAAGAGCTTGGTCGCCTGGACCGTCTCGCCAAGGGTCATGGTGAGCCAGTGAAAGAGGAACAGCTCGGCCCGCGGGCGTGTCAGCCGGCCTTGCCGTACCTCTTCGCGCCAGTAGGGTTGGCCGAGTTGTGGCTCCCACACCGACTCGTTGAGGGTTTGGACGTCCGCGTTTTGGAGACCGGCACGGTGAAAGAGCGCGTTCTTGACGTTGTCCAGCTCGAGCAGTGGCGTGCCCCGGGCGTTCAGCGTCTCGAAGATCACCTGGGCGTCGTCGTCATGGTTGAGGTTGATCGACACGACCTGCAGCTGCTTCATCAGGACATCCCGGAGCGCGAGCATGCGGCCCGAGACGACCTCCGGATCAGGACCACCCTCCAGCGCGAAATCAGTCGCAGCACCGAGGAAGTAGTCGAACGCCTCCCCGATCAGGCCGGTATCGGAACCGGTGCCGTCGGTGCCTGCACTCATCACCTGGCGGAACGCTGCCCGGTCGAACTCCGTCGGCCACAGCTTGAAGACGGCGTCGCCGGTGGCCAGATAGTCGGGGTTGCGGACCAGGTCCCGGAGCGACCGCGACACATTCTCCTCACCGACCTGCGCCGCCGCCGCTGCACAGGCCGCCAGCAGAATCTGCAGCGTGGTCATCCGCTGTTGGCCGTCGATGACTTCATGTCTGGGCGGCTCGCCGTGGGGAGTCGGCAGCTGCTGGAGCACGACCGCGCCCAAGAAATGCCGCTTTGCGCTGTTCTCGGGCTGTCCGTCGAGGAGCCACTGGATGTCGTCCCACAGCGGCTCCCACTGAGTCTCGCGCCTCCACACGTACGGACGCTGGTAGATCGGCACCACCAGTGTGCCCGGGGCGTACAGCAGATCGGTGATCGTCTGGACCTGGGCCTGCATCAGCGGTTCATGCTCCTCGTCGTGTCACGCCCGAACCATGCTCGGACCGGGTGAGTGGGCCGCCCGGCGGTCTCCGGGCGGCGGGTCAAGCGGCGTCGCATACTCGCAGCCCTCGGCGTCGGCGGCCACCATCGCGTCGTAGCGCTCGAGGATCAGGCGCTTGGTCCGGTACTCGCCGAAGCGTTCCTCGTCCCGGCGGCGGACGATCGGGAACGTCTCCATGATGTAGTCGACGTCATCCCGCTCGATGCCGTACAGCCGGAACATCACGGCGTCCAGCTCGGCGCGGATCAGCGCGCGACGGTCCGGGTCCCATCGGAACGGCGGGCCGTCGTAGCCGAGGTCGGCGGCGAAGCCAGCGAGGTCGGTGGCGGTGTAGGCAAGCTCCAGCACGCGCGACAAAACGAAGGTGAACGGCGTCGTACTGGGATCCGGGACGGCGAACTGGTACAGATAGCCATAGGTCATGTTGACACCGCCGACCTTCTGGCGCGCTACGTAGTCGCAGGCGAATGACGCCCAGATCGCCGCGAGCGTCGCCGCATTAGACGCGTCATCGCTAAGCATGACGGGTGCTGAGTGACCTACGGCGACTCGGCCGAGCGGCGCCCCGATGTACGTGCGCTCGTCGGTGGTCCTAGCGATGTTGCGGAACGAAAATAGCCAGTCCCTCCGCCACTGCGGCGCAACGTCACAGACGTCCGCTGCCGACACCCAATACCGCGGAAGCACGAGGTAGCCCGGGTCTCGCTTCTCGGCGTCGGTGAGGTCTCGGGTGTCGCCGTTGTCGTAGGTCGCCCAGCGGTGGTCGTAGTGGTGGATCATCTTCGCTTCGTACAGCGGTAGGTAGCGGTCCTCGCCGCGGGTGAAGACGTTGCCTTCAAGCGTCCAGCCGTCGGCTTCGAGCTGGTCGCGGGTGCGGAACAGGTGCGAGTCGTTCGACATGTGGAACATCGTCGAGAACTTGATGCCCCAGGGGTTGCCGTCGGGGTCGCCTTCGCGGATCAGGATTGGGACGCGGCGGTAAATCGCCTTGGTGAGCTCGGCATCGCGGCGGCTGCGGAAGACCGGGCAGGTGCGGGTGTTGGGGTTGAGGAGTTCGATGTCCTCTGGGGTGAGGGTGAAGCGGCGTTCGGGGTCGCCGAGGTCCTCTACCTGGTGGGCGAAGAACACGAACTCGGCGGCGTTGACCGGTGCGCGGGTGCCGGTGAGCGTGAGCAGGCAGAACTTGTAGCTGCGGTGAACGCCAGGAAAGACCGCGTCGCGGTTTTCGAAGTCGTAGAGGCTGACCAGCGAGCGCTTGTCGTTGAGGTCCTGGAAGTAGAGCTTGGTGGTGTCGTCGGTGGCGATGCCGGTCGGGACGATCACCCCGGCGCGGCCGGTGGGGCCGATCAGGTTGCGCATCAGTTCGGCGAAGATCGCGTAGGTGTTGACGTCGCCGCGGCCGCAGAGCGGGTAGCGGCCGCTGTCGCGGATCAGGTGGCTGGCGCCTTCGGCCTGGCGCTTGGCCGCCTCGAAGGCGATCAGCAGGTCGGGGTCATCGGCGGCGAGTGCTTTGATCAGACGGTCGCGCGCGGCCTTGTTAGGGGCGGTCGCGATCTCCGGGGAGAGGGCGGCGAAGAACTCCTTTTCCTGGAGCTTGACGCGCTCCCAGGGTGGGTTGCCGAGCACGACGTCGAACCCGCCGCGCTGCCAGGCGGCGGGGAAGGCGACGTGCCAGTGCAGGAACACGTAGTCGCGCTTGGCGGCGCTGATCACGCTGAGCTCGTCGGGTGAGAGGCCGGTTTCACCGCCGGCCAGGGCTCGGCTGAGCGTGTCCTGGGTGATCGGCACCGCGCTGCCGCGCTTGGGGGCGATGAAGGCGGTGCACCAGGTGTCGGCGGCGAGTTGCGCGCGGCGGCGCTCCACCGAGTGCAGCAGTGCCGCGAAGCGGTGCTGTTGTTCGCGGACGCCGGCGAGCGAGCGGTCGTCGATCGCCTCGAGCGCGGCCGCCTGGGCGGCGAGCGCGTGGGTGTCGGCGTCGACGCGGTCGCCGGCTAGGTCGAAGCTCAGCTGTCCGCTTTGTTCGCGCTGGTTACGTTTGCGCCAGGCGGCGACGACCTGCTTGTCGTCGCCGAGGATCGGTTTGAAGGCCTCGGCGGGGATGCCTGCGGCGATCAGCTCTGGGGTGGTGCCGAGGAGGCTGTTGCCGAGCGCGATCCTGTGGTCAAGGAACGACAGGGGCCGGCCCGGCTCGAGCGCTTCCATCCACAGCGACACCTTGCAGAGCTCGACGGCCATCGGGTTTGCGTCGACGCCGTGGAGGCAGTGCCCGACGACGTCACGCAGCGCCGCGCGCGTCTCGATGGGTGACGGTTCGGGGTCCTCGGAGCGAATCGCGGCGAGGCGCTTGGCGATCCGGTTAGCGGCCGCGAGCAGGAAGTGACCGGAGCCGCAGGCGGGGTCGACGACCGCGAGCTCCAGGATCGCCTGCTCGGGGTTGGCGTTGCGCGCGGCCTCGTCGAGGACGGGTTCCAGAGCGGTGTCAAGCAGCGAGGAGATCAGCGAGGTGGGCGTGTAGTAGCTGCCGGTGGTCTTGCGCTCCGAGCCGGTGACGGCGGCGAGCGTGAACTCGCGGGTGTCGCGGTTGACCTGTGGGTGCAGCTCGAGCAGTGATTCGTAGACGGAGCCGAGTTCCTCGGCCCCGAGGTTGCGAAAGTCCACGGCGCGACGGATGTGCTCGTGCTCGACGGTCGCGAGCGCGCGGACGGCGGCGAACAGGTCCTCGTTTGCGAGCTTCGCGTCGGCAAGCGGGCCGATCGCGGCGGGGTCCCACAGGTAGCTGCCGAGCGCGGGCAGCGCGAGCGCGGGCTCGCCGTGCTCGTGCAGGGCTCCCATGACGAGCTTGAGCTGCTCGTAGCGGTCGTGGTGGCGGCCGCCGCGGCGCTTGCCGGCGAGCTCGCGCAGGTGCGCGGTCGAGTAGTGCGCGGTGTAGCGGTCCTTGGCGAGCCGGCTTGCGTCAGGGTCAAGCAGCGCGTCGCGGTCCTCGGCGACGAACAGGAACAGCAGCCGGTAGACGAGCCGCAGCAGCGCGCGGTAATAGTCGAGCGGACCGAGCCGGCCGTCGGCGAGCTGTTCGTGCAGGTGCCGGTTGGCGGGGTGGGCGAGAAACCCGGCGCCGAGCGTCTCGATCGCCTGCTGCACGCCTTGGCGCAGCGCGTCGAGCGCGCGGGTGCCGGTGTCGGCGGCGGTCCTGCTCCAGCGTTCAAGCCAGCACGCCTCGGGTGTGGCGGCCTCGACGCGGGACTGGTGGCAGACGAGCCACAGCAGCGCGAAGTCGGAGTAGACCTCGCCGGTGAACATCGCCTCGAGGTCGAACTGGACGTACGCCTGGCGGGTGAGGCTGATGTTGTCGCGCAGCAGGCGCAGGATCAGGCCGTTTGCGACGATTCCCCACAGCCGCTCGGGGGAGCGGTTGAGCAGCTCCTGGAGGAGGCTGTGCGGGCTCTGGGCGGCGGCGCCGCGGACGCCGGCGGTCCTGTGGTCGAGGGTGATGCCGGCCCCGACGAGGTGGATTGGCGTGTTGAGCCACTGGGTGAAGATCGGGTAGGGCTTGCCTTCGATCTCGATCGCGGGCTGCTGCACGAGCCGCCCGTACCCGAGCTCGTCGAAGAGGATCTGCAGCCAGCGCTCGCGGGTCAGCGTGCTCGCCGGGTCGCCGGCCGGGAGCTGCTGGCGCGCCTGGTCGAAGTTGCGCCAGGCGGCGCTGAGGCGGGTCCAGGCGCGGGTGATCCGCTCGTTGAGCCGCTCGCCCGGGTCGAGGTGGTAGTCGCCCGGGGTGAGCCCGTCGAGGGTGCGGTCGCCGTCGGCGATGCGCTGGAGCAGGTCGGCGGGCAGCAGGCCGCCCTCGGTGTGAACGGTGGCAAACAGGTCGCGGGAGCGCAGTCTCATCTCGGCACCTGCTCAGCCGGCCGGAAGCAGGACGTAGGCGCCGAGGATGTCGACGGGCAGCTGCGGCTCGACGGTGACCCGGCCGCTGGCGCCCGCGCCCTCGCGAACCCGGGCGTGGGTGCCGGCAAGCGCGGCTGCCCGCTCGCCGGCGATCCGGTCAAGCTCGGGGGTGAGCGCCGGCAGGCTGTCGATGAGGCGGGTGAGGAAGGAGACCCGCTGCTCGTGGGAGATCGTCGCTTCCGGCTGGGCGGCGAGCAGCTGCTCTGCCGCGTCGCCCGCAAGCCACTCGGGGTGCTCGGGTCCTCCGGTGAACGCGAGGATCTGTGCCTCTTCGGCCAGCAGCCTGCGCTCCGGGCGGTTGCGTTGCGTGACGGTGAGGTGAAAGCGGATCCGTGTCAGCAGGAGCGTTGTTCGGCGCTCCACCGCCCGGGTGCGGATCGCCGCGCAGCGCGCGGCGATCGGATCGCCGGCGCCGTCGAGCGCCTGGTCGAGGGTGTGGGCGGCGACGGCTTGAACGGTCGGGTCGGTCCGCTCCAGGGTGAGCTGGCCGCCGCGGCGGAGCTCAAGCATGTGCTCTCCGGCGCGCAGGCCGACGGCCTCTCGCAGCGCCAGCGGTGCCTCGGCCAGGTTCGCGGTCAGCCGCCCGTGCCGGGATTCGGAGATCGACGCGCCGTAGGCCTCAAGCGCCGTGGTCAGGAAGGACTCAACTTCGAGGCCGGCGCCGGTCGCCTCGCGGTTGGCGATCAGTTCGCGGCGGACCGCCTCGGGCTGGATCGTGTGCTGGGCATACAGCGTGCGGGTCTTGCGTTCGCGCTCTGCGGCGGCCTGCCACTGCAGCTCGAGTCGCTGCTCGGCGGCGCGGGAACGGTCGTCGAGCTCGAGCGAGAGCTGCTCAAACGCGCTCTCGCCGGATTGCCCGCGGGTGATCAGACCTTCGAGGATCGCGTCGATCACGGCCGCGGAGTCGGTCGGGACCGGCACGGCAACGCCGAGCGCTTTGCGGATGCGCTGGTGCTTTCGCAGCAGCACCTCGAGCACGATCCCGTCGATCGGGGAGTTCGAGCCGTAGAAGGTGACGGTGCGGACCCTCGGCCTAGGTTGGCCGTAGCGGTCGACGCGCCCCTCGCGCTGCTCGTGGCGGGTCGGGTTCCAGGAGAGGTCGTAGTGCACGACCGCGTCGAAGTGCTCCTGCAGGTTGATCCCCTCAGACAGGCAGTCGGTCGCAACCAGCACCCGGCGGTCACACTTCGCGAGTTCCGCGACCCGCTGCTCCCGTTCGGCGGGGGCCAGGGTGCCGGTCACGGCAGCGACCTCCACCGGGTCCTTCCGTCGCTTGGCCAGATGCTCGCGGAGGTGCTCAGCGAGGTACTCGGCGGTCGGGATGAACCGGCAGAACAGGATCGGGTTATGGCCCGCGGCGAGCAGCTCGTCGACGAGCTTGACCGCGGCGGTCAGCTTCGGATCGCGGGGACCCGACAGGGCGGCGGCGTCCCGGGCGAGCTCGCGAAACCAGGTGTCCCCCCGCACCTGCGCCTCCCCGCCGTGCCCGCCCTCGCTGTCCGGGTAGCGGGCGCCAGGCGCAACGTCCAGGCTCTCAGCGTCCTCGTCGCCGGCCTGGTCAAGCACCGCGCGACGCCCGAGCTCATCGGCCTCCTCGACGCTGCGAGCCTCGGCGTTGACCGCACGGCTGTGCAGCGTCGCGACCGCGGCGGCGGGGCTTGAGCCGAGCGAGCGCAGCAGCGCAAGCGCAGACCACCAGTGCACGCGCTGCCGGCGGCTGTCGCCCTGCGCCTGCCGGTAGCTCTCACGCGCGAACGCGAGCGCCTTGTCGAACAGCCGCCGGTAATCGGGGGTGAGCTGGAAGGTGACGTCCGCCTGCTCGCGCCTGGGGAACGGCGTGTCCTCGTCAAGGTAGGTCTCGATGTCGCCGCGGCGGCGCTGCACGAGATGGCGGGCGAGCCGCTCGCGGTGACGGCGGTTCTGCTCCCCCGACATGTCCTCCGGCAGGTCTTCAAGCGCCGGGTCAAGCAGCGCAAGCAGCGAGCGGAACGCGTCCTCGTTGCCGCTGTGCGGCGTCGCGGTCACGAGGATGATGTGCCGATTCGGGTCGCTCGCGAGCCGGCTCAGCAGCTCGTTGCGCAGCTGCCGACCGCGGTCGTTACCCAGCGCAAAACCATGGGCCTCGTCGACGATCACCAGGTCAGGGCAGACACGGATGAAGTCATCGCGGTGCCGCTCGGCCTTGATGAAGTCGGTCGAGACGATCACGTTGTCGTAGCGCTCAAATAGCGACTCGCCGATCCCAAGGCCCCGCTCGAGCCGCCGCGCGGTGGAGGAGAGCACCGGCACCGCCTCGATGTGGAACTTCGCGGCCAGCTCCGACTGCCACTGCTCGGCCAAATGCGGCGGGCAGAGCACCGCCAGGCGCTGCGCGGCGCCCTGGGCAAGCAGCTCGACGGCGATCAGCGCCGCCTCGATCGTCTTGCCGATCCCGACGTCATCGGCGATCAACAGCCGGACGGTGTCCTGCTTGAGCGCCATCAGCAGCGGCACCAGCTGATAGGGGCGCGGGTCGACGCTGATCTGCGCAAACGACCGGAACGGGCCGGCGCTCGAACGGAACCCCAGCCGCAGCGCACCCCGCAGCAGCGCGGCGCTGCGCGCATCCCCCGGCCGGGTCGGGTCAGGCGCCGCGAAGCTCGCCGGAACGACCTCCTCAAGCGCCGGGAGGATGCCGGCGGTCTCAGCGTCAGTCGCACCGAGCGGACGGAGGACGAGCAGCTCCGGGTCGCTGTCGGAATAGGACTCGGGCAGCACGACCCACTCGCGGCCGCGGGCACGGACCAGCGAACCGACCGCAAAGCGGCCCTCAGCCGTGGCGGTGGCGCTCAACTCGAGGTCCCCGCCAGCGCCGTGCCGAACACGTACGGGTGCTGGTCGAGCACCGCTCTCCAGTCCTCGTCGTGGCGCAGGCGGATCACCGTCCAGCCGAGATCCTCAAGCCGCGCGTCGGCGCTTCGGTCCTCCTGCCGCTGGTCGGGGAGGTCATGGTGCGGTCCGTCGATGAACACTGCGACCCAGTGCTGCTCGTAGATGAAGTCGGGTCGGCAGCGGGCGCCTGAGATCAGCTCCTGCGCGGCGGACGGGAGCCGGCGCTGCTGCTCTGCCAGCAGCTCCAGGAACTTGCGTTCGAGGTCCGAGTCGGCGCGCTGCATCAGGGTCTTGAGCCGTTCGGCCGCCGGGACCGTGGTGGCGCTCGCCCGCACTGTGCAGCGGGCGAGCGCACGCAGCGCGTCGTTGATCTTGATCCGGTCAAGCAGCCGGTGGTCACGCTGATTGCCGTAGCTCAACAGGCAGTCGTAGCAGGCCGCCTCGCAGCGCTCGCTCACACCCGGAGCGTGCCCAAGGTCAGCGCCGCTGTCGGGGTCGAAGTGGCAGATCGCAAGCGCCTCCCGGGCGACCCGGGCAAGCGCCTCGGGATCATCGAGCAGGCGGCGCAGGACGCCCGCGCCGCCCTCGGCAGACTCGTACAGCAGCACCTGGGAGCGCAGCTGCTCTGAGGGGAGCGGTTCGGCGGCAAGCTCCTGATCCTCAAGCTGGAAGACCGCCTGGATCCCGCGCTTCAGCGCCGCCTGTAAGGAGGCCATCTCGCTCTCACCGAGATCACCGGCAGGATCGAAGATTAGGCAGTTGCGGTGATCCTCGACGAACGGGATCACCCGCCGCGCGGCCTTCGCCTTGACCTCGTCGCCGGGGTCGATCACGTCGAGGTCGCCGGCGAGCTGATCCTGCTTCTGCCAGCGTCCCTTCTCGGTGTCGAGCACGAACCCGAGCCGCTGCTGGTCCTTGCGCCGCCGCCACCCGTAGTTGACCCGCCACACCGTCGCGGCGTGCCCATAGAACAGGGTCCCGAGCGCTTCGCCGTCAGGGCCGTCGACCTGCGCCGTCCGGCCCGAGGTCCGGCCGTCCACCTCGCCGAAGCGGACAGCGGTGCGGATCTCATACCCCTGGCGGCGGCGCTCCTCCTCATCGGAGGAGATCCGCTCACGCCGCCGCGCCTTGACGTTCTGCAGCCTGAGCAGCCCCTCAAGCGCCGCCGGCAGCATCGTGCCGCAGCGCACGCACAGGTCGGGGCCGCCGCCCTGCTCGATCTCGTGCAGCTGGCCGCAGCGGTCGCACAGCTTGGCCCGGGAGGTCGCAAGCGTGCGCTCCTCCCCCGGTTCGGGCACCGGCAGGATCACGCTATCGACCTCGTACTGCGAGCCCTCGTGGTAGATGATGCTGCGCGGGCCGAACTCGGTGATCGCCAGGAACCTGGGTCGCTGCACGAACTCGTCCCGCGAGTCGCGGCGCACCCCAGCGCCGGGAATGTAGGCCGACAGCGGCAGCCGCGGGAAGTTGTAGCCCGGCAGGAACCCCTCGCTGGCGAGATACCGGTACACGTAGAAGTCCGACTGCGACACACGGGCCTCGCTGGCCGCCAGCAGCCTCAGCTGCGTCTCGGCTTCACGGCGGATGCGCTTGGCGGCGTTCTTGTCAGGCTCGGAACGGCTCGCGTCCTTGATGACCGCCGTCTGAATGTCGATCGTCGCCTGCGCGGAGCGAAACAGCCCGCGCCAGCGGTCGCACGCCCGGTCCAGCCGTGCCGCGGCCGCGTTGATCACGCCGTCAAGCCAGGCCTCCGACCACCAGTCGGTCTGCGCAAGCTCGGCGCCGATCGACGCGAGCACCTCGCCGGCGCGGCGGCGGGCGCGCTCACGTGCACCGTCGTTGCGGATCGCGCTCGCGACCTGCTCGCGCAGCTCGAGGCTTGGGTTCTCGCCTTCGCTCTCGAGGATGTCGGTCAGCGAGCTCCCCAGGTTCGCGCCCGTCTCCGCCAGCCAGATCGAATGCACATGCGCCCGGACGAGGTCCTCGTTGCCAAGGTCGAGCTGCGGTGGCGCGACCTGACCGGACACCATCCGGTCCGCGCGACGAAAGAAGTATTGGTCGTGGTTGTTCCAGGCCGAGCAGAACGTGTACACGAGCGCCGGCTGGCCGCTGCGCCCCGCGCGCCCGGAGCGCTGCGCGTAGTTCGCGGGGGTCGGCGGCACGTTGCGCATGTTCACGACGTTGAGCGCGGCGATGTCGACGCCGAGCTCCATCGTCGGCGAGCAGAACAGGACCGGCAGCCTCCCGGCACGGAACGCGTGCTCGCGCTGCTCGCGCACCTCGGGCATGACCTGCGCCGTGTGCTCGCGCGCCTCGATCCCCTGCCCGTCCTGGGCGACCTTGCGGTACAGATCGAGGAAGAAGTCGTTGCTGCGCTTGCCGTGCCTCGGTGGCTGGGGCACCCGGATCGGATCGTGAAACCCATGCTCCCCGGCGCCTGCGTGCCAGACCATCTGCGCGGCCTGGACCCGGAACCCGGGCACGGGCTGCTCCTTAGACGGGTCGGTGACCTGCTCTATCAGGCCGTAGACTCTGAGTGCATTCAGCAGCCCGGCGATGATCCGGGCCCGTTGCGCAAGCGAAAGGTGGCCCCAGTGGGCTGCGAAGGTGCCGTGGCGAGCGAGGTACTGCCCAAACCCGCCGCGCGCGGACAGGTAGATGTCGCCGCGCGGGTCATCCGGCACCCGTGAGCGCGGGTACAGAGTCGCGGCGTAGGCAAGACGCTCGAACTCGTCGATCGCCCAGACGCCGGTCAAAAGGCGGCTGGAGCGTTCCTTGATCCGCTCCTGCGTGCGCGGCTCAAGCACGGAGACTCCGATCGCCAGCTCGCGGCGCATGTAGTCAAGCAGCGTCTTGGCGATCTTTTCCCGCTCCTGCGGCGAGGCGCCGACGAGGGCAGGGTGCGGATCGCGATCGTCAAGCTCGCCGTCAGGGTCGATCCAGGCGGGCAGCTCCTTGTTCCATGCGGCCTCATCGGCGCAGCACTCCGCCAGGCCGTCGTATTCGATCCGCAGCAGACCGGTCTGCTCAAGGTTCGGTGAGGTCAGCCGCCAGCCGCGCGCCTGATCGCGATACACCCGATAGGCCAGCACGCCCCGCAGCGCCTCTTCGGTCTGGTCGAGCGCCGGCCCCTTGAGCTCCGGCTCGGCCGCATACGCCTCCGGGGACAGGTTCAGCTGCGCGAACACCGCTTGGGCAAGCTCGTCATGACGCAGCCCGCCGGGCGCCGCCTCAAGCGCTCGGTACAGCGCCGAGCGCAGCAGCCCGACCTCGACGAAGTCGTTGAAGTGGCCGGCCTGCAGCGAGGCGTCCTGGCGGTTGTCGCTGAAGCTGAGCAGCTTCCTGGCGGTGTCCGGAAGCTCGTCGTCGCGGCGCAGCTCGCGCACCGCGGTCAGTCCGAGGATCGTCGTCGAGGTGCTGCGGCCGCCCGAACCGAGGCTTGAGAGCTTGCCGAAGTCCCTTTGCCGGGGGCCATATGAGACCCCGCAGCTCAGACAGAACGAAAACGGCGCCGGAACGAAGTGCCCGGCGATGCCCGCAGGCGACTCCTCCCCGCCCGTCGTCAACACCATCGGCCGCGGAAGCTTGTCGCGTCGGCTGGACTTGATCGCACCGGTCCCCGGGTCAAGCCAGTCGGCCGGGATCCGCTTGGCGTAGTTCTCGGCATCGTCGCGATCAGGGAACGGGTCGGTCGAGGAGTAGTAGAAGAAGCCGATCTCATCGTCCCCAGGCGAGGTGTCATCCAGCTCCCGCGGCTCGGCCACCTGCGTGCCCTGCTCGTTGACCATCACGCGAACGGACATGTACTCCTGCCCGCACTCCCGGCAGAACACCAGCGGCATCAGCAGCTGCTCACGATGCCCCGGCACGAACAGCTGGCCTGTGGTGCTGATGAAGCGCTCGTCCTCGGGGTGCAGCGACACGGCGACCGCGCTGCCGCCGCTGAAGAACTGGTGAAGCCGGAAGGCAAACACCGGAAAGCCATCGGGGTCGCGGACCTGGCTGCCAGCCAAAAGCGCCTCCTGGAGCCTCGTGGCGCAGACTTCGGCGTCGACCCCGGTGGCGTCGGCGAGCAGTCTTGCCGCGCCCTGCTCGCCGCTGATCGGGCGCGGCGTGCAGCGCACGTAGCGCCGCTCGGCCTGGTCGTAGAGGATCCCCAGCTTTCGCTCAATCCACTGCGCGAGCGGGTCGTTGACCGTCTGCTCGAAGGTGGCGGGTGCACCGCCGGATCTCACGCGCGCGGTAAGCGCCTGCAGGAACCTCGGGTCATCGACATCAGCCTCGTGGGTTGCCGGGCGCAACGTCTCGCCGATCACGTTGTGCGGCTCGACCACCGCGCCGAACAGGCGGCTGGCGACCCGCGCGACCTCGGCCCGTTGCTCGGCGAAGCTGCCCGGGCCGGCCAGCGTCGCGGAGGTCCCCACGAAGCGCAGGTTCGCGGCGCCGGTCGCGTCACGCACACGGCGCACCAGCAGCGCCACATCCGAGCCCTGCCGGCCGCGGTAGGTGTGCAGCTCGTCGAGCACCAGGAATGAGAGATCCTCAGCCGCGCGGACCAGCGCCCTGTCGAACGGGCGCGTCAGGATGTACTCCAGCATCACGTAGTTGGTCAGCAGGATGTCCGGCGGCTGGCGGCGGATCTCCTCCCGCTCCTCTTCGGATTCCTGACCGGTGTAGCGGCGGAACGTGACCGGCCCTTTCCCATCCGCATAACCGTTGACGAGGAACTTCCGCAGCTCCTCCTCCTGGCTGTTGGCCAGCGCGTTCATCGGATAGACCACGATCGCGCGGATCCGCCCCCTGGCCCCGGCGCCCTCCTCCTCCCGAGCGCGAAGCACATGGTCGACGATCGGCACGATGTAGGACAGGCTCTTGCCCGAGCCGGTTCCGGTCGTCAGGACGTAGTTGGCCCCGGCGGCCGCCGCCCTGATCGCGTCCGCCTGATGCCTGTGCAGCCTCAGCGGCTCCCCGAAGCTCGCGTGCCCAGGCGCCTTGCCGACCCGGAAGATCTTCGAGCACTCCGGGTGCAGGAGATTCTGCTCGACAAGCTCGTCGATCAGGCCGCCGGGCTCGAACGCCGGGTTGAGCTGGAGCGCCGGGTCAGGCCACAAAAGGCCCTTGTCAAGCTCCTCCGCGACGTGAGCGCGAATCCGCTCGTCCTTGATCGTCAGAAACGACTCGGCGTAGTGCCGATAGTCCCTGACCAGCTGCTCCCGAAGCGCGAATACGTCCATTGGCCCCTTCCTGGCGGATCCTAAGCGTCGCGGGAGCCGGGTCTCAAGCAGATCTGAGGACGACCAGGGCCCGCTTCCTCGCTCCGCTCATCGCACCAGATTAATGGACTGCGTCCTGCCCGTCCGCCGACCGCGCCACCCTGGCCATCGTCGCCGTGATCGCCGCGGCCAGAGCAGACCTGTTTCAAACGTCGACTTCCCCGGACGGGGCCGGGCTGGCGGCGGCCGGGACAGCGGTCGGCCCGGGCAAGCACCTCGAGCGCGAGCAGCACGACGCGCTCGATCTGCTCGCCCGCGGCGGCTGGGTGTGCTTGATCGGCGGATAGCCACTGAGCGCCCCGCAAAGGCGCATCCGCGGCTGCGCGAAGGCTGGGGGCCAGTCCGCCAGCCGGAGGCGTCTTGCCGTCGCCCGCGGCGGCCCCGTAGACGCGCGGCAAGGCGAGCGCTGGGCTCCGCCGCCCGGCGGTCGCGCACGCCAGATCGGCAAGAAAGCGGGCCAGCGGTCAGGACGCGAGGAAGCGCTCGATGTCGCCAGCCTCGCTCTCAAGCGCCGCGGCGGGTGCGGGGCGACCGAACCACGAGGGCACGGGGCGTCCGTTCCTGATCGACCAGGTGCCGGTCGCCAACCCGTCCACCAGCACTACGGGCTTGAGCATCCCACCGCCCCCGAGGATGTGATGATCGTCCTGCGCGGCAACGAACGGTTGGCGGGTTCGATACCCGAGCATGAGCGTGTCGAAGGCGGCCAGCAGCAGGCAGCGCGGCGGATCGCCGCACCCGTCGGCCTCGCCGGACGGGCGGGCGGCGTCGAGAGCTCGGCGCGCCTGCGTGATCGGAAGTGATGACCTTTCGCGAGATCGGTCGCCTCGCAGGAGCCGTAGCCTGCGCAGTAGCGGGCGCCGAGGATCGCCAGCGCCTCGTCACGGTCGACCGCCGGCGGGGGGTCGGCCGCGTGCAGCAGGCCGTCGATGTCGGTGACGATCAGGCCCTGCGTCGAAAGCCACGGGACGAACGTGTTGAGCGGGCCCTGTTGCAGCGGCGGGTGGCCTCGCTGGGCGAGCGCGCGCAGCAGCGATCCCCGGTCACGGGGTCGCTCGGCGCACAGCTCAACGACGTCCCCGCGCATCGCCTTGACCTGCGCCAGGAGGCCGAAGCGCTCAAAGCGCGCAGCGAAGGTGCGGGCGTTGCGCTCGGCAAACAGCGCGTGCAGCCATGGTCGATCGGACGCCGCGATCAGATGCACGGTGCCGCGGACCGTCCACGTTCGCAAAAGCGGCGCGGCGCGAAGCGCGCTACGGGTGAGGCCGGGCACGCGCGAGCGCAGCGCAAGCGCGGCGGCGCGCAGGTCCTGCGCTTGGACGCCGATGACAGCTCGCGCCGCCTCCTCGGCGCTCGAGCATGCGCTCGCCGGGGTCAGGCGCTGCGCCGCCAGGCGGACGCAGCGCAAGCGCTGGTCACTGTCCACCACCGAATGCGCGCACGACGCCACGATCTCAGGCGTGCAGCCGACATCCTCGGCTCCTCCGCTCACCACAGGCCGAGCATCGCCGCTCACCACCGGCTTTGCCCGCAACGTGCACGCCGCAGACGCAGCGCTGGGTGCCGGAGGAGCAGACCGAGCCCGTCCCCTCAGCCCGGGCTCGCAGAGCCGATGCTGGGTACGGGGGCGCTTGACTCGGCCGTGAGCGGAGGCGCCACGCCCTCAAGCCGCTTGCGCTCGGCGCGCACGCCGAACGCCAGCTCAGCCAGCCCGCCGACAGCCATCAGACCCGCACCCAACGCCAACGCGCCGAACACGGGGCCACGGCTCGAGGTGGCCACCAACGGCCCAAACAGCTGCGGCCCGATGATCCCGCCGATTCCGGTCCCGACCGCGTAGAAGATCGCGATCGCCAGTGCGCGCGTCTCCATCGGGAAGACCTCGCTCACGGTCAGGTAGGCGGCGCTCACCCCCGCGGAGGCGAAGAAGAACACCACGCACCAGCCGAGCGTCAGCGTTGTGGCTGTGAGCACGCCACGATCGAACAGCAGGCCCGTGATCGCCAGCAGCAGCCCGGAGAGCAGGTAGGTGCCCGCGATCATCGGCCGGCGGCCGACCGAATCAAACAGGGGGCCGAGCGCGATCGGCCCGAGCAGGTTGCCGGCGGCGAACGCGACCAGGTAGTAGGGGGCGTCAGCCTTGCTGACGCCGAAGAAGGTGGCAAGCATGGTCGCGTAGCCGAACAGGATCGAGTTGTAGAGAAAGGCCTGGCCCACAAACAGCGCGAGACCGAGCGCCGTCCGCTTTGGGTATCGCTCAACGATCCCGCGGGCCACCTCGATCAGCCCCAGCGACCGGCGCTGTCTGATGCGTATCGTCTCATCGACCGCCTCAAGCTCCACCCCGGTCGATGCGACGACCTGACGCTCGATGTCACGCGTCACCGCCTCCGCCGCCTCCTCGCGCCCGTGGATGAACAGCCACCTCGGGCTCTCCGGGACGTGGCGGCGGACGATCATGATCCCGATTCCGAGCGTGAACCCCAGCGCGAAGCACACGCGCCAGTCCAGGAACGCCGAGAAGATGTGCAACGCCGCGACCGCCAGCAGCGCACCCGCGGCTGCGCCGGCCCAGTACGTGCCGTTGATCAGGATGTCTATCCGCCCGCGGTGACGCGCCGGGATCAGCTCGTCGACCGCCGAGTTGATCGCGCTGTACTCGCCGCCGATGCCCATCCCCGTGATGAAACGGCAGGCGAAGAAGAACGGAGCCGACCAGGAGAAGGCGGTAGCGAGCGTGCCAGCGAGGTAGACGCCGAGCGTCACCATGAACAGCCGCTTGCGACCGAACAGATCGGTGAGCCGCCCGAACAACAGCGCCCCGGCACAGGCGCCCGCGACGTACATCGAAGCCGCCATACCCGCGATCTGCGCCGCGGAGATCGACACGCCGCTGCCCCGCGAGGAGATCGCCCCCGCGATCGATCCGACGATTGTCACCTCAAGGCCGTCCAGGATCCAGACGGTGCCGAGGCCGATCAGGATCCGCCGGTGCCACGCAGACCACGGCAGCCGATCCAGGCGGGCGGGTATGTCCGTGTCGATTGTGGACAGCTGTCCACTGCTCGTCGCATCGGCCATGTCGGGCTCCGGATGACAGCTACCCGCCGGCCGCGACCCTCAAACCGCTCATGGCCAGCTCCGCAGGCGCGGTCGCACAAAGCCGACGAGCCGTTCTGTTGGCCAGGATGGCATGGCCGGCTTGGCCGGCGGGCAACGGCCACCGTTTCCAGTCCAGGCGGGGCGGGTAGTACCCTTGGTAGCTTCAGGGCTTGGCACGGCCGAGGCCGCCAGAATCGGGGCGCCGCGCCTGGACCTGGGACTCAGGGTCCCGAGCCTGGACCGAGAACTCGGATGCCGGGCCAGCACCGAGGACGAGACTCGAACCCAACCCACGCGCACAAGCCACGCATCAGGAGGCCACGCTGACCGAGGACCGACCGCCGCTTGACCCCCAGGCGCCCGACGAGGCGGCCCCATCCTCCAGCCCACCGGAGCCCGCCGAGGGCACGGCGAGGCCGGCGCCCACTCCCCCGCGCACACGCCTGGCGTCTGCATATGTCGGCGTGATCGCAGCCGTGTTGGTGCTTGTGCTTTTGCTCGTGTTCATCCTGGAGAACACGCGAACGGTGACGATCAGCTATTTCGGCGCCAGCGCCCACCTGGCGTTGGGGGTCGCGCTGCTGCTGGCCGCCGTCGGCGGGGCGCTGCTGGTCGGGATCCTCGGCGCCGCGCGAATCGCGCAGCTTCGCCGGCACGCGCGCCGCGTCTCGTCCTGAGCTGACCAGCTCAATGCATGAGCGCTTTGCGCAGGTCGCGGCTCATGAAAACGGCGGGCTGCGCAGGTTGATGAGGACCAGCGAGCTGCGGGCGTTCGCTGACTCGCTGGGGCCCGGGAGGATCACGCGGTGCTCGAGGCGACGCCGATGACGCGGGCGATTCAGGCGCTGCTCTCTGCGCGTGGGGGGCGGGTCACCGTGTCAAACCCGATGCCCGCCGGGGCGATCGCCAGCGCGCAGATCAAGACCGGCAAGATCGACGTAAAGGTCCTGTCGCAGCTTGGCGCGGGAGCCCGGGCCCGCACAGCTCCTTCTGCGCCGTTTGCCTCGCTTTGGGCGCTGGCCGTGTCGCCGTCGGCGACACGGCGGGGGGCGGGCCGCGCTCAAGCCCGGTCGTCGCGGTCTGCGCGCCTGTGAGCCGACGCGCGCTACGAGGGCGCCGCTGACGCCTGCTGGTCGCCCGCCCGCGCGGCGGCCACCCGCACGAACGCGTCGAGCGCCCCCGGGTCGGCCAGCGAGTCGCGGCTTGCCACCCGCTCGGGCGGCTCGCCCAGCAGCAGGCGCTTGACCGGCGCCTCGAGCTTCTTGCCGGTCAGCGTGCGCGGGATCCCGGGAACCTGGATGATCGTGTCCGGGACGTGCCTTGGCGACAGCTGGCGGCGCAGCGTCGTCGAGATCCGGGCGCGCAAGCCGTCGTCGACCTCCACGCCCGGCCTGGCGACGACGAACAGAATCAGCTCGCCCGCCCCTCCCCCGGGGTCCTCCAGGTGCACCACCAGCGAGTCGGCCACCTCGTCGAGCTCCTCCACCGCCGAGTAGAACTCGCCGGTGCCCAGGCGGACGCCGCCGCGGTTGAGGGTCGCGTCGGAGCGGCCGGTGATCACGCAGCTGCCGCGCTCGGTGAAGCGGATCCAGTCCCCCTGGCGCCAGATGCCCGGATAGCGGTCGAAGTAGGACTCGCGATAGCGACTGCCGTCCGCGTCGCCCCACAGGCACACCGGCATCGAGGGCATCGGCTCGCAGATCACCAGCTCGCCGAGCTCGCCGACGACCTCCCTGCCCTGCTCATCGAAGGCGCGGGCGTCGACGCCCAGGCAGCGACCGGAGATCTCGCCCTCGTAGACGGGCTGGGCCAGGGAGCCCGACACGATTCCCGTGCAGACGTCGGTGCCACCGGATCCGTTGATCAGGCACACCCGCGAGGGCAGCTGCTCGTAGACGTAGCGATAGCCCTCCGCCGGCAGCGGCGAGCCGGCGGTGCAGAAGGCGCGCAGCCGCGATAGGTCGCACTCGCGCCCCGGCTGCACGCCGGCCTTGCGGCACGCCATCAGGTAGGCGGGCGCCACGCCCATGACCGTCGCGCGGTAGCGCTCCGCCAAGCGCCACTGCTCGAGCAGGTCAGGCCACGCCGGGTCCCCGTCGAGCATCACGATCGAGGAGCGCAGCAGCAGCGCCGACACCAGCGCGTTCCACATCATCCACGCGGTCGTCGAGAACCACAGCAGCCGCTCGCCGGGCTTGAGGTCCCAGCCCAGCCCCTGGTTTTTGTGGTGCTCGATCAGCTGCCCGCCGTGACCGTGGACGATCGCCTTGGGCAGGCCGGTCGTGCCGGAGGAGAACAGCACGTAGATCGGATGGTCGAAGGGCACCTGCTCGAACTCAAGCTCCCCCTCCTCGGCCAGCAGCTCATCGAAGGAGATCGCGTCCGCCAGCGAGCCAGGACCGTAGGGGACCTCGATCAGGTGCTCGAGCGAGGGGATCGCCGCGCGCACCGCGGCGACCTCGTCGCGGCGGTCGATGTGGCGGTCGCGGTAGCCGTAGCCGGACACCGCCAGCATCACCCGCGGCTCGATCTGCCCAAAGCGCCCGATCACGCTGCGAGGGCCGAACTCCGGCGCGCAGGCCGCCCAGATCGCCCCGAGGCTGGCGGTCGCCAGAAACGCGATCAGCGTCTCAGGGATGTTCGGAAGGTAGGCCACCACCCGGTCTCCCGGGCCGACGCCGAGCCGCCGCAGGCCGGCGCGGGCACGCGCCACCTGATCGCGCAGCTCCCCGAAGGTCAGCTCCACGTCCGCGCGCGTCTGCGAATGGGCGACCACAGCCACGCGGTCAAGCTCGTCGGCGCGGCCGATCGCATGCTCGGCGTAGTTGAGCCGCGCGCCCTCAAACCAGCGGGCGCCGGGCATCGTGCGCTCCGCGAGGACCCGTTCGTAGGGCGCCGAGGAGCGGATCTCGTAGAACTCCCACAGAGCCGACCAGAACTCCTCAAGCTCGCGCACCGACCAGCGCTGCAGCTCGTCGTAGCCATCGAAGCGCAGCCCCCGGTGCGCCTCAAGCCACTGCATGAAGCGACCCACCTCGGTGCTCGAGCGCATGTCCGCGGGCGGGGTCCAGAGGATGTCGCCGATCATCCGGCCATCAATCTATGCCCTCGGCGGCCGCGCGAAGGCAGATCCGGCGTGTTGAGAGGCACGGAAGCGCAACCTCTGCGCTGGCGGTCAGCCGACGATGCGCCAACGGACAGGCGGGCGGCGGCGCTCAAGCAGCGCCCGGGGCCAGGCCCCGCGACGCGCGGTCCCAACGCAGCTCCGTTTGGCGGTATCGTGCGCATCGAGGAGAGGCAGACGGCGGTGAGCCAGGCCAAGATGCGCTCGCCCGCGGCGGCAAGACGCGGCACCCTGCGCGCGTGGGGGCGGCGCGGCCTGGCCGCAGCGGCCGCGTGCGCCTGCGCGATCGCCCTCGCGCCCGTCGCGACGGCGCGTCCGCACTCGCCCGCGCACCACGCGCCGGCCTGCGCAACCCACTGGGTCCTGCAGCTGCGAGGGGCATCCCTGGGGTTCCTGACCCGTGCCGCCGCGGCCGGGCGAGACGACGTCTGGGCGGTGGGCATCTCCGCCTCGCTGGCGGCGGGGCCGCGCGCGCTGGCGATGCGCCTGTCCGGCGGCCGCTGGGTCGCCGCGCCGACCGTCAACCCCAGCCCGCTGGAGAACCTGTTTGACGGCGTGGCCGTGCTGTCGCCCGATGACGCGTGGGCGGTGGGCGGCCAGGGGGCGATGTCCGGGATCACGGCCGGCGTGCTGACCGAGCACTGGGACGGGAGCACATGGAGGCTCGTCGGCGCGCCGGCGGTGCCGCTCGCGGGCGCCGTCCTCGACGCGCTCGCCGCGATCTCAAGCCGGGACCTGTGGGCGGTGGGCAGCGCGGACGTGACCTCCTTCCTGGGGCCGATGAGCACCGTGGCGATGCACTGGAACGGAAGCGCGTGGACGCTGGTCCCCACGCCCCGCGTCGGCCTCTACGAGGCCCTGGCCGACGTCGCGCGCGTGCCCGGCCGCGACCGGCTGTGGGCGGTCGGCTACCGGCGCCAATCGACGGCGGCGGCCTTCGAGCCGCTGATCGAGTACTGGAACGGCGGCTTGTGGACGGTGCAGCCGGCGCCGGCCGTGGCGGGCGGAGCGCTGTATGCGGTCACCGCGCTCGGCCCTCGCGACGCGTGGGCCGTGGGGGCGATCGAGAGGCCCGACGGCCAGGCGCGGACGCCGCTGATCCTCCACTTCAACGGGATGAGTTGGTCGCGGGAGCCGATTCCGCCGGTTGCGACAAAGCAGCTCACGGGGGTGAGCGCCACCTCGGCGCACAGCGTGTGGGCGGTCGGGGGCAACACGATCCTTCACTGGAATGGGTCGAGCTTCGCCAGCGTCCCCTGGGCCAGGCCCGCCGGTGCCGACCTGATCTCGGTCGCGACCGGCACCGCCGCCGGCGGGTGGAGCGCATGGGCGGTCGGCGAGTGGGGCTCGCCTCCGCGGCCGCTGATCGTGGCTCGCTGCAGCTAGGTCTCGATCGCCTCAGGAGACCAGCGCGCGAATGTCCTCCGCGGTCAGCGCGCTCGCGAACGGGTCGCCTTCGTCCATCACGCCGGCGAACAGCGCCGCCTTGCGCTGCGCGAGCGCGACCACCTTCTCCTCGATCGTGGCCCCGGAGATCGCCCGGTAGACCATCACCGGCCGCGTCTGGCCGATCCGGTGGGCGCGGTCGATCGCCTGGTTCTCAACCGCCGGGTTCCACCAGGGGTCAAGCAGGAAGCAGTAGTCGGCCTCCATCAGGTTGAGCCCAAAGCCACCGGCCTTGAGGCTGATGAGGAACACGGGCACCGACTCCGAGCGGAAGCGGCCGATCACCTCGCTGCGGCGGCGGGTGCTCCCGTCCAGGTAGCAGTGGTCGATCCCCTCGGCCCGCAGCCTCTCACGCACGATCGACAGAAACGAGGTGAACTGGCTGAAGACCAGCGCCCGGTGGCCCTCCGCGCAGACCTCGCGCAGCTGCTCGCAAAGGGCGTCGAGCTTGGCGCAGGGGACCGACGCGTGACGGGCGTCCACGAGCGCCGGGTGCAGGCTGAGCTGGCGCAGCAGGGTGATCGAGCGCAGGATCGTGAAGCGGTGGCGGTCGAGGTCTCCGATCAGCCCCAGGATGCGCTGGCGCTCACGCTGCAGGTGGGTGTCGTAGAGGCGCCGGTGGCGCCGGTGAAGCTCCACCGCGAGCGTCTGCTCCTGCTTGGGCGGCAGGTCGGCGGCCACGAGCTCCTTGGTCCGCCGGCGAACCAGCGGCCGGATGCGCCGTCGCAGCAGCTCGAGGCGGTCGCGGTCGCCCTGCTCGATCGGACGGCGGTAGTGCTCGGCAAAGCGAGCCGGGTCCGGGAACAGGCCTGGAGCGACGATCGAAAGCAGCGACCACAGCTCCATCAGGTTGTTCTCCATCGGCGTGCCGGTGACCGCGAGCTTGAAGCCGGACTGCAGCCTGCGCGCGGCACGGTGGGTCTTGGCCTGATGGTTTTTGACCTGCTGGGCCTCGTCGAGCACCACGCCCGCCCACTCAAGCTCGCAGTAGGCGTCGGCCTCCAGGCGCAGGAGCGTGTAGGTCGTCACGACGAGGTCGGCGCCGTCGGCCACCGCGTGCAGCGAGCGGCCCGAGCGCGCGAGCGTGTCGCAGATCGCCACCACCTCAAGCGAGGGCGCAAACCGCCGGGCCTCGGCCACCCAGCCGGAGACCACGCTGGTCGGCGCCACCACCAGGAACGGCGCGCCGCCACCCTCGCGCTCGCGCACGTCGCAGATCATCGCCAGCACCTGAAGCGTCTTGCCCAGGCCCATGTCGTCGGCGAGGATCCCTCCCAGCCCACGCTCGGCGAGCGCTGAAAGCCACGCGAACCCCTCACGCTGGTAGGGGCGAAGCTCGGCCAGCAGCGTCTTCGGCACCTCGCGCGGGCGGATCTCCTCAAGCGAGAGCAGCGCCTGCGTCGCCTGCCGCCAAGCCCGAGCCTGGCGCGCGACGACTCCCAGCGCCACCAGCTCCTCCCACAGCCCGGCCTGATAGCGGCTGAGCCGAAGCGCCCCTGATGGCCGATCGCAGAGCGCCCGCGCCTCCTCGATCAGGCGCCGCAGCGCCTGCAGCCTGGGCGTCTGCAAGGAGAAGTGGGCGCCGTCCTGCAGCAGCATCCGCGACTCGCCGGCGGCGAGCGCCACGAACACCTCAGCGAACGGCAGCTCCCGCCCCTCCACCGAGATCGTCACGCCGAGGTCGAACCAGTCGCGCTCGCCCGCGGAACGGGTCGCCGACAGCGCGATCTCAAGCGAATCGTCGACCGCTCGGTAGGCGGGAGGCTCGCCGATCACGCGAGCCCGGATCCCGTCCAGCCCCTCAAGCGCGGGGAGCTGCTCGGTCGCCAGGCGCATCCGGTCCAGCCCCTCAAGCCTCACCGGCGAGCCGCCGGACGGCCGCCCGGCGCCGTCCAGGAGGCCGAGGGCGCCGAGGCCGGCGTCGGCCAGCGACAGCCGCGTGAGCAGGGCGCTCTCGGCGGCGGGGTCGCGGAGGCCATCGTCGCCGTCGTCGAGCGCCACCGTCAGCGCCCGGTCGCCGACGCGGTACTCCCACTCCCAGGACACGTCGCACCCGGTCTCGTCGTGCGCGACCCGCAGCACGAGCTCCGGCGCGGAGATCTCCGGGGGCGCGAACGAGCCGTCGGAGGAGATCACCGGCGAGATCCGGCGAAGGCTCGGCCACAGCTCGAAGGCGAACCGGTCAAGCTCCTCATCGGCGATCGCAAGCGCTGCGCCGGACAGCGCCATCTCGGCAAGCGGCGGGGGCGCCGGCGACGACAGCGCCACGAGGCTCAGCCTGAGCCGATCCGGGTCGGCCCCGGCGGCGCGAGCGCCGGGCTGCGCGAGCACCAGCCCATGCCGCTGGGCTCCGACGAACATGAGCACCTCAAGCCCGTGATCGGCGCGACCGTCGATGCAGACCACCGGGCGAAGCAGCGACCCCTCGCCATCGGCGCGGCGGGCGACGTCAAGCGCCACCTCGCCGCTCTGCAGCGAGACGTCGCCCAGCTCTGCTCGTGCGTGAATGAGGCGCATCCCGCACCGGACGGCGTCCTGGAGCAGCGGCCAAAGCCGCGGGCTGTCGCAGGCGCCGAGGTCAAGGAAGCGCTCGGAGGCCGCTGTCGAGTAGCGATAGGCCGAGCGCGGGTCGCCGGCGCGGTGGATCGCTCGCAGCTCGCGCACCAGCGTCAGGTGTTCCTCGCGCAGCTGGGCGCCCCGCACCTGCCAGGGCTCGAGCGCGCCCCAGCTCAGCGAGCCCGCGATCCAGCCGCCGCGCGCGCCGGGTCGCATGAGGCGGGCGAGCAGCCGCGGTGGTGACCCCGGCTGGTCAGGCTCGCCCCTCAGCGACAGCTCGAGCGCGATCGGGTTGCCGACGGCGGCCGGCGCGGCGCTGCGGATGAGCGCGCGCAGCGGCGCCTCCCAGACCGGTGGCGACGGCGCCGGGGCCAGCGCGGCTTGGCCGTCGCCGTCGCGGGCTGGCTGGGCGCGCCGCAATCGATACGCGGACAACCGCGCAGGACCCTCGTCGAGCGGTCCGACCAGGCGAAGCTGGGCCGGCGAGCCCACGCGCGCGCTGTGCCGCCCGCCGCCAGCCGCCCGGCGCGAGCCTTCGGACGGGCTCGTGGCCGCGACCACGAGCGCCGCGACGTGCTTGCAGTTGTAGCCGACCGGGCAGGTGCAGTCGCCCCCAGCGAACCGCATCGCTCCCGCGCCGGAGGCTTGAAAGTACGCGGCGGCCTCGTAGAGCTCCCCGTGCCCGAGCACCGTTCCAAGCAGGGTGCTGATCTCCGGGTCCCACTCGAGCCTGAGCACCCGGTGCCCGCGCGCGTACGCGGCGCCGCGCTCGTAGGACCGCGCTCCGATCGCAGAAGCCAGCTCGCCCAGCTCGATCGAATCCATCTGAGCGACTGCCTGGGCCACCGTGAGGACGGTAGGGGTCGGGGCGGACGCGACGAGCAGGCGGCCACGGCTCAGCAGGCTGCCGGGCCCTGGCCGCCCGCAGGGCGTGAGCGGCCCGCTTCTCAGCGGCGCCTGCTAGAGGTGGCTCACCGGGGTGGGTGCTCGGCCGCGGCGGCGCTTGTGGCCGCCGGACCGCCATTGCCCGGCGACGCTGGCTGGAGCGCCTGAAGGACGACCGCCACCACGACGATCGCCCCGCCGATGATCGTGGCGACGCTGGGCCGCTCGTTGACCGCCAGCCAGACCCACAACGGCCCCAGCACGACCTCCAGCAGGCTGATCAGCGCAACCTGCGCGGCCGGGATTAGCCGCGCGCCGATCGTCAGCAGGATCAAACCCAAGCCGATCTGACCGGCGCCGAACAGCGCCAGCCACAGAACGTTTGCCAGGCCGACGTGCCCGCCCCCGGCGATCGCGAGCGGCATCACGGCGACGACCAGCATGATCTGAGCCAAGCCGGTGGCCGGCGCCATCGACACGTCGCGGCGATGGCGGGCGATCACGATCGCGACCGCAAAGCCGAGCGCCATCAGCACCGCCAAGCCGTCGCCCAGCGCGCTGCCGGCACCGGGCGAGCCGACCATCACGCCGACGCCCACGAGCGCCACGACCATCGCGAGCACGGTGCGCCGGCTGAGCCGCTCGCCCAGCAGAGCGCGCCCCAGCAGGGCTGCCAGCATCGGCGAGATCGCCTGGATGAACAGCACCTGGGCGACCGAATCGTGGTTGAGCGCGACCATGAACGAAGCCGAGGAGATCGCCACGCAGGCGGCGAACGCGACCCCGGCGCCCCCGACCGAGCGGCAGGCCGCCAGGAAGCGACCGCGCTCGGTCAGCGCGACGTAGGCGCCTACCGCGACGGCGGCAAACAGCGCCCGCCCCGCGACCTGCATGGCGACACCGACCGACAGCTGGCGCTGGAGCACCCCGGCCGTCGACCAGGCCACCGCCGCCATCGCGACCGCAAGCTGGCCGCGCGCGCTGCGTGCGGGCGTCGTCTCGGCCGCGGCCGACATGCTGGACATTCCCGGCACTCAAGCACGCCGGCCGCGCCGGCGGCGCTGCGGCGAGCGGCGTGCTGGCCGCCGACGCGCCGTGGGTTGATCTGCTTCGGCGCCGCCGGTCCACCGGCGGCGATTGCAGAGCTGTCGCGCGGCTCGGCGCAGGCTGCGCCGGAACGGCTGAGCAGAGGATGCGCCGGCACGGCTCAGCGCAGGATGCGCAGGACCGGCTCAGTGCAGGATGCGCCGGCACGGCTCAGCGCAGGATGGGCCGGGACGGCTCAGTGGAGGATGCGCCGCGCCCCTCAGCGGTAGATGAGCCGCAAGCCGAGCAGCTGCGCCAGGTTCACGAGCGTGTAGCCGCGCCGGCGCAGGCCCTGGATGATCGACGGCAGCGCGTCGAGGGTCTCGTAGCGGGGCCCGCCGCCGAAGTGCATCAGGATGATCGCGCCGGGCCTGGCGCCGTCCAGCGCCGCGCGCTCGATCGCCGCGGTGCCCGGCAGCGTCCAGTCACGAGTGTCGACGCTCCAGTAGACGGTGAGGAACCCCAGCCTGCGCGCACGCGACTCCAGGCTCGGGTCCGTGGCACCGTAGGGCGGTCGCCACAGGCAGGGGGTGAAGCCGGTCGCGCGGCGGATCGCGCGTGCGGTCATCAGCAGCTGCGCCGCCTGGGCCGCCGGCGAGAGCGACAGCATGTCCGGGTGAGTCCAGGTGTGATCGCCGATCATGTCGCCGTCGGCGAGCATGCGGCGCTCGATCGCGCCGGTCGGGTCGTATTCGGGGATCTGCCGGCCTATCTCAAAGAACGTCGCCGGCGCGTGGTAGCGCGCCAGGAGGTCCACGAAGCGAAGCGTCGGCGGCTCGGGCCAGGGGCCGTCGTCGAAGGTGAGCGCCACGTCCCGGTGCGCGGTGCGCCCAGTGAACACAAGCGACGGTCCGCCGGCGCTGCATCCGACCAGCCGGGGGACGTGAAGAGCCGCGAGCGCGGGACGCGCCGGGAAGAGAAGCTCACACACGGGCACGCCCGGAGAGCTGGCCGAGGAGGCGGCCGGTCCCGGGCATTCGCCGCCCGTCGCGGTGCTGCGGACCTGCCAGCGAAGGTTCCGGTAGTTTGGGTCAAACGAAGCCGGTGGGAAAGCCGCGGTGAGCTCGTCGCGCGCGCCGCGCGTGACCACCGCCGCCAGCGGGTGCGGCCGGCCAAGCCCCGCTCGTGTCGCCACGGCGAGGGTGAGGCGCAGAGGATGTCCTCTGCGCGCGGGCGGGGCGACGCAGATCTCCGCGTCTACCGATCCGGAGCGCCGCATCAGGACAAGGCACAGCGTGCGCGCTCCATGCGCGAACGCCGCGCCGGAGAAGCTGTGGCTCAACCTGACGGTGAGACTCAGCTGCTGTCCCTGCTGGACGAGGCTCGCGGCCGTCACCGCGAACGCGCCGCCCGCGCCCCCGCCCGCGGGCGATGCGCCGAGCGGTTGCGCCGATGACGGTCCAGCGGCCAGGATCGCGACCGCTGCGACCGCCACCGCGGCCGTCCGCAGCACACGCCACGCATGGCGGCAGCGGGGCCCTTGGTTCAGGCCGCGTGCCTGATCCAAGGCGCGCTGACGAGCCCGGCGACCGTCGCCGCGTGGCGAGCCCGAGCGGCCACCTGGCCTTTGTGACCGCGGCCCTGATGTGACCGACACAAGCCCTTCCCCCCCTTGACGTGACCGAACAGCAACGGCTCCCGTGCCGAGCATCGGACGTCCGCGGGCGTCGCGGTGCGGTCCTCTCGGAGCCCGGGCAAACCCTATCCACCGGCGCAGGCCCGTGCACCGGCTTGCCATCGACCGATGAGGCGGCCATCGATAGGATGCGCCCGTGACGGCGCCGGCGCATCCGGATGGTCGACGAGTTCGTGCGCGCCCGGCCGTGGCCCGTGCCCGGCTTGCGAGGCTCGCATGCCTGGTCGCCGTGGGGCTGGCGGGTGTCGTGCCGGGCGCAGCGCTGGCGGGCGTCTCTCGGGGCGCGGCGCCTGCGCGCGCCACGCACTGGAGCGGTCTTCGCCGTGTGACCGTCACGGTGGCAAACGGCTCTCTGCCCCCGCCCTACGGCGCGCCGCGAAGCAGGCGCTTCACCTCGGCGGCGGCGCTGCGTCGGGTCACGCGGGCGCTCAACACCTACCGGATCGCCCGCCGGCGTGCGGTCCGCGCGAGCGGGTGCGTCGGCGGCTACGAGGTGACGATCACGGTCGTGCCGCGTCGCGGGCGCACCGTGCACATGGGCGCCTACAGGTGCGGGGGGCGCACATCCGGCACGATCGCCGGTGATCTGCCGCGCTTTTTGGTGGCGATCGGCATCCGGCCGCCGGCCTGATCGTGGTCACCGTCTGATCCAGCCAGCCACCCGACCCGACCAGCCGCCCGGCCCGGTCCCGGCGGTCAGGTTGCCGCCGAGCGGAGCATCTGCACCGCCCGCACCAGCCGCACGCCCCAGCCCAGACAGGGGGGCGCCCCCAGCCGGGCCCCAACCCGGCCGGCGGGCGCTGCGCCGGCGACGGCCGGGACCCGCGCACGGATCTCACCCGCGGTCGCTGACCGCGCGCAGCGCGCGACGCGGCGCGGCCATCCCGCGACGGCGCTACCGCCGCAGCACAAGCTCGCTCAGCCGGCGCTGAGCGCGCCGAGCGCGGTGACCCCTTCGCGCACGAAGTGCGCGAAATCCCGCTCGGTGTCGTCCGCGAGCCAGCGCTCGAACGCGAACCTGAACAGCGCCACTCCCGCGTGCGACGCGATCGAGGCGGTTGTCTCGTCCGCGCCTCGCCCGCGCAGGGAGTCCCCGAGCACGGCCGCCAGGCCGGCGAGCTTGACGAGCTCACGCTCCCGAAGCTCCGGATTGGCGTCGATGATGGCCTGCCGCCTGCGCGAGTGCGGACGCCGAGACGCGTCGAACACCGTCCCGGCCGCCTCCAGGCCGGCCGCCACCGCCTCGATCGGAGCTGCGCCGTCGGGCGCCGCTGCCGCCGCATCGGCGATCAACCGCAGGAGCTCGTCCGAGCCGCCGAACAGCACCTCGCGCTTGTCGGCGAAGTGGCGAAAGAACGTCCGCTCGGTCAGCCCGGCGCGTTCAGCGATCTCGGCGACCGTCGTGGCCTCGTAGCCGCGCTCTGCGAACAGCTCAAACGCGGCCCGCTGAAGCCGCCCGGGGGCGTCTGGCTTCCACCGACCCATGCGAAGGATCCTACCCTGATGACAGCTGCTGTCATCAGGGTGATAAGGTGATGTCATCGACTGTCATCACGTCGTCGGCGGAGTGCCGACGCCCAACAGCCTCAGGAGGAATCCATCATGCGTGTATTCGTAACCGGCGCGTCCGGCTGGATCGGCTCGGCCGTCGTGCCGGAGCTGCTCGCCCACGGACACGAGGTTCGGGGCCTCGTGCGATCGGACAAGGCCGCCGAGCGAGTGGCGGCCATGGGCGCCGAGATCGTTCGAGGCGACATTCAGGACCTTGAAGCGCTGCGTGCCGGGGCGGCCTGGGCGGACGCAATCGTCCACCTGGCGTTCCGCCACGACATCGCCTGGACCGGCGGATTCGCGGAGGCGGCCGCCTCCGATCGCCGCGCGATAGAGCTCTTTGGCGAGGCGCTCTCGGGCAGGACGGGTGCGCTTGCGATCGCCTCGGGCCTCGCCGGCCTGCGGCGCGGGGCGATTGCCACCGAGCACGACCACCCCGACGAAGGGGCGAGCCCCCGCGTCGCCTCGGAGAGGCTCGCGCTCGCGCTCGCCCGCCGAGGCGTCAGGTCGATGAGCGTCCGCTTCGCGCCCACCGTGCACGGTGCGGGCGACCACGGGTTCATCGCGCGGATCGTCGATGCCGATCGCCGCCACGGGACGGCCGCCTATGTTGGCGACGGCGCCAACCGCTGGTCCGCCGTTCACCGCGACGACGCCGCGCGTCTGGTCCGCCTCGGAGTCGAGCGGGCGCCGGCCGGCTCGGTGCTTCACGCCGTGGCGGAGAAGGGCGTGGCGATGCGTGATGTCGCCGAGGCGATCGGTCGCAGGCACGAGCTTGAGCTGGCCTCGATCTCGCCTGAGGAGGCCGACGCGCGCTTCGGCTTCCTCGGACAGTTCGTCGGCCTCGACCTCGCCGCCTCGAGCGCGATCACTCGTCAGCTGCTCGGCTGGGAGCCCACGGGGCCGACGTTGATCGAGGACATCGAGGCCGGCGCCTACGCGGACGGGCTGCGGACATGAGCGCCGCCTCGTCGCCAGATCGGGCGATCGAGGCGGTCGCCCGCCGTTGGCCGGTGTCCACCGGTCCCGGCGATCACCCCGCCGCCGTGGCGATCGCCGGGTCGGGCGGGCCATCGGAGGAGGGCGCGGCGAACAGGCGGGGATCGGCGGTCGCGACGCCGTGCACGCCCAGTGCCCTAAGCGACGCGATCGCGCCGCGATCGTTGACCGTCCACGCGTAAAGCCGCCCGCTTCGGGCGCTGACCTGCGCAAGCAGCCGATCGTCTACCAGCCGGTGGTGGGCCATGAGCGCGTGCCAGCGTCCACAGGCCAGGCCCGCCAGCACATGCGCGCGCCAGTCGCCCCAGCGACGGCTGGCGCGCGCCAGCCGGCCCCCGACGGAGATCCCCAGCCGTGCCCGGGGCTCGCGCACCCGCAGGCGATCGATCACGTCGGGCACCTGCGAGGAGAGCAGCGCGCGTCCGAGCAGGCCGCGGCGGCGCAGAGCGTCCAGGAGCGCCGCCTCACAGCCGGCGTGCTTGACGTCCACGTTGACCGACAGCGAGCCAAAGCGCGCGGCCGCGAGATGGTCGAGCGCGGACTCGAGCGCCACCGCGCGGCCGGCGGCCGCATGCAGGATCGTGTGCGCGAGCACCAGCTCGCCGCGCCAGGCCCGCACGTCGAACTCGATCATGTCGACGCCGAGCGAGAGCGCGGCATCGAAGGACTCCAGCGTGTTGCCGGGCGCCAGCGCGCTCGCGCCGCCGTGGCCGATGCGTTCGAACACGTCGAGCGCAAAGATGCCACGCCCGGCGGCGATGCTGGACGGTGGGTACGCGCGCGCGGGCGATGCGGGCACGCCAGCGCGGGCGATGCGGGCACGCCGGCGCGGACGATGCGGGCACACGGGCGCGGGCGACGCGGGCACGCGGACGGTAGCCTGCGGGCGTCGATGACGCGCCGCGCCGCCCGGCTCCAGGGGCTCGGGACCACGATCTTCACCGAGATGACCGCGCTCGCGGCTCGCACAGGCGCGATCAACCTCGGCCAGGGCTTCCCGGACAGCGACGGCCCGGGCGCGGCGGTGGAGGCGGCGGTCGCCGCGCTGCGCGCGGGCCACAACCAGTACGCGCCGCTGGCGGGCGTGCCGTCGCTGCGCGAGGCGGTGATCGAGCACCAGCGCCGCCACTACGGGCTCGATCCGGAGGACGTGCAGATCACCTTCGGCGCCACCGAGGCGATCGCGGCCGCGCTCTTGGGGCTGTGCGACCCGGGCGACGAGGTGGTCGTGATCGAGCCCCGCTACGACTCCTACGCGGCCTGCATCGCGTTCGCCGGGGCGCGCCGGCGGGCCGTGACGCTGCGACCGCCCGCCTTTCGGCTGGAGCGCGATGCGCTTTGCGAGGCGATCACGGGCGGCGCGGGTCGTGCGCGCGTGCTGCTGGTCAACACGCCGCACAACCCCACCGGCCGCGTGCTCGATCACCAGGAGCTGCAGCTGATCGCCGACGCCTGCGCCGAGCACGACCTCGTCTGCGTCTCCGACGAGGTCTACGAGCACCTCGTGTTCGAGGGACGCCACATCCCGCCGGCGACCCTGCCTGGGATGGATCGGCGCACGCTGACGGTCTCAAGCGTCGGCAAGTCCTTCTCGTTCACGGGCTGGAAGATCGGCTGGTGCTCGGGCCCCGCCGAGCTGGTCGAAGCGACGCGCATGGTCAAGCAGTTCCTCACGTTCGCGGGCGGCACCCCGCTGCAGCACGCGGCCGCGGCGGCGCTGTCGCTTGCCGACGAGGTGCTGAGCGAGCTGCGCGACCGCCTGCGATCGCGGCGAGACGAGCTGTGCGAAGGCCTGCGCGCGGCCGGGTTTGAGCCGCTGACGCCGGCCGGCACCTACTTCGTGTGCGCGGACGCCGGGCGCGACGCGACCGAGCTGTGCCGGGAGCTGCCGGACCGCTGCGGGATCGTGGCGATCCCGGTCGGCGCCTTCTGCGATGACCCGCAGCCCTGCCGGACGCTCGTGCGCTTCGCGTTCTGCAAGCGCCCCGAGGTGATCGCCGAGGCCGTCAGGCGCCTGCGGACGCTTCGCCTCCAGCCGCACGCGCGCTGAGCGCCGCGCGCAGGTCGGCGACCAGGTCGGCGGGCTCCTCGACCCCGCAGCTGAGGCGGACCAGGTCGGCCGGCACCGCCGCGTCCGAGCCGGCGACCGACTGGTGGGTCATCGCCGCCGGGACCTCGATCAGCGACTCCACCCCGCCCAGCGACTCCGCGAGCGTGAACAGACGCGTGGCCGAGGCCACCTCCGCGGCGCGGGGGTGGCGGAAGCTCACCATGCCGCTGAACCCCGGCCAGCGCACGTCGCTGACCTCCGGCGCCGAGCGCAGCAGCTCGACGACCGCCGCCGCGCTGCGAGCGTGCGCCTGCATGCGCAGGTGAAGCGTGCGAAGCCCTCGATGCACCAGAAAGCAGTCGAAAGGTCCGGGGACCGCGCCGATCGAGTTCTGGACGAACCTCAGCCGCTCATACCAGTCGCGGTGCCGGGTGACGACCGCCCCGCCCACAACGTCGGAGTGCCCGCCCAGGTACTTGGTCGTCGAGTGCACGACGAAGTCGGCGCCGAGCTCCAGCGGCCGCTGGTTGACCGGCGTGGCGAACGTGTTGTCGACGGCCACCAGGGCGCCCGCCCGGCGCGCCACGACGCCCGGGATGTCGATCACGTTGAGCATCGGGTTGGTGGGGCTCTCCACCCAGACCAGCGCGGTGTCGTCTCTGATCGCGCGCGCGAGCGCGTCGAGGTCGGTCTGCCTGACCAGGTCGTGGGCCAGCCCCCAGCGGGACATCACCCTGCTCACGAGCCGAAACGTGCCGCCGTAGAGGTCGTCGGGCAAGACGATGTGCGCACCGGCGCTGCAGACGGCCGTGATCAGCGCATGCTCGGCCGCCAGCCCCGAGGAGAAGGCGACCGCCATCCCCCCTTCAAGCTCGCCCAGCGCCGCCTCGAGCGCTGCGCGAGTGGGGTTGGCGGAGCGCGAGTAGTCGTAGTCCTCCACGAAGCGCCCCGGCGCCTGCTGCGCGTAGGTGGAGGTCTGGTGGATGGCGGGGATCACCGAGCGGTAGGTGGGGTCGGGCGTCAGGCCCGCGTGAACCGCTCGGGTGGCAAGCGCGTGCTCCGAGGACCGAGCGCCGCTCGCCTGGCCTGTGGCGGAGGCCGGCTCCTGGGAATGACCGGATGCCGGCCCCTGCGACTGACCGGAGGCCCGCTCCTGCGACTGACCGGGGGCCCGCTCCTGGGATTGACCGGAGGCCCGCTCCTGCGACTGACCGCCGCTCACCGCGCGAGCGCCTCGAGCAGATCGGTGCGCGTGAGCAGGCCCTCCGTGCGACCGTCGCGCGTGACCAGCAGCGCCTGCTGGTCGCCGACCAGCAGCTGCACGGCCTCCCTGACGGGATCGCGGTCGGAAACCGCCGGGAATGGGGGCTCCATGACGTCCGCCACCTCCGCATCCAGCAGCGCCGGGTCCTCGGCCGCGTGGCGCAGAAGGCCCCGCTCCCCGAGCGCGCCCACCACGGTCGAGGGGTCGCTGGCCGACACCACCGCAAGCTGCGATATCTGGTGCTCGTGCAGCAGCGAAACCGCCTGGCGCACGCGCTGGTGCGGCTGGACGGTGACCAGCGCCGGCAGCTCGCCGGCCTCACGCTTTCGCGCGAGCACGTCGCCGACCGTCAGCTCGGCCTCGCGCTCAAGGAACCCGTACTGGCGCATCCAGCTGTCCGAGTAGACCTTCGACAGGTACGAGCGGCCGCCGTCGGGCAGGATCACGACGATCATCGCCTGCGGGTCCCGCACCTCGGCGGCGACGGTCAGCGCCGCGTGCAGCGCCAGGCCGGCCGAGCCGCCGGCGAGGATGCCCTCCTCGCTGGCGAGCCTGCGCGCCGCCAGGAACGCGTCGCGGTCTGAGACGGTGATCCAGCGATCGACCGTGGCGGGGTCAAACGTCTGCGGCCAGAAGTCCTCGCCGACGCCCTCCACCAGGTAGGGGTGCACGTGCTCCTCGCCGCCCGAGTAGATCGAGCCCTCGGGATCGGCGCCGACCACCACCAGGTCGGGCCGGCGCTCGCGCAGGTATCCAACCGTGCCGGTGACCGTCCCACCGGTCCCCACGCCCACCACCAGATGGGTGATCGCGCCGCCCGTCTGCTCCCAGATCTCAGGGCCGGTGGAGCGGTAGTGCGCCTGCGGGTTGGCGGGGTTGGCGTACTGGTTGGGCTGGAAGGCGCCGGGGATCTCGCGCTCCAGGCGATCGGCCACCCGGTAGTAGGAGCGCGGCGAGTCCGGCGGCACGTCGGTCGGAGCCAGGACCACCTCGGCGCCGTAGGCTCGCAGGAGGTCGATCTTCTCACGCGACATCTTGTCCGGCATCACCGCCACGACCCGGTAGCCCTTCAGCCGCGCCGCGAGCGCGAGCCCCGTCCCCGTGTTGCCGGAGGTGGGCTCGACGATCGTGCCGCCCGGCTGCAGTCGCCCCTCGCGCTCGGCGGCCTCGATCAGCGCCACCGCCACGCGGTCCTTGATCGAGCCGCCCGGGTTGAACGACTCGACCTTCGCGACCAGGCTGGGCGTCAGGCCCGCCCCGATCCGCGACAGCCGGACCATCGGCGTGGCGCCGATCGTGTCCAGGATCGAGTCGAGGATCGCGCCGCTCACGGCCCTGATTGTGATGGGTGTCGCCGCGGAGCGCGGTACCGGGGTTGCCGGCGCACGGCGTGATCGCGGGGAGCGACCCGGATCGATCACACTTCCCCGCGATGCTCGAGGCGCTGCACGATCGCGACCTCGCCGCACGCACGGCGCTTGCGTTCCCGGAGCGGTCGCTGACCTACGGGCAGCTGGCGACGGTGGTCGCGGGGCTGAGCCGCGAGCTCGAGGGCTGCCGCCGGGTGGCGATCCTCGCCGAGCCGAGGATCGAGACCTGCGCGGCGGTCGTGGCGGCGCTCGAGGCGGGCGTGGCCGCGGTGCCCGTCAACCCGCGCTCCGGAGCGCTCGAGCTTGGGCACATCGTGGCAAACGCCCGGCCCGATGCGGTCATGGCGGCCGCCGGCTCGCCGCTGGCGCCGCCGCTGGACGGCCTGAGGCGGGTATCGGTGGTGCTCCCGGGCGGGGGCGGCGCGGGCGATGGGCCGCTCGCGTCGGCAGACCCGGAGCTCCCCGCGCTTTGGGACCCCGAGCTCCCCGCGCTGATCGTCTACACGTCGGGCACGACCGGGCCGCCCAAGGGGGCGGTGCTCCCACGCCGGGCGATCGAGTCCAACCTGGACGCGCTCGCGCAGGTCTGGGAGTGGACCGAGCGCGACGTGGTGGCCCACGCGCTGCCGCTGTTCCACGTCCACGGCCTGGTGCTCGGGATCCTCGGGCCGCTTCGCCGGGGAGGGAGCGCGATGCATCTTGGGCGCTTCTCCGCGGAGGCCGCCGCGCAGGCGCTCGCCGGCCCCGCGACGGTGCTGTTCGGCGTGCCGACCATGTATCGCCGGCTCGCCGACGCCTGCGAGCGGGCGCCGGAGCTCGCCGAGGGGCTGCGCCGCGCCCGGCTGCTGGTCTCCGGCTCGGCCGCGCTGCCGGTGATCGAGCACCAGCGGCTTCAGAGGCTGTGCGGCAGGCGCGTGCTGGAGCGCTACGGGCTGACCGAGACGCTCATGAACACGGCCGTCCGGCTGGGCTCGGACTCCCCGCCCGGAACGGTCGGGCCGCCCCTGCCGGGCATCGAGGTGCGGGTCGTCGACGACGACGGCGCCGTGCTCGAGGCCCTCGACGACGAGACGATCGGCGAGCTACAGGTGCGCGGACCGAACCTGTTCCTCGGCTATCTGGACGCCCCCCAGGCCACGGCAGCGGCGATGCGCGATGGCGGCTGGTTTTCCACCGGCGACATCGTCACGCGCACCGGACGGGGGGAGGTGAGGATCGTCGGGCGCCGGGCGACGGACCTGATCAAGAGCGGCGGCTACAAGATCGGCGCGGGCGAGATCGAGGCCTGCCTGCGCGAGCACCCAGCCGTGGAGGACGCGGCCGTGACCGGCGAGCCGGACCCCGATCTGGGCGAGCGGGTGATCGCCTGGGTCGTGGCGCGGGCCGGCGCCTCGCCGCGACCGGAGGAGCTCATCGACCACGTCGCGGCGCTGCTGGCCCCGCACAAGCGTCCGCGCGAGGTTCACCTGCTCAACGAGCTGCCGCGGAACGAGCTGGGGAAGGTGCAGAAGCGCCGCCTGACGCGAACATCTCCCGCAGCGCGGTCTTCTTGAACTTCCCCGTCGCGGTCCGCGGGATCGCCTCGACGAACTCGAACCTGTCGGGCAGCTGCCATCTTGCGAAGCCGCGCGACAGATGCGCGCGCAGCTCGTCCGCGTCGGCGGCCATCCCCGGGTGCAGCGCCACGACCGCCAGCGGCCGCTCGCCCCAGCGCTCGTCCGGCACCGCGATCACCGCCGCCTCCGCCACCGCGTCGTGGGCCATCAGGAGGTTCTCCATGTCAACCGAGGAGATCCACTCGCCGCCGGACTTGACCAGATCCTTGGCGCGGTCGCAGATCCGCAGGTTGCCGGAGCGGTCGATGCGCACGACATCGCCGGTGCGAAACCAGCCGTCGTCGGTGAAGCGGTCGGCGCCCGCGCCCGAGTGATAGGCGCGCGCCACCCAGGGCCCGCGAACCTCCAGCTCGCCCATCGCCACGTCGTCCCATTCGATCAGCCGGCCGTCCTCGCCGCGCGCGCGGATCTCCACCAGCGGCAGCGGTCGCCCCTGGCGCGCGCGGTAGGCGTAGCGCTCGGAAGCGGGCGCGTCCTCAAGCTCAGCGGGGAGCCGGCACACGCTGGCAAGCGGAGAGGTCTCGGTCATCCCCCACGCCTGCACGATCCGCAGTCCGTGGCGATCGAACCCGGCCAGCAGGCTCTCGGGCACCGCCGAGCCGCCGACCATCAGCGCGCGCAGCGCGCGCAGATCCCAGCGGTCCGGCTCGGCGTCAAGAGCCTGCAGAACGGCCATCCACACCGTCGGCACACCGGCGGTGATCGTCACCCGCTCGCCTGACAAGAGCTCCAGAATGCTGACAGCGTCAAGGCGAGGTCCCGGCAGCACCAGGCCGGCGCCCACGAGCGCAGCCGTGTAGATCATCCCCCACGCGTTGACGTGGAACATGGGCACGACCGGCAGCACCGTGTCGCGAGCGCTCACGTCGGTGGCGTCCGGCAGCGCGGCGCAGATCGAGTGCAGCACCAGCGCCCGGTGCGAGTAGAGGACACCCTTCGGCCGCCCGGTGGTGCCCGACGTGTAGCACATGGCCGCCGCGGCGCGTTCGGGAACCATGGACCAGGCAAGCGGCTGAGCGCCCGACAGAAGCTGCTCGTAGTCGAGGTGCCCGGGTCCGAGCTGTTGGCCGCGGCCCGTGGCGCCGGGCTCGGGGCTCGCCGCGGCGGCGCCGGGATCGCCGCTCGCCGCGGCCGCGCCGGCATCGTGGCGCACGACCACCACGCGATCCGGTCGGCACGCCGGCTCGATCGCCTCCAGCACCGGCAGCAGCGTCCCGTCGACGACGAGGACCCGGTCGCCCGCGTCGGCGATGATGAAGCCGAGCTCCTCGGCCGACAGGCGCGGGTTGAGCGTGTGGATCACCGCGCCCATGGCCGGAAGCGCCAGGTACAGCTCCAGGTGCTCGGGCTGATTCCAAAGCAGCGTGCCCACGACGTCGCCGGGGCCCACGCCCAGCTCGCGCAGCGCTCCCGCCAGCAGGTGCGCGCGGGCGGCGCACTTGCCGAGCGTCGTCTTGCCGACCGTCCCATCCGGCCGGCGGAAGGCGACCGCGCGGTCCGGCGAGAACGTCTCCGCGCGCTGCACGATCGCCGCAAGCGACAGCGGGTGGTCATCCATCATCAGGCCCTCGCGCATGCTCCCTCCCTCCGGCGCCGGGTGCTGTCCGCGGAGCGTAGCGCCGGAGCGCAGGCGGCGGCGACGCCGCCGAGCACTACACACGCAGGCGCGGGGCGGCGCCGGAGGGCACGGTGGCTCCGGGCGGCGAGGGCATGGGGCGCCGGGCACCACCGGCGGCGGCGCGCCGAGCGGGCATGAAATGATGCGCGGATGCTGGATGCGGACAGGTGCGTGGAGCGTCTGGCGCAGCTGGCCGTGCGGCAGGGGGCCAACGTGCAGCCGGGCCAGATCGTGGCGATCAGCTCCGAGCCGGGCAAGGAGGCGCTCACGCGCGCGATCGCCCGGGAGGCGTATGCGGCAGGCGCAAAGTTCGTCGACCTGAGCGTGTTCGACATCCATCTCAAGCGCGCACGCGCGCTGCACGCCGCGCGCGACACGCTGTCCTACGTTCCGCCGTGGATCGGACAGCGGATCCTGGAGCTCGGCCGCCACCACGCGGCGCGCATCTCGCTCTCAGGGCCGGTGGAGCCCCACCTGCTCGACGACGTCGATCCGAGCCTCCTCGCCCTCGACCAGCTCCCCCGCGTGCCCGAATCCATGCAGGTGGTCAACGACGCCACGACCAACTGGACGATCGTGCCCTGCCCCACCCCCGGCTGGGCGACCCTCGTGCATCCGCAGCTTGCGCCAGACGAGGCGCTGCGGCGGCTGTGGCAGCAGGTGGCGCACGCCTGCCGGCTGGACGAGGAGGACCCGCTGGCGGCGTGGAGGTCTCGCACCGCGCAGCTGGTGCGCGTCAGCGAGACGCTCAGCGGCATGGCACTGGATGCCGTGCGCCTGCACGGCCCGGGGACCGAGCTGACCGTGGGGCTGCTGCCGTCCAGCAGATGGATCGCGGCGCAGTTCAAGACGGTCGACGGGATCGAGCACCAGCCGAACATCCCGACCGAGGAGGTGTTCACCACGCCCGACCCCGAGCGCGTGGAAGGGGAGGTACGCGCGACCAAGCCGCTTTTCACCTCCGGCACCACCGTCACCGGCCTGAGGGTGCGATTCGAGCACGGCCGCGCCGTGAGCATCGACGCCGATCGGGGCGCCGAGGTGGTGCGAGGCCTGGCGCAGACCGACGAGGGGGCCGCGCGCGTGGGCGAGATCGCCCTGGTCGATCGCGAGGGGCGGATCGGGCCGCTTGCCACCGTCTTCTACGACACGCTGCTGGACGAGAACGCCGCCAGCCACCTGGCGCTCGGCGGCGGCTACAACATGGGGGTCGGCGACCAGGCCGACCTTGAGCGGGTGAACCGCAGCGCGATTCATCTTGACTTCATGGTCGGCGGCGACGAGGTCGACGTCGACGGCCTGTTCGCCGACGGCCGCACCGTGCCGCTGCTGCGTCAAGGACGCTGGCTGATCTGAGCGCGGGCCGCGGCGCCACGAGCGAGGGGGCGCAACAGCGACCCGTGACCGGCACGGCGCCGCGAGTGCCCGCAGGGGCGGGTAGGCTGTCGCGGAGCCCGGAGAGGTGCCGGAGCGGCTGAACGGGCGCGACTGGAAATCGCGTAACGGGGGTCAACCTCGTTCGGGGGTTCGAATCCCCCCCTCTCCGCTGGCTGGCGTTGGCTGGCTGGGCTTGCTGGCTGGCGTTGGCTGGCTGGCTGGGCTTGCTGGCCAGCCTGGCTGCGCCGGCAGACCCGGCTGTGGCGTGCGGGCGTCGGGCGGGAGGCGCGCAACGCCGGGCGGGAAGCGCGCAACGCCCGGCGGGAAGCGCGCAACGCCGGGCGGGCGCTCGCGAGGCCGGCATGAGACGAGCACGGAGCAGGCGCAATTGCGAAGGTTGCGCGCGGACCGGCCGACACCTATCCTCGCGCGCGACCGCGGAACCGTCGCGTCCCAGCGCGAGGGGACCCTGGTCTGATCCGGTTCGGCGTCATGCGCGAGAGAGGCAGGCTCTCAGGATGGCCCCGTCCGAGGCTGGGCACCCTCCTCGGCGCGCTGGTCGGCGTGTTCGTGCTAGCGGGACTGGCGGGAACGCTCTACGTCCATGCCCGCAGCGATCGCGACGCGCGGGCGCAGGCGCTGTCGGAGGCCACCTTCGCGGCCCGCGGCGCGGCCTCGATGCTCTCCCAGGACCTGGGCGACGTGCGCCCGACGCTCGCCGGACTGGCCGCGAGCCCCGCGACCGGGCCGGAGGTGCTCGCCCATCCCGCCAACTGCCAGCTCACCTTCTCGCAGGGCGGCGCGATCGCGGGCCATCTGGACATCCTTCGGCCCGACGGCGCCGTGGCGTGCTCGTCGGCGCCAGACCACAACGGCGCCGGCTACGAGCATCAGCCGTGGCTGCCGGCCGCGCTCGCGGCGCCGCTCACGCTCGCGCCGGTCGGCGATCCGCGCAGCGCCGGCGACCCCTCGGTCCTCTTCACCGAGCCGCTTCACGGAGCGATCGCAGCCGCGTTCATCGATCTGCGCACGCTCGGCCCGGGGCTGGCCACCGAGCTCGCGGTGCCCCGCTCGATCGAGCTGCTGGTGACCACCGGCGACGGGCGCACGCTGCTGGCCGGATCCGGGCCCGCAGCGGCGCTCGCCGGACACCGGATCGTGGATACGGCGTTCTACCGCGAGCGCGGCTCCTCCCAGCGGCCTGGCCCGGTGGGGATCCAGCGGCTGTTTGCGCACAGCACCGTCCGCGGCATCGGATGGCGCGTGTACGCGGGGATCGACCGCGCCGTGGCGCTAGCCGATGCGTCGCACCTGTTCCGCGGCTATCTGATCGTGATCGCGGTCGCGCTGCTGGTGGTGCTGGCCGCCACCGCCGCTGTCGGCCGCCTGATCGCGGCCCCGATCGTCGCGCTCGGCGCCGCGATGCGCCGCGGCCCCGAGGGCGCGGACGCGCTGAGCGCTCGCGGGCCCGCGGAGGTGGCAGCGCTGACCGAGAGCTTCCGCGCTCTTTCGGCGGAGGTCCGCCGGAGGCTGTCCGAGCTCGAGCAGGCGCGGCGGGCCGCCTCGGACGCCGAGCGCGAAGCTCGCACCATCGCCGAGGCCTACCGGCTGCTGTTTGAGTCAAACCCGCAGCCGATGTGGATCTACGACGTGCGGACGCTTGAGATCTTTGAGGTCAACGCGGCGGCGGTCGAGTCCTACGGCTACAGCAGGGAGCGCTTTCTGTCGATGACGCTGCTCGACCTGCGCCCTCCCGAGGACCAGGAGGCGCTGCTCGCCAGCATCGCCGCGCAGGGGGTCTCGGACCGCTCCGGCCCGTGGCGGCACATCCGGGCCGACGGCAGCCTGGTCGAGGTGGAGATCACCTCGCACGACGTCGAGTTCCTGGGAAGGCCCGGGCGGCTGGTGATGGCCACCGACGTGACCGAGCGCGAGCGCCTTCAGCGCCGGCTCGCGCAGATGCAGCGGTTGGAGAGCCTGGGGCAGCTGGCGGGCGGGGTGGCGCACGACTTCAACAACATCCTCGCGGTGATCCTCAACTACGCCGCGTTCGTCGAGGAGCAGGTGGCGGCGGCCGCGCGCACCGACCGCGAGCGCTGGGCGCCTGTGCGCGACGACGTGCTGCAGATCGCCGACGCCGCCAAGCGCGCCGGGCGACTGACCCACCAGCTGCTGGCGTTCGCCCGGCGCGAGGCGATCGCCCCGGAGGTGGTGGATCTCAACTCGGTCGTCCGCGACGCCGAGGAGCTTCTGCGGCGGACGCTCGGGGAGCACATAAGGCTCACGCTGCTGCTGGGCGACGACCTGCGGCCGGTGCTGGCCGACCCGGGAAGGCTCGAGCAGGTGCTGCTCAACCTCTGCGTCAACGCGCGCGACGCGATGCCCGACGGCGGAACCCTGGTCGTGGAGACCGCCAACGCCGAGCTTGACGCGGGCCGCGCCGCGGCCCGGCCCGGGCTCAAGGAGGGCGACTACGTCCGCCTGCGCGTCAGCGACACCGGCATCGGAATGGACCGCCACACGCTCGAGCACGCGTTCGAGCCGTTCTTCACCACCAAGGGCGAGGGCCACGGGACCGGCCTCGGCCTGGCCACCGTCTACGGGATCGTCACGCAGATGGGCGGCGACGTGCGCCTCTACTCCGAGCCGGGCATCGGCACCACCTGCACCGTTCTGCTGGCCGCCACAGGCGAGCGCGCCGGCGAGGCGGCTCGGTCGGCCTCGCGGCTGCCCGCGGGCGCGGGGCGCACCGTGCTCGTGGTCGAGGACGAGGACGCAATCCGCGCCGCGGCCGCGCGCATCCTCGCCAGACGCGGCTTCCGGGTGCTGGACTGCGCGGACGGGCACGAGGCGGTGGCGCTCGCGCGCGACCACACAGGGCCGATCGACGCGCTCATCTGCGACGTGATCATGCCGGGGATGATGGGACGCGAGGTGGTGGAGCGAATCGGGCGGCTGCGCCCGGGGATCGCGGTGATCTACATGTCCGGCTACGCGGAGCCGATCCTCGGCTCGCGCCGCGCGCTGCCGGCAGACGCGATCCTGCTGGAGAAGCCGTTCGGGGAGTCGGAGCTGCTCTCAAGCCTGCAAGAGGCCCTCAGCAGGAGAAGCGCCAACGCCAGCGCATCGCAGCAGCCCTCAGAGCGCTGAGGCCGGCGGACGGCCGCATCGCACATCGGTCCAGTCGCCCGCCCGTCAACGGGCGATCATCGGTCCAGATCAAGCGCCGCGCGAGCTGCCGATCGGTCCACCAGCGGTGACGGTTGTGAAAACGGGCTTGCCAAGCGTCGATCACTGCCATAAACTAGACCAGCGCGGGAGCCGGGGGGAGCGAGTCCGGCGGGAGCCCCGAGCAAGCCACTGCATTGATCCAACGACCGGCACTCAGAGTCATCGAGGGCGGCGGTGCCGAACCGGTCGCCTGGAGCTGGTTCTGCGGCCACTGCGCCGCACCGGCGCCGGGCGGCATGACACCGGCTCCCACGGCGCGCGTGTGCCGGTCCTGCGGTCTGGGTCTGCTGCTGGAGACGCGTGCAGACGCGGTGCCGGCCGCCCACGACGCCTTCCTGGTCGTCGACTCCGCCCTGTGCGTGCAGGCGATGTCAAGCCGCGCCCAGGAGCTTCTGGGCATCGGCGAGGAGCTTGCGATAAACCGCCCGGTGAGCGAGCTGCTCATGGCCGCCGACGCCGAGGGCTCGGCCGGCAGCTTCGCGGCCAAGATCGTGCAGGCCGCCGCGGGCGAGGAGGGTGGCATGGCGCGCAGCTTCGTGCGCCCGTGGAACACCTTCGGCGTCCGGCTGCGGGCTCGGATCGCCACCTGCGGGCCGCCACGGGCGGCGCTTGTCGTGCTCGAGGGCCTGCGGCCGCCGGAGCAGCGGCGGCTTCGAGCCGTCAGCTGACCTTCCGCTCGGACGGCCCTGCTCGGGCGGCTCACGTCCGAGGCCGGGCAGCCGGTCAGGGGGCCGGCGGCGAGGACGCCGGGGGCAGCAGCTCCGGCGCGCCGTGGGCGACCAGGACGGCGGGGAGCACGACCGACCCGTCCGGGCGCTGACCGTTCTCCAGCAGCGCGATGATCGTTCGCCCGACGGCGACCGCGGTGCCGTTCAGGGTCGCGACGTGCGCCGGGCGCCCGCCGGAGGGCCGGTAGCGGATGTCAAGGCGCCGCGCCTGGAAGTCGGTCGTGTTGGAGGTGGAGGTGAGCTCGCGGAAGCGCTGCTGGCCGGGCAGCCACGCCTCGATGTCGAACTTGGCGGCCGCCGAGGCGCCCAGGTCGTCGACCGCGATCGCCACGACCCGGTAGGGGATCTGCAGATCTCCCATGATCGACTCCTCGATCGCCAGCAATCGCCGGTGCTCGTCGCGCGCGGCCTGTGGCTGCACGAAGCTGAACATCTCCACCTTGTCGAACTGGTGCACGCGGAAGATCCCGCGCGTGTCGCGGCCCGCGGCGCCGGCTTCACGGCGAAAGCAGGTCGAGAAGCCGGCGTAGCGGAGCGGAAGCTCGGCCTCATCGAGGATCTCGTCCTGGTGAAGCGAGGCCAGCGGCACCTCGGAGGTGCCCACCAGAAACAGCTCGTCGTCGGCCAGACGGTAGATCTGCTGCTCGGTGTCGGGCCACATCCCGGTGCCGTAGAGCGCGCGCTCGCGAACGAGCACCGGCGGGATGACCGGCTCAAAGCCCTCGTCGATGAGCTTGCCGATCGCGTAGCGAACGAGCGCGAGCTCGACGAGCACCAGCTCGCCGCGCAGGTAGGCGAACCGAGACCCGGAAACGCGCGCGGCGCGCTCCATGTCGATGCGGGGCCCGGCGAGCTGGAGGTGGTCGCGGCCCTCTGAAAGCCGCTCGCCGACCTCCCGCAGCACCGTGTCGCGGTCGGGCGCCTCGTCGTCAGGGAGGTTTGGCAGCGCGGCCAGCGCGGCGTCGCGCTGTGAGCGCAGCTCCGCCTCCTCGTCCGACAGCTCCCTGCCGCGCGCGGCCAGCGCCGCCAGCCGCTCGCGCTGCTCAGGCGTGGGCGCCCCGGTGATCTCCCGCCCGGCCTGGTTTCGCTCGGCGCGCAGCGCCTCGAGCTCGGCGGTGAGCGAGCGCCAGCGCGCATCCAGCTCCAGCACGCGGTCGATCCCGGCGGCCGCGTGCGCGCCGCGGCGCGCCAGCGCCGTGCGAACGGCCTCGGGCTGCTGGCGGATCAGCCTGATGTCGAGCACGGCGGCCCTGGAGCGCCGGCCGTCAGGAGCTGCCCGAGCCGCTCTTGCCCGAGACCGCGGCCGAGGCGGCCGCCGACCCGGCGTTGACGGTTCCCGAGCCGGGCGGCAGCGTGCCGATCGGTCGCTGGTGGCACGGCGTGACGCCCGCCTGGCGGGGTATCTGGCTGCCGGCGTAGGTGGCGACGAACTCCGCCACGTCGATCGCGTCCTGGCCGACCACCACGTTCTGTGGCATGTAGGCACCCGAGAAGCCGCCGTTCTCGATCGCATAAAGGACGCGGTCGATCGGCCGCTCGCAGCGTTGGTCGAAGTTGGGGCCGCTGATGTCCATCGCGTCACGGATGTTGGCGGGCGACCCGTGCGTGCCGGCGGCCGCAAGCGTGTGGCAGCCGGCGCAGCGCTCCGAGAACAGCACGGCGCCGTGGTAGAGGGCCGCGTTGGACTTCGGGACCGAGATGTACTGGGTGCCGCACGCGGCCGCCGCCACGGCCAGCGACGCGGCTGCCATGCCGAGCGCGAGGGTCTTCGCCAGCCGGCTCATCGGCGGCAGATCATAATCGGGCGCCCGTGCCGGCGACTCCGCCACCCGGACCGAGAGCCGCGCTGCGACGGGGCGCGCCCGCGAGGGCCATGGTGGGCGCAGCCGTCGCGGCCGCTTTGGCGATCGCCGGCTGCGCGCGCACCGTGACGATCGGCGCCGGCGGCACCCTGAGGGTTGCGCTGACCGAGTACCGCGTGATCCCGCAGGACGTGCGCGCGCACGCCGGCGTGCTGACGCTGGTGGTGCACAACTACGGGCGGCTGACGCACGACCTGCAGATCTCCGGCCATGGCCTCATCGAGGCATCGACCGGTCCCCTGGCCCCCGGAGGCACCGCGGTGATCGCCGTGCAGCTTGCGGCCGGCGACTACACGATGTCCTCGTCGATGCCGTCCGACGCCGCGCTCGGGGCCTACGGATCGCTTCAGGTCGCCCCGTGACGCGCGGCAGACGTCGGCCGGCCGGGTGAAGCCGCGCGCAGGCCGGGCGGGGCGCCCGGGCACATGCGCCGCTGAGCGGCGGGCGCGGCTGGGCGCCCCGGCGCCGGCACGTCGCGGCGACCGTCCGGCGCGGGCGCGGCTGGGCGCCCCGGCGCCGGCACGTCGGGGGGCGGCCAGCGCGAGCGCGGCTGGGCGCCCCGGCGCCGGCGCCTTTGGTTGCCGCCGTAGGGGGACGGTCGCGCGTTGCAGTCTGCGAGCGTCTTTAGCCGGCGTCCGGGGCTGGGGCTCAGTTCGACGTCCTGGGCGCCGCTCCTGCCGGGCCTGCCTGCGCCAGCGTGCTGGGTCCAGCGGCCGCGGGCAACGCCCGCGGGCGCTGTACCCTGGCCGCGGATGCCGACCGAGCCGGACCGGGAGCTGTTCAGGGAGGTGTTCGGCCGGTTTGCGACCGGCGTGGCCGTGGTGACGAGCGCCGGGGCGCTGGGCGCCGGCGGGATGACGGCCAACGCGCTGTGCTCGCTGTCGCTTGAACCCCTGCTGGCGCTGGTGTGCTTTGAGAACAGCGCGCGCACGCTGCCGATCGTCCGTGAGGCGGGGCGGTTTGCGGTCAGCGTGCTGGCCGCCGACCAGGAGCGCGTGGCGGGCGTGTTCGCCTCCAAGCTGCCTGAGGCAGAGAAGCTCGCCGGGGTCTCCCATCGCATCGAGCGCGGCGTTCCGGTGCTCGACGGCGCCGTGGCGTGGGCGGTCTTAGACCTGCGGGAGCTGATCGCCGGCGGCGATCACACGATCGCGATCGGCGAGGTGATCGACCTCGGACTCGGCGAGGGCAGGCCGCTGCTGTGGTACGCCGGTCGCTACCACGCGATGCCCCAGGACGGCGAGTCGCCCGGCCGCCGCGCCTGAGCGGCCGGCAGCGCGGAAGGCGCCCGCGGTCCGCGCCTGAAGGCCCGGCAGTGGGGCCGGGGGCTGCAGCCGCCGCCTATGAGCGGGCCGCGGAGCGGCTCAGGCGGTTCCGGCCGCGCGGATCAGCAGCACCACGATCACCAGCGCGGCGAGCACCATCACCCCCATCTCCCGGCGCACGATCGCGAGCACGATCGCCCGCTGCTCGGAGGCGGGCAGCTCGCCGACGGCCGCGGCGGACTCGATCCCGCGGGAGTCGAGGATCGTCTGCGCGGAGGCGATCCGCAGCTGCTCGGCGATGAAGGAGACGAGGATCGGGAGCACGCCGTAGATCAGGTGCAGCGTGTCGCCGCGGCGCCCGGCGGCCACCAGCGCACCACCGAGCGCCGCCTCCAGCACCACGGCCGCCTGACCGGCCCGCAGAAGCCGCCAGAACAGCGCGCTGTGGCGCGAGCGGCGCCAGCACCACGCCCCCCAAAGCGTGGCGGCCGCAAACAGCGCGCCACACAGCACCCCGAGGATGACGTGCGCGAGCCTCAGGGCGCTCGCCGCCCCGCGCCGGGCCGTGGCCGTGCGGCGCTGTCAGCGTGCGAACAGGCGGCCGGCCCGGCGCGCGCACCGGCGCGCTGCGCCCGCCGCGCACCTGCGATGCTGCAGGTCACCGAGCGCGGCGCCGGCGGGGCCGCGCGATAGCCGCATTCCGCACTAAGTGACACTCTGTTACAAGCTTCCCGTCATGGTGGTATAAGAGGTTCTCGATGCTGCGCGATTACCTGCCGGCGATCGTATTCATGGTGCTCGGAGCCGCGGTCGGCGGCCTGTTTGGGTTCCTGAACCTCATCACGGGCGTGCGGGGGACGCACCGCAAGCGCTCCAAGACCACCCCCTACGAGTGCGGCCTGCCGTCCGAGGTCCAGCAGGGGTTCCGCTTCGGGATCAGCTTCTACCTGATCGCGATGCTGTTCATCCTGTTCGACATCGAGGTCATCTTCCTGTATCCGATCGCGGTTCAGCTGCGGCGGTTCGGGACCTTTGCGATGTCGGAGACGATCGTGTTCGTGGCGCTGCTGATGGTCGCGTTCGTGTACGTGTGGCGACGCGGAGCGCTGGAATGGAAGTGAGGCGCGAGCGCCTGGCCGGCGGCGATCAGTTCCGCGCCCGTCAGCTTCTGGCGCGCGACATGCTGCGCGGCGACCTTGAGGGCGAGGCGCTCGAGCGCCACGTGGAGCAGAGCGTGCTGACGACCACCGTGCAGCGGGCCGTCGCCTGGTCTCAGGGCAACTCGATCTACCCGATGACGTTCGGCCTGGCCTGCTGCGCGATCGAGATGATGTCGATCGTCGGCGCGCGGGTGGACATCGCGCGCTTTGGCTGGGAGGCGTTCCGCGCCTCCCCGCGCCAGGCGGACCTGTTGATCCTCTCAGGGCGCGTGTCGGTGAAGATGGCGCCCGTGATCCGGCGGATCTACGACCAGATGCTCGAGCCGCGCTGGGCGATCTCGATGGGGGCCTGCTGCTCCTCGATGGGGGTGTTCAACAACTACGCGCTGGTCCCGGCCGACAAGTTCCTGCCCATCGACGTGCACGTCCCGGGCTGCCCGCCCCGCCCGGAGGCGCTGATGCACGGGATCCTGCGGCTGCGCGACAAGATCCTGGGCCACTCCCCGGACGGCTGGCGCGAGCGCTACGAGGCCGTGGGCACCGAGGAGATCCTCGCGCCGGCGGCCGACGGCCCCTCCGGCGACCGGGAACCTCACGGTGCCTGACGCGACCGGCCTGGAGCTGATCGCGCACGAGCTGCGCGAGCGCGAGGCGGACTCGATCATCGGGACCGAGTTCGCCCACCGCCGGGCGGTGCTCTTGGTGGCGCCGCGCAGCGTGCTCGGCGTGCTCGCAGCGCTGCGCGAGCGCGGCTACTCGTTCCTGGCCAGCCTCCACGGCGTCGACTACTACCCGCACGAGCCGCGCCTGGGCGTGCTCTACGAGCTGCTGGACATGCGCGAGGTGGACCGCCTCTCGGTCAAGGTGAGAGTGCCCACAGAGGACCCGCACCTGGACAGCGCGACCTCGCTGTTCCCCGGCGCCGAGTTCCCCGAGCGCGAGGTCTACGACATGTTCGGAGTGGTGTTCGACGGGCACCCTGACCTGCGCCGGATCCTGATGCCCGAGGACTTCGAGGGCTTCCCGCAGCGACGTGACTTCCCGGTCGGCGGCGAGCCGGTCCTGTTCACCTACAACGAGCGCGACTCCTACGGGAGATGGCAGTGACGACGCTTGACCCAAGCACCTATCGCCAGCGCGAGGAGTCGATCACCTACTCGGCCACGCCGGCCGGCACGGGCGAGACCCATGAGCTGCTGACGCTCAACATCGGCCCCCACCACCCGGCCACCCACGGCGTGCTGCGACTGCTCACCACGCTGGAGGGCGAGGTGGTGCGGGACATCAAGCCGATCGTCGGCTACGTCCACACCGGGATCGAGAAGACCGCCGAGCAGAAGTCCTACTGGAAGGCGATCCCTGTGGTGGAGCGGATGGACTACCTCTCCTACTACTTCAACGCGATGGCCTTCTGCGGGGCGGTCGAGACGCTGCTTGAGCTGGAGGTGCCCGAGCGCGCGCAGTACCTGCGCGTGATCCACCTGGAGCTGAACCGGATCAAGTCCCACCTGGTGTGGCTGGGAACGAGCGCGCTTGACCTGGGCGCGATCTCGATGTTCTGGTACTGCTTCAGGGAGCGCGAGGCGATCCTGGACCTGTTCGAGATGTCCTCGGGGCAGCGGATGCACACCCGCTACTTCCAGGTCGGCGGGGTCATCGAGGACATCCCGCGCGGGTTTGAGGCCAAGGTGAGGCGGTTCTGCGCCGAGATGCCCACGCGGGCCGACCAGTACGCCGATCTGCTTGAGAAGAACCAGATCGTGCTCGAGCGCCTGCGCGGAACCTGCCCGCTTGACCAGGAGACGCTGCTGTCGCTCGGGGTCACCGGGCCGCTTCTGAGGGCTGCCGGCAACCCCTGGGACCTGCGCAAGGCGCACCCCTACTCCTGCTATGACCACTTCGACTTCAGGATCCCGGTCGGCACGGTCGGCGACAACTACGACCGCTACCGCGTGCGCCACGCCGAGATCTACGAGTCGGTGAAGATCATCCAGCAGGCGCTGGACGGCCTGCCGGAGGGTCCGCACATCACCCCCGACCGAAAGGTCGCGCTGCCGCCCCGCCACGAGCTGGCGACCTCGATGGAGGCGCTGATCCACCACTTCAAGCTCGTCACCGAGGGCTTCCGCGTGCCCCCGGGCGAGGCCTACTTCCCGATCGAGGGCCCGCGCGGCGAGCTGGGCTGCTTCGTGCGCTCGGACGGGTCTGGCAAGCCGGCCCGGGTGCACATGCGCGACCCCAGCTTCGTGAACCTGCAGGCGCTCGCGCCGATGGTGCGCGGCAGCTACATCGCCGACCTGATCGCGACGCTGGCGATGCTCGATCCGATCCTCGGCGGGATCGACCGATGAGCTGGCACCGACCGACGAGCGCGGGCCGACCGACGGACCAGCACCGACCGATGAGCCGCGGAGAGGGCCGACGATGAGCATCGACCGCATGCCGCCGGTGCCGCGCTTTGAGCACGGCTCCCGCGTGCCCGGGTGGGACGACGCGGTCGATTTGACCAAGGACCCCGCCGTCGTGCCGGACCCGGCCACCACGCCGGTCCCCGCCCAGCTGCGCGCGGAGATCGAGGCCGCGATGGCGCTCTACCCGGACCGGCGCTCGGCCGCGATCCCCGCCCTGCACGCCGCCCAGCGCCACCATCGCTGGTGCTCGCCGGAGGCGCTCGAGCAGGTCGCCTGCGTGATGCGCCTGACGCCCGCGTATCTGACCTCGGTGGCGAGCTTCTACGACATGTTCGAGCTCGAGGCGCGCCCGGAGCACGACGACGTGTACGTGTGCACGAACATCTCCTGCTCGCTGCTGGGAGCCGACGAGGTGCTCGACGCGCTGCTTGAGGCCGCCGGCGGCGATGAGACCATCCACGTGCGCTCGTTTGAGTGCCTCGGCGCCTGCGACATAGCCCCGATGGCCTCGGTCAACGGCGAGTTCGTCGGTCCGCTGACGGCCGACGACGCGGCTCGGATCGTCGAGGACCTGCGCGCCGGCCGTCCGGTGCTGCCCGACCGCCAGCTGCGGCGGCGGCCGTGCGTGGACCCGGGCGCGCGGGGCCATGGCGACGGGACGAGCGGCCCCGGCGACGGCGGCGGAGGTGGCGGGTGAGCATCAGGATCCTGTTTGATCGCATCGACGAGCCGGGGCTCAACACGCTGGCGGTGTACGAGCGCCGCGGCGGCTATCAGGCCCTGCGCAGGGCGCTGTCGATGACCCCGGCCGAGGTGCTTGAGGAGATCACCCGCTCGGGGATCCGCGGTCGCGGCGGCGCCGGCTTTCGCATGGGCCAGAAGGTGTCCTTCCTGCCCCGCGGCGAGATGGCCAAGTACCTGGTGTGCAACGCCGACGAGTCAGAGCCGGGGACCTTCAAGGACCGCGAGCTGATGCAGAAGTGCCCGCACATGCTGATCGAGGGGATCGCGATCGCAACCTGGGCGGGCGGGATCGAGCGGGCGTTCATCTACATCCGCGGCGAGTACCAGCTGCAGGCCGAGATCCTGCAGGCCGCGATCGAGGAGGCGCGCGCGGCCGGCTACATCGGCGAGCGGATCCTCGGCTCCGAGCACTCGTTCTCGCTGGTGCTGCACCGCGGCGCCGGCGCCTACATCTGCGGCGAGGAGACCGGCCTGCTTGACTCGCTTGAGGGCAAGCGCGGCAACCCGCGCCTGAAGCCGCCGTTCCCCGCGATCGAGGGGCTCTACGCCGGCCCGACGCTGATCAACAACGTCGAGACGCTGGCGACCGTCCCGCACATCATCCGGATGGGCGGCGAGCGCTACGCCTCGATCGGCACGGAGACCTCCACCGGCACCAAGCTGGTCTCGGTGTCCGGGGACGTGGCGCGGCCCGGAAACTACGAGATCGAGCTGGGGATCCCCTCGCGCGAGATCATCTACGGGCTCGCCGGCGGCCCGCCCAGCGGCCTGCCGGTCAAGTTCTGGTTCCCCGGCGGCTCGAGCTCCCCGGTGCTCACCGGCGAGGACCTGGACCTGCCCTACGACTTCGACAGCCTGGCGAAGGCGGGCTCGATGCTCGGCTCCGGCGCGATCATCGTCGCCGACCAGTCCCGCCGCGTCCTTGACACGATGCGCAAGCTGGTCAAGTTCTACGCCCACGAGTCCTGCGGCAAGTGCGTCCCCTGCCGAGAGGGCACCAACTGGACCCACAAGATGGTGCAGCGGATCTTCGACGGGCAGGCGACGCCGATGGACCTGGACATCATGGGCTCCGTCCAGGAGCAGATCATCGGAAACTGCCTGTGCGTGCTTGGGGACGCGATGGCGATGCCGGTAGCTTCGATGATCCGCAAGTTCAGGGCCGAGCTCGAGGCCGACATCGAAGCCGCGCGCGAGCGCGCCGAGTCCGAGGCCCTGGGTGCCACGCGCGCCGGCGGCGCCGGCGGGCAGCCGCTCGCGCCGCAGGGAACGCTCGCCGTCCACTAAAACCTCGCCCCGCAATGCCACGCCCAGAGCGCAAGACCATCCAGCTGACGATCGACGGCCGCGAGGTGCAGGCGATCGAGGGCACGATGCTGGTCGACGCCGCCAAGCAGGGCGATGTCGAGATCCCCTACTTCTGCTATGAGCCCAAGCTCGGCAACCCCGTCGGGGCGTGCCGCATGTGCCTGGTCGAGATCGAGGGGATCCCGAAGCTGCAGACCTCCTGCTCGACGCCGGTCAAGGACGGCATGGTGGTGCACACCCAGACGGAGCGGGTGCGCCACGCCCAGAACGCGATCGTCGAGTTCCTGCTGGTCAACCATCCCCTGGACTGCCCGGTGTGCGACAAGGGCGGCGAGTGCCCGCTGCAGGACATCACCTTCGGCTGGGGGCTCGGGCACAGCCGCGTGATCGAGCCCAAGCGCCACTTCGTAAAGCCGCTGGCGCTCTCGCCGCTGATCGCCATCGACCGCGAGCGCTGCATCCTCTGCTATCGCTGCGTGCGCTTCTCCCAGGAGATCTCAGAGGACTACCAGCTGATCTTCGCCCAGCGAGGCGCGGACACGTTCGTAGCCACCCACGACGGGCACCCCTACGTCGCGCCGTTCTCCGGCAACATCGTCGAGCTGTGCCCCGTCGGCGCGCTGACCGCCCAGCCCTACAGGTTCCGCGCCAGGCCGTGGGACATCGAGAGCGGCGGCGGCATCTGCACGCTGTGCCCCGCGCAGTGCAACGTGACCTTCACGGTGCGTGACGAGAAGGTGATGCGCGTCCTGGCACGCGACAACGAGGACGTGGACGACGGCTGGCTGTGCGACAAGGGCCGGTTCGCCTACCAGGCGATCCACGTGGACGAGCGGATCACCCGTCCGCTCGTCCGCGACGGCGGCGAGCTGCGGCCCGTCTCCTGGGAGCGCGCGCTTGAGACGGCCGCCGGGCTGGCGCGCCACCGCGGCCGCCTCGGCACGCTCGTCGGCGGCCGCGCCTCAAACGAGGAGGGGCTGCTGCTCGCGCGGCTGGCGCGAGAGGCGCTCGCCTCCGAGGACATTGACTCGCGCGCGCCGGCCGCCGGCGGCGGTGAGCCGATCTCCGCGTCCAGCGCCCGCGCGCTCGCGGCGCCGGCGCTGCAGGCGTGTGTGGCCGACCTCGAGTTCGCCCACACGGTCCTGGTGCTCGGCTGCGACCCCCGCGACGACGCGCCGATCCTGGACCTGCGGATCCGCAAGGGCGTGCGCCGCAACGGCGTGGCGCTCGCGATCGCGACGGCGCGCCCCACGGCGCTCGAGGCCGGCGCGCGGCTCAGCGTCCGCTGCGAGGCCGGCGGCGAGGCACGCCTGGCGCAGGCGCTGGCCGCCGAGCTTCGGGGCGGAGCCACGCAGGGGCCGCCCGCCGCCAGCTCGCAGGGTGCCGCCTCCGCCGGCTCGAACGGGCCGCCCGCCGACGGGGTCGCCGCGCTGGCGCGACTTCTGCGCGAGGGCGGCGAGGAGGTGGTGATCGTCTACGGGGAGCGGATCGGCGAGGCCGGTGCGCGGGCGCTGCTTGAGATCGCCGACGCGCTCGGCCTTGCCCAGCGCGCCGGCGCCGGGCTGCTGTGCCTGCCGGCGGGAGCCAACGGCCGCGGGCTGCGAGAGGCCGGAGCGGTCCCTGACGCAGGGCCCGGCTATCGGCCGCTTTCCGGCCCGGGTGGCCGCGACGCCGCCGCGATCGCGGCCGCGGCCGCGGCCGGCGAGATCACCGCGCTTCACCTGTTTGAGATCGACCCGCTGCGAGACCTGCCAGACCGGGCGCTGTGGGAGCGCGCGCTGCACTCCGCGAGCCTGGTGGTGGCGCACGCATCGGTGCTGACCGAGGGGCTGGCCGAGCACGCGACCGTGGTCTTCCCCGCCGAGTCGCACGCCGAGAAGGAGGGCACCACCGTGCACCCCGACGGGCGCCTTCAGCGGCTGCGGATCGCGATCGCCCATCCCGGGGAGGTGCGCCCCGGGTGGGCCGTGCTGGCCGAGCTCGCGCGCCGCTGCGGGCTCGATACCGGGGTCGAGCACGCGGCCGACGCGTTCGCGCAGCTGGTCGACGCCGTGCCGTTCTATGCCGGGCTGACGCTCGAGGAGATCGGCGGGCGCGGGGTGCGCTGGCCCGCCCGGCCGCAGGCCGCGGCGCTTGGCGCCGACGAGGGGCGACCGTCCGGGGTGCCATCGAGCACCGAGGACGCCGGCCCGCCGCCATCGCAGGCCGTCGGCGCCGGCGGCAGCGGCGAGCTGGACCTGGGGCCCGCCGCGGCCGCCCAAGGCAACGGGCCCGCCGCGGCCGCCCAGGGCAACGGGTCCGCCGGCGGCGCGCTGCTCTTGGGCAGCCACCGGCCGCTCTGGGCCTCGCCGGAGTGCGAGATCTCCCCGTCGCTGAAGTTCCTGGTGCCCCGCCAGGAGCTGGAGCTCTCGCCGGCCGACGCGCGCCGGCTCGGGATCGCCGACGGCGCCCAGGTCACCGTGGAGCGCGACGGAGCGCGCGTGCGCGCGACCGCGCGGCTGCGCACCGGGGTGCCGGACGGCAGCGCGTTCCTGGCGGGGGGGCTGGCGGAGGACTCCGCCAACGTGCTGGGCGGCCCCGACGGGCGCCCGGCCCACGTCTCGCCGGCGGCGGACCGCGCCGTGCGGCTGGGGGCAAGCGCAGCATGAGGCGGGTGAGCCTGAGGTGACCGTCTTCGGCCTGGTCGACTACTTCGAGCCCTGGTGGGTTCAGATCATCAAGTCGCTTGTGATCTTCGGCGTGATCTTCGCCGTGCTGCCGGTGCTGATCGTCTACGAGCGCAAGCTGCTGGGACGCTTCCAGGGCCGCTACGGGCCCAACCGCGTTGGCCCGTACGGCCTGCTGCAGCCGTTGGCGGAGATCGTCAAGTTCGCGCTCAAGGAGCCGTTTCACCCGGCCACGTCGGTGGAGTCGCTGTTTCGGATCGCGCCGATGATCGCGATCGTGACCGCCGTCTCGGCGCTGGCGCTCGTGCCGTTCGGCGACGTGCAGCGCATCTTCGGCACGCCCGTCGGGCTGTACGGGATCGACGTCTCGATCGGGCCGCTGTACGTGTTTGCGCTGGGCGGGATCTCCTTCTACGGGATCATGCTCGGCGGCTGGGCGTCGGGCTCCAAGTACTCGTTCTTGGGCGCGATGCGCGGCGCCGCGCAGCTGATCTCCTACGAGGTCTCGCAGGGGCTTTCGCTGGTGGGCGTGCTGATCACCGCGGGGACGCTGTCGCTGACCGGGATCGTCCACGCGCAGCGGGGCATGTGGTACTTCATCCCCCAGTTCTGCGGCTTTCTGATCTTCATGGCGGCGTCGTTCGCCGAGACCAACCGGGCGCCGTTTGACCTGGTGGAGGCGGACGCCGAGCTCGTCGGCGGCTACTTCACCGAGTACGGCGGCACCGCGTTCGTGGCCTACCTGTTCGCCGAGTACACGAACATGATCGTCGTCTCCGGGATGGCGGTGACGCTGTTCCTCGGCGGCTGGCTGATGCCGTTCGGGATCCATCCTCCCGGCTGGGTGGACCCGTTCGTGGTGCTGGCCAAGATGCTGATCGTGCTGACGTTCTTCATCTGGGTGCGCGCCACGCTGCCGCGCCTGCGCTACGACCAGCTGATGTCGCTGGGCTGGAAGGTGCTGCTGCCGCTGGCCACGCTGAACCTGCTGGTGACCGCGATCGTGGTGGCCTCATGACCTACGACCCGGGCGATGTCGTGGAGGTGATCCGCGGGCCGGCGCCGGGGCCGGTGATGGGGGCCTACCGGGTGTTCGGCGAGACCCTGCGGGGGCTCAAGACCACCTTCATGCGCGTGCTCGAGGGCCCGGTCACGATCCAGTACCCGGAGGAGAAGACGCCGGTCTACCCGCGCTTCCGCGGACGCCACCGGCTTCACCGCTTCGAGGACACCGGGCTTGAGAAGTGCGTGGGCTGCTCGCTTTGCGCGGCCGCCTGCCCGGCGGACTGCATCCGCGTCGTGGCGGCCGAGAACACGCCGGAGCGCCGCGTGTCGGCCGGCGAGCGCTACGCCGCGGTGTATGAGATCAACCTCAGCCGCTGCATCTTCTGCGGCTACTGCGAGATCGCCTGCCCGTTTGACGCGATCACGATGGGCCACGACTACGAGATGTCCGACTACACACGCTCGGACCTGATCTTCACCAAGGAGATGCTGCTGGCCGAGCCGATCGAGCGCACCCCGCTGCGCCGGGAGGGCGAGTGATGGGCCGAGGCGCACGGGGCGGGCGAGCCCTCTGGGTTGGGCGGGACGGCTTGGGTCGGCGGGACGGCTGGAGTCGGCAGGACGACCGCTGCCGGCTGGCGAGCCGGGGCTGGCAGGCGAGCCGTAGCGGGCAGGCGACCCGGAGCGGGCAGGCGAGCCGGGGCTGGCAGGCGAGCCGGGCTTCCCTGGCCGGGCGAGCCGGACAGGGCGGGAGCGGCCGCTCGTGAGCGCGGTCCTGTTCTTCATCGCCGCGATCGTCGCGATCGCGGGCGCGCTCGGCGTGGTGATGCTGCGCAACCCGTTCTACAGCGTGCTGGCGCTCGTCTGCCACCTGGTGGCCCTGGCGGCGCTGTTTCTGCTGCTGCGGGCGGAGTTCGTGGCCGCGGCGCAGGTGGTGGTGTACGCCGGGGCGGTGATGGTGCTCTACGTGTTCGTGGTCGCCTACGTCGGCGGCACCGACGTCTCGGCCGGGCGGCTGACCGGCGGCGCCGAGCGCCCGTCCGGCGCGCTGCGGGTGCTCGCGCCGCTGTTTGGGCTGGCGATCGCCGTTGAGCTGTGCATCGCCCTGCTTGGGACCGCGCTGCGCGGGATCTCCGGCAAGGGCGCGCCCTACGTGCTGGGGTTCGGCACCCCCGAGCAGATCGGCACCGAGTTCCTCACCCGCTACCTGTTCCCGTTCGAGGCCGCCTCGCTGCTGCTGCTGGTGGCGGCGGTCGGCGCGGTGGTGCTCGCGCGCCGCCGCCGGGGCCTTGAGCCCGACGAGGAGCCCGTCGGGCGCCCGCGCTCGCGGCCCGCCTACACGGGCACGATGGCGGAGGTCGCCGGGCTGCTCTCGCCCGGACGGGCGCAGCGCGCGGATTGGGCGGCCGCGAGCGCGGATGCGCAGGCCGAGCGCGACCGCCGCGCGCCTGAGCCGACCGCGCCCGCGCCGGTGGCGGCGGCCGCGCCGGAGGACGGGCGCTGATGGCGATCGGCTGGTATTTGGCCGTGTCGGCGATCATCTTCTGCATCGGCGCCGTCGGGGTGCTCGTGCGGCCGAACCCGCTCGTGATCCTGCTGTGCCTGGAGCTGATGCTCAACGCGGCCAACCTGGCGCTGATCGCCTTCAGCCGCATGTGGGGCGGGCCGGACGGCCAGGTGTTCGCGCTGATCGTGATGGTGGTCGCCGCCTGCGAGGTGACGGTCGGGCTGGGGCTGATCGTGGCGATCTACCGCCGGCGGCTGGCGATCGACGTCGACGAGCTCAACGAGCTGCGCGGATGAGACGGCCCACGACCCTCAGGCGCGCCGGCCGATGAGCACCACCACCTGGGGCTGGCTGATCCTCGCGATGCCGCTCGCCGGCACGCTCGCGATCGCGCTCGGCTGGCGGCTTTGGAGGGGCACGGCGGCCGGCTGGATCGGGTCGCTGGCGATCGCGCTCGCGTTCGCCGCCTCGATCGGCGCGCTGATCTCCCTGCTGTCGCATCCCGCCGACCACCGCCAGCTGACCTCGGCCCTGTGGAGCTACGACTTCACGATCGGGGTGGACGCAAAGCTGTCGATCCTGGTCGACCCGCTGTCGGTGTTCATGGCGCTGGTGGTCTCCGGGGTCTCCACGCTGATCCACGTCTACTCGGTCTCCTACCTGGACTCAGACCGCGGGTTCAACCGCTACTTCGCGTACCTGAACTACTTCGTCTTCTCGATGCTGCTGCTGGTGCTGGCGGGCAACTTCGTGCTGCTGATCGTCGGCTGGGCGTTCGTCGGCGCCGCCTCCTACCTGCTGATCTCCTTCTGGTACCGGCGCCGGACGGCCACCGCCGCGGGCATCAAGGCGTTCGTGATCAACGTGCTCGGCGACGTGGGGCTCGTGCTGGGCACCTTCTTCATCCTGCGGCGCACCGGCACGGTCGACTTCCTGCGCGTGTTCGCGCTCGCGCCGCACCTGTTCGAGCACAACTCCACCGACCTTGTCGCGGGCTGCCTGCTGCTGCTGGTGGGCGCCTTTGCGAAGTCCGCCCAGGTGCCGCTTCACACCTGGCTCCCGGACGCGATGGAGGGCCCGACGCCCGTCTCGGCGCTGATCCACGCGGCCACGATGGTCACCGCCGGCGTGTACCTGATCGCCCGCATGCACCCGCTGTTTGAGATCGCGACCACGGCCGCCGACGTGGGCGCGATCGTCGGCTGCCTGACGCTGTTGATCGCCGCCACGATCGCGCTGGTGCAGACCGACATCAAGCGCGTGATCGCCTACTCGACGATGTCTCAGATCGGCTACATGGTGATGGGCGTCTCGGTCGGCGCCTACAGCGCCGGGCTGTTTCACCTGATGACGCACGCGTTCTTCAAGGCGCTTCTGTTCATGGGCGCCGGCTCGATCATCGGCGCGATGGGCGGCGAGCAGTCGCTTGACCGCATGCGCGGCTTTCGCAGGGCGATGCCGTTCACGTTCCTGTGCTTCCTGGTCGGGGGGCTGGCGCTGTCGGGGATCCCGCCGTTCTCCGGCTGGCTGTCCAAGGACGACATCCTCGCCTACCTGGACGACCGCGGCGGCGGCTTTGTGATCCTGGGGATCGCCGGCTATGTCGGAGCGCTGCTGACCGGGATGTACACGTTTAGGATGATCTTCCGCGCGTTCTTCGGCGAGCCCTGCGAGGAGGCGCGGGAGCTGCAGGCCGGGCACCTGCACCACCCGGAGACCCCCTACAACCCCGCCACCGGCGAGAGCGAGGACACCGACGTCGGCTTCCCCGGGCCCGAGCACCACATCGCCGAGCGCGATTGGCGCATGGCGCTGCCGATGTCTCTGCTGGCGCTGTGCGCGCTGGTCGGGGGGCTGATCCAGATCCCCGGCGTCGACGACGTGGTCTCCCGCTTCCTGGCTCCCTCGTTCGCCGGCTCGCGGCTGTATGGCCTGCACGGGAGCACCGGCACCGAATGGGTGGGGCTGATCGTCGGCGCGCTCGTCGGCCTCTGCGGGGTGACGATCGCCTACCGCGTCTGGCTCGCGCGCCCGCAGACCGCGCCACAGCTGCAGGAGCGCCTGGCGCCCGTGCACCGGTTTTTGTCCAATAAGTGGTACTTCGATGAGCTGATCGACGCGCTGGTGGTGCGCCCGGCGCAGTGGCTTGGCCGCTTCGCCGGGACGGTGCTCGAGCAGGGCGTGATCGGCGGCGGCGTGACCGGCGGCACCGCCGGCGCGGTGCGCGCGGCCTCGGCCGCCGTGCGGCGCGCGCAGACCGGCTTTCTGCGCTGGTATGCGGCGCTGATGGTGCTCGGCCTCTCGGCCATGGCCCTCTACTTCCTGATCTCGGCCGCATGACGACGGCACGCGCCCGCATCCCCGCGGTGGTCAGGCGATGACCCTCTCGATCCTGATCTGGGTCCCGCTGGCGCTGGCGCTGGCCTCCGCGACCCTGCCGGGCAGGCTCGCCGGACGCGCCGCGGTGGTCTGGAGCGCGATCGCGCTCGCGATCGCGATCTCGTTCGTGGTCCGCTTCTCAAGCGGCGTCGCCGGCCTTCAGTTCGTCACCGACGACGTCTGGATCGCGGCGCTCGGGATCCACTACAAGCTCGGGCTCGACGGGCTCAACGTGGCGCTGGTGCTGATGACGACCGTCATCTTCTGCGCGGCGATCCTGTGGGCGAGCTTCCGCGACTGGGAGCGTCCGCGCAGCTTCTACTTCCACATGGCGCTTGCCGAGAGCGCCGTGCTGGGAGCGTTCTGCGCCCAGGACCTGGCGCTGTTCGTGGCCTTCTTCGACCTGATGCTGATCCCGTTCTACTTCCTGTGCGGGATGTGGGGCGGGGAGCGGCGGGTGCCCGCGACGATCAAGCTGATCGTCTACACGCTGGTCGGCTCGCTGCTGATGCTCGTCGGCGCGATCGCCACGGGCGCGCTGGCCGCAGACCAGCACCACGCGCACCTGACCTTCGTGCTCAGCGCGCTGCGCGCGCTGCCGCTGTCGCACACCTCCCAGGTGTGGATCTTCCTGTGCTTCGGGATAGCGTTTCTGGTCAAGATGCCCCTGGTGCCGTTCCACGGCTGGCTGCCGGACGGCTACAAGGCGATGCCGATCCCCGCCGTCGCCGTGTTCTCCGCGGTGCTCTCCAAGGTCGCCGCCTACGGCTTTCTGCGAATCGTGCTGCCGCTGTTCCCATACGCGGCGGCGCATCTGCAGACGCTCGTGCTGATCATCGCGCTGGCGTCGATCCTGTGGGGGACGCTGGTGGCGATGACCACGCCGGACGCGCGCATGGTCGTCGCCTACTCCAGCGTCGCGCAGCTGGGCTTCATCGTGCTGGGCATCTTCTCGCTGCGGCCCGAGGGCGCCCAGGGCGCGCTGCTGCAGATGGTCAACCACGCGCTGGTGACCGCGCCGCTGTTCTTCATCGTCGCGATGCTCGCCGCGCGCGCCGGCGGCTCCGAGCGCCTGGCGGACATGGGCGGGATTGCCTTCCGCGCGCCGGTGCTCGCATCGCTGTTTTTGATCGTCACGCTCGCGACGCTGGCGATGCCCGGCTCGTCGAACTTCATCGGCGAGTTCATGATCCTGCTGGGCGTCTTCAAGGCCAAGCTGGCGATCGCGGCGATCGCCTTCGCCGGGGTGGTGGGCGCGGCCGCCTACGCGCTTCGCCTGTTCATCACCTCGATGCACAACCGCGTCGGCGCGCGGGTCAGCGCGCGTGAGATCGGCCCGGGCGACGCGCTCCCGCTGGCCGGGATGGTGGCCGTGATCGTCGCGCTGGCGCTGTATCCGCAGTTTGGCCTGTCGCGCTCGCAGGCGACGGTGCGGCAGACGATCGCAACGGTGCAGCTGGCCGAACGCGGCCTCTACGCGGCGGCGTCCGCCAACGCGTCCGCCCCGTCGGCCCACACCGCCGGCGCCGCACCGGCCGAGACCGCGGATGCCACACCTGGCGAGACCGCGGATGCCACACCTGGCGAGACCGCCGAAATCCCGCCGGTCCAGACCGCCGAAGTCCCGCCGATCCAGACCGCGGGCGCCCCAGCGCCCGCGGTCGGCGGCCGCGGCTCCGGGAGCGGCTCGCCATGACCTTCGCCCGTCACGCCCTCGGCGCCCTGCACGGCCCGCACATCGACTACCCGTCGCTGATGCCGTTCTTGATCCTGGCCGGCGGCGCGCTCGTCGTGCTGCTCGCCGGGCTGCTCGGACGCAAGGTGCGCGAGCTGGTGGTGCCGTCGCTGACGCTGGCGACGCTCGCCGCCGCGATCGTGGATGAGGCGCTGCGGCTGGGGCACCCGGCTTCGATCGTCTCAGGCGCGCTGTCGGTCGACGGGCTTGCGATCGTGCTGGACCTGATCTTCGCCGCGGCGGCGGTCGCAACCGTGCTGATCTCGCTGCGCGTCGAGGCGCCGCGCTCGGCGGGCCAGGGCGAGTACCACGCGACGCTGCTGTTCAGCGTGCTGGGCATGGCGATCCTGGTCTCCGCGCAGAACACGGTGACGCTGTTCGTCGGCTTTGAGCTGCTGTCGATCCCGCTGTATGTGCTGTGCGCCTCCGAGCTTCGGCGCGAGGGGTCGCTTGAGTCGGGCCTGAAGTACCTGGTGATCGGCTCGGTCGGCTCCGCCACGCTGGTCTACGGGCTGGCGATGATCTACGGCGCCACCGGCGCCACCCAGTTTCAGGCGATCGCCTCGGCGATCGTCGGGCGCGGGCCGCACGCGCTGGCCGGCGGGCTGCTGGGCGACCCGCTGCTTCTCACCGGCCTGGGCCTGGCGCTGGTGGGGTTCGCGTTCAAGGCCTCGGTGGCGCCGTTTCACCAGTGGACGCCGGACGTCTACGAGGGGGCGCCGACGCCGGTCACGGCGTTCATGGCCACCGCGACCAAGGCGGCCGCGCTCGGCGTGCTGCTGCGCTTTTTGGAGGTCGCCGTGCCAGGCGCATCGGGCACCTGGGCCCCGGCGGTGGCGGCCGTGGCGGCCATTACGATCGTGGTCGGCAACGTCGGCGCGCTGGCCCAGACCGAGCTCAAGCGGCTTTTGGGCTACTCAGGCGTGGCGCAGGCCGGCTACATGCTCGCCGGCGTGGTGGTCGACAGCCGCCTGGGCGCCGACGCCACCGTCCTGTACCTCGCCTTCTACCTGATGATGAACATCGCCGCGTTCGCGGTGATCGTCGCCGTGGCGCGCACGCGGGCCGACGGCAGCGAGATCTCCGGGATCTCGGGGCTGGGGCGACGCGACCCGTGGCTTGCGTGGTCGATGACGATCGCGATGCTCGCGCTGGCGGGGATCCCCGGGACCGTCGGCTTCATCGGCAAGTTCCAGCTGATCCACGCCCTGGTCAGCGGCGGCTACACCTGGCTTGCGATCGTGCTCGTCGTCGGCTCGATGATCTCGCTCGGCTACTACCTGCGCGTCGCAGCCGCGATCTGGATGCGCGACGAGGTGCCGGCTCCGTCGCCCCTGGCCGACGAGGCGGTGCCGGCGGGCCTGGGAGCCCTGGCGCCGATCGCGGGCGGCTCGCCGGAGCTTGACGCGCGGTCGGGGTCTGTGGCGGCTGGCGGCGGCTCAGGCGGGGACGGCTCGGCAGCCGGCGGCGGCGATTCGGCGGCCGGCAGCTCAGCGCCCGGCGCGCGCCCGCGCCGGGGCGCGGTCCCGATCGAGGCCTGGGCGGTCGCGGTCCTGTGCGCCGGGGCGAGCGTCGTGTTCGGGGTCCTGCCCTCGCCGCTGTTCTCGCTGGCGGCTCACGCCGGACGCGCGCTGTTCGGCACCCCGTAGGGCACCCGAGCTGCTGCCGGCGTCCGCCACGCCGCCGCCCGCAGCAGCTCCGCCGGCCGCCAAATCGCCGGCGGCAACGCTTGCGGCCACCGGTTCGGCGGCCTGGATGCGACCGGCGACGCGGTCGCGGGCGGCATGAAGCGCAGCGTGCCGTCGTCGACGCGCCCGAGCCTGAGCGACAGGGCGTCGAGGATGGGGTTCTGGCGCATCCGCCACGGGGCGCTGGCCCCCTGGGCGGGCAGCTCGTGCACCGAGCGGCGCACGTAGCCGGACGTCAGCTCCATCAGCGGCCGCCGCTGCACCTGCGCGCCCCCCACCACCGGCACGCAGTGGCCGGCGCGGCGCAAACGCATCTTGTCAAGCAGCCGGCACACATGCAGCGCGGTCAGGTCAGAGCGCAGCGTCCACGACGCGTTGATGTAGCCCAGCGAGATCGACAGGTTCGGCACGCCGGAGAGCATCATGCCCCTGTAGACAAGCCGCTCGGGCAGCGCGACGGGCTCGGCGTCGACGGTCAGCGAGATGCCGCCCAGCGCCAAAAGCTCAAGTCCGGTGGCGGTCACGACCAGATCGGCCTCAAGCTCCCGGCCGCAGCCGAGCTCAACGCCCCGCTCGGTGAAGCCCCGCACGCAATCGGTGACCACCGACGCGCGGGAGGAGGCGATCGCCTCGAACAGGTCGCCGTCGGGCACGAAGCACATCCGCTGGTCCCAAGGGGCGTAGCGCGGCCAGAAGTGCAGGTGCACCGGGTAGCCGGGCGGCAGCCGCCGACGCGCGTCGGCGAGCAGCAGCCGCGACACCGCCGCCGGCCGCCGGCGCGACAGCTGGTAGAGCCCGGTCATCAGCGCCGTGTTGCGCGCGCGCAGCACGCCGTGCGCGCGGCCGCGCAGGCGGCGCGCCACCCACTCGGCGAGCGGGTCGGTGCTGGGCACCGACATCACCCAGCTGGGCGAGCGCTGGACCATCGTCACATGGGCGGCCGCGCGCGCCAGCGCCGGCACCAGCGTCACGGCGGTCGCTCCCGAGCCGATCACGGCCACCCGCCGCCCCGCCCAGTCAAGCTCGGCCGGCCACCGCTGGGGGTGCACAACCGGGCCGCGAAAGCGCTCGGCCCCCTCAAACGGCGGCTCGTGGCCGCGGTCGTAGCGGTAGTAGCCGCAGCACAGCATCAGAAAGCGACAGCTGAGCGCAACCTCCTCCCCATCGCTCCTGCGCACGCTCACCGTCCAGCGGCCCGCCGATGAGGACCACCGCGCAGCGATCACGCGATGGCCGGTGCGAACCCAGCCCTCGACGCCGTGGCGCCTCGCCGTCTGGCGCAGGTAGGCGAGGATCACCCCGCCGTCGGCGAACGCCTCGGCGCCCCGCCAGGGCTCGAACGGATAGCCCAGCGTGTGCATGTCCGAGTCCGAGCGGACCCCCGGGTAGCGGAACAGATCCCAGGTGCCGCCCGTCCGCTCGCGTGCCTCGAGCACGGCGACCGACGCCCATGGGCAGCGCTCACGCAGCCGGCACGCGGCGCCGATCCCCGACAGCCCGGCGCCGACGACGATCACATCCAGCTGCTCGTCGACTCGCGCGGCCATTGACCGGTCAGGTTATCCGCGGGCAGGTGTCCGACAGCGGCCCACCCGCCCGCCAGCTGGTGGAGGCACCACACCAGAAGACCGCTTAGCAGGTCATCTGATAAGTTGCGGCCGTGCAGAGCTTCACGCATCGCTCCGGGACGATGACCGCGCAGCCTTCCCCGCAGCCCCACGCGGGCGGCGGAGCTCGCGCCTGGTGGCAGGACGCCGTGATCTATCACGTCTACCTCCCGAGCTTCCGTGACGCCGACGGCGACGGCGTCGGGGACCTCGCCGGGGTGATCGAAGGGCTCCCATACCTCCATGACGTGCTCGGCGTGGACGCGCTCTGGATCTCCCCGTTCTTCGTCTCCCCCTGGGTGGACGGCGGCTATGACATCGCCGATCACACCGCCATCGAGCCGCGGTTCGGCGACCTTGCGACGTTCGACCGCCTTGTCGGTGAGCTTCACCGCCGGGGCATGAGGCTGGTCATCGACTACGTGCCCAACCACACCTCAGACCAACACCCGTGGTTTGTGGAGTCGCGCTCCTCACGTGAGAGCCCCAAGCGCGACTGGTACATCTGGGCCGACCCCCGCCCGGACGGTGGGCCCCCGAACAACTGGGTCAGCGAGGCCGGGGGGTCGGTGTGGGAGTGGGACGAGCGGACCGGGCAGTTCTATCTGCACTCTCACCTGGTCGAGCAGCCCGACCTCAACTGGCGAAACCCAGCGGTGCGCGCCGCGATGATGGACGTCATGCGCTTTTGGCTGGATCGCGGCGTCGACGGCTTCAGGATCGATGTGGTGCACATGCTCATGAAGGACCCGGAGCTGCGCGACAACCCGCCAAGCCCGGACACCACGCCCAATCCCTACGACCGCCAGCACCCGGACTTCACCACGCAGCTGCACATCCACGATCGTCGCCATCCCGATCTGCACACGGTCCTGCGGGAGCTGCGCGCGCTGCTTGACTCCTACGGCGATCGCGTGGCGATCGGCGAGCTTGAGGTCATGCCGTGGAAGGACTGGGCCGCCTTCTACGGCCGGAGCCTCGACGAGCTGCACCTGCCGATGAACTTCAGCCTCATCGAGACGCCTTGGAGCGCGGGCGAGATCGCGACGGCGCTCTCGTCGCTCGAGGAGGCGCTGCCCCCCGGAGCCTGGCCGGTCAACAACCTGGGCAACCACGACCGCTCGCGACTGGCCACCCGCTACGGGGAGGCGGGAGCCCGGACCGCCGCGATGCTGCTGCTGAGCGCCCGCGGGACGCCGATCCTCTACTACGGGGACGAGATCGGGATGACGGACGTCGACGTTCCGCGGGAGCTGATGCGCGACGGCTTCGCACGTCACGAGGGAGGACCGAGCCGCGACCCAAACCGCACCCCGCTGCCCTGGAGCCCGGCCCCCGGCGCCGGCTTCTCCTCCTCGCCGCACGCGCGCACGTGGCTTCCGCTGGCCCCTGACTGGCCCTCGCGCAACATCGAGCGCCAGCGGCACGATCCGGCATCGATGCTCTCCCTGTATCGCCGTCTGCTGTCGCTCAGGCGCGCGAGCCCCGCGCTTCGGGCGGGGGCCATGCGATTGCACCCGGTGCAGGAGACCGGCTGCGTGGTGTACGAGCGGACCCTTGACGACGAGCGGATGCTGGTGGCGCTCAACCCCGGCCAAGCGCACCGGACCGTGCCCGTGGGGCGCGTTGAGCTGATGGTGTCAACGCGCGCCGAGCGGGCGCTGACCGAGCAGGCTTCGGCGATCGAGCTGTGTCCGGGGGAGGGTGTGATCGGCCGCGTCCTGGCTTGATGGGCGTGCGCCGCGCTGGGGCCACCGGCCGGCCGCGCTGGGGCGACGGGCCGGCCGCGCGGGGGCGACGGGCCAGCCGCGCCGGGGCGACGGGCCGGCCGCGCTGGGCCCGGGAGCGGCGGCCGCAGCCGGCCGCGGCGAGCTCAGCGGGTGACCCGCGCCGAGCCGCCTCGCATCAGCCGCTCGACCTCGGGCAGCGTCGCCATCGACGTGTCCCCCGGCGTCGTCATCGCCAGGGCTCCGTGCGCTATCCCGTACGACAGCGCGACCGCCAGCGGCTGCCCGCCCAACAGCCCGTAGAAGAGCCCGGATGCAAACGCGTCGCCCCCGCCGACGCGGTCCAGGATCTCAAGCCCCTCCATCCAGGATCCGAGCTGGACGCCCGTCCGGTCGGCGGCGACCGCGCTCCAGTCGTTGACCGTGGCGGTGCGCGCCCGCCGCAGCGTGCTGGCGGCGATGCTCAGCCGCCCGTTGCGCTCCAGCACCTCGCGCAGCATCGCCGCGTACGCCTCCAAATCCAGCTCCAGCAGCTGCGGGTCCGCGGCGCCCAGCTCGTACCCGAGCCCGGCGCTGAAGTCCTCCTCGTTACCGATCACGACGTCTGAGGCATCGACCAGACGCTGGTTGATCGCCGCCGCCGCCGACTGGCCGCCGCGCCGCAGCCACAGCGATGGCCGGTAGTTGATGTCGTAGGAGACGACCGTGCCGAAGCGCCTGGCGACCTGCATCGCCTCAAGCGCAAGCTCGGCGGTGTGCTCGCCAAGCGCAGCGAAGATGCCGCCGCAGTGAAACCAGCGCACCCCATCGCGACCGAAGATCCGCTCCCAGTCGACGTCGCCGGGACGCATCTGCGAGGCGGCGCTGTGCGCACGATCCGAGCAGCCGAGCGCCGGTCTGACCCCGAACCCTCGCTCGGTGAAGTTCAGGCCGTTGCGGACCTCAAAGCCGATGCCGTCGTAGGCACGCCATTGGAGCAGCGCCCGGTCGACGCCCCCCTGGTACATCAGATCCTCGATCAGGCGACCGACCGGGTTGTCCGCAAGCGCCGTCACGATCGCGCTGCGAAGGCCAAAGCAGCGCTTGGCGGCGCGCGCCACGTTGTACTCGCCTCCGCCCTCCCAAACGCGGAAAGTGCGCGCGGTGGAGATCCTGCCCTCACCGGGATCCAGCCGCAGCATGACCTCACCCAGGGCCAAGAGGTCCCAGCGACAATCCTCGGCGGCCCGCAGTCGCAGCCCGTTCACCGGCTCGCGATCGAGACGATTTCACGCGCGGTGGCGGCGATTCGCTCAAACGCGCGCTCGCGCACGTCGGCCGCGCTCACCACCCAGCTGCCGCCGCAGGCCAGCACGCTTGGCAGCGACAGGTAGTCGCTCAGCGTGGACCGGTCCACGCCGCCGGTGGGGATGAACCTCACATCCCGGAAGACCTCAGAGAGAGCGCGCACGAAGCCCGGGCCGCCAAGCTGCGCCGCGGGGAACACCTTCATCACGTTCGCGCCCGCCCGCCTGGCCCTGATCGCCTCAGAGGCAGTCGCCACGCCCGGGATGAACGGCAGCGACAGCGAGCGCGCGCACGCGAGCACATCCTCGTCCAGTCCCGGGGCCACGCCGAACCGCGCCCCTGCCGCAGCGGCGCAGGCGACGTTCTGGGCGCTTAGCAGCGTGCCGGCCCCGACGAGCAGCCCCTGCACGCCCGCGGCGGCCCGCACGGCGTCGGCCGCGTCCGGACGGCGGAAGGCGATCTCGATGCATGGAAGGCCACCCGCGACGAGCGCCCGGCCGACCATCGCGACGTCGCTGGGATCGGCTGTCACGACGGGCAGCACTCGACAGCGCTCGATCCGCGCCAGAACGTCGCCGGGAGCATCCGCTCCGGCGTCGGGCAGATGCGCGGTTCCCGCCGGCGGCGACGTCATCGGGCGACCGCTGCCGCCTCGGCCGCGAACTCGGCCAGGGCGTCCCGGTCGAGCTCTACCCCCAGCCCGGGGGAGCTCGGAAGCGTCAGCACGCCGTTGACCATCTGCAGGCGGTGGTCGGTGAGGCGCTTGCGCAGCCCCGACTCGGCCAGGTCGACGGGAAGGAACTCGATGTAGTCGCAGTGCTCCGCGGTCGCCGCCAGATGGAGGGCTGCAGCGATCGAGATCTCGGTCTTCCAGAGGTGCGGGCATACGCGCCTGCCGCGCTCGGCGGCCAGCTCGCATACCCTGCGCGCCTCGGTGAGGCCCCCGACGCGCCCGATGTCCGGTTGCACGAAGCGCACGCGCCCACGATCCATCAGGTCCAGGTGCTCGAAGCGCGTGGTGAGCCACTCGCCCGAGGCGATCGGGATCGGCTGCTCCTCGGCGAGCCGGCGGTAGCCGTCGAGATCGTCGGGCCACAGCGGCGTCTCGACGAACACGAGATCAAGCTCCTGCCAATCGCGCATGACCGCAATCGCGGTGTCGGCGTCGGGGAACGCGTACTGGACGTCGACCAGGAGGTCGACTTCGCGGCCGATCGCCCCACGCACCTGGCTCAGCACCTCCGTGCTGCGATCCCAGGGCTCGCGCAGCCCGTTGTGCGCATAGGGGCCCGCGAGCGTGACCTCCGCCTTGATCGCCCTGAAGCCGGACGCCACGGCCCTCTTCGCCCAGTCGACCATCGACTCCAGGTACTCCTCAAACGAGGAGGTCTCAGGCTGCAGCGAGGCGTACGGGGTGACCGTCTCCCGGACGGCGCCGCCGAGAAGCTCGTAGCACGGGCGGCCGAGCGCCTTCCCCCGCAGGTCGTGCAGCGCGATGTCGAGCGCCCCGATCGCGTTTATCACCGCGCCTCGGCGCCCGTTCATCGCCGATCCAACGTACAGGCGCTCCCAGAGCCCCTCCACGTCCATCGGATCCTGACCGATCAGCATCTCGGCCAGGCCGAGGCCCATGTTGTGGGTCCCCGGCGCCTCGATGCAGGCACGCGCGATCCATGGATTGACGTCGGTCTCACCGATGCCGGTGATCCCCTCGTCGGTTCTGATCTCCACCACCAGGTCGTCTTGGGCGGAGCTCGCGGCCGTGGTATCGAACGCGGGCTGAAGCAGGACGTGGCACTCGATCTCGGTTATGCGCAATGCGAAGCCTCGACTAGGATTAGATTTATCTGCTGAGCAGGTGGCCTGACAACTGACACCAATTCTCCGAGGTGGTGAATCGTTTGTCAAGCACGACTGGTCTGATGACTGCCGTGCTGCTAACTTCCCCCCCGATGAGCCACCAGGGCGCCTCGGCAATCAGCCTCTCCCGCATCTCCCGCAGCAAGCTGGCCGAGACCGTTGCCAAGCAGCTCCTTGACGAGATCCGAAGCAAGGACCTGCAGCCGGGTACCCGGATGCCCTCCGAGCGCGAGCTCATGTCCGCGCTGGGCGTCGGACGCTCGACGATCCGCGAGGCCGTCAACGGGCTCGCGCTGCTGGGGGTGCTCGACATTCGGCACGGACAGGGCGCGTTCGTGGCCAACCCCGATGCCGGGCTCAGCATGCCGCACGCGATCGGGGCCGCGCTGTCGCGCGGCGTCACGCGCGACCTGTTCGAGGCGCGGCGGCTGGTGGAGGTGCACGTCGCGCGACTGGCCGCGGAGCGGCGGACCGACACCGACCTCAACGAGCTCGCCCAGTGCCTTTCCGATCATGAGCGCGCGATCGCCGAGGGGACGTCGGGCGTGTCGCCCTCGGTCAGGTTCCACGTGGCGGTGGCGGAGGCAGCCCATAACGACGTGCTGCTCAGCTTCGTGATCTCGTTTGCCGAGCTGATGACCGAGCGCGGGGAGCTGCTTGAGGCAAAGCCCGGCTACAGGGAGTGGGAGATCGGCCAGCACCGGTCCGTGTTCGAGCCGATCCGGGACGGGAACCCCGAGCAGGCGGCACAGCGGATGGCCGCCCATCTGGACGCGGTCATCCCCTACCACGAGAGCCTCGGAGTGGAGTAGCCCGCGTGGCGGCGCAGTCGCCCGAGGGCCGCGGGCTTTGCGAGCAGGTCAAACCGAGATCGCGGCCTTGGCGAGCAGCCCGCCGTCGCACGGTATCTGAGCGCCGGTGATGTAGGAGGCGGCGTCTGACAGCAGCCAGAGCGTGGTTTCCGCGATCTCCGCGGGCTCGGCCAGCCGGCCGATCGGCACCTCACAGCACACCTGCGCTTTGACGTCCTCGATCTCCTCCTCGGGCACGTTGGCCCACATCAGGCGGGTGTCCGTGGGTCCCGGAAGCACCGCGTTGACGCGGATGCCGTAGCGGGCGTAGTCGACGGCCATGCTGCGCACCAGCGCGCACACGCCGGCCTTGGAGGATGCGTACGCGGCGACGTGGCCGGCGGAGGCGAGCGCAAAGGGTGATGAGATGCACACGATCGAGCCCCCGCGGACGAGCATCGTCGCAAGCACCGCACGGCAGGCGAGGAACGTGCCCCGCAGATTGACAGCGTGCACCTGGTCCCAGGTGGAGCTCGCCAGCTCGTGGACGGCGGCGCCGCGGTCGATGCCCGCCGAGGTGACCAGGGCCGTGACCGGCCCAAGCCGGTTTCCGACCTCGGCGAACGCGTCACGCACCTCCTGCTCACTTGAGACGTCGCACGCCAGCGCAAGGCACGACGCCCCGTCACGGGCGAGCCGCTGAGCCTGCCCACGCACCGCCGGCTCGTCACGGTCGATCAGCGCAACCGAGTACCCGGCCTGCGCGGCGCGTTCGGCCACAGCGGCGCCGATCCCGTGAGCGGCGCCCGTCACGGCGACAACAGCACCTGTCTCCACGCGCGCGAGGTTAGCAGGTGACCAGGTGACCTGCTAAGCTGCCGCGTGTGAGCGGCCAGGAGCGCGCCATCGGCAGGCGGGTGTGGGTCATCGGCGACGGCTGGATCCCTCCTCGCAGCACCGGCCCCGAGCCGGAGATGACCAGTCACGACAGCGCCTGCATGCTCAACGCCGGCGCTCGTGACGCGCATGTTCGCCTGACGGTGTTCTTCTCCGATAGGGATCCGGTCGGGCCCTACGAGCTGACGGTGCCCGCGCGCCGCGCGCTTCACCAGCGCATCAACGACCTGCGTGATCCCGAGCCGGTGCCCGTCGGCACCGACTACTGCCTGCTGATAGAAAGCGACGTGCCGATCGTCGTCCAGCACACCAGGCTGGATTCCAGGCAGGCGGCCAACGCGCTGTTCTCAACCGTCGCCTACGCGCAGGACTAGGTGATGACGCGGAGCGCAATGCCGAGGTTCGGCATTGACCTGGCGGCTGGCCCACTTGGCCTGCGACAGCGGATGGCCCTGGAGCAGCGACCGCGGATCTGACATTCACGGGTCGGGATCGCGTGACCGGTGAGCATCGGCAGCTGCCCGTGTCGAGGTCGCGGGTTGACTGGCTGGCGCCGCATCGGGCCGTTGAGATCGCGAGCGGACCCTGACCTGGCTGGCGGCGCTTGAGCTCATAGCCCACCTTCGTCTCTGCGGCGCGCGCCAGCCGGCCTTTACCCGCAGCCGCCGGAAATGCGCGTTGCGCGCCTGGCTGGTCGACCCGCGCCGCCGCCGATCACAGCAGGAGTGTCCGCTTGCCACCGGGCCTGAGAACGGCATCAACTGCCCCGCGGTGCAGCAACCGGGTGAAGTGGCCGAGCTGGGAGACGATCCGGGCGCGGTCAGCGTTCGACGAGGTGCGGTCGGCGTTCGGCGCCGCACCGGCGCCGCGGCCGGGCGACCGACCCGTCCACGGGCACGCATCCCGATCAAGGCGCACGTCCTCGCGGGCGCAGGCCAGATCACGCAGCGCTGCAGCTGTCGGCGTTGAAGATCTCGCGCAGGCGGGCGCACCGACCCACCTCTCCCACTCCCCCGGCCCGTGCCCGCTGCGATCCACCGGCCAGACCCAGGGCGCCACCTCGCCGCACGCGGCCCGGTCTCAGCCGACAGCTCCCCTCCATCAGCTCCCTGCCGACCACCCCGGCCGCCTCTGCCGACATCGTCAAGCCTGCCAGCCACATCCCGCCACCACATCACCAACCGCCATGCCGTGACCTTCGGGCCTCGTGGCGCCCCGTCACCGCGACTGCAAAACAGCCGCCGGTTCGACACCACGATGCCCGGCCCTCGCTGAGATCGACCTGCGCCGCCCGTCGCACTTCCGCCGACACGACACTGGCCGCCACCGCACCGGCGGCGCGTCCATGCCGTCCAACGGCCGGTCACCGCGACCGGGGCCGGCTTGCAGCGCTCTGCTGGCCGAGGAGATCCCTGAGACCAGCAGGCCGCTGACCGGGCGCCTGGTCCCAGCCCCGCGCCGGCGCCCTGGCCGACCCGGGGACGCCCGTGTCGGCGCCGCCCGCTCGGGGCCCGCCCCGCGCCACCAGTGGATCACTCAGCATGAGCGCGTCGGCGGCCTGCGCGCGCCGAGCGCTGCCGACGCGCAAGGCCGGACCTGCGCCGTCCGCGACGACCTCCACGCCAACGGCGCGTCCATCAAGCAGCAAAGGCCAGCTTGAAAGCCGCAAGCCCTGGGCTACCGCCCTCCCGACAGGCGGCTGCCCACGTTCTCCCAGCTCTTCACCGCTTCGTCACATCGCGCGTGCGGCGCAGGGCTACCGTGCCGCTCGTCCTCTGTTTGTCTGCAGCCCTCGGCTGCCGTCGCTGCACAGCAGCGACCATTACTTAGCGAGTTGTGGTTGAAAAGTCCGTGACTCACCCGGGTCGCAGGGCTTTCGCCTGTCCACGGGTCGGCTTTGCGTATGCGCCTGGCGCCATCGCGGGAGCCGACCGTTATCTCCGTGGGTGCGCAGCGGCTTGTCACCGCGCCCGCCCACGGCCTTCCTTGCAAAGGAGACAAAAAACATGAATCGCATTCGCGCAATTCGCCTTGAACTTCTGCAGCCAATCGACCGCCGACCCACCCAGCCGCTAACAACGACGCCACTCGGCGCGCCCACGTCGGCCCCGTCAACCCCTGCCGCCGCACGCGGCGGGCAGGCGCGACGGCGCGCATGGCTGTTCTTGATCGCGTCCGCCCTGGTCGTGGCGGCCGGCGCGCTCGTCGCCCTCTGGATGCAGCCGCTCGTGGCGCTGCACCCGCTCATCACGATCGCGGCGTCGGTCCTCTCACGCAGCCGCGACGCCTCCTGGGTGGCCGCAGGCGATCTGGAGCTTGCGCTCTCGCTCGCAGCCGGAGCGCTCCTCGGAGCCGAGCGGGAGTTCATGGGAAAGCCGGCCGGTTTGCGGGAGTTCGCCCTCATGGCGACGCTGGCCTGCGCCGCGACGGAGGTCGGAATCCACATCCTCGCCGGCCCGGCACAGGATGCGAGCCGCATCCCGGCCTACCTCTTCACCGCAGGGGCGACGTGGTCGGCGGCGGCTGTGATCTTCCGGGACCGTGGCGGCTTTGGCGCCACGACCGCCCTGGGCGTCCTATACGCACTGACGATCGGCGTCTGCTTCGGGGCGGGCGCCAATCTGTTCGCGCTCACGCTCACCGGCCTGGGCTTCGCCATCCTCTCTCCGCTCGGCCGGACGCTGAGGCGCCTCACACCGCGCTCACAGCGCAACGGGAGCTGATGCTCGATCACCCGATCAGCTCCCGCGCTTGCGGCCGGCCTGATCACCAACTGCGATCGCTGCGCCGCCCACGCCGCGGTATTCTCTGCACCGCTTTCCCTTCGTTCTGCGCGTTTCAGCGCTGACTGCCTTCATACGTCTCGCCTGATGGCGGGAGCGTCAGCCTGCCCCTCAGATCGAGGGTAAGTGCTCGCCTGCGGTTGCTGCCGGCGAGCGTTGTTGGACTAGCACGCGCCCGAGTGGGCCGTGCGCATAGTGTCTCTGCTCAGGCGGCGTCCGGATGACGCGCGGCCGGAGCAGAAAAGGGGGTACAGATGAACATTCTTCAGGACATCCTAGGGGCGCCGGTGGCGAAAGCGCCCCACCCGCGCAGCGTTCTTCTGCGCGGGCAGACCGACCCAGTCTCGGACTTCGAGCAAGCGGTCGTAGCATCCGGGCTGGCGGCGGGGAAAGTCCCGTTTGCGGTCTCAAACGGCACCGTGGCCGTGGAGTTGGCCGCCCGAGCGGTGCTCCGGGCCGGAGACCTTGTTTACGTCCCCGCTCTGACGTGGCAGGGCAGCGCCTGGCCTGTAATCCTGGCCGGCGGTGTCCCGATCCTGTACGACTCAACTCCCGGCTCTCCGTTGGGGGATTTGGAGTGGGTCGATAAAGACCTTGAGGAGCGCGACGCGCGTGGGGCCGCGCTCCCACGTGCGCTAGTGCTTGTCGACCTGTATGAGCTTGTAGCCGACCGCCGCAAGGCGCAGGACATCGCGCGCAAATGGCGGCTGACGATCATCGCCGACTGCGCGCACAGCGTCGGCGCACGCTTTCTCGACACGCCGATCGCCGCTTGGACTCCCCTGTCGACGCACAGTTATCAAACGAGCAAGTTCTTGTCCGCGTCGAGTGCGCCGGGGAGTGACCCCGCAGAGGGAGGCTTGGTTCTCGCGGACCCCTTCTATGCGACCGACATCGGGACGCAGGTGTCTTGCGGTCGCCGGCCCGCATGGGCGGGCCCCGAGTGGCGCCCGATGCAGGCAGGCAACAACCGCATGCCGGGGTGGACGGCACGCGCCCTAACAAAGGCGCTTAAGGAGTTCCCGGCCCGGCACGCGAAGGCGGTCGCGACCCTCAACGAGCTGAGAGCGCTCAAGATTCCAGGTTTCGCCCCGGTGAGCGCCGACCCGCG